>Ga0210409_10001994_pt1 | contig 25259 bp, 18 predicted proteins | sample IncBWH17MmetaG_FD_161649 | JGI IMG/M metagenome (GOLD analysis project Ga0210409, IMG submission 161649) | Forest soil microbial communities from Barre Woods Harvard Forest LTER site, Petersham, Massachusetts, United States - Inc-BW-H-17-M | ecosystem: Environmental > Terrestrial > Soil >...
GAAAGCTTTCCCGGATGTTTACCAATCGCTTCTTGAAGCCGGCGCTTTCGAGTTACGTACGCCTGCATCGCAATATCCCGGACGAAACTCAGCCGGCCGACGAGGAACTGATTTACGTTGGCGTGCGCCCGGCTTTGATCGAAATGGGCATTGCTTCAAGTGGCGATGCGCGAGCCTTCCATCCGGACTCGTGGTGGCGTGCGCATCACTGGGCTGCTAGCGCGGCCCGGGCGCCTGCCGGACGTGACCGGAGTTCGCACCAGTGAGAGACAAGTCCAGGGCGACCTGGTGATCGACGCACCGGGCCGCACCAGCCCGGCTTTTTCCTGGCTTCAGGCGTTGGGCGCTGCAGCGCCGCAAATGGAATCCAGTCCCTGCGGGCAGATTTATTACCGCCGGTACTTCCAGCGGAAGCCTGATGCGGCGGTTCCTACGCGTGGCTGGCTGTTCAGCCCGCGGGGTGACCTCGGTTATGGTGGCTTCATGACGTTCATCGCGGACAATCGGAAGTTCGCAATCGTGCTTTCGATTCCGACTTCCGACGCGCACTTGAAAGTTCTGCAGCACGAGCCTGCTTTCGTGGCGGCCTGCCTGCACATACCTGCGATTGCTGGTCTGGTCCATCCGGCTTTTGCAGAACCAATCAGTCCGATCCGGCCCATGGGTGCCGCGTTGTCAATACGTCCGCAACGAATGCCCGATAGCGCTCGGGCTCCTGCCCGTGGGAGATTCTCGATGCCACATCAATCCGGTCTATGATGCTCTCGGCCTGACTTTTTCGCTCGTCCATGCGCTCGAATTGTGCGAGGTTTTGCGGATGGACCCCGCAGCTGATGGGGAGGAATTGGCGCTGCAGTATTTCGCGCGCATCGCGCCCGAATTGAACGAGCGCTACACGCTCACCTGTGCTCTCGATGCGATTCGAATTCGCGTGTGGCAAGGTGAGCGCGTCGATTTCATGCTTCGCCACGGATGCTATCCCTGGTTCATCTTCGCCGGTGCGGCTGCGGTGGCGTTGGATGATGCCGAGGTTTGCCGCAAGACGCTTCGCCGCATGTGTTGCCCGATCGGCTATCGGTCTTCGACGAAGACGTCGCGCTACAAGAACGGATAGAAGAATTGCTAGCGCGGAAGTTTGCGGAGGGGCCGCCGAGACAGCAGCCGTCACGGACCGAACTCGTACCCATCGTTACGGAAAGCGTGGCTCAGAACAGCGCCACCAGCTAGTGTTGTCCAGCTAGGGCTGTTCAAACGTCAGGTATGTGAGTCTGCCATCGCGCTCGATCTGCAGCGCGCTGGGTTCCCCGGGCTTGAGCTGACTAAACGCGGTCCGCAGTCCATCGACGGAAATGATTGGCGTGCGATTCAGGGAGTGAATTACATCGCCGACGAGCAGGCCACTGTCTACTGCCAGGCGGTTCACGATCGTGCCGGTGACAACCACGCCAGAAGGGATTCGCAGTTCGCCCAAAAGTTCGGAAATCTCCGGAGTAATAGTGGCTCCAACAATCCCCAGACGCGGAATCACATCACGTTGCGGAACGGAGAGCTCCGCGAGTCGCGCCCTGTCTTGTTTGGGCTCGAACACCGGAACATCCAGATTCAGCTTCTGTTTTCCGCGCAGGATTTCCAGCTTCGCGCTGGTGCCTTTGTTCATCAGGTACAACGCGAGCGTAAAAATCGGCAGGCTGTCCACGGTTTGTCCGTCGATTCCGAGCACTACGTCTCCAATTTTTAGCCCGGCCTTTTCCGCGGGACCATCCGGATAAACGTCGGATACGATCACGCCCCAATCCTGGCCCAGATTTAGCCCTCCCGCCATTTCTGGTGTCACGCTCTGGAGGTCGGCGCCGATCACGCGACGTTTCACTCGCCCAAATTCTCGAATCTGCTGGTAGGCGTAACGCACGATGCCGCTCGGAATCGCGAACCCGATACCCTCATTGCCGCCAGACTTTGTGTAGATGAATGTGTTAATTCCCACCACGTTGCCTGCGACATCCACAAGCGGTCCTCCACTGTTTCCCGGATTGATGGCCGCGTCCGTCTGGATATACACCATGGGATTGTCTGGTTCCGGCTGCCGCAAGACCGAGCTGACCAGCCCAAGGCTGACGGAGTTCTGCAGCCCTTCCGGATTGCCAAACGCCAGCACGATCTGTCCCTGGTGCAACCGGTCATAGCGTCCGAGAGGTAGCGTTGGCAGGTCCGCGCCTTCGACCTTCAGCACCGCAAGATCGATGGTTTTGTCGACGCCGACGATCTGTGCGTTCAATACACGGCCCTTCGGTTTCAGCAGGGCAAACGGCTGCGATTCGTTGCCCACCGTCGCGTTCAACATCACGCGCACGCGCTCGGCGCCCTCCACCACGTGGTGATTTGTCACGATATATCCGCTGGAATCGATGATCACGCCAGAGCCGAGACTGCGCTCCCGTGCAACGGCACCCGAACTATTTTTGTCGCTGTCCTCATCACTGCCAAATCCCGTCACGAGCACTTCCACGACCGCAGGTGACACGTGGCGAGCTAACGACTCAAATGAATCGCTCATTTGTCGGATCGATTCCGCCGAATGTTCCGGAGCAGTCTGGCCATGCGCGCGAAGTGGCAAAAAAACTGCCAACAGCAGGACGCCAGCAGTGAACGCGAGCTGCGCCCTAAATCCTTTGCATGGAATAACGATTCGGTTAACGCTCATTTGTCCCTGCCTTTCCGCACTCTACTTCTCACCGTGCTCCGTCTTTACGGCGCGATCATGCACGCAGCTATGTACGATGCGGTGAACGCGATCGACAAAACTCACAAACGTTATTTGGTTCGCCTGACCGGAGTATCCCATTTTGCTTCTGAGGATGCAGCAGCCGATGCGGCGGCGCACGCAGTTCGTATCTCACTGTATCTGAAGTTCTAAACGGAGCTCGACGCTCAACTTCAGCTGTTGTTGGCAACGGTTCCAGAAGGAGCGGACAAGGCTGAAGGCATCCGTATTGGGCAAGCAGTCGCGGATCGTATTTTAGCACTGCGAAGCAATGATGGTTCGACTGACACACCACCTCCTTTCAATTTCGCATCTGCTCCCGGCGACTATCAGTCCACCCCACCTAATTTTCCCAAGCAACCGCAATTCACGAACTGGCCTCGCGCCACCCCTTTTGCCCTGGAGCGCGCGAATCAGTTTCGCCCGGGTTCTCCTCCTGCGCTCACCAGCGATGCGTACAGCGATGTTTTCGCCGAAGTGCAATCACTGGGAATCGCAGGTAGCACCACAGCGACTCCAGACCAGGTGTTGACTGGCCGTTTCTGGAATGGAGCAATTCAGAATTATTCGAACGAGATCGCGCAGACGGTAGCCGTGGCGCACAGTCTGACAACAGCACAGAGCGCGCGGTTATTCGCGCTGCTGAACCTAACGTTCGCGGATAGCGTGATCGCTTTCCACGACGCGAAATATACGTATAACTTCTGGCGACCAGTAACAGCCATCCGCGAGGCAGCAAACGACGGTAACCCTGCAACCCTGCCCAACCCGCATTGGCTTGCCGAGGTTGTCAACACAACGCCAGATCCCGCTTATCCGGGCGCGCCTGCCGTAATCAGCGAGGCAGGGACTTTCATGCTGATTTCTTTCTTTAGACAAGATCATTTTGATTTCGCGGTCACTTCTGAGGTTTTACCGGGAGTGGACCGCTCCTTCTCGTATTCACGAACGAGACGACTCCGACGACAGATGATCTGCGGGCACAGCCAGCGCGCCGGTCCCTGAATATCAAGTACTCGCAACAACTTCCAAGCTGTCGGGGACTGCCAAGTACCCGATAATACCCAGTAGTCGAACACATCTCGGGTTAGCCTTCGGGTTGGAAAGAACTGATACACATGTTAGAGCCTTCGACAGGCTTGAGACGTCTGTCCGCTTCTCTTCAAAATGCCAGTGGTAGTGTCGTTCCGCTGGAGCCGACTTGGCGACTCCCGCAGGACTTCAAATCGTTAACCTGATTAGGGTTTATGAAGGGTCCATGGCCTCAATGTTGTGATAGTGGCTCACATATGATAGTTACTCATGCGGCTGCGATCGTATATAATTCGTCGCCATATGCCCATCGAACGGACTCTCTACACGCTGGCCCAGCATGTAGCAGCGGACGATCGGGTACGCGTTGTCGTTTTCACCGGCAAATAGCGGACATGGACTTCGAATTCAGTGCACGAACGAGAGACCTGCAACAGCGCCTCCAGGCATTCATGGAGGAACACGTCTATCCCCATGAGCGGCGATTCGAGGAAGAGCTAGCACGGCAGCGATGGTTACCGACAAGAATTGTCGAAGAGTTGAAGCCCAAAGCGCGCGCTGCCGGTTTGTGGAATCTTTTCCTGCCAAACGATGCGGGTGGAGCAGGACTTAGCAATCTTGAGTATGCCCCGCTGTGCGAAATCATGGGGCGAAGCGTGATGGCCCCGGAAATATTCAATTGTTCCGCTCCCGACACAGGCAATATGGAAGTTCTGGCGCGCTACGGGAGTCCGGAGCAAAAAGACCGCTGGTTGAAGCCACTGCTCGCGGGCGAAATCCGGTCGTGTTATGCGATGACCGAGCCGGAAGTTGCTTCTTCCGACGCAACCAATATCCAAGCGAGCATTGTGCGCGACGGCAGCGAATACATCATTAACGGGCGGAAGTGGTGGACTTCCGGCGCGGGAGACCAGCGTTGCAAAGTTGCCATTCTGTTGGGGAAAACTGGTCCGGCGGCTCAGCCACACCGCCAGCAATCCATGGTGCTGGTGCCCATGGACGCGCCGGGTGTGAAGGTCGAGCGAATGCTGACGGTGTTCGGCTACGACCATGCACCACACGGCCACGGAGAGGTTACGTTCACCAACGTTCGCATTCCCATTTGCAACTTATTGCTGGGAGAAGGGCGCGGTTTCGAGATTGCGCAGGGCCGGCTCGGGCCTGGGCGAATTCATCACTGCATGCGCTGCCTCGGAGTGGCCGAGCGGGCGCTGGAGACGATGTGCAAACGCGTGCAAAACCGCGTCGCGTTCGGGAAACCACTGGCCGAGCAAGGCACGATCCGCGCGGATATTGCCAAGTCGCGGATGGAAATCGAACAGGCGCGCTTGTTAACGCTCAAGGCGGCGTACATGATGGACACGGTTGGGAACAAAGCGGCTCGTACGGAAATAGCGATGATTAAGGTGGTGGCGCCGCAAGCCGCGATCAATGTTCTCGATCGCGCGATTCAGGCTCATGGGGGCGCCGGCGTTTCCCAGGACACTTTTCTCGCGGCCGCGTGGGCCAATGTCCGCTCGTTGCGATTGGCCGACGGACCAGACGAAGTGCACAGCGAAGCGATCGCGAAGTGGGAGCTCCGCAAATCGGAGAAGTCCACAACCACCGCACACTGAGCTAAGCGACAGGATTACCGCCTCCACATATGCTGTCGAGCACCTTCGCTAGATTGAATCGGAACGAGCAGTCTGCAGCGAAGCACGCACAAGCGCTTTGACCACTTCCGGCATCCCGGCGAAGCGGGCGTCTTTGGTGAGCCCGTGATGGTATCGGTAGTAGATCTGCTGCACGATGACCGCTACTTTGAAACGGGCAAACGCCAGATAAAAAGGCAGGTGCGAAATATTCCGCCCGGTTTTCTGCGCGTATCGCGAAGCTAGCTCCGCGCGGTTCAAGCCGCCGGGAGCGGTCGTAGGCCCCCAGCGGAGTTCCTGCAGTTCCTCGGGGTCGTTCGGATTCACCCAATACGCCAGGGCGGTTCCCAGGTCCGTTAGCGGATCGCCGATGGTGCTCATTTCCCAGTCGAGCAGGCCGATGATCTCGGTGGGATTATCGGCATTCAGCACCGTGTTGTCGTATTTGTAGTCGTTGTGGATGAGGGTAGCCTGGCTGCTTGCGGGCATGTGATGTTGCATCCAGGACGCAATCTGCTCGACCTCCGGCAGTTCGTGCGTTTGGGAGCCGGCGTAGCGTTCGATCCAGCCAAGCACCTGACGCCGCAGGTAGCCTTCTGGTTTGCCGATTTCCCCCAGGCCAATCGTTGCGTAATCGAGTGCGTGCAATCGCGCCAGATTGGCGACGAAACTTTCACTTAAACGCCGCAGAGACTCCGCGGAAAATTCCAAGCCCGCTGGAGGATCTCTGCGAATGATGACTCCATGCAAGCGTTCCATGAGGTAAAACGGCGCGCCAACGATGGTTTCGTCATCACAGTAATGAAGCACCTTGGGTGCGAGAGGGTAAGCACTGTGAAGTTTGGCAAGCACGCGAAACTCACGGCCCATGTCATGCGCGCTTTTCACCTTGGTGCCAAAGGGAGGACGGCGCAACACCATCTCGCGGTCGCCCAGCATGACCGCGTAGGTCAGATTCGAGTGGCCGCTTGGGAATTGCTGAACGCTGATACCTTCACGCTCTCCCGGGAAGCGGCTCCGCAAGAATGGTTCGAGCCTGACGAGATCGAGTTCTTCGCCCGCTCGTACCCGCGTAGGCGCATCCAGAAGTGCAGTCACACCGGCTCCTTGCTGTGTGTTTCTGAACGTCTAAGCAGCCGCGCCCTGTTGACCGCGAAAATCGGAGAAGGTCTTGGCTTGTGCAGCCAACTGCTTCAGCAGCGGCGCGGGTTCCCAGAGCGAACCAAACTGCTGGTGAAACTGGCAAATCCGCGCATACACCTTCTCGAGGCCCACGGTGTCGGCATACCACATGGGGCCGCCACGGTAAGCGGGAAAACCATAACCGTAAATGTAAATGATGTCGATATCGACGGCGCGCAGCGCGTAGCCTTCCTCAAGTATCCGCGCTCCTTCGTTCACCAACGCGTACACGCAACGGTCCACGATCTCCTCGGCGGAAACGGTGCGCTGCGGGATACCCGCTTCTGTGACCCACTGTCGCAGCAGCGTTGGGAGAGCGGGATCGCCGCTGGCTCGACGTTGCTCATCGTACTTGTACCAACCTGCCCCCGTTTTCTGGCCGAATCTCCCCATTTCGCACAGCTTATCCTCGGCCAAGGGCTGCCGGACGCCAGGCTTCTGCAAATGACGATATTCCTTGCGGATGCGCCAGCCGACGTCGAGCCCGGCAAGATCCCCCGTCGCCAATGGCCCCAATGCCATCCCAAAGTCGTACAGTGCGGCGTCTACGGCTTCGACGCCCGCGCCTTCCTCGACCAGAAACTGTGCTTCGCGGCGGTACGGACCGAACATGCGATTACCCACAAAGCCCATGCAATTTCCGACCAGCACCCCAACCTTTCCCAATTTCTTAGAAAGCTGCATACAGGTGGCAATAACCTCTTTGGCGGTAGCCTGGCCGCGCACAACTTCCAGAAGCCGCATCACGTTGGCAGGGCTAAAGAAATGAGTGCCGATCACGAAGTCCGGCCGTGAGGTAGCAGACGCGATTTCGTCGACATTTAGCGTGGAGGTGTTGCTGGCGAGGATGGCGCCGCGTTTGCACACGTGATCGAGTTCAGCAAACACTTGCTTCTTCAGCTCCATGCCTTCAAACACCGCTTCGACCACCATGTCCACTTCGCCAAACCCATCAAAGCCCAGCGCTGGCCGAATCAGCTTTAGCCGTTCGTCCACGAAACTTTGCGTGAACCGGCCTTTGCTGACAGAATTCGCGTAATTCTTGCGAATGTTGGCCAATCCGCGGTCGAGCGCCGCTTGATCCACATCCTGCAATAGAACGGGAATCCCCGCATTGGCGAAGACCATGGCAATTCCACCACCCATGGTTCCCGCGCCGACCACGCCTGCGCTGCCAACCGGCAGAACCGGCGTATCCTTCGGCACCTCCGGGATCTTGCTCACTTCGCGCTCGCCAAAGAACACATGAATCAGCGCTTTCGATTGGTCGGAAAACAGGCATTCCATGAAGCGTTTTCGCTCCAAGTCGCAGCCTTCCTGGAAAGGCATCTTCGTTGCCGCTTCCACCGCATCAATAGCGGCCAACGGCGCGATCATGCCGCGCTGCTTATTCCTTGCGTTTTTGCGCGCAGTCTCGAAAATGGGCGCATTTTCTTCCGCGGTACCAAGCTTTTCGTTGCGTTCCCGGGTCTTAGGCGCTGGCCGGCTCAGAATCTCACTGGCAAACGCAACGGCGCCTGCGCGAAGATCACCTTCGATCAGGCGATCCACGATTCCCCGCCGCAGTGCTTCTTCCGCCTTGATGGGATTGCCTTCCGCGCACATCTCCACGGCCTTCGCCACGCCCGCAAGCCGCGGCAGCCGCTGCGTCCCGCCGGCTCCCGGAATGATGCCCAGCTTCACCTCAGGCTGGCCCACCTGTGCCGCAGGGTGGGCCACGCGATAATGCGCCGCCATGGCCAGTTCCAGGCCGCCTCCAAACGCGCTGCCGTGAATGGCCGCAACAATCGGCTTGCGAGAATCTTCCATTTGCAGAAGAAGCGGAAGGAGCCCCGCAGCTCGCGGCCTGTCCGAGGTTATCTTCGCAAACTCTTTGATGTCCGCGCCGGCGACGAACGTCTTGCCCGCCCCCATGAGCACCACCGCCCTCACCTCGTCGTCTTTGACGATTCGCTCGAGAGCTTCGGCGATTCCTTCGGGCACGCCCGGGCTCAGCGCGTTCACCGGCGGATTGTTGATGGTAATGACGGCAATATCGCCGTCGCGAGTTACTTGTACCAGGTTCTCAGTCACTGTGCTTCCCCCAATCCTTGCAAGGTCGAATCTGTCGCTCAGGCGCTGGTGCCTGCGACCACCGCCCGATCCATCACCAACCGCGCTAGCCGTTCGCGATGAAACGTTGCGTCACCAAAGGCTGTCTCCGAGGATTTGTCCCGGCGTTAATACAGATGCAAATCGTTCTCCCAGGTAAAGCCCATGCCGCCGTGGATCTGGATTCCGCGATTCCCTACGGTGCGGCCGGCGTCGCTCGCATAGATTTTCGCGATGGACACCGCCGCGGACGCGTCGGGCACGTTTTCCTGTAGCGCCCACGCGGCATAATAAGCCGCGGAGCGTGAGCTTTCCGTTTCCAGATACATGTCAGCACACTGATGTTGCACCGCCTGGAAGGAACCTATGGTCTTGCCAAATTGCTTGCGGGTTTTGGCATATTCCACGGCGAGGTCGAGCGTACATTGCATCCCGCCAACCATCTCCGCGACCAGCGCGACGGTTGCCAGGTCAATGGCGGCGCGCACTCTCTCCAGGTCGCCAAGTTTTTCCGCGGGAGCGTTCTTGAACTGCACCGAGTACAGCTTTCGCGTCAGGTCCATACTGGACATCGGGGAAATCGTCACGCCCGGCGATCGCGCATCAACCGCAAACACGCCGTTCGGCGCCAGTACCAAAATAAAGTCGGCTACAGCGGCATCCGAAACAAACAGTTTTTCGCCGCTCACTTTTCCATTCGCGGCGGTTGTGCGCATTTCCTGCAAATCCCAACTCGCGGGTGCCTCCAGAATGGCCACGGTCGAACGCGCCTCACCCCGGCAGATGGGCGCAAGGTATTTTTTCTTTTGCTCCGCACTGGCCACCGCGTCGATCACCGAGCCACCCAGCACAACCGTCGAAAAAAACGGACCGGGCAGAAGCGCGCGCCCAGCCTCTTCCGCCAGGAGAATCAATTCCACTTTGCCGAGGCCCACGCCTCCGTACTCTTCGGAAAAAATAATTCCGGTATAGCCCTGGTCGGCCAATTTCCGCCACAAGGAGGCGTCGTATGCGGTGTCGCTCTCCATCAGGCGCCGCACTTCGCCCATGGGGCACTCACCGGAAAAGAAATTGCGAGCGCTATCGCGCAAAAGTTCCTGGCTCTCGTTCAAGCCAAATTGCATGGTGTCTCCCTAGTAGCTCCTGGGCAATCCGAGCACAAAGTGCCCGATAATGTTGCGCTGCACTTCCGAGGTGCCCGCCTCGATAGTGTTTCCTCGAGTCCGCAAATAGCCATAGGACCAGATGCCCTTATCCACAGCGTAGGAATCACCCTGCAGCAATTGTCCGTAGGGACCTAGAATCTCCTGCGCAATCTGCTGCAGGCGCTGGTTCAATTCGCTCCAGAAAATCTTCTGGATGGAGCCCTCGGGACCAGGCACACCGGTGGCCGTGATGCGGCTGAATGCGCGCAGTTGATTCAGGCGCATGATCTCGATCTCCGCGAAAAGTTGCGCCAGCTTCTGGCGAATCAGCGGGTCCTGTGCGGCCGTTCCGCCATTGCGCGGGGTGGTGCGCGAAAGTTCGACGAGGCGATTGATATAGCGCTTGAAAATCAGGTGCAAGCGCGCGCCATACGAGCCGCGCTCGTACATCAGGGTGCTCATGGCCACGTTCCAACCGTCGTTCACCTTTCCAAGAAGGTTTTCTGCGGCCACGCGAACATCACGAAAGAATAGTTCGTTGAACTCGCTTTCGCCGGTCATCTGGCGCAGAGGTCGCACCTCGACTCCCGGCGATTTCATATCGACCAGCAAGACGGAGAGTCCCTTGTGCTTGGGAACGGTCGGATCGGTACGCACCACGAGTTCGCACCAATCGCCCACCCAGCCATAGCTGGTCCAGACTTTCTGCCCGTTGACGATATAGTGCTCGCCATCCAGCCGCGCTTCCGTCTGCAAGGACGCCAGATCGGAACCAGCGTTGGGCTCGGAGAAACCCTGGCACCAAATCTCTTCCGCGCTCAAAATTTTGGGAATGAAACGCTGCTTCTGGACTTCTGTGCCGTAGGCGATGATCGTCGGCCCAATGAGCCCCAGACCCAGCGCATTCGCCATCGGCGGCGCCTCGACCCGGGCCATTTCTTCCCAAAAGATCGCCTGCTGCATCAAGCTGGCGCTACGGCCACCGTATTCCTTCGGCCAGGAAACCGCTGCCCAACGTCCCTCGTGCAGCTTCCGTTGCCACGCGCGAAGGTACGGGAACGATTCCTCCAGCGGCTTCTCGCGCCAACTGCTCCAATCGTTGGGAACGTTGGATTCGAGCCAGGCGCGAAATTCATCGCGGAATGCGGCTTCCTCTACGGTGAGATTCAGATCCATGCAGCCTCACTCCTTTGTCACAAGCTATCGCCGGTCAACTGTTCGGTCCGGTATGTTTCGCCTCGCTGCGGGTTGCATCGGCGTTCGGCTTCACCGTTTGCCAGTATTTCTTCCGCAGTTCTCTCTTCAATACCTTCCCGGTGCCGGTCTTCGGCAGGCTTTCGAGGAATTCAACGGAATGCGGGCACTTGTAATGCGCGAGGCGCGAGCGGCAGTGTTCGATGAGTTCCATCTCTCCCGCGTGCGCGCCAGGCTTTAACACCACCAAGGCCTTTGGAACTTCTCCCCATTTTTCGTCCGGCACCGGAACGACAGCCGTTTCCAATACGGCGGAATGTGCCAGCAGCTCTCGCTCCAGCTCCAGCGAGGAAATGTTTTCGCCGCCGCTGACGATGATGTCCTTCTGGCGATCGACGATGAGGATGTAGTTCTGGTTGTCCCACACGGCCAAGTCTCCGGTGTGAAACCATGCGCCACGCAGGACTTCGGCGGAAGCTTCGGGCTGTTGCCAGTAGCCGTGCATGACTCCGTCGCTGCGTGCAATGATTTCCCCGACGGACTGCCCATCTCGCGGTACGTCTTCGCCATCGGAGTCAACGACGCGCAGCTCCGCGCCCGGCACGGCGTATCCGGTCATTGCCTGGCGCGCGAATTTTTCCTCGCCTTTCCATTCCAGCCCGGCCTTTTGCAGGGAGATGGACAACACCGGTGACGTTTCCGTCAGGCCATACCCGGAGAAGCACGTGCAGCCTAGTTTTTCTTCGACCTCCCGCACCAGCGTGGGAGAAGACATCGCGCCGCCAATGTTGATTCGCTGTAAGCTGCTCAGGTCATATTTCGGCCGCTCCGGGCAATTCACCAGCGCCGTGGCCATCGCCGGCACAAGGCTGCAATAGTTCACACGCTCTTTCTCGATCAACCGAAAAACCTCCGGAGGATCGAATCGTTGAATCATCACGTGTTTGCCGCCGAGCAGCGTCAAAAAATGCGGCACACCCCAGCCATTGGCGTGGAACATCGGGATGGTGTGCAGCTCCACAGCATCCTTTTCGGTGTGCAAACCGAGACCGGTATTGAGCGCGTGGAGATAAATGTTGCGATGCGTCAGCATCACGCCTTTGGGTTCGGCGCTGGTGCCGCTGGTATAAAACATTTCGGCCAGGGAGTCTTCGTCCACCGCCATGATGTCCGCGCGGTGTGCCGGCGCATCGGCGAGCAGTGCTTCGTAATGAGCCTCCGTTTCCCAATCTTCTTCTTTCACACCGTCGAGCATATGAAACGCCCGTACGGTTGAAGCCCGTGAAACAAGAGACGCCACGATTTCGCTGAAGCGTTTCTGATAGTAAAGCACCCGCGCTCCGGAGTCATTCAGCATGAAAGCCAGTTCCTGCACGCCGAGACGCGCGTTGAGCGGCAGCAAAACCGCGCCGGCTTCCAGAACGCCGTAATACGCTTCCAGAAGCCGATGACAATTGGTGCTCAGAAACGCTACACGGTCCCCTGGCTGAACCTCCATTTTCCTTAATGCGCCGGCGAGTTTGCTGGCGCGCTCGGCAAACTGCGCGTAGGTGAATCGTTGCTCCCCGCAAACTGCGGCAGTCCTTTGCGGAAATTGCTGTTGCGCATAGCGTAGAAAGCGGATGGGCGTCAGAGGAATATTCATGCGCTGTCCCCGGCTAGGCCGTTTGTCCTCCATCCACTACCAACACGTGCCCGGTCACATAATTCGAAGCCTCGGACGCCAGGAATACCGCTGCCCCCTTCAAATCGTCTTCGCCGCCAAAATGCCCGGACGGAATGCGCTTCAGTAGCGACTCTTTGTTTCGTTCAATTACCACTTGGGACATGTTCGTGGGGAACCAGCCCGGGGCGATGGCATTCACTTGAATGTTGTGCGGGGCCCATTCGCAGGCCAGGTCTTTGGTCATGGCGATAACACCTCCTTTGCTGGCGTGATAGCCAATGGCTTTCAGCTCCGGTGAACCGCCATGCAGTCCGGCGACCGACGCGATGTTGATGATTTTCCCCCGCCGCTGCGGCAGCAGGAATTTGCCAACCGCCTGCGAAAATAAAAACGCCGCCGTCAAATTGGTCTCGATCACTTTGTTCCATTGTTCCAACGGCATGTCCTCGACCGGCGCGCCCCAGGAGGTGCCGGCATTGTTGACCAGGATGTCGAGGTGCCCGAATTGCTGAACTGTTTCCGCGACCACGTTGTGGATCTGGCTGGGGTTCCGGACGTCGCAGGCAACTCCCAGCGCCTGGACTCCCAGCTTTCTCAACTCCTGCGCCGCCTGCTCGCACCGCTCTTTTTTTCGAGCGCATAACACAACGTTTGCGCCCATCTCCGCCAAGCCCTCCGCCATTTGTCGCCCGAGCCCTGCGGAACCTCCGGTCACCATGGCCACACGCCCGGAAAGATCGAAAAGTTGCCTGGTATTCACCGTAGCTTGGACCCGCAGGCCATTACCGTTTACTTCCTCCAGACCTTTCCGAGCTACTCCATGCTCGAGAACTGCTTCTCGCACGACCGGCTGCTCTCACATTCTTGCTCCTCTCCATCAAACGGACGCAGATACGGGCCGGGATGGAAATCGACAAAAGCGGGTTCGACCGGAACGAGCGTGCCTTGTGCATTGGGGAATACGTTGAAGCCTGGGCCTAGTGAAGTGGCGGCGGTATTCAAATCCTCGGCATCAGCGCCAGGCCACTTTCCGGTGTCCAGGCGTTCGAGAAGGATCTGAACGGCGGCAATCGTTTCTGCGGGAGTAAAGGTACAGTGTCCCGCACGCGAAACAAAAGCGCGGCGGAGAAATGCCTCATTCCCATGCTCACGAACGACTTGCTGGTAAGCGCTTTCATTCTGCACCACCACCAAACCGTCACCTGTGGTGTGCAGCGTAAGCACCGGAACGTGGATGTCGCCATGGTAAATAATGTTGCGCTCCAGATATGCGGTGGCCTGCGGATCAGAGCTGATCCGTGCGGCCTGATTCAAGGCTGTTAGATCTGCTTCAAGGTCAAGGCCGGCTTGCTCATAAAGTGCGCGGACTTCTGCGGCATCCGCCGAACGCGCTAACTGTCTGCGGTAATCGACGTTTGTATTCCAGGAGGGATTCCCTGATGCGCGCGCCTCCAGTTCCGCACGAAACGCAAAAAGGAACGGAAAGTCTACCTGCTGAGCCCACAGGAATTGGTTCGCTTCCTGCGGCACAAAATCGTCGGAAGCCGGTTCGCGGGAGAGGGGCGTGAACCAGCCGGGCAGGTTGTCGAGCGCAGCTACCAGCGCAAGGCGCGCTCTCCCCTGGGGGGTGGTCTGCGCTACGGCAAGGATTTCTTCAGATAGCTGAAGATTGGCCGCAGGGTCCGTGATGTTCACGATTTGCAGTCCGGAGCCGAGCGCAATGAGGTTCTGGAACGCGAACGCGGAATCCAAGGCCGCGTTCCAGTTCGCAACTCCCCCCGATAGCACCCCACACATCGGCAGAGCCGCGTCGAAACGCCGGGGATACCTCTGGACCAAGCCTGCGGTGACCATGCCGCCCAAGGAATGCCCCCAGGCGATGGTTCGCTTCGGCGGGCTAACGACCTTACTGAAGAGGTCGAGCACAGCAATTTGATCCGGCAGAGCCTGCTCGACGGCCCATCCCGTTGTGGCGTAAGAAGAGCCGGCCAGCCCGAATCCGCTGGAGAGCATGAAAAACCGAGTGATGGCATCGCCAACATCCAGTGCGGGATTCACACTGCCGGGAATCACATAACCGTGGCTGTAGAGAAACAAAACGCCGTTCCAGTTGGCGGGCACTTCGATCAGGTATGTGGCACCGTCCGGCAGCGTCCCGGTTTTCGTCATCACTCCGGCCTGCGCCCATGCCTCCCCGCAACATGAAAGCAAGAGCGCAGCGAGCGTCGCGAACAACAGGACTCGTTTCCTTTCACACCACATATTGTTCTCCCTTGCTCAATCTTCGGCACCAGCAGCCTCGACGACCGCGGCCCATTGGCGGAGACTCGCGGTTTATCTTCTCCTACGCATCAGAAGGTCAGACGTACACCCAATTGAATTTCGCGATTGGGAAACGCCGCTGTAAATCCAAGGGGCTGGCTGGGCCCGAGGTTCGCTGTCCCATGCACCTGGAATGGGGGCGCAAACGCGGCGCCGACAATATTGTTCACGCTGGAATAGTTGGTGTGATTGGCGACGTTGAAGCTTTCAGCCGTGAACAGCAGGCTGGCCTTTTCACCGATTTTGAACGCGCGGCTGAGGCGCAGATCCAGGTTGGTATAAGCCGGGCCGATGCCGGTGTTGCGTCCGGCGCCCGGTGGGCGATCGTTCGTGAAATGGCCATCGCCGTTGATGTCCGCGCCCGCAAGCAGATTAAACGGGTGGCTGCTGTTGTACGCAAAGATCGGCGAAAATTGGAAACCCCGGAGCACTTTGGAATTCTCCCAGGGGCTTTCAAACACCCCGGCAATCACGACCTTGTTGCGTTGATCGAAATCAGATAAGGAATAGTCGCAGCGGAGGCAGGTGGCGTTGAAAGGAGAATAGTCGCTGTTGAAGTCGGTTGCATTGTCGGTTGCACGGCTGTAGGTGTAATTCGCCAGAATCATGAAGTGGTTGGAGAAATTCTTCTTGAGTTCAAAAAGGCCGCCCTGGTATAGCGCGGAAGCGGCGGAGCTGTAAACGTTATTCTGCAGAATTACGTGCGTAGGATCGGCGAAGCATAGCCCGGGATTCGCAGCGCAAGCCGGAGCTCCCCAGTCCTGGAAAGGCAGTCCGTTGGTCGGCAGATTGTTGGCGCCGAGTCCCGGCAGCCCGCATGCGGCGAGCCCAGCCGTCGGACAGATGGGCGCGCCGGGCAGCAGGTTGGAATCGAGAGCCACCGGCAAATGCGTGGTATGCACGTAGATGTAGCTCGCGGAGACGGTCACGCCGGCACCGAAGGATCGCTCAATCCCGAAAGAGACTTGCTGCGCCATGGGACTCTTGTAGCCCGGCTGGCCGGCAAACAAAACCGTGCCCGGGGGCAGCGGGCCGGTATTCGCAATCTGCAACCCGAACTGTTGCAGCATGGCGGGGGTGATGCATGCATATTCGCCTGCTGGCGGCGTTCCGCAGCCGATGATGCTGTTTTTCGTCGGGTCGGCAGTCAAGCCTTCGAAGAACAGCGTCTGAAATATCGCCGGTGATGTAAGCGCAGGGTTCAGCGGGTCGCCAAGAATCGAAACCAGTGAGTTCGCAATCCGCCGCGTGCCGTTCACATTTCCGAGGGTAGACACCACATTGGGGATCTGGGCGTATATCTGTGAATAAAAAATTCCGTAGCCGCCGCGGATGACCGTCTTCTGATCATTGAACGGATCCCAGGCAAAGGAGACTCGTGGTGCGAAATTGGTCTTTGGCGTGTGCAACGGGCCGTACTGACTATCCAGTTCGTAACGCAAACCGTAGTGCAATGTTAAATTGGGGCGGATGGTCCAGGTATCTTGCCCGTAGAGCGCCGTGAAAGGTCGCGACTCTTTGTAGCTGGGATTCCCGAACCCTTGTTCATAGAACGCTGGCAGCCCCAGACTCCAGGCTTGTAATGTGCTGAGGCTACCGGGCGCCTGGGTCGCCGGTAGACCGCACACCGCAGGCGCTTCGAGACAAAGACTGACGAGTGCCCCCGGCAACTCGAGGAATTCAAACCGTCCGGGGAAGAAGGTTTGCGAACTGGTGTTATTGCCGCGGATCAGCTCGGCAAAGCCCGTCCTTATGGTATGGTGACCGCGGGTGAGCGACAGATTGTCCGCGAATTCGTAGCGCCGCGCTGTTGTGAAACTCGGCAAGAAGATTTGCCTACCGAAAAACCCGAAACCCTCAACGTCCAGACCGGGACCACCAGGATCGTTGGTGTTCACGTTGAATTGATACCAATTCCACTGGAAACGCGCTTCGTTCTGCGTGCTGGGGTTGAACTGGTGGAACCACCCGATCTGCGCTGTGCTGTCCCACGCCAACTGCGAAGTTCCTCGCGAAAATCCCGTCAGCGCCTGCACGTCCGGGTTTTTCTCCGTGAGGTGCGCATAGCTGTAGCGCACAAAAGCCTGGTCGCTGTCGCTGAAGCGGTGATCGAGCCGAGCGGAAAAGAGGCTCTCATGGGTGGGGAACGGGAATAAGCCTCCGTTGACCTCAAATTGATTCACGATGTAAGGGGCGAGGGCGCGTTGAGCATTGCCGACGAAAGGATTGGCGCCGGGATTCGGATTGACGGTCAAGATGCTGTTTAAGGCAAAGGCGCACTCCGCGGCGGGCAGAACAAGCGGATTCATCAACGGATTCGCGGGATTTGTAGTGATGCACGGAACAGGCGTCGTACCTTCGGCGTTCAGTCCCGCGATAATCGATTGCTGCGCGGTGTTCGGCGCAAAAATATTGCTATTCGTGAGCAGTGGCACGGCGTCTTGCGCGTAGGATCGCAAACCCTCATAGGCCAGGTACAAGAAGGTTTGGTCCTTCTTGACCGGGAACCCCACACTGCCACCGAATTGCTGGCGGTTCAGGGAATTCTTCACTGGCTCGCCCGTCGCCGAAAGAGAAAACGGCTCGCCGGGCTGCAGCGCTTGACTGATGGCGAAAACATTTCGGGCGTCCAGGGCATCGTTTCGAAAAAACCCGAAAAGACTGCCATGCAGTTGATTTGTGCCGGATTTCGAGATGATGTTGATGGTTGCACCGCTCGCTCCACCGAGCTCCGACATGTAGTTACTGCGGTTGATCTGGAACTCCTGGACCGCATCCTGGCCTATGGTCAGGCGCACACCGCCCGCGTCATCGTTGGCTTCGCCTCCATCCACGGTGACGCTGTTGCCGCGGCCGTTGCTGCCGTAGAAGGACAGGCCGCTCTGTGGTGTTTGCTTCGGGCGGAAATCGGCATTATCGGCGATGGTGTTGGAATTGCTTACTCCCGGCGCCAGCAGCGTAAACGTCAGATAATCGCGGCGATCAATAGGCAGGTCGGCAATGAAATTTTGTGTTAGCGTGTCGGCCTGGCTGCCTCTCTCAGTTTCTACCAGCGGGAGCGCGGAACTCACTTCGACCGTCGAGGACATTCCGGCGACCTTGAGATGCAAGTCGAGAACCTGCACCCGCCCTACCGTCAGGACCACGTCCTTAACCGTTTCGGTTTGAAAGCCGCCGAGCTCCACGGTGAGTCGGTACGTGGATGGCGCCAACCCGGAAAGACGATACGAACCTTGATCGTCGGTAACTGTGCTGCGCTGCACGCCCTTCGCTTCGTCCACTGCCGTCACTTTGGCATCGGGCACGCTCTTTCCTGTTGGGTCCGTTACCGTACCGGTCAGGTCCGCAGATGTGCCCACACCTTGGGCAGCTTCCACCCGGCTTCCCGCAACGACGCTAATGGCCCATAGAAATACAAACGCTACCAAGGTCGACCTCATAGTTCCTCCTGGACAGCGAATTGTCGAACACCTTGTTCAAGACACACGGGTATCACACTGCCCCGACCCTTGGCCCTACGGCGGCGCACCAGCTGCAATCGCGACTTCCGCCACACCAGCGCACAATTTTCCCGGGCGGTTTGCCCCCTAGCCCGGGTCTATCGATTGGAAATAGTGATAGTCGGTATCACATTATAGGAACTAACGTCAATAGAATTTTGACGCTCGTCTGGAAGCGGCCTCTTCCTCGCCGTTTCCGCGCCAGGCTGTCGAAGGAGTCGTTGGGGGACTATCTGCTGGTTACTTCATGGGAAGGTAAGCACCAGGCGCCCCGAAACTCTTGCATGGCGCAATTGCTCCAGCGCTTCGTTGCTATCTTCCAGCGGATAGGTGTTCACATGGCAGCGAATTTTGCCATCACCCGCCAGTGCCAGGACCTCCCGCAAATCTTTGCGTGTGCCCACCGCGGTCGCCTGAATTCGCACTTCCGCGCCTGCCATCACAATGGCCGGAAAGCAAAGGTCTTGCGAAGGCAAGCCGACGACTAGTAGAGTCCCGGTAGGACGCAAGCAGGAAAACGCCATGTCATAGGCTGCCTTTGCGGCGGAGGTCACCAAGGCAACGTGAACCCCGCCTTTGCTGCGTATTTCTTTGACCACCGTCGGTGATGCCGCATTTAGCGCGCTCGCTGCTCCCAGGGATCGCGCCAGCTCCAGTTTGTCCTCGCAAATATCGACGGCGGTGATTTCCGCGCCCAGGTGCTGCGCCATCTGAACAGCCACGTGGCCGAGTCCGCCGATTCCAAAGATGGCCAGCCTTTGTCCCGGTAAGATTTGGGCACGCCGCAATGCGCGATACACGGTAACACCCGCACAAAAGAGAGGCGCGGCTTCGGCAGGCGAAAGAGCTTCGGGAATCCGAGTGGAATGGCTGGCTGGCGCTTTCACGAACTCCGCAAACCCGCCGTCCACGGTCACGCCGGTTATCTGCTGCCGAGCGCAAAGATTCTCGTTGCCCTCTTGGCAAAACTCACACTGGCCGCAGGTGGAGTGAATCCAGGGAACGCCGACGCGCTCGCCGATTTGGAAGTCGCGGACGTCCTGGCCTTTCTGGGCGACGCGGCCGGCAATCTCATGGCCGAGGATCAAGGGTTTCTTTGTAATGCGAGCAAGTTGCGGCCAATCTCCATCCGCAAGATGCAGGTCCGAGTGACAGATTCCGCAGGCCTCTAGTTGGATCAGCAGATCGCTTTCGCCTATTACCGGACGCGGAACGTCTTCGAGCGCCAGAGGCTTTTTGAATTCATGAAGTACGGCAGCTCTCATCGTTCCAGCCAGGAAATGACGCGGACGGTCGGTTCAGGGCTTTGCGCCCTCGAGAAAAAATCGTACTGCGCTGCGAACACGCTCGCCCAGATTGTGCGGCGCCGGGAGATCGACGGCCCAGTGCCGAACCGTCGTGCGGTAAAGTGCCTGCATAAATTGCGCCAGGTGAGGCAGCGGAAAAACTCGCGTAATCTCTCCTCGCTTCTGACCCTCTTTCAGGATTTCCGTGAGTAGCGTACAGGCAATTTCCTCGACTCGGCGCATTTCCGGCGAACGCACCGGATCCATGGCCCCCGAAAGTACGATCGCTCTCCACAGCGGGCGGTCGGACACCACCTCGCGAGCCATGTCCTCATAGAGCCGCGACAATCGCTCGCCGGTGGAGGCATGGCTGGAGAGTTCGCTCTCGAGATGTTCGTTCATGCAACGGAAACCCAGCCGCCCAACCTCCCGAAGCACCGCATCTTTGCTAGGAAAATAGCGGAAAAAGGTTGGCTCGCTGATTTCCAGAAGCTGCACGATGTCTTCCACCCTGGTGTTTTCGTATCCGCGCTTGCGGAACAATCGAACCGAAGTATCAATGATCTGCTGTCGCAACCGCGCCTTTTTGCGCTCGCGGAGACCAAGCTTCTCGCCGGTTTGCGACCGCCCTCGCTGGGCCGGTCGCGCGGCGAAGCTTAGCGCGGCGCGAACCTGCGAACCCTTGTTCATGCTGGAGGGCAAAGCGTTTCGAAGTTCTTTCCTGGGCATGTGAAATTACTCTCCTCGACGGGCAGCACCGCGCACGGACGGCACGCGGCAAAAATGTAAGAGTTACTCTAACATGACAGTGACATGCGTCAAGCTGGCGTGTAGCCGGCGCTCTTCGTTCGTGAAAGAGAAATAAGTCTTCAAAAGCCCGTGCGTCCCCACACTTTGCGGCACTCACCAACGCGCCGTCGGAGTCTTGCGATAGGGCTCGACTCCCAGGTACGCCGGTAGAGTCACCTACCAAGGACCAGTCTAGCTGTGGCACAGTTGTGGTCGTGTTGTTCCTGGCTACGATAGGAGTATTGGCAGGTTATAGGATGCTCGACAAAAGACGCAGCGCAACAGGAAATCACGGGCTGCATGAAGGACGATGAGACGCCGGGTTCTGCCCAGATTCTGCAGGACAACTTGACCTCCCACCATATCATCGACGAATTGGCGGGCCCGAGGATACCTCGAAGCCGCCTCGTTCCCTGAAGAAATCGTGAAGCTGAGAACCAACGATTTGCAGTGAGAACGCCCGCTCGACGCGTTCGCGAGCTCGCACGCCTAGAATGCGTGCCGCCCCAGCATCGTCGAGGAGAAGGCCGAGATTCTTGGCCAGCGAGGTGACATCGCCGACGGGCACGACTAGGCCGCCAGACTTTTCTCCCTCCTCAAAGATATCAGCTACACCGGGGGCCGAGGCCGCGACGGTCGGGAGTCCGCAAGCCATTGCCTCCAAGGGCGCGACCGGAAACCCCTCGTGCCTCGACGGGAATACGTAGACGTCAGCAGCGCTTAGATAATGCCGGATGTCCGCTCGGTCCAAAAGGTACTCCCGGATCCAGCGAATGTTCGGCACACATTTTCGGCGGATCTCCTCAGCGAGCATGTCCGAGCCGCTGCCCGATCCGACGAGCATCAGCAGGATGTCCTGTTCTGATCGCTGAGAACAAACCACCTTCCACGCCTCGAGCAAAACATCCAGACCCTTCCTTCGGATGTCAATTCGTCCGTGCCAGATCGCGACGCGGGTCGTATCAGGAATCTCGAGCTTGCGGCGGGCATCATGCCGTGGACTGGGTTGCCACTGCGAGAGATCGAGCGGATTAAAGATCCGAGAGATCTTCTCCGAAGGGATTCGGTAGCGCGCGCGCACGCGAGCCGCCTCGAGAGAAGAACCGATGATCAAGCCCGCGCAGTATTGAAGCGTCAGCGGCCGGAGCCTTCGTTCGATGCCGCTGCGATGCCAGCTTCCGCCTTGGAAGGTGGCGAACACCGGAATTCGTAGCAGTCTTCCGACCGCAACCGAAGCGTCGAATCGGGGAGATTCGTACTCCTGGCAGAGGATCGCGCAGCATCCTGCCCGCCGGATCTCACGAGCCAAGGTCATCACCGGCGTGGCGAGATACGGTGCCAGGTGATGTGCGAACCGCCAAACCTGTCGCGAGAAACGACGCCTCGGACCGAACGTGGCTTCGACCGTCAAACCGTATGGGTCTTTGGCCTGCCGTCGAAGTCCGCGATATGCGGCAGGCGTGCGCATGAAGACGAACTGAGCACCCGTGGCCTGATGCACTTTATGGACCGTGCCTTCCACTCGGTCCGAAAAACAGAAGATACAGGTTCTGATCCCGCGGAGCCGCAGTGCGTCTACGTAGCCGAATAACCACCCCCCGGTCATCTTGGAAGAAAAATCCTCGAGCGAGACGCCGATTTCATCGAGGAAGTCTTCGATGAGGTCACCCCACGGTAACACCGCCAGCATCGGGGAAGGGCTGAGCGATTCTGTGACTTGGGCAGTCGTCGATGCTTCTGATTGATTCGTAGTCATCAGTTTTTCGGAGGCTTTCGCCAAGCTGACGCAGTTTCCGTGCCTGAACTGCCAGGCACATGTATGGCGTAGCCGATCCAAGTGATGGGCGAGAGTGCCAGGCAGATCGCTCTACGCAACCTTCCCGGGATTCGCGAAAACGCGACATCGTGGCATAGAACGGTGAGAGGAGAGATAAAGGTTGCGGACCGTTCGCAAGGAATCCCAAGCAATCTGCCGAGTTGCTCGAGAGAGTACCCGCGACGTACGTGCCCCCATTCGGCGAACATCTCCTCCTCGCTGGGACACCAGTTCTTCATGAACCGGTAGTAGGGAAAGCGCCAATGCTCGTTGGGTGTGCTGACGAGCAGGTAGCCGCCCGGTCTCAGCACACGCAAGGCCTCCGACACGGCGCTCTCGTGATCGGGGATATGTTCGAGGACATCGAACATGGTGACGGCATCGAAGGATCGAGGCTCAAACTCGAGCCGTGTCGCATCACCGCAGACGAAGCGAACTCCTTCTTGAAGGTTGCAGGGAGCCTCGGCGAAGGTGGAGTCCATGTCTAAATTGGTGATGCGCGCAGCGGGGTATAGAAGACGCGTCAACCCGCTTCGTCCGCCTCCGACCTCAAGGACTTCTCTGAAGGGAAGATCCGGCGCAACCCTGTGAATAGCGCGCATCTTCTCGCGGTAGAAGAAGCCAAAAGTCAGGGGCGACTCGAAGGGATTATGCGACAGAAATGTGGATAGAGAAGTTTTATGACCAACAGTGGCAGACCCGTCGAATTTCGACAGACTTCGTGCATCGCTCGCCCGCATCATTGGGTCCGCAGGGTGACGGCGGTAGCGTAGGTAGTATCCATAGCCCGCGATGGCACCTAGTATCTGTTCAAGCAGTGGCAAGAATGGCGTCTCGTCGCCGGAATGCCGGATCGATCTTCCGACCGACCGCTTCAAGTACAGCAAGCCGAGCTTTATGAAGTAGAACGGCAGCGCCAGCAAAGCGCGATAGATGTTCCCCCAGTGACCGTAACGGTCGAATTGAAAAAGAAGAGCCGCCACGTGGCCGCGCATGTAGTTGTAAGTCTGTTCGCGCAGTTCGTTCCAATCGGATCGGTGAGCATGAAAGACCACAGCCGCCGGTTCGTAACGACACCGATAGCCTTCCGCCAGCAAGCGGTACCACAGCTCTGAATCCTCGCTGCACCCTGAAGTGCCCGCTCCTAATCGCTCGTCGAAAAAACCCACGCGTTCGAAGGCTTCGCGTCGGAAAGCCATGTTGGCGCCAGCGCCGAGGCGCCACGCCGGTACTCCGACGTGTTTCATGCTGCGGAAGAAATTGTCATCGAAATCGAGAGTGCGGTATCCCCACCCCCAACCGAGGCTATCACCCTGAAAAGCGTACTGTGCCGGGGTCGCAAGTTCGGCTGGTAGAACCAGCCCAGTCGTCGCGATGATTCCCTGGTCGTGAAATACCCCCAGGATGGCCCCTACCCAACCGGGGTGCACTTCTACATCGTCGTCGGTGAAGGCGATAATTTCGCCACGAGAATTCCGGGTAGCGGTGTTGCGGGCGGCGCTCAGACCACGACGCGGTTCGGGGACATAGCGGACTTCGGGGAACGCAGAGGTTACTGGCGCGGTCAGGCCGGACGACGGATCGTTATCGACCACGATGATTTCGTTCGGTTGCGGCGAGAGTCCGCGCATCGAAGAAAGACACTTGCTAAGAACTTCGGGCCGGTTCCTTGTGCAGATCGCTACCGAAACGCATGGCGCAACCCTTGCAGATGACGCGGACCTACGCGAAAGGGTAGTCCGGGAACACGCCTCGAGGGGTCGGTTCAGCTCGAGCAGCAGCGTAAGATCTGGAGGCTCCTGCGGAGTTTGCTTTCGGGAATGCACAGGAAGCGGCGCCCGAAAGCCGGTAGGGAGGAGCCGATCCGCGACAGCCGGCGCGATGAGTTGGGAAAGCACTGCGGCGAGTTGAGAAGAGGTGAGGGGAAGAAGCAAGGCTGGAATCGACAGCTGGCCTACCGGAAGGCCGGCGCACCAGAAGACCACAAACAGTCCTCCCCATTCTGGTTCCGCGGTCAGGTCTGGGAGTGCCTCTCGAACTGCCACGTGCACAATCTTCCAAGGACGGAAGCGCCTCATCCTACCTCTCCAGGTCGAGACAGATCTCGCCCAGAACCGGGTCGGGCGCGGCCCAACAATTCGCGTCGGCGAGACGGTGACATGGTGAGAACTCGCCAGATACCCTGGAGTTGGCCGAGTTTGAAGCTCGCCTGAATGAACAACTCTGCCGATGCCTTTCGCTTGCGCGTTACCTCAAACGTCACTCGGGCGAGACCCAAAGTTTGTTTGGCAACTTTGAATATCGACTCAAAAAGCCAACTTGAAACGGGGTCCGCAGAGACGAGGGCATCGGCCAATGCTTGGCTAATCCCGAGGTTGCGGTTGACGTTAATTAGGTAGCGCGGCGAGAACCGGCGTGCAGGAATTCGATGGTTGAGCACGCACTGCGGCACGTACCAAAGCTCACGGCCAATTCCCGCGATGCGTAGGGCGATCTCAACGTCTCCCCCGGACACGAGTTTTTCTCCTACGCGGTCGGCGAGGAGGGGGGCATCGATCCAGCCGCATGCTGAAAGCGCTAACCGATTCACGACCAGACCTGCACCCGCGAGGAATGTAACCTGCTGCGGGAAATTGCCATGGTCCTGCTCAGCAAAGCAATAGCCGTAGGCGCGCACGTAACCAGGGGGCTCGGCCTCCCAATCTAGTACCACCCTTCCGCCAAACGCACCGACCCAAGAATGGCTTTCGGCGAATGCGATGGCCTGTGCGATCCAATCTGATTGAAGAAAACAATCATCGTCCACGAACGCAATCCATTGCGCTGTCGTGCTCCTTACGC
>Ga0210409_10001995_pt1 | contig 25229 bp, 15 predicted proteins | sample IncBWH17MmetaG_FD_161649 | JGI IMG/M metagenome (GOLD analysis project Ga0210409, IMG submission 161649) | Forest soil microbial communities from Barre Woods Harvard Forest LTER site, Petersham, Massachusetts, United States - Inc-BW-H-17-M | ecosystem: Environmental > Terrestrial > Soil >...
TTGGCGGCTTCCCACGGGTGAAGCGACGCGCACTCATCCCGTCGTGAAAGAGAAAGTCCAGGAAATGCTCGACAAGGAGGACAAGGATTTCTCCGGCGTCCTGTCCACGGCGAAGACCGCACTCACGCTTTACAGCGATCCGCTCGTTAGCCGCACCACTTCCGTTAGCGACTTTACGATCCAAGACCTCGTGAACCATGAACGGCCAGTATCGCTCTACCTCGTTGTACCGCCGAGCGACAAGATTCGGCTTCGTCCGCTCATGCGCCTGATCTTTACCATGATCGTCAACCGGCTCACCGAAAAACTCGATTTTCAGGGTTCCGAGCAACTCCGCAACAAACATCGCTTGCTCTTCCTGATTGACGAATTTCCGTCCCTCAAGCGCATGGAGATTTTCGCGGACGCGCTTTCCTACATGGCTGGGTTTGGCCTGAAGGCATACCTCATTACGCAGGATATTCGCCAGATCGTTGACGAATACGGGCGCAACGAGAGCATCGTCAGTAATTGCCAGGTTCGCGTTGCTTTTGCGCCCAACCAATACGACACCGCGGAACTCCTCAGCAAGATGACAGGGACACAAACAATTAGGAAAGCCTCTTTCAATTTCTCAGGATCTCGGATGTCTCCCGTCCTCGACCGCGTCAGCACTCACATGGACGAGATCGAGCGTCCGCTCATGACACCGGACGAGATCATGCGCTTGCGGCCCCCGAAAAAAGAGCGAGGCGGCCATCAGGAAAAAATCATTGCTCCCGGCGACATGCTGATTTTTGTTTCCGGGCACTACCCGATTTACGGCACGCAGATGCTTTATTTCTTTGACCCCATTCTGCGGTCCCGCGCTGAAATTCCCCCGCCCACAAAGTTTTATTCCATTCACGACGGAGGGCTTTTGCCCCAGGACCCACTCCCGGACTTCGCACCTCGCCCGAAACCAACATCGGGAACACGCCCAAACCGTCGTCTGCCGGCTTCGTCTGGCGGTGGCCCCGGCGCAGACCCACCAATCGACCAACCGGCACCACCTCCGGGCTCCGCTCTTCAGCGAGCCCCAGGTTTGTTTGACAAGTTGGATTTGAATTCGGAGCGATGAGCAATGCAGGAGAACCGCTTTCAACTCGCCGGTTATCTCGCAGCGAAACCGACGCTGCGCTACCTGCCTTCCTCCATGCCGGTCGCCAATGCCCGACTTGGACAGACGTATCGTTTCCCGCGCAAAGATAAGCCTGCTGACCACACCAATTGGTTCAGCCTCGTCTTCTACGGGGATTTGGCAATCCTTGCGACCGAACTTGAGAAAGGTACAAACATTTACGTCGATGGCACCTTCGACCAACGGCCCTTCGTCGGGCAGGACAAATACACGCGTTATGTCTATGAAGTCACAGTGCACAAATTCTTCGTAGTTGGTGGAGCGGGGGAAGACCCACCAGTTCCGCCCAAACCGCACGCCACACTAGCGAACGAGGTCATGGCCGATGGCATTCCGTCTCCCGAATCCTCTGAAATTCAAGATACTTGGCTCTTATGAACTACACCAACGGCTCCGCCGCGCAGTTCTCTGGGCTTGCGTGCTCGCCTCTCCCTTCTTTCTTGGGCTTATCGCGGGCTGGGTTTTCGGCATACGTCTTAATCTCACTCCGTCGCTACCGCTTGGGTTCTACATCACCAGCCGTTCCTCAAACGCAAACCTTGTGGAGTTCTGCCCGCAAGGAAACGCGGCCTCTATCTCCCTCAGCCGCCAATATCGCACCGCGGGGGCTTGCCCTGATGGCGGAGCCCCGCTTCTCAAACCAGCCATCGCGTTTGCCGGCGACGAAGTGGAGGTAAGCGCGAATGGAATTCGAGTCAATGGACAACTGCTGCCCAACAGCGCAGGACGATTCCGCGACCACCTCCAACGGCCGCTCGATCCGTGGCCCTATGGAACCTACAAGGTCGAACCGGGAACCGTGTGGGTCGTCTCGTCGTTCAACAGTTACAGCTTCGACAGCCGCTATTACGGCGCGATTCCAACTTCCGCGATTCGGCACCATCTCCGCCCACTTTGGACGTTCGCTACAGAAGTTGCTCAGCAGTAGCGTTACTCTTCCCGTCGTTGCGGCCACGACCGCAGCGACCGCGTGGAGCGGACACCTTGCGGCAATTCCTTTATCCCTTGTTGCTCCGCTACTTGTCTATCACACGAAATCTAGAAAGCACGCCTTTGCTTCGATGTTCAGCTATTACGCGGGAGCAAGCTGGCCGCTCATTCCCGGGGCGCGCGCTTTCTTTGGAGTGCAGGGCACTCCGATCATAGGATTGTTCCTCTGCTTAGCTGCCGCAGTTCTGCTGGCGTTGCCCTGGGGTTTGCTGTTCTCACGCGGACGTGGAAGAGCTGCGTTCTATGTGCCGCTGTGCATCGTGCTCACAGGAATGCCCCCGCTCGGGATCATCGGATGGGCTTCGCCACTTCTTTCCGCAGGTGTTCTTTTCCCTGGCTCCAAGTGGTTGGGACTGGCGCTAGTCACCGTTTTTCTGATTGCCTTCCGCTTCAAGCCAGCGCCTAGTGGCGTCAGTTTGGCGCTCTGTGCGCTCGTGTTTCACCTCCAGTACACGCAACCGCAGGTCCCTGCAGGATGGGAAGCCGTCAACACAAACTATGGAGGCACAGGACAAGGGGACCCCGACTTCGCGACCGAATACGACACGGCCCAAGCCATGCAGACAACCATTCTTGAGTCGCATGCCACCGTGCTCCTCTTCCCGGAACATCTGCTCACGCACTGGAATGAATCCACGGATGCTTTTTGGGGAGACACTTTAAGCGCGCTTGCTTCGCAGCACCGCACAGCGCTTATGGGAGCTGGAATCAACCCAATCAACCCACCAGGCACTTCGAGAAACCCTTTTGCGCAGAAGCAGTATTTGAATGTGCTGCTCGCACGCGGCGAGCAAAATACAACGCTCTATCAAGAGCGCATTCCCGTTCCAATTGCCATGTGGAAACCCCTCAGTGATGACGGGGTGCCACTAAAGCTCTTTGCCCGCGGAACAATCCGCATCCACAATCAAAACGCCGCCGTACTTATTTGTTACGAACAAATCCTCGTGTGGCCGTTTCTTTCTTCCGCTCTCGAACATCCGACCGTTCTATTGACCGCCTCGAATGACTATTGGGCCAAGGACACCCGTATTCCGGCGATTCAGCAATCAAGCGCTGCGAGCTGGGCGCGACTATTCCATCTTCCCGTGCTTTCGGCTTCGAACTTCTAATGCGCATTGCAAAAATCATTCTCGCAACGCTCTTCGCTCTCGCCGGCACGGCTTCGTGTGCACAAACAGGAACGGCGAACCCCAACACAAAGATTTCGCCTAGTTCGTTTCAAACGGTCGCGCAAACCTGTGCGCCGAACGTCCCGGTCAGCACCCTCGAAGCTATTGCCCGCACTGAGTCTGCGCTTTACCCCTACGCCCTCAGCATCAACCGTCCCCACCAACTCGCCCGACGCCACGGATGGAATCGCGCCACCATCACCCTTGAAAGACAGCCTAGATCGATCGAGGAGGCAATCGCGTGGACCAACTGGCTTCTTGCTCGGGGCATCACAGTCAGCATCGGACTCCTCCAGGTGAATAGCGAACACGCGGCCCTTTTACACCTCACGCCTGAACAACTTTTTGACCCTTGCACCAATCTCCGTTCCGGCGCGGCTCTTCTTTCTGCTGCCTACGCAGAGACAGCTCGTATTCACGGTGAGGGCTTCGCCGCCCTCGATTCCGCTCTTTCCTACTACAACACCGGATCTCCCACGGCTGGAGTCATCAACGGATACGTGAACCAAGTCAAAACCAACGCAAAACCTGCCGAACATCAACGTTAATTCGGTTCCGCGATAAAAAATAACTTCCCCGCAAATTCCCTTCTCCGCAAGAGGCTGCGCCCGGTCCCGCGCTTGTTCCGTCAAGGGTTTCCACTTCGCTCCAATAAACGGCTCACCCCGCCGCCCTTGACGGCGCGCGCGCCCGTTCGCAATGAGCCCGCTATGAAGGGAATTTGCTTCTTTTTTCGAGCAACAAAAGCGCTCGAAAAAGAAAAAAGGAGAAACCGCGATGACGAATAAACCGAATCATGACACTTGGGCCGAACTGCTTCACAGCGCAGTCCACACGCCGGGCAAACTACTGGCTGCTTACACCGCTTTCCACAACTACTCATTTGGGAATGCCTTGCTCGCTTTGACGCAGTGCCGCCGCCGTAACTTGGAGCCGGGACCACTCAATACCTATCGTGGTTGGTTGGAACACAAACGCCAAGTGCGCAAAGGCGAGAAGGGCATAACCCTTTGTATGCCGATGCAGTACAAGAACCGTATTCGGAAAGATGAAGCGGAAGACGAGGAAGGCGGAGAACTAACGCGGTCCACGTTCGGGTTTCGCGCGTACTGGTTTGTGTTGGCTCAAACGGACGGAGAGGCAATGGACACCTTACCGATCCCCGGCTTTAACTTGGAAAGCGCTCTCCATACCCTGAATATCAGCCGCACTGAGTTTGACGAGATGAACGGCAACATACAGGGTTTTGCCACAGGTCGTGAAATCGCCGTGAGTCCCATCGCAGCGATTCCGCACAAAACGACGTTTCATGAAATCGCGCACTGTGTTCTGGAGCATACGACGAAGGAAAAACTCGTGGACTCCGAAGCCACGCCGATTAATCTCCGCGAAGTGGAAGCGGAGGCAGTTGCACTCATTTGCTGCGAAACGCTCAGCCTTGAGGGTACGGAGTACGCACGCGGTTACATCCAACATTGGCTAAACGGTGAAAAGGAAATCCCGAATCACAACGCGGCCCGCATCTTTACTGCCGCGAGCAAGATCCTGAAGGCGGGCAATCAGGCGTCGGGGAGCCAGTAGGCTCCCCGCTTTTGTTTTCGGGAAAAACCATGAACAGAACAACCAGGCTGCACGCGCGGGTCTGCAGAGAGCTGATTCAGGCAACGCAGGTCGACGTGACCCGTACGAGCACGCAAGGGGACCGCGGCCTGGTTCTGGGTGACAGAATCTCCGCAAGATAACACCAAATACAACCGATAGCTGCTACGTCAGGCTGGAATTGCTCTTCAGAGCTGAATCCCTCCACTGCGCCGTTCTGATTCGCTGTGGCGCAGATAGATGTCTACATAGATGTCTACATTGGCGCTTGCGCAGAAGGCCGACGTGGAGTACAGTATGTCTAGAGGAACGGCGCGTACATGGCGTATGAAGTGTTCAAGAGGAGCGGAGTTAGGGTTGAGACGCCTTCATTGTCGCTCGTGCCTGACGGGAGAATAGCTCTGAATGCGGCCGCAGTAAGAGTGTTAACGGGAGCGGGCGTAAAGTCCGTGTTGTTGCTCTGGGACAAGACAAATAACAAACTCGCACTCAAAGCTGCGCCAAAGAGTGACAGGAACGCTTATGCAGTCTCAATTGTTCGGGATAGTCATTCAGGCAGCCTCAGAGCGAAGTCATTGCTAACGCATATCGGCTGGAGTGCGCCCAAGCGAATTTTGCTGCCCGCGACTTGGCAGGAGAAGGAAAAGATGTTTGAAATCACTCTGCCCCCAGAGTATGTCGGTTCCGCAAAGAGCGGAGATCCAAAACGGAAGCCGTAGGTAGCGCAGCGAGTTTTGCCGATGCCCGACCCCGAAACAATCGTCGTAAAAGGCGGAATAATCGTGTTAGCGCTTCTGGCTGTGTTGCGCTTGATCGTTCACGACATCCGAAACCTCAAGGATGATTTAAGCGGAAAACGACGGCGTCGCTGAACTCCTGCTGTGGTGCTGGGACCATTGGTAGCGAAAGCTGCGCTATATCGCGGTAAGGGATTATCGAAACCCGGTTTCATTGCTTGGATGGGCACACGGGTCACGTTTGCTCTCATGTCACCAGGTCAATTGTTGATGGCGGCGAGCAGCTCACTAAGTCGTTCGTGTTGATGCTCTCTCTACCGACTTGCAGGTCATTCCTTTCCGCGAGAGTCGCCCGGTGGTATATACATAACTTCTCTACAAATCCGTTTTCTAAAAGTGCAGGGCCAGGATATTGTGACAACCGAACAGCGCTTCGATGTTGAACTTTCGCCTCGGGACATTCAGTCCATCAATAGTGTTGACGCACTTGCGGCGTTTTTCACGAGGCTTGGATACAACACCAGCTCTCGAACATCGCAGACCGCGACCAATCTCGCCATTCCAGAAGCTGCTGCGCGGCCCATCAAACGGATCGAGCTGATCGCCGACCAGCAGAAACTTCTGCAAGTTTATGTTTTCGAACTAAAGAGCGTTACAGTAGCCGAGATTAGGGCGCTTGCCCGGGTATTCAAGAATTTTGCGGGTCAGTTCCTTCTGATCCTCACGACGGACTACGAGTACATAGAATTTGTCTTGTTAGACCGTCGGTTCAGTGACCAGAAAAACCCCACGGCGATTGGAACTTCGCAGCCGTTACTGGTGCAGCGCCGCTTCAGTGTGGATCGCCGGCGCCCGACTGCCGTACACCTGCGAGTGCTCCGCCGGTTCACATGGACTGAAGCCGATGCATTCAGCCAATTCGACAAGCTCCGGTTCGCCTACGACCTCGCGCATTGGTCCGAGGTGTATTTCAACAATCGGGGCCTGTTTTCCGATTACTTTCTTACGGAGCGTCTCCGGCCCAAGGATGATGGCCATCTCGAATTCTCTGAGTGGCGCGAGGACCCAAAGCCTGCATACCACCGCCTCCGCGCCATCTACGATCAGCCATCTACCAGATTCGCAGGCAAGAAAACGTCCGAACTCGTCGGCCTGCTTTACGACCCTCTACTGAAAGAGCTCGGGTTCCGGCCCTCTATTCATCGGTCTGCGGAGACTCGCATTCACCTGCGCCTCGACGATCCCCAATCGGGGGCCCAGCTGGCGATCTGTCTGCCCTTCCCGTGGGGGCGTGAGCTCGACCGCAAAGACGAGATACACGATACCGAAAACCCCGATGTGATGCCGACGTTCGCTGTGGTAGACCTTCTGGCGAAAGAGGAAGCTCCGTGGGTCATTGTGACCAACGGTAAGCTTTGGCGACTCTATTCTCAGCGTGCCCACTCTCGGGCAACCAACTATTACGAAATCGATCTAGACGAAGTGCTTGGAAGACAGGGTTTCCATCAGGACATACAGGACGCGTTCCGGTTCTTTTGGTTGCTGTTTCGGTCGCAGGCATTCCGGCCCGCGGAAGTCCAGTGGCAAGGCAAAGCGCAGTCACTCAGCATGTTGGATCGGCTCCTGTTAGGTAGCGAAGAGTATGCAAAGGAGCTTGGCGAAAATCTGAAAGATAGGGTCTTCACTGAAGTATTCCCAGTTCTTGCCGAAGGCTTTATCGCCAACGCGCGTCAGCGCGCGAGTGATTCACCTAAGCTGGACGACGAACGGCTCGGTGCGATATTCCAGGGCACTCTGACACTCCTCTATCGGTTGCTTTTTCTTCTTTATGCTGAATCGCGTGACCTGTTGCCTGTCCACTCGCGGGAATACCATGACGCTAGTCTGCGCCGGTTGAACGAGGAGATAAGCGAATCGGCAGGAAAGATCGCAGACGAAACCGAAAAGCAGATCAGCAAGAAGTACGACAGCAGTTCTTATGGATTGTGGCAGCGTCTAAAGGCGTTGTTCAGAGTAATCGATCAAGGAAGTGAAGAACTCAATGTCCCGCACTACAACGGTGGCCTGTTCATGTCTGCACGAGACAAAAATGATCACAGTTCCGAGGCAGACGCAGCTCATTTCCTTGAACGGGAGCGAGTTCCGGATCGCCATCTCGCCCGCGCCATTGATTTACTTGCACGCGGCATCGATCCGAAGCGTCACGATCTAGTCTTCGTGGATTATAAATCACTCGGTGTACGACAGCTTGGGTCCATTTACGAAGGGCTACTTGAGTTTCGTCTGCGCATTGCAGGGGAAAAGCTCGGCATTGTGAAGGAGAAGGGACGTGAGGTTTACAAACCTTTCGGCGAATTGAGCGACCGAGAGAAGACACGAGCGGAAAACGAGAATACCCATGTTCTTCGCGGCCATGCCTACCTTGAGAACGACAATCGCGAGCGAAAGGCCACAGGCTCATACTACACGCCCGACCACATAGTGAAGTACATCGTGGAAAACGCTGTCGGGCCTGTCTTAGCGGAAAGATTTGATGCCTTGCGACCCAAACTCCGGGAAGCACAGCACAAGAGGCTTCAGTTCATCAAGCAGCAAGAAGACTTCATTAAGCGAGGGATGAAGCATAAACCGTATGAACAAGCCGATCTCATAGGTAGGGAGCTTGTAGATGCGCTCTTCAGCGCGAGGGTGCTTGATCCCGCGATGGGTTCAGGCCACTTCTTGGTCGAAGCTGTCGATTTCATTACGGACAAAACGCTCGAATTCCTTAATGCTTTCCCATGGAACCCTGTGCTGGTCCATTTGGATCAGATGAGGAAGACGATCCAAGAGCAGATGGACGAGCAGAACGTCGAAATCGATGCCAATCGACTCACAGATGTGAACTTGCTCAAACGCCACGTACTGAAACGCTGCATTTATGGGGTGGACCTGAATCCAATGGCAGTAGAGCTGGCGAAAGTGTCGCTTTGGCTCGATTGCTTTACTCTAGGCGCGCCTCTTTCATTCTTGGACCACCATCTTCGCTGTGGCAACTCGCTAATAGGCAGCACGATGGCTGAGGTCGATGCGATTCGCCAGGCGAAAGGGCAGCTTGCGCTTACTGGGACCAGCGATTGGCAAGGGCTGACCCAAGCTGTTCAGGGAATGATTGCGGTTGGTGGAATGCCAGACATCACTGCCGACCAAGTAGCAGTCTCGAAGGAGCAGTTTAGATCAGCACTAGCTGACGTCGAAGTGTTCAAGCACGTGCTGGATCTGCATATCGCGCGATGGTTCGTCGATGAAGACAATTCGGCGAAGAACATGAGAAAGAGCAAAACAGACATCTTTGACGAAATGTTGCGCAGCGGCGATCTCTTCGAATGGGCGCATGGCCGCATAGCGACGCCCGTGGATCATACGGCGATGGCTACGCCCGCTCGGACGGTTGTGGAGATGGCAACTCGCACGGCCGAGAACAAGCGGTTCTTCCACTGGGAACTTGAGTTCCCGGAAGTATTCTATGGCGCTCGCCCTGGGACTCATACCGCCGTGGAAAGGCTGGAGAACGCGGGATTTGATACTGTAATAGGTAATCCTCCATATGACGTAATTTCTGAACGAGAATTGGGAAGGGATGTATCGAGTGAACTTGGGTTCTATCGTGGCGCGCCAGTCTACGAGCCGGCTGACCGCGGCAAGCACAACCTCTATAAGTTCTTCGTCTGTCGCGCAGTCGCGTTGCTCAATCGAGAGGGCTACTGTTCGTTCATCGTTCCAATGTCTCTGTTAGGTAACGAGCAGGATTCGGGGCTCCGCACGTTGCTTCTCCATAGTGCACGGATAACTCGCATCGAAGCGTTCCCGCAGAAGGATGATCCAACTAACCGAGTGTTCCAGGAAGCAAAGCTATCCACAGCAATTTTCCTCACAAAGAGGGAAGGACCCCAGGTACCAATGCGAATCCGCACCCACCCAGGAAGCGAAATTCTTGAATCTTCTCCCTCGCTGAGTGTAACGCTTGAAGAAATTACACAGTTTGACGCGGAAAATCTTCCCTTGCCATCTTGTACCCAGCGCGACTGGGAAATCGCGACAAGAATAATGAGCAGCCCTGGGGTACGCCGACTTCGCGATTTTTGCCGCGCTTCTCAGGGTGAGATCAATGAAACCACGGACGGCAAGAAGGGCTATGTATCCCACGACCCTGCCGACGGGCCTCTTATCTTGAGGGGGGCGGCCATCAGCCTCTATGTTGTTCGCGACGCCTCTCAGGGCGAACCAATCTATCTCCGCAGGGATCGCTTCATAAAGGGTAAGCCAGATAGCGAAAAGGCGAGGCATTTCACCAACTCTAGAGTTGGGTGGCAGGAGAGTTCAGCGCAGAACAACTTTCGACGCATCATTGCAGCCGCAATTCCGAAAGGGAGCTTTTGCAATCACAAGATCAACTATATCCCGGAAAGCGCGAGCCAATTGCCGCTTGATTTTGTGCTCGCGCTCTTAAATAGCAAGATCAGCGACTGGATATTCCGTCTGAGCAGCACTAGCGCAGCCGTCAGTCACTATCAAGTTGACCAGCTACCTGTGCCGACCATAATAGAAGGCACCCCACCCCTAAACTGGGCCACCTCGATCGAACAAGCTCGATGGACCGAGCTGTCCAAGCTTTTACCTCTGGACCAGCCAGGCTTCATGCCAGACTATGCTGCGCTGGCCATCGAGCAGATGTGCCGGCGCATTTGCGAAATCGAGGCACAAAGGCAATTGAGCAACAGGTCGGACAGATCTCACCTCGCGGAAGAGAGTCAGCCCATTCAAGACACAATCGATCACATCATGTTCGCTTGCATAGGTTTGTCTCAGGAAGAGGGGCGTTTTGTCGATGCTCGCCTGCGGGAGATGCTATGAGGCAACAAGACAGTCCATCTGACGCAAGCCGCGTCTACACAACTCGGCTGCCGTACGTGATTGACAATCGAGAACACATTCTAGCCAATGTGCTAAACGCTATCCTTGCGGAGCACGCCGGGCGTTCCCTCGATGCTGCCTCGGCTTATTTCACGGTGGGGGGGTTCGGGCTTCTTCAGAAAGGTCTGGAGAATCTTGGCAATTTTCGACTCATTCTTGGTGCCGAGCCGACGAACGGTGAAGATCTCGGCCTCAGGCCTGATGCAGGGCTCGTCAAGAAATTGCTCACGGACGATTTGGAATCATTGCCGTTCAAAGAGAAGACACTCCGACTAATCGAGGATTTAATCGCGTATTTTCAGCGAGAGTCCGTGCAGATCCGCATTCACGATAATGGCTTTCTCCACGCCAAGTGCTGGTTGTTTTACTCCGACCGGCCAGGCCAACAGCAGCTCTTTGATCGGTTTCGGCCAATTCTTGCCATCGTTGGTTCGTCCAACTTCACTGGCCCCGGACTGACCACCAATCGCGAACTAAACCTGGCGCACAAGGTTCTTCTAGATTCGACTGAAGTGGATGACAAGGAGGCGGGATATGCGGTGGCCTGGCTAAGTGAAAGCAAAGCAAATGTAAACATTACGCTTGAAAACCGTCAACTGCTGAAAAGTGAGGTTGGGGCGCGCGCGATAATCGACCTGGAACAATGGTATGAACGTCAATGGGCCGAGAGCCGAGATTTTAAGGCTGAGTTGATTGACCTGCTCGATGCTTCGAAATTTGGCCGTAAGGAGTACACGCCTTACGAGGTTTACATGAAAGCTCTGTACGAATATTTCAAGGATGAACTCGGAGACGAGCCGCGTGGTCCGATGCGGTCCGCCGTGGAGTTAGCGGAATTCCAGGAAGACGCGGTCAAGAAGGCCCGAAAGATCTTGGCACGATACGACGGGGTGATGATCGCCGATTCTGTTGGCTTGGGCAAAACGTGGATTGGCAAAAAGCTCTTGGAAGACTTCGCCTACCACATGCGCCAAAAGGCCCTCGTAGTTTGCCCGGCTAGCCTACGCCCGATATGGGAACGGGAGCTGGCGGACGCCACGATTTCGGCCGCGATCTTGTCGCAGGAAGAGCTAGGTCGGGAAGAGTTTGAGCCTTTGGGGTTCGCTGATGTCGACGTGGTGCTAGTAGATGAATCGCATAACTTTCGTAACCGAAACGCTCAACGCTTCGGTAATTTGGAGCGTCTCATTGGGGGAAATGGTGGGCGCGGCAGAGATGGGCAGCGGAAGAAAGTAATCCTTCTCACCGCTACTCCTGTGAGCAACGACCTCTTTGACCTGTACAACCAATTTTCCTTGATAACTCAGGGAGACCGAAGCTATTTCTCGGTAGCAGGTATCGGGGATCTGTATCGGTATTTCCTCCAAGCACGGAGAGACTCGCGTCATGATGTTCCTGGCTTGGCACTCTTCAACCTTTTGGAAGAGATTGTCATCCGTCGCACACGCAGCTTCATTCGAAAGGCCTATCCCGACGCCACCATTGCGGGGAGAAAGGTCCACTTTCCTAAACGCGAGCTTAAGACAGTTGAGTACAACCTGGAGGCGACCTACCACGGGATCTATGAATTCATGGTCAACGGGATCGAAAGTCTTAAGCTGGCACCGTATAGCCTAGAGTCCTATAAGAAAAAGGGCATTGAGGTAGACGAATTCGAGGCAGGTCGCGAACAAGCCCTGGTCGGAATCTTCAAGAGTCGCTACCTTAAACGGTTCGAGTCTAGCATCGAGGCTTTCCGAATCAGTGTGCGACGGGCTTTAACGTTTCTTCAAACATTCGAGTCTTACATTCTGGACGGTCGCCTCCTAAAGAGCAGCGATTTTCACAAGGCCCTGCAGTACCTGGAACGAGAGAACGAGGAAGACGATGCCGTACCCGACTCACTCGCAGACGTTCTTGACGAAAACGAGGATGCGCGCCGTGTTCTGGGTTCGATGTCTACAATTGATCCGGCTCTTTATGACCTGCGCAAACTCCATGACGCGGTTCAACATGATGTTCATGTGCTGCTTGGGATTTGGGAAAAGGTTAGGAGCATCGATGCTGAACATGACACCAAACTGAACCGCCTGAAAACTCTACTGTCGAAGGAACTGAGAGGAAAGAAACTCCTCATCTTTACGTACTATAAGGACACAGCCCGTTATCTGTACCGCTACCTCGGTGACCCCAACAACGCGGAGGCTGCACAATTTCTAAGTCAGGCCGGTAACGTTCTAATTCGGCGGCTGGATAGTGGAAATCATCCCGACGAGCGTATAAAAATTGTCCAAGCCTTCGCACCGCGGGCGAACGGCCAACCGGAACATGCCGGACCGAGTAAGGAAATCGATATTCTGATCTCCACTGACGTGCTCTCTGAAGGCCAAAACCTGCAGGATTGTGGATACCTGCTCAACTATGACCTTCATTGGAACCCGACGCGGATGGTTCAGCGCGCGGGACGAATAGACCGCATTGGAACAGGTTTCGATGTCTTGTGGGTTTACAACATGTTCCCGGATCAAGGGCTCGAACGACTTCTGGGGCTGGTGCAGAGCTTAAACCGAAAAATAGCCGATATAGATCGTCTCGGCATGCTCGATGCCAGTGTTCTAGGTGAGGAAGTCCATCCGCAGACGTTCAATACCCTCAAGCGTATTCGCCAAGAGGACGATTCTGTAATTGATGAAGAGGAGCAATTCACGGAATTGGCTAGCAGCGAGGTTTTATTGCAGCAATTGCGGGCGTTCCTGGATAGCGGGGGGCGAGCGGCTCTTGACGATCTACCTGACGGCATTCACTCAGGTCTTCAACGCAGCGGCGCCCGCGGCCTTTTCTTTTACTTCAGGAGCAAGAAGGCAGGCAAAGAACAGAGTTTTTGGCGGTACTACGACCTCAAAACGAACAACATCCTCGATAATCGTCACGTCCTGGCGAATTTGATCGCTTGCAGTCCCGACACGCCTCGAATGGCGGATGGGGAAATCCACAAGACAGTTTTTGCCCTTCAGGAGAAGGTCATTGAAGACTTGCTGCGTGGATATGAGGAAAAGACAGCGCTGCAGAGTGCGCCTCAGGCTATTGATCCGCTGCAACAAACAGTTGCCACAGTGGTCCAGAATTTCTTGAACCATCCAGAAGTTGAACGCAGGCGAGCCATCTCTGCTATAGAGTTCCTGAACGCCCCAATGTTGCGCGTTCAGGTGACTGAGCTGAAGAAGCTCTATAAAGGATACCAGCAGACTCAGAACGTGATGGAGATTGTGGCCAGTCTAGAACGTATGCGAGACGAATACGGGCTTGATGGAAGGCAGCGGAGGAGCACCGAGCTTCCCTCAGGGCCTAAATTGCAGCGTGACGATTTAAGATTAATCTGCTTTGACGTCGTGTCGAGCGACTGACAATAGCGGGACAACTAGGAGCAGCAGCTCCAACGAATTAACCTATGTGGTTGGGTAAATGCGTGTAAGAATTGCGGATCAATCTAGCTCTGACGGGGTGCCGGAGAATCAGCTACTGAAACAATTCACGTTTTGGAATGAACTCTTCGCTGAAAACTTTGAGATTGGAGCCGCTCTTCGTGCTTCTTTGTTCTGTGGTGTTGAGCGGCGCGCTCATTAGTCCCTTCACCACGTTTTCTCTCAATCGTGCACGTTGGACACACTTCTCTTATTCCCGAATGGCGCACAAGACTGCTTCCTTCATCCGTCATGCAGAAGGTCGCTTGTTTCGAACGGATTTCCTTAACGGCCAGGGAAAATTTCTCAGGGGTTAAACGATACATCGCTCCCCGGGGTCCTTCAAATTGGCAGTTGAGGGCAGCCAAGGCCTGCCCATATTCGAGCGCGTCGGTCATGCGCTTCTTCGTTACCCGATGGAGGCTTGCCCCTCCTTCGGCACAAAAGTTGGAAATAATCCCCACCGTCGTCCAATCCCCTGCTCCAGCGGTATCCTTAACATCCACTTCGTATGCTGAGACCTTGGTCCAACTCTGGGATGTGTAGGGCAGCCGGAAGCGAGCGCCTTCTTCACTAAGCGTCTCTATTTCAATCGAGGCGTGATGTCTAAGGAGCAGATCCGAGAAAGTCTTTGCTCTCTGATTAGAGTACTTGAGAACGTCGCAGAGCTTTAACATTTCGCGAAAATGCTTTTGATCACCAACTCCTGATGGCTCAAAAAAGACAAGTGCACCGCCATCCTTAAAATATTTGGCAAGGGAGAGCGTTGACCGTGAAACGCGATCTGTATAAAAAACAGCAGGAACCGAAACCTTATCTATGATCTGGGGAACCGAACTTGCCAAAAGGGCTCGGTACGGCGGCAAATATCCATTGCAATCTGGGCAGTTCCAGAGAAAGCGATGTTTTGGTATTCCGTTTTGCCCTGCAAATATTTTTTCGATGACTATGGGAGTGGCGGCTATGGGTTCAATCGCGATAAAGGAAGTATTTACTCCCCAGCGGGACAAGTCGGCTCGGACATATTCACCAGCGGAATCTGGCCGCAACCGAGCGAGTGGAATGGACTGCCAACCGAGGTATGCGAGACCCGCAAGAACGTTGCCGGCTGTGCCACCGGCAAAGAGATGAGGGTTCTCCGGTTCTTCCCTTCCGAAAACGATGTCGAGGGCAATGAAACCGGATGCGGCCACTGTCAACTTTTTGAGCCTACCCGGCATAACACTCTCCTGATAACCAGAGTCCATGGAGTGTACTGCTGTTGCTCATCGCTTCGATCGTGGACTGGTCTGATTGAAGGGCGTAGCCATGCGCCTCTATATGAGCAATCGCGATGTTGGACCCCGCCTGTTTCAATTCGTATGCCGCCAAGACAGCTCCTATTGACAATAGTTTACTCGATGTCGCCGAGATTATTGCACTGGAACCTCCCAGAGGTTCCAGTGCATTCCCGTAATGCAGGATAGCTCGACTGAGCTGTCTGTACACTTCAAACGGATTCGTCTCGGAGGCGAATATGAAATTCCGTGTTTCAACGCGCAGTCGGTCGAATAGAAGTTCACGATATTCTGTCACCAAATCGTCGGCTCGTCGTGGATTCATTGAAGGGGACGGCAACAGTGGACATATTTCATCAGGGTTGACGAGCTCATGAATTCGCATCAGCTGAACTCTTTGCCCCTCCCCAAGCAGCGGGAACCAGACCTTTGGGTTGCCTGCCGTTGACTCTCGTTCTGCACCTCCCCTGAACGGATGTATGTAGTCTGCGTCTTCGTCGACACCTTCCTCAAGAATGGCATTGTCTAGCTCTGCGTTCTCACTCACGAGCACGAAGAAATTGGGACGGTCGGGACCACCATCCCATGTGTCTAGCAAGAACAGAATCTTAGCAGCCAGAGGAAAGAACACGCTGCGGGGCAAGGAACTAATGTCCAGACAAATGTCAGTAAAACCCTTGAACTCGGATGCGGTTCGGAAGACTGAGCCAGCGGACCTTGCTGTGATCCGGCGTTGCTCCGATGAAAACATTTCAATCGACCGCGTGCTTGTCCGGCTCGGAGAAACCAGGGATTCTAAGCGCTGAAGATTCCGTTTGACCAGATGGTCGTATTTTCGTGACGGGGACATAGGTCCCTCGTTAAAAGCCAAAACTATCAGCTCAAGATCGGTTTTGGGAGCAACCCCCACTACCAGTTCTATTCCCTGCGTCATCCTGGGATCAAAGCCCTGCCCAGCGATGAAACATACCCTCCTTGTCTTAAGTGTGGCGAAATGGTCCTTGAGCATGTCGCGCAATGAAATGCCGGACTCCTGTACATACGTTCCCCACCGCTCTCGCATTGCCACGTTCATGCGATTAGGGATGCCTTCTTGCCCTTGTAGCCAGAAGTCATCCACACATACAAATCACTCAATCGCTGCTCTTTGAAACCACCGTAATGGAGCGGAAGATCGAAGTTCACGCACAAGAGCCGATTCAGGTTCAATACCATCCAGGTTGAGCCCTTCACTTTATAGTCTAGTAGGGGCTCCAAAAGATTATTCGCAATCGAAGCCGCCAACACATCGGCCAAGAGCTCATATTCGGGATGACCCCGAAGAAACTCTTTGCTCTGAAGAGAGCTTCTGTCTTCCATCGAGATCGCGATTCCAGTGACGCCTGGGTCATATGGAGCAGTCGGTTCATACGTTCGCGCCTGACAAAACTGGCCGATCGAATCAAGAAGCTTTAGTACCTTTTCTCCATTCCGGGCTCGACGTGGAATCTCATTCCAGAGCGCCTGCGACGCCACTCGCAGGACTGTATCTTGTCTGTCCGCATTCAATGTCGTCGACTTCCGAACGATCCGTGATGAAACGACCTCTTCGAACTCGTCGCCGGCAAGCCGCATGAATTGTTCTATGTTCCACGATGCTAGACTGGCAAGCTTCCGAGTTCCGAAGTAGTAGGGAAAACCAAACTCTTGTGCGAGAAAGAGCTCTGCAGCCGAGCGCACCGGCGAATCACTTTTCTCTTGCAGCGCTGCGACGCTGAGCGGGAAATCGAAAGATCCCTGATCACGTTTCACTTCACGGTTGATCAGGATTTCCAGAGTTCTCCAGCCAATTGCACGCTCCCGTGCGCTTCCGACCTTTTCGTCCTGAGCTTTAATCCAACCGACAAACAATGACCGTCCCGTACTGAGATCTAAGACTCGTTTTCGAACTATAGGAATCGAAGTTTCATACCTTTCTTGCCACTCCGGCCCATCTAGGGAGGCCTGCAAACATGAATCCAGAGATGTTACCTCCACGTCGACCGCTGCGCTTGCGCGGCGATCCGCAACACTCATCATCAGGTTTTCGAATTTTCGACCATTATTACGCCAAAAATGCTCAATCAATACCTCACCCTCATAGTCGCGTCCTTCCGACACCCCGGTTGCCAGCATCTGGTCGGCACTCAACGCCTCAAATCGTTCTGCCATCCAAATGCCAATTCCCGCCCGCAAATCAGCCAAGACTTTCAGAAGCCTCCCCCGCTGGCGGTGTGTCAAGTGATGGACATCATCCAAGAGAAGTAGTGTGTGTTCGGAGGCTACTTCTCCATCAACGAGAAGACTCCCATGACGCAACAATCGCAGAGAGGTCAGCGTCTCGTCACCTGGCAAGACATCAAATTGGGAGCTGCCGAAACTATCGATCGCATCGCAAATGCTACCCTCTAGCTTAGTCGCCCAATGATGTAGATCCTTCCCACTTGTTCCCAATCTTTCTGCCGGTGCTATCTCGTGGGCGATCTCACTGGGCACGGCGAGGCGCCCCAGATCCCCGGGATAATCCATCCGGTGGAGCGTAAGTGTTGATCGGAGTGTCGCGAGAGTAATTCTCGCGTTGAGAAGCCCGAATAGTAGCCGTTCCTTCCGAGCTGAATCGAATTCTAGATCTTCGAGTGTCGCATAGTTACGCGCGCAGGAATGAAACACTCCGAGCAACTTCGGACCCTCTTCACCGACGACGCCAAGAGACCGCATCCGTTCGAAGAGTTCCTTTAGCTCATCGTTTCTTCGAAACGAATGAAGGCCCATTAATACTGTGGGTGTGAACAACCGCAACAATGAGGTTTTCCCCGCTCCAGGCGCGCTTCGAAACGTCCTAGGTTTATCCCAAACGGGCGCGTCAGAATCGATTAGATCGAGCATCCCTGGTCCGAATAGTTTAAGGAAAGTCACATCAGACTCGATTGCTTCAGAGGCGCGCAATCGAAAAGGGTTTCGTGGCTCCCTCATACCGTATCCTTATGCCTGGTCACACGTGGGAACAGGCTGCGCATTCTTGATCCATCTGCCCATAAAAGACCAACCGAGTTGTTGGGTGTATTGTGACTCAAGATGAGGGATAGCCCTCCACCAGCAAAACCATATTTCAAGTCTGTCCCGCCTAATTTCGTACTCTTTGTTTCATTGTCCGGGTCATAGTAGCGGTCGATAATGGCATCGAGTTCCGGGTATTGGCCTCGGATTGTCCGCGTCGATTCGGGTAGCTTTTGGACGACGATCACTTTCGACGTGGCGCCGCAATCGCCTGCCAATCGCGACAACGAAGCATTAAGAGTCTGTTCAGCCAATTCGGTTGCCATGTAGAGCACCAGCACTACTTCTAACTCATCCTTCTGGAAAAGCGTGGTGATTGGGCTTTTCCCTTCCTTGATCCATGCGAGGAATTTGCCTACTTTCCCGCCGACGATTCCATCACCTTTCCTTCGAATATAGCTGAGACCACTTCCAGAAAAGTCATCAAGGAGAACGACGGTCTGGAATGTGCGTTGGGCTGAATCGGCTTTTTCACCTGGTAGCTTGGCAAGGTCTTCCGTTAGCCTATTTAGCAGGTCTTCCACACGTTCCTGGCTCATTTCGTGACTCTGCCGTACCTGTTCGTGACTCAGGTTACGATTGGCGCGACGAAACACGTCCGTCCTAGAACCATCACTCAATCCAAGAAAGAGTGTGCGACGCTCTCGTATGCGAAACTCTGGCGCGCTCGCCGCGCGTCCCATATGCCAGCGGGATAGCCCAGTTTCCGCGGCGACCTTCGATAGGAGGTGTGGACGAATGTGGTCCGGGTACGCAACCGACACGAGATGATTCATTTCTGCCGCAGAAACAAAAATCAGTCGTTCTTTCACAAACTGTAAAGCTGTCTTTCGCTCTTCGATCTTTTCAAATTGGCCCAACCATCGAGCGAGGCTCTCTATGAACCGCATACCCGGAGAAAACTGCTGATATTCGTCGTATTTGTAAGCGGCCAAGTCTTGGAGCACTAATCCGTGATCCAGAAACTCCTGGGGGCTCTTCCAACCCATTACCTGCGCCAATAGTTTCTCCGCAAGTTGATCCTTCATGCGTCATCCAATTGCAATCTAAAATAGTCGTGATGAATTTTGATACAGCCAAGATAGTATGCGAGGGCCTTTGAACCAATGTAGCCTTGCGGGGCCATGTTCCACACCCGATCAGGTTCCGGCGATACCTCAGCAACGCTAAGAGCATACGGCTGCGCCAGAAGTTCGTAATCGTTTCCCGGCCATCGTGGCCGATCTCCAATAAACAAAACCTCAGCGGCGCGCGCGCATTCGGGAAGAACTCGCATCAGTGACAACTTGCTGGTGCTGTCGGCAATCACATCAACTGACCGGGTTGAAGCCAATATCTTGACCCCGCGTACTCCAGACATCTCTAAAGTCGCTGCAACTTCACGCCACATCGCCTCGGGCTCAATCAACGATTTACCCTCGACCGTAATTTGATGCTCGCGGATCGTTAGCACGTATCTGGACGATGGCATAGCCTTAACTGCCTCGGCTGCAACACCGAGGGCACCCGTAGGCTTCGCGTCAGCCGAGGGCTGTGTCTCATCGTCCAAAGATCCGATTACGGCCCCGTTGTAATACCCGATAACGATTTGTGTCCATAATTTTTTTGGGATCACTCCCTGTAAAGCGCGTCTTACTGAAACTCCCCTCCCAGTGGCAATTCCCAACCAGAAGCCTTGCCCCAAGAGACGAGCGAGATGATTCGCAATGTCCGGGGACGGCTGATGGAAGCGCTCTTTATGGTCACAAATAGTTCCGTCGTAGTCCAAAACGCAACTAGAGAAACGCGCTACCGCTAATAATTTCATCACCTGATCGTATCTTGCGAACAACTCATCGCATACGGCGCGTGAGGCAACTACTGGAGCGGCTCTCAGCTTTCTGCCGACCGCAGCGTGCCGCGTCGAGATTGCAGGGCTCTCGAAACCTCTGAGGTGATAAATCTTCCGACCAAATTCCGGTACCCCTGGCCGCCCCGGGTCGATGCCCTGGGTCTTTCCATATGCCGCAACTATGAAGAAGACTGCGGCTTGTAAGGCGAGCACTGCCTTGCCCCCCTTGCACTCTGTCGCAATTTCCACTCTGCTAATTCTGCGCGGCAACAGGGCTAAAGTTTTCTTCGCCATCTGATGGTCAGTCGGGGTCACGAAGGCGAGAACCCCGCTGTTGGGCCGCTTGGCAAGCCAGTGATGGCGTCCGTGACCAAAATTCCTATAGTCTGCCAGTTGAACCGCGGAGAGCGCTGCTTCAGTCAATTTAGACTCCAGATCCATCGCAGCCGGTTTGGAGTCCGGGCCAAACAAAACTATTAGATTGTCGCAGCGCAAGAGACTCTGTGCGCCACCTTGCCGCAGTTTTTTTTCAATTTCTCCCTGGTCGACAAGAGAACAAAAACTCTCTGGCAAATCGTCTTCGCCAACGCCTAATCCATATGCACGGAGCACAATTGTATGCAATGCGAGAAGCGAGTTAGTTGCAAGAAAACCATCCCTGCCACAGGGAACTTCAAATTCGAAAGTGTCGCCGCCAGAATAATTATTAACTCGTTTAGCCAAAGGAGAATTGCGAACGCCACAGATTGTGAGGATCTGCGATGTCTCTGCGGCTATCGCTGCATCTGCAGCTGCTAGAACGTCGCGGTTTTTGCCGCGAGCGCTTACAAGAGCCACTGATGTATCCTTCAAATCCATTAATTCTGCTGTCGCAATCAACGGAGTTACTGACTTCGACAATCGTCCAGTACGCTTCTGATGGAGGTCAGCCCACAGTTGTGCCGTGCTCAGAGAGCCTCCCGAGCCGATCACCAGTAGATTTTTGTTTCCAAGCTCACTTATGCGCCGCACGAGGGAATCGATCTCGATTCTCGCGGCCCACTGATATGTCTTATCCAGTTGTTCTAACTCGAGCTTATAGGGTTTTCCCATTTATATTCGCCTTTTGTTCGCCTACAATACCTCTAATTTGGCAATCAGTCAAAGGGCGGAAGACTGGTGTGGCTACGCTGTTCGCGCACTGCACCTGGTAGGCATCGGGATCACAATGTTCCCCCTGATCTTCGCGGCTTTGTCCAGGCCAACTCCGGGCAGTGCCTTGAAGGTTTGTGCTATGTGCCCGCTAGCCAGGTGCCCGTAATATCGGTCTACCATTTTGGTATCAACGTGCCCCAGTTGCTCCGCGACAACTTTCAAGGAAACACCCAAACTGATCCATCGGCTCGCCGCGGTGTGTCTCAACTGATGGAATCCGAATCGTTTCATTTTTGCCAGCGCGCAGGCCCGGCGCATTGGTTTCTTTTGGCTATCTTTGGCCCAGGGCTCGCCACTTTCGCGTAAGAACATTGTTTCAGCGGGATCACGGTCGGCGCACACTTCCCGGAAAAATCGCATGGCCTCAGGGTCGAGGTGTACGTACCTCTGCTGACCGCCCTTCGACTTCGCGATGAAAAGCGTGCTCGCCGAAGAATTGAAATCGCCGGCGCACAACCGGCCCAATTCTCCATACCTAGCTCCTGTGTACAGGCCAGCCCGAACAAGCCATTGAAAGTCCTTCTCTTTCGCACATGCCTTCACAAAACTCCGCTGATCCTTCTCGCTGAGGAAAATTGCTCGCGCGACCTCGACATTTTCAAATGGCGACACCTTCCAAGCCATTGGATTCGCATACACACGACCTTCTTCTAGCGCCAGGTTCAACGCAGCGCGGAGCCGCCGCATGATTCTGTTTGCGGTCGCTCGACGCTTTCTTAAATCCTCTTCCGTTTGGATGTGCGGTTGCTTGTCCTGCTTGTGCTTCCGATTCGTTCGCCTCGGGCTGGCGGCAATATCTGCGCGCCACTCCTCTATCTTCGGGCGAGTCAACTTAGCAACTTGCAAAACACCGAGCTTGGGGATCGCATAGGCGTCTAAATCGTACTTTGTATGACGATAGTCGGGAGATCCTCGACGCTCCAAATGCTTTAGATAATCTAGACAGCACTGATTCACAGTGTAGCCACCGCGACGACTAACGTGCTCGCCTGTCGCCATGGTCGTCGCGCTCAAGAACCATGTCCGGGCCTTTTCTTGAGCTTGCGCAAAGTCCAAAACACGCGTGCCTTCGGCATCTAGGATGTCATCAGCCAATGCAAGTTTCTCTTCCTTGCGGAAACCATCGGCGTCAAACCGCGCGAGCCAGACTCCCCATTTGCTACCCTTTCTGTAGCCGAGCGCTCTGCCGTGCGATAACGGCAACATTATTTTCGAACCAATCGGAATCGCTCTCCGTGCTGTTCTCGTCCCAAGATCCTTGCTGGTTACGGTTCGTGCCATTGAGTTGACAACTCCCGTGCAATCCAACCACTGATTCAATTGGTCGATTCAATCTGCCATTTTGTCAACTGTTTGTCAACTATCCGGGTACTAATTGCATGCCTTTGCATGGTCGTGCAGGACGGCGCATTGTCTACGTATCTTGTTATAGAAACACGACTTATTCTATGTTCAAGGTGTGGAGAGAGAACACGCTACAGCGCCTACCGCGCCCCTGATAAGGGCGAGGTCGGTGGTTCAAGTCCACCCAGGCCCACCATTTGTTTCCAGTAGGTTACCGGGTGTTGTCCCAAAATCTCAACGTACAATCCAGCCCCACATCTCAGCGGACCACCTGCGCACCCACCAAGTTGGGTTGGGCTATTTAGGGGGCTGAACGCTCTGCAGTCCGCGATAAAACTTCTGGAGTACATAGAAGGCTTTCTTCTTCTCACCGTGATCGGAGACAAGTCCTTTACGATTGAAATAATCCTCAAAACGGGGAAGAGGTCGTCGCGGACTTCGAAAGTCTTTGAGAATCCATGGTGTCATGCCGCGAAGAAAGGAAATGCGCTTTAACATGACGATCTGGTGCTCATAGAGATTTTCCTGGTATTCCTCGGTCCAACGGGTATGCGCTTCGCCGTGGTAGCCAAAGAGCGCGTCGCCCCCGAATTCGCTCATGATCATGGGCTTTCCGTATTGTGAGATCCAATCAATCGAATCCGCATCCTCGGGACGATGGACATACCAACCAATGTATTCGTTATTTCCGAGGACATCTAAATCGACTGCGATTGGATCATCAATGTGAATGGTCAGGCGGTTCCCCGCAGCAACTTCATGAGCCTGAAGAGCGCCAGACACCAGGCGCGTCGGATCGGCGGAATGCGCATCCTGAATGAGTTGCCGAAGAAAGCGATTCCGGGCATCACTGATGGGGGTCTCGTTCGCAACGGAGTAAATGATAAGAGCGGCGCGATTGTGATCCCGCGCGATCATCTCGTTCAACTGATTTTCCGCATTGTGCAGTGTTTGGGGATTTTCCCACTGTATAGTCCAGTAGACGGGCACCTCGGCCCAGACCATCAATCCCATTTGATCAGCCATGCGCAATATAGCTTCATTGTGCGGATAGTGCGCGAGGCGCACGAAATTGCAGCCCAGTTCTTTTACCCAGCCCAGAAGCGTTCGCGCATCGTCGTCGCTCCAGGCCCGGCTGGCGCGCAGGGGAGCCTCTTCATGAAGGCTGGTTCCGCGCAGGAAGATTGGGTTCCCGTTGAGGAGAATATCCGTGCCGCGGACTTCGATCGAGCGAAAACCGATACGATCCGTGACCTGATCGGTCTCCGCGGCGATCTCCACGTTGTAGAGTTTGGGATTTTCAGGGGACCAAAGAATCAGGTTCGCGCTAAAGGTAAACTCCGCGCGTCCCCGGGCATCGGTCTGGAATACCTTGCTAAGCCCTGCCTCTGGAATTCGGACGGCAACATTCTGCTGAGGTTGCCTCCCGCTGAGCTGCAGCCAACCTTTGATTTGGTGGGTCGATCCCTTTTCCATCTGAATGAAATAGTGCTGGACAAATGTCTCCGGAACCTCCACCAGTGTCACCGGCCGGGTAATGCCGCCGTAATTCCACCAATCCGTATTGACGGTGGGGACTTGATCTTTTCCGCGCGTGTTGTTGACGCGCAGAACGAGGAAATTGTCGTGTGCCCTTACGCGATCCGTGATTTCGAAATCAAACGGTGTAAAACCGCCTTCATGCGCGCCCAGTTCTTCCCCATTCAGGTAAACGGCGGCGAAGTAATTGCACGCGCCAAAATGGACAAACAGCCTCCTCTTCGGTGATTTTGCGTAGTCGAAGGAGCGCTTGTACCAGACGCTTCCTTCGTAAAGCAACAGCGACTCGCGCTGGGTATTCCAGTCACCGGGCACCTGGAGTTGGCCGGAGGTATCGAAATCATATTCGACCAGCTCTGACTCGGACTGTGGCTTGTAGTTCTTATAAAACGCATTTTTGTTCTTGAGCGGCTGGGCACGGTAGTCGAACGCCCCTACATCATACGGATCAACGATCGCTTGCCACTGGCCATCCAAGCTGGTCGTCTGACGTGAACTGATGTTCGCGATCAGTGGAGCAATTTGTGCTGCACTTCGGTAGGAAGGGAGCAGCATGTACAAAACGAGCGTCAAACAGCGGAGGAATTTAGTCATGAAAAAGATTTCAGCCAGCATTCGGCAATGCCTCCGGGATCGATGTGTGAATTCGCTACCGATCCCGGAAGCCAGGAATCAGAAACTGAATTTCCCGCCGAACTGAAGAACGCGCGCCGGAAGGGAACTCGTGATCTGTCCAAAACTGGAGGTGCCAGCATTATTCACGGTAGGATTGTTCCAGTTGACGCGGTTGAAGGCATTAAATGCATCCGCTTGGAACTGCAATTTCATGCCTTCCCTGTGCAAATTGAATGTCTTCCGCGCCGATAGGTCCCACTGATAAAAGTTGGGCCCGATGATATCGCCGATGGGGGCGTTACCC
>Ga0210409_10001999_pt1 | contig 25202 bp, 24 predicted proteins | sample IncBWH17MmetaG_FD_161649 | JGI IMG/M metagenome (GOLD analysis project Ga0210409, IMG submission 161649) | Forest soil microbial communities from Barre Woods Harvard Forest LTER site, Petersham, Massachusetts, United States - Inc-BW-H-17-M | ecosystem: Environmental > Terrestrial > Soil >...
GCCTTCTTCGCGTTCGCCAACACAGTCACCACTCGACGCGAAGAAGGCCACGGCTGGCTGGGGATTAGGTTTCAATCCGAGCCCGGAGCGGATACGTCTGAGATTTACATTCACGTGCGGATGCTGGACCACGAGAATGTTCGCCAGCAGGAAGCTTTGGGGGTTATTGGCGTGAATCTGATCTACGGAACCTTCTATGCGCATCGTAACCCCGACCTTCTCATTCGCTCCCTCCTGGACAATCTCACCTGGGAACGCGTGGAAGTGGACATGATCCGATTTGCCGGACCGGCTTTTGCCGCAGTCGATAATCGTCTCATGGCGCTTCAGCTGGTCCGCGAAGGCCTGACGGAAGCCGCCATGTTTACCTCGCAAGGTGAAGCCATCCAATGGGCCGAGGCGCTTTATAACAAACCGGTCCTGGTTCAACGCGGCAGTTTCCGTCCGGTTACCAAAGCCACACTGGACGTGCTGGAACGGGGCCTCGAGCAGTTCCTTCAGGAACCCGATCTCAAAGGAGAACAACCGCAGGTGCTCATGGAAATGACTCTGCGCCACCTCACGTCCGATCACGGAATCGACGCCGCGGACTTCCTGCAACGAGCCGAAACACTTCGTGCGCTTGGCAAGACCGTGCTGGTTTCGAATTTCCGTCGCTTTCACCGTCTCGCCTCCTATTTATCGCGCTATACGCAGCGGCCACTGGGCATCGCCCTTGGCGCCTCCAACCTCAAGGAGATTTTTGACGAGAGCTTCTATAACGAAAGCGAAGGCGGGCTGCTCGGCGGCCTAGGGCAACTCTTCAAAAACCCCGCGCGCCTTTATGTGTATCCTCATTTGGATTTGGATTCCGGAACCCTGATCACGGCCGAGACCTACCCCATCGCTCCTCATTTGAAGCATCTCTACGCGCACTTGCTTGAGAACCGCTACATTCAGGGCGTCCGCAATTTTAACACGGACCTTGCGCGGATTCGCCGGCGGGAAGTCATCGCCGGAATCCAATCCGGTGACAGCGCCTGGGAACAAATGGTACCTGCTCCGATCGTCGAGATTATCAAACGGGAAGGGCTATTTGGCTACCGCGCTAGCTCGACGGCGGGCAAGAAATGACATGCGGAGAAGCGGGGTGGTGGAGAAGCGGAGAGATGGAGAAATGGAGGAGTGGAGGTAGGCGCTGGACGGCGCAGCGGACTTTCAGTCGCCTTTTTTGTGGCAAGTGCCCCCTCTTTGACTCAGTCCGCAGCAACGCGGGTGAGACTTGGACTCCACCGCACAATCCCGACGATTCCAACACCCCATCGCTCCATTTCTCCATCTCTCCAATTCTCCAATTCTCCATCACTCCATTACTTTTCCTGTTTTTCGCCAATTCGCGCTGAACCGACAAAGACGGCTCCCGCTTCCATGACCAGGTTGGAGGCCGCCACGTTCCCGAACAATCTGGCGGTGGATTTGAGAAGGATGGTCCCCGTTCCTGCCACGTCTGCGACCAGTTCGCCGCGGATCTCTGCGTCCCCCACCTTTAGTGGTTGTGGCCAGCGGAAGTGGTGCCCGGCAGGAATAATCAATCGGCCGGAAATGAGTGTTCCTTTAATCGTGGCACTGGAGTGGATCTCGAGCGCTCCTTCGGTTGACAACCTGCCGATGAGCCGGCCCTTAATCACAGCTTCGCCCACCAGCGATTCGGTATTGAGCAGGTAACCTTTTTCCTCGAGCACCAGCCGGCCATGGGTACGGAAGCTCTTGGAAACCGTTTGGGTGATCTGATAGTCCGTCAGGTCCACGTAGCTGCTGCAGCGCTTGCACATGGTCGAGGCCGCGGCCTTGGCTACCTCCAAGAGGGTGCCACACTGGAAGCAGCAGACCTGCCTCTGTTCGATGCTCCGTTGGGCAGGCCGCGCCGCCGGGCGCAACGCCTCCTGTACGCGGAAGTGTTCGTGGCACTGCTTGCACAAGGTCGAGTACGCCGTGCGAGGCTCCGGTTGGACATGCCCGCACTTGGGGCACGCCACGGCGACCGTATCCTTTTTCGAGACAGGCATGGAAAACAGCGATTTGCGCGGGCTGACCGTGCTCCTGCTGTGGTTGAACTTTACCTCGGAAGGACGAGCTCCCGCGAGTCTCCAATTACCCCCACGAACGCCAATTCACAGAGCTGGGCCGCGTGGAACTCGGCTCCCCGAAGTTTTAGAAAGGCACCCGCGCTGGTCGTTGCCCTCCAGCGCGGGTCGAACAGAGCCGCCGCTCGCGCAGCGCTCTGCCACGAGTTGAAAAGCTAAATGCCCGGCCCTTTCGCAGGCGCGGGTCCCTTGGGTGTTTCTGCCCCACGCGAAGGCTGCGGGGTCGGGGAAACTTTGTTCGGATTGACTTCTGTTTTGCCCACAAAGGTTACTCCTTCCTCGATGACCAGCTTGGCCGACCGAACGTCGCCGAACAACTCCGTCTTGGCCTTAAGCTCAATCTTGTCCTTGGCGATAATATTGCCGGTGATCTTGCCGCGCACGACCACCGAGCTGACATCAATCGTTCCTTTCACCATCGCGTTATCGCCCAGGGTTAAGGCCCCGTCAGAGTTGATGTCGCCGTCGAGTTTTCCGTCAAAAGTCAGTTCGCCGGAAAACTTAAGCGTACCTTTAACTTCGACATCGGAGTTAAGAACGTTTTTGGAATTCGGATTGGGTTGATTGGGTTGTGTGCTCATTCGTTAATTGTCGATTTGGTTCGTGCTGTGTCCAGTTGGTCTAGGTACCCGCCAAAGTAGCACAATCCGCCTGTCCGGAACCAGGGAATTTCCTAGGGCGGCTAGGGGTAGACGCGAGTTAGGGCTGAAAGCCCGTGATATGAAAGCTTGGGCTGGAACGAAGAGGAGGCCCAGGAAAGGCACCAAAGGGATCTCTCGAGGCCTGTAGGGCCGGGACCCGCAGAAATAAGCGCTCAGAAAGGGGGCCTTTCTAAAGCGTCGGTAGTCTCTGTGACGCCCCTTAACAGGGCCCGGGATTCGTTAGCCGGCCGTTTACCCGGGCCTGCGCTCGCGCTGCTCGCTCCAGCCCGGGCTATCACAGTTGGGGCTTTCAGCCCCGGGCGCTACGGCTTGAGCCGGGAGGTTCAATTTTGCGCGGGCGAAAATCCGGGTTAGAGTGATGGCAGCCAGCACAGAATCGAGCAAGCCACGGCGCCACACGTGTTCATATCTCTTTATGCCTGACCTGTCTCAGCGAATTTGTTTGCGAAACATGTCTCTCGGGACAGTTTTCTTGCCGATAGCGGCGCTGTTGTTCGAGTTGGCAGCTGTCGCACAGTCGCGGCTGGAGCCAGGGCCAACTCAGCAGGCTCCTCCGCCAGCCGTGCCGGCCCAGCAATTGCCGGTTGAGCCGGGTTCGCCGCCTGTTCGGAAGCCGCTCGGAACCACCCCCTACTCTATAGGCCAACCCACAGACGAGGAGCAGCTGTATCTCGAGTACCTCAACCGGATGCGAGCCACACCCACCGCTGAAGGCCAACGGTTGGCAACCACGACGGACCCCAACGTGATTGCGGCATACTCCAGCTTTCAAGTCGACCTGAATTTGATGCAGATGGAGTTTACCACCAATCGTCAGGTGCCGCCCCTGGCGATGAATTCGGAGCTTCTGAACGCCGCGCGCTGGCATTCGGGCGACATGTTCACCAATCAGTACCAAGGCCATTTCCAAACCAATGGCTCGCTGGTGCTGAGCCCGGCGAACCGCATCGCCACCAACGGCTACAAGGCTTCCGCTTACGGGGAAAACGTCTACTCTTACGCGGATTCCGTCTTCCACGGCCACGCAGCCTTTGCAGTGGATTGGGGCGGCCCTGTCGGCGGCATGCAGGATCCGCCCGGGCATCGGGATAACATGTTTTCGCCGCTGTTTCGCGAGGTGGGGATCGGGGTCGTGGACGGCTCCAACGGCAGCGTTGGTCCGCAACTGGTCACCCAGGACTTCGGCGCGCAAGACGCGTCTCCGATTTTCATCACCGGGGTTGTTTACTTCGATTTGAATGGCAGTGGCTTCTATGATGTGGGCGAGGGCATTGGGGGCGTGATGGTCAATTCACCCGGTTCGACTTACTTCGCGGTCACAGCCGATTCCGGGGGTTACGCTATTCCGGTGCAGACCAACGGGAGTTATGCGCTCACCTTCACCGCGCCGGGTCTCACTAATCAATCAATGGTCACGATCTCGGGTTTTCAGAACGCCAAGATCGACTACGCACCCCCGTATTCGCCACCCACCATTTCAGGGCCCAACCCGGCCGCATTGAACCAGAATAATACCTACACATTCACGCCGGTCGCCGGAGCAACCGGCTACCGGTGGCAGCAAGCCCTGCTGACTCCGTACGGCCTAATCGAAGGAGCAGAAACTGGTTTGAGCAACGTCACGGCCCTGGTCTCTGGATATCCCGTAATCACCACCGAATTCGCGGCATCGGGCACTCATTCGTTCCAACTGGAGCATGCCATGGCCGTGGACCAGAGCCTAACCTTGAATCCGATCTTGCTTGTCACCTCCAACAGCCAACTCTCTTTTGCCGAGATGTTGGGCTTTGCCTTGACTAATGAAGTGGCCCAGGCCCAAGTCTCGACCGACAGTGGTAAATCCTGGACAACCGTGTGGAGCAAACCTGGAAATGACGGCAACAGCGCGGTCGATTCCGCGTTCGTGCAGCAAACCATTTCTCTGGGCGCTTATGCAGGACAAACCCTCCAGGTTCGTTTTGTCTTCGCGTTTCTGGGAGGGCTTTACTTTAATAGCGGAACTGACCTCGGACTTTACCTGGACAATATTGCAGTCTCCAACGCCGAACAGTTGAGCAGCGCGGTGACGAATACGGTAAGTTCGAACCACTCATTCACTTTCTCACCGACAAGCGTGACCAATTATCTTCTGGAAGTAAGCGCTCAAATCAACAGCCGCGTCCTACCCTGGGGTCCCGCTTTCGCAGTCGGTGTTACTACGGCGGCAGGAACGCCGGAGATCCAGTTGAACGCATCCCCGACGATTTCGGGCGGCCAGATCCAGATCGATTTCACCATCACCAATTATCGGGCGGGGATGACGCTTCAATTGCTGCGCAGCACCGATTTGCGCGGCGCTTGGCTTCCGGACACCTCGGCTACGATCCAAACAGTCGTGCCAAATTCGCGTTTCCGCTTTACCACTTCGACCGGCGCGGCCCAAAACCTGTTCTTCAGGATCAAGGGCGCCTGAACCTAAAAAATGGAGTCAAGATAGTTAACCACGGATGGACACTGATAGACACGGATTAGGAATCGCTTCGGAGAGTTCACCGCCTGGGTGAGCATCGTTTGCTGAGGCAAGTCCTTATCAGTGTTCATCCGTGTCCATCCGTGGTCTAAAGCCGTTTTCAGGGCTAAAAGGCCTTGATTTCGTTCCAGAGGGGCGCCAAATCGGCATCTTCGAGGGCCCGGTGTTTCACGCGGTCACGATCACCAATTGAAAGGGCGCGTTTGAACCACAAGCGCGCTGCTTCCATCTGGTTCAACTGGCAGGCATAGCAGGAAAGGTTGTAGGCGATAATCTCTACTTTCGGGAATCTTTCCGAGGCTGGCAGCAAGGCGTCCCAAGCCTGGTGAAGGCCCCCTCCGGGCACGCGGCGTAAGGCGTAGGCACGGTGCAGCCAACCGGAGGCCCGGTCCGGTGCCTTCTCCAACAGATTCTGGGCAACCTGCAAGCCGGCTTCCCACTGTCTCTCTTCGGCGCAGACGAGCCAGCGTACTTCCAACACATCGGGATGCGCTTGCTGCTCGAGGCTTACTTGCGCCAATTCGACTTTGGCTTCCGCCACGTTGCCCAGTTCAATCCAACCAATAGCGTGGAGCAGGTAATGGGTATCTGGCGGCTCGAGCGTCGTCACGCCCTTAAAGCATCATGCCGGCCGCAGACTGTCAACTCCGGCCGGGTGAATAAACCCAAACCCCAGGCCGAAACTGAAGTGGGAGGCAGAAAGATTTAAAAAAGGCAGCGGCCACCTGATACTTATCGCCACCTCTGTGTTTCGGATTTCGGATTTCGGTCTTCTTTCGGCCTTCGGATTTCGGGCTTCGGGCTTGTTCAACCCGGCTTGCCATTGTTAGCGGCATGGTTAACGTGGGTCATGCGAATCACAGGTGGCAAAGCGGTTCGCCGGCGTCTCAAGGTCCCCAAGGGTTTGGACCTGCGGCCAACCCCGGGCCTGGTTAAACAGGCGGTATTCAACAGTCTTGGCAGCAGGGTGGAAGGAGCCCACGTTTTGGAATTGTTCGCTGGGACCGGAGCACTCAGCCTGGAAGCTCTCAGCCGGGGTGCCATCTCGGCGATTTGCGTGGAAAAATCGTCTCGTCACGCGGCCATTCTGCGCGAGAATTTTCAGACCGCCGGTTTTGCCCCGGAAGTTCTCCAGACCAGGGTCCAGGATGTGTTCACTGCGATCGGCCAACTTGAGCAGGACGGTCGGCATTTCGAGCTTGTTGTAGCTGATCCGCCTTATGGCGAGAAGAACCTGGGCCGCCGCTCGACATCTTTCGCCCAGCAATTGCTGGATGATCCCAGGCTGCCGCACCTGCTAAGCCCCGGCGGAATCCTGGTCCTGGGTCATACCAAACGGGATACACTGGAAGTGCCGGCCTGGTGGGCAGAGCAAAAACTGCTCAAGCACGGCGACAGCTTCATGCGGTTCCTAACCGGGAATTAACTTGGCTATTCGAAGCTCGTAGCAGCGCCCACCTTGGAGGCCAGCCACTTGTCAAAAGCTTCCTGGCTCTCCACGATCAGGAATCCCCCAGCCATGCCGGAATGACCATTGCCGCATAGCTGAGCGCAATTGATCTGGTAGCGGCCTTCCTGCGTCGGGCGGAACCAAATCGGGATCCGCATTCCGGGAACTGCGTCCTGGCAAACGCGCATGGCAATGAGCTTGAAGGAGTGGATCACGTCGCGCGAAGAGATATAGATAATCACCGGCTTATAGCTGCCATCGGGACCCTGGACCAGCGGCACGTGAATTTCGTTGAGGGTTTGGATATCGTCTTTGCCGTGGTCATCTTTCGGGTCGATTCCGAAGACGTTGGTCTCGCTCACATAATTCATATCCTGGCGGCCAAAGACACCATCCTTACCCGGATAACGTACGTTCCAGGCAAACTGCTGGGCCACCACCTGGACGCGCGTGCTCTCGCTTTCCTTGGGGAACTTGTCCACCGCCCTCGCCCAAAAGGGCACGGCCACCGCGACGAGCAGAATGCCCTCGACCAGCGCCACGGCGCCCTCGATGTAGCTGGAGGCGTGATTGCGCACTCCGAAATAGTCGGCCTTGGGATTACGGGACCGATGAAAGCGAAACAGCGTGTAAGCGAAGTAAGCCAGCCAGCCGACGAACAGGACAATCATCAGCCAGTGCACATAGATGATCAAATTATCAACCTGCTTGCCGTGTTCGGAAGCCAGCACCGGTAATCCGAGAAGTTTTGACATAGTAAATTCTAAAAGCCGCTCAATAGCGCTTCCGCTGCGCCGTCCCCGCGCATTTAGCGCGGCGCCGAGCCAGAGTGGAGACGTGGCCAAAATTGCCGCGAACCGTCAACGGCTCTGAGTCGGAATGATTGGGATGATCGCCAAAAGCGGTTGCCTGGCCGGTGGTTGCCGCAGAAAGCAACTGGCCACCATTGGCGGCGGCGGCGGCCAACTTGACGGAGCGCCGGGCTAAGAACACAAAAAAGCCAGCCACGCCTCCCAACACAAAAACGATAACCCCGAGCAGGCACATAATGCCCCAGTTCATCCCCGCTGCCATAGAGGAATCCGACTGGCCATAGCAAGCGGCACAGGCCCACAGGGGGCGTGGCTCGAACAGGAGGGACAGGCAGGCGGCGCCGACAACGGCGATTCGTGTTCGGTAGTTTCGCAAAGAGGCCATTTGCTCAACGCGAACGCCTGGCTGATTTTCATGTGCCCGTACTATGGGCACCAACGCAGATGCCAAACTCATAAATATCCCACGTTTTTTAATTTCTTGAGGAAAAAGCGCTCGTAAATAATCAGACCCACTCCGGCCAGCAGCGAGCCCAACCCGAACAGGAGGTCCTGCAACACGCCAATAGCCGACCAATAGCTCCTCAGTTCCCAGACACCGAAGCCGAAGGCCAGGGCGCTAGAGGCGGTGATGAAAACCACATGGAAGGCCTTTAGGGACATAACTCAGCGCGTAATCGTATGGTAAGGTTGGTCACCCACGCACCACAGGGTCAGGAACATCAGGCCGGTGAAAAACACAGCGGTAAAGGTCATGATGAAGTAAATCATCTTGCGCTCCGAGATCAGGTGCATGAAGTAGCAGGCAACCAGGGATGCCTTGCAAATAGCAATAAACAATGCCACAGCGATGTTCACCTCCCGGTTGCCGAATGGAATATAAGAGGCGCCGACGGTCAACAACGTGCCAAAGAGCAAGGCGTAAAAGACGAATAAGTACCTGCGGATGTGCTGGCTAAAATGATCGGCGGAATGATCTGCGGAAACAACATGGTCGCTCATAAAATCAATTACAGAAGGTACAATACGGGAAAGAGGAAGATCCAAACCAAGTCGACGAAATGCCAGAATAAGCCTGAAATCTCGATTCGGTTCGTGAACCGTTCGGGTTCGGTTTTCCACAGCTTGGACCCGGGTCCCCATAAGAAGCCAATCACGATAGCCCCACCGATGACGTGCAGAGCATGCAAACCGGTCAACGTGAAATAGATGGCCAGGTAAGTCGAATGCCACGGACCGTAGTTATCCATGTTGGCGATCTGGGAGCGGGGAATGGTCAACTCCTCGTGCCCGTGCGGAGCGTTGCCTGAGCGCAGATCGAAGAGTTCCTTTCGGTCTTCGACGTAGTGGCCTTTAATAATCACCGCGTCGGCTGTTTTCTTGACCAGGTGGCCATCAGCAATCTTTCCGTCCTTGAGGGTGATTTCGTAATGGATGAATTTGTCATGATATTCGTAGGACTTGATGCCGACGAAGGTCAAGGCCAGGCACAAGGTGCAGGCATGAAAGAATTTGAACCGGCCGAACTGGTTCATTTTACACGAGGCCCACGCCATGACGGTGGTGATGCTGGAAGTAATCAGCACCAGGGTGTTGACCGTTCCCACCGGGATATTGAGCCAGCCGTGGGGCCAGTAACCTTCCTGCGCGCCGACTCGCAGCAAAATGTAGGTCGAGAATAACGCGCCGAAGAGCATGACTTCGGAGGCCAGGAACAACCAGATCCCAACCTTCGCATTGTAAAGGCCCGTATCGGGCCGGACTTCAATCGTGTAAGGAATTTCCATAGTTAGCGGGCTTAGAAAGGACAAGTTCCGCGAGTTTCATTCCCGGCAGTTTTACAAAAAGCTCTCATGCTTCTCAATTGACGCGATTTGTGCTCTCAATCCGGCTCATTCTGGGGGGTGAAATCCTTTGCATGTCCGGGCACGCTGTATTCATAGGGACCACGATAAACGTGGGGAGCCGTGGCGAAATTGCCGTGCGGCGGCGGCGTGGGAGTTTGCCATTCGAGCGTGGTGGAACACCAGGGATTGTCGGAGCCGGCCGGTTTGCCGTTGTTGATGCTCCAGAAGAAATTGATGATGAAAGGGATTTGAGCCAGCGCCAGCCCCACGGCGGCCCAGAGGATATAGGTATGCAATCCCATCATGTGCGGGCTCAAGCCGCCGATGGCATCAGGAGTTCTGGCCGTCGAGTACATGGCGCCACCATCGGCCATGCGGCGCAACATGCCCGCCATGCCTTGTGCAAACATGGGTTGAAAAATCAGATTCATGAAGATGAGCGACGACCAAAAATGCACCTGGCCCCAGAATTCACTCATCATGCGGCCCGTGGCTTTGGGGAACCAAAAATAGATGCCGGCGAACAGGGCGAAAATGGTGCCGGGCGCGACGATGTAATGGAAATGCGCAATGACATAGTAAGTGTCATGGAGGTGGATATCGCTATAGCTGAAGCCCAGCGGCAAGCCCGTCAAGCCGCCGATGCCGAACATCGGCAGAAAGGCCATTACAAAAAGCATGGGGGTATTGAAACGAATCGAGCCGCCCCAGAGGGAAATAAACAAGCAGGTCAGGATGATCACTGAAGGGATAGAAATGATCATCGTGGTGGTCTGGAAGAACGTGGCAATCTTGGTGCCCATCCCGGTCAAATACATATGGTGAGCCCAAACGATGAAAGAAAGGAAGCCGATGGTCAGCAGCGCGTAGACCAGAGACTTATATCCCCACAGCGGCTTGCGCGTGTTATTGGCGATAATCTCCGCGACGATGCCCATGCCGGGCAAGATCAGCACGTACACTTCCGGATGCGCCAGGAACCAGAAGAGATGTTGCCAAAGCAGCGGACTGCCACCGCCGCTGATATGGGGCAGGCTGCTGACGGCCAGGCCCGTCGGCAGAAAGAAGCTGGTGTGAGCCACTTTATCCATCAACTGCAGGACGCCCGCCGCTTCCAGGGGAGGAAACGCCAGCAACAGCAGGAACGCCGTCACGAATTGCGCCCAAACAAAGAAAGGCAACCGCATCCAGGTCATTCCCGGTGCGCGCAATTGAATGACGGTCGCGATAAAATTGACCGCCCCCAGGAGCGAAGAGTTGATCAGCATCACCATGCCGATCAACCAGAACGTCTGGCCCTGAGTCGGGATAGCCTCCGCCAACGGAGGATAAGAAGTCCAACCAGCCTGTGCCGCGCCGCCGGGAATAAAAAAGCTGAAAAACATGACCACGCCGCCCAACACGTAAAATTGGTAACTGGCCATGTTCACCCGCGGAAAGGCCATGTCCGGCGCGCCAATCTGCAGCGGCACCAGGTAATTGCCAAAGGCGGCGAATGCCAGCGGCACGATCGCCAGGAATACCATGATGGTGCCATGCATCGCCCCGAATGAATTATAAAGGTCAGGGGAGATGACGCCCTTGGCCGCCATGGTGCTTCCCAGCAATGACTCCAGCAAGGGCCCCACCAAGGGCACAGGCTGGCCTGGATGGGCGATCTGCCAGCGCATCATCAGCATCAAACAAAAACCGAAAAACAGAAAACCAAGAGCGGTCAGGCCGTATTGAAGCCCGATGATCTTGTGATCCGTCGAGAAGATGTATTTGCTCCAGAAGCCGGCCTCTTCGTGATGGGCCTCATGGAGGTCGGGATGCGGAATGGCGTGAGTGCTAGCCTGCATGTTGCGTGATAATGGTCGGTTTTTAGGCCATCTGATTGAACCTATTTTGTTCTGAGTTGGGCAATACTGTATTAGGCACTTTTACTCTGTCAATGGTCTTCGTGGTCAATGCGCCCATTCTTATTATCTGACTTTGTCCAATACCATCAAGCCGAGCAACAAAGGCAAATAAAGGATCGAGACGTAAAAGAGCTGCCGCGCGCGGGCCAGGGTCAATTGCCGCGAAAACTGAATTGCTGACCAGAGGAACACCAGGCCCAGGACCAAAGCACCTATAAAGTACAACGGCCCGGTCAACTTAAGCAGGGCCGGGCACAGGCTGACGGGCAGCAGGGCCAAGGTATGGGTCACGGCCTGGCTGCCGGTGCGATGGCCGTCAGGGTCAAGCACCGGCAGCATTTTAAATCCCGCGCGCGCATATTCGTCGCGGTACATCCAGGCAATGGCCATGAAATGAGGCAATTGCCAAATCGCCAGAATCCCAAAGAGCGCCCAACCATCGGCGCTTAAATGGCCGCGGGCCGCCGTCCAGCCCATCAAGGGAGGCAGGCCCCCCGGAATGGCGCCGACGACCGTGTTGAGCCAGGTCACGCGTTTGAGGGGCGTATAGACAAAGATATAGGTCAGCAGACTGCACGCTCCGATGGCGCTGGTCAGCGGATTTACCGCCAATGCCAGGTAAGCAAGGCCTGCCACAGCGCAGCCGCAACCGGTCAGCAAAACCGACGCGGGCTGCAGGCGGCCCGAGGGCAAAGGCCGATCCTGGGTGCGGCGCATCCGGGCGTCGTGTTCGCGCTCCCATAGTTGGTTGAGCGCCGACGCTCCGCAGGCCACCAGGGCCGTGCCCAGCACGGTGTGGAGCATCAGCAAATAATCCACCGGAACGCCACTGCCCAGGTAAAAGCCGACGAGGGTTGTCAAGAGGACCAGGACGGTCAGCCGGGCCTTGAAAAGGTCGGCATAAACAGCCCACCAGCTCTTTTCTGCAGAAACAACCTGGGTCAGCGACGATGCGGTTGCTTTCATGTGATCAATTGCCAATGGCGGGTGATGGCCGGGAACCAAAGGCCGGTGAGGGCTCAGTCCTCGGACGGTTTGAAAGCTGTGGCGATCTCGCCGCCGCGTTTTCTTGAAGCAGGGTAAGCGAGAGGTTCGTTCCGAGGGCCAGCGAGAGAGCTCCCACGAGCACATGCGCAGTAGCAATATCGGCCGCTTTGTTGGACCAGATGGTGGCCGCACCCAAAAGCGCCTGCACCAGGATTAGGCTAAACCATCCCAGAGCCAACCGGGCAACCAAGTGCCCCTGGCCCAGCACGCGCCTTGCACCCCAGGCGCAACCAGCGATCCCGCCAAAAATACACAGAGCGAGGAACCGATGTGCCAACTGCAGAATAATCTGAGACGCGGTAATGGGATTAAGGTCGATAACTTCGATCCGCTGCTGGTTATAATGCGCCACGGATTGCGGGTCCATCGCCGGCCACAGTTTTCCGTAAGCCAAGGGAAAATCGGGAATGGCCAGCCCGGCATGCTGATGGCGCATCGTGGCCCCGAGGATCAATTGCGCCAAAATCAAAATTGTCGCGCCCGCGCATAGCCAAACAAGCCTCGATGCCCCGCTGGAGGGAACCCGGAGCGGGCCAGCGCCGTCACTGTCTTTGGGATTTTGAGAGCGGCTCAAGAAAGGGCCGAACTTTTCCTGCCACCAAGTGCTGCTGAAAAGGGCCAGCGCGCAGACCAGGACAAAAAAGAGCTGCGCCAGCGTCGCGTGAAAAATACCGATCTGATCCTTGAAGAGCACAACGCGCAGTCCACCCAGGATGCCCTGCAAAACGACGGCAAAGAAGGCCGCCAGTCCCAGCTTGCGCAGCCAGGGTTTGGCCGGCTCGCAACGAGGCCATGCCAGGCTGGCCGTCAGCGCGGCGAACCCGCTGCATCCGAGCACCACGGCATCTTCCCAGCGTTTATGAGCCGTTAATGCCGTGATGATGCCCAGCAGCAACAGAATTGCCCCCATTCCCCGCAAAAACCCGCGCGCGTTCCGGCCGTAAAGCCAAACCGCAAGAATGGACGTGCAGAGGCCCACAGCGGAGGCCAGCAGCCGGTGACTATGCTCATAAAAAACGCCCCCGACCCATTTTGAAAATGGGAAAAAGAACATGTTGTAACCGTAAGTATTCGGCCAGTCCGGCACGGCCATACCCACGCCGTGGCTGGTGACCAGGCCGCCGGCGCCCAGCAGGACAAAGGTCGCCGCGGCCGTGAACAGCGCGAAGCGATGCAAGGCGCGGTTATTCACACAAGGAATTGCGAACGGGTCTCATTTCTAAGCGGCGTCACGCCAACAGACAAGCCGCTGCCTGAGTCTTCTCCCGCAGCGGCTGGCGCGGCAATCAATCTATTTGGCTTCGAGGGTCAGGTCCACTTTGGCAGGTTCGCCCTCTTTGACCTCGACCTCCTGAGTAGCATTTCCGGCTTTGCGGTGAATCGCTTTAAGCGTGTATTTGCCGGCAGGAACGTTGGAAATCTTAAACGTGCCATCCTTGGCCGATACGGCGAAATAAGGATGGTCGAAGATGCTTACCCAGGCAAACATCCAGGGGTGCACATCGCACTTGAATTTCAAAAAGTCTTCAGGCTTGTCGAACGTGAACGTCAAGTCCGGCCCGTTGGGCATTTGGGCCGTGTTTTTCTCCGGATTACCCGAGTCGGGGTTGGGCAGGTCATGAATATTATGCAGCACCGGGTCGGAATTCTTCACGACGATTTTTTGGCCGGTTTGGACGGCGAGGATCTGCGGGATATACTCGCACCCTTTTTGGTCCAGTGTTGCCGGCTGAGCCGAGGCGCCGGTGGACTTGCCGTTGATGCCCTGCAGCGAGACCACAACGTCGGCCAGTTCTCCTTTGGAGCCAACGACGTAGAAATGCGTGGTGGGCATCTCGGTGTGCAGCTTGCCGCAGGTCGGATCATCCTTGAGCGGAGTAATGTCCTTTTCTTTGGGCGGGGTTCCTTTGAGGGTGATGGTGCCGGTGATTTCACCGGCGGCGGCGAAATGGCAGGCGACGGCCAGAACACCCGCGGTGAATAGAGCAGTAGTTTTGTTCATATCTGTTTGCTGATTCGAAAAAGCCGCAGGAAAGTAGCACTCGACCTATTAGCATGCAAGCAGTTTGTAGACCAACTGAAACCTCTGATTAGGTCTATTTATTTTGACGGGATTCCGCCGGCCGACAATCGTTTCGGTTAATAGCAATGGGCAGGATACTTGGGCCATTTGGTTTGTCATGAGTCATGTGGCTCGTTAACTTGCTGCATTAGCAAGATGGTTTTTGGCATGGATTTACTTTTTAGGGCTACGCACTTGACTCTCGTTGCGGTGTTTGCAAGGGGTGGGGACGGCTCGTCCCCAGGAATTCGTGCTCGCAGGGACTGGGGACGAGCCGTCCCCACCCCTTCTCTCATGGGAACAAGTCAAGTGCATAGCCCGATTACTTTTTTGGTGCGCGCACTATGAGCCGCGTTCTGGGGATTATGCTAGTGGCCCACCTGCTTTGCCCGCTGGGTGTTTCAAACGGAGCCGAAACGGCGACCGACCGGCCCCTGCCAGTTTCGGAGGCGGCCCGGCGCGTTCTTCTCCCCCCGGGATTCGAGGCCTCGCTGTTTGCAGGGGAACCGGACGTTCGCCAGCCGATTGCAATGACCTTTGACGACCGCGGGCGGCTCTGGGTGGCCGAGTGCTACACTTACGCCGATGTAAGAACCAATTACGACCTCAACCTGCGCGACCGGATTGTCATCTTCGAGGATTCAAAGGGGACGGGCCACTTCGATAAGCGCAAAATCTTTTGGGACCAGGGCAAGCGGTTGACCAGCATTGCCGTGGGCTTTGGCGGAGTGTTTGCCACCTGCGCACCGAACCTGATTTTCATCCCGGACCGCAACGGGGACGACGTGCCCGACGGCCCGCCGGAGGTTTTGCTGGATGGTTGGAACGACGACGTGATTCGCCACAACATCGTGAACGGTCTTAAGTGGGGGCCGGATGGATGGCTGTATGGCCGCCACGGCATCCTGGCAACCTCCTCGGTGGGCAAACCGGGCACTCTGGAAGAGCAGCGCACGAAACTAAACTGCGGTATCTGGCGCTATCACCCGACCCGGAAGATCTTCGAGGTTGTCTGTCAGGGAACGACCAACCCATGGGGCAGCGATTGGGACCAATACGGGAACCTGTTGTTCATCAACACGGTCATCGGTCATCTTTGGCAAGGAATTCCGGGTGCCTACTTCGAACGCATGTTTGGCGAACACCTCGCGCCGCATCGTTACGGCTTAATCCAACAGGCGGCCGATCACTATCACTGGGACACAGGCAAGAGCTGGACGGAATCTCGCAACGCCGCGGCGGGATCTGATGTCCTGGGCGGGGGCCATGCCCACAGTGGATTGATGATTTACCTCGGGGACAACTGGCCGGAGGAATGTCGAGGGAGAATGTTTACGCTAAACTTCCACGGGCGTCGAATTAATGAAGATAGGCTTGAGCAACACGGCTCCGGCCTGGTGGGGCGCCACGAACCGGACTTCATCAAATTTGAGGATCCCTGGTTTCGCGGGATCGATTTGGATTACGGGCCCGACGGAGGGGTATTCGTGCTGGATTGGTCAGACACCGGCGAGTGCCACGGAAACAACAGCGTGGATCGCGAAAGCGGCCGGATTTACAAGCTGACGTATTCCGGAGATAAAGGCCGCCCTTCAATAGCGCCATTGGGTCCAGCTCCTGCAGCCCTGCTGACCAACAGCCTGGCCTCGCTTCCAAACGAGGAGTTGCTGCGGCTGCAATTTCATCCGAATGAATGGTATGCGCGACACGCGCGGCGTATTTTGCAGGAGCGGGCTGAATCCGGTCAGTATATGGCCTCGTTCAAACGTGAAGTCCTGCGCGCCTACGAGCAGCAAACCAATGTTGCGCTAAAATTACGGCTTCTGTTCGTCCTGCATGCGATGGGAGCCGATACTCCCAGGTTTCTCAAAGCGCAGTTGCACGACGAAGATTTCCATATTCGCGGCTGGGCTGTGCGCTTGCTTATGGAGAACGATAACCAATGGGAGGAGCTGGTTCCCCTGTTCACAAAGGTAGCCGCCGACGATCCCTCCCCGGCCGTGCGTCTGGAGCTGGCGTCGGCTTTGCAACGGATTCCAGCGAAGTCACGTGAGCCACTGGCGACCGCACTGGTGCGTCACGCTCAAGACATCAATGACCATAACTTGCCCCTCATGCTTTGGTACGGCATCGAGCCGATCGCGTCGGAATACCCGACCGATGCCATCCGCCTGACCGAGCAAAGCCGCATTCCCTTGGTTCGCGAGTATATCGCGCGCCGCCTGGGCGAAGAAATGGCGAAACCAGACGACAACATCGATGCGCTCCTCCACGCCACGGCCAGCCTTGCTCCCGATGCTCAAGCTGACGTCCTGCGCGGATTGCTCGCGGCGCTGCAAGGCTGGCACAATGCGCCCAAGCCCCGCGCTTGGGATGGCCTCTGGGCTAAATTTGTGAAACCGGGCAATACTCAATTGCTGACGCTCGCTCGGCAGATCGGGGTCGTCTTTCGCGATGCCAATGCCCTGGCCGAGCTAAGGCAAATCGCCTTGAAGTCCGGAGGCGATTCCGAAGAACGTTGCTCGGCCCTACAGCAGCTCATCCAGGCTCGCGCGCCCGGCCTTGAGAATGCTCTGCCCAAACTGCTGAACGATCCCGTCACAGCAGGATTGGCTGCTCGTGGTTTGTTGGAACTGGACAAGACTCCCGAAGCGGCCGCGCAGGTTCTCGGTGCTTGGTCCAAAATCCGCCCGGAAGACCGCCCAGCGGTGATCGGAGCGCTAACCGCGCGGGTTTCCTCCGCTGGCGCCCTGCTGGACGCCGTCGCCCAAGGTACCGTGTCCCGAAGCGAGCTGACCGCATATCACGCCCGCCAGATCTCCAATCTTAATGATCCTGTGTTGAATCACCGGTTGGCCGAGGTTTGGGGGAAAGTACAGAGCAGCGACTCAGAGAAAAAGCAGCTCATGGCCAGTTATCGGAATCTGTTGAGCTCCGACCGATTAAAAGCGGCCGATGCTTCGCGCGGACGCCAGGTGTTCAGCCAGGCCTGCGCGGTTTGCCACCGGCTCTACGGGCAAGGTGCGGCAATAGGTCCGGACCTGACCGGCGGAGGCCGTTCGAACCTTGATTATCTGCTGGAAAACATTGTGGATCCAAATGCTATCGTGCCTGAGGACTACCGCGTTACCGAAGTCGAGCTGAAGGACGACCGTTCATTGACGGGCCTGGTCGCGTCCCAAAGCGAACGCACTATCACTTTACAGACCCCGACCGAAAAACTGACTGTCGAGCGAAGCGAGATCACCAGCATGCGGAAAACCAGCGTCTCGCTGATGCCTGAAGGCTTAATGCAGGGGATGAAAGAGGATCAGATCTGCAATCTGATTGCCTATCTCATGACGCCCAAGCAGGTCCCCTTGCCGCCGATGGCGGCGAAGTGAGGTGGAGACTTCGGCATTAACCACCGCGGCCGAATTTCGCGAAACGCATGGAGTGCGCGGAGCTTGCTCCCGCTTTTTGGCCACCGCAACGAGACGACAGCGCCGGCAAGCCGGGCGCACTCCAAACGCTTGGCGAAAATGGGCATGCGAAAGTTCTCGCTACCTGAAGTCGCCCCAATTGACGTTCCGCATGTCGCCGGACTTGCCGAAGACCAGGTGCAGGCCGAAGGCGGCACTGAGGGTCTGGGGCGAGTGCGAGTGGCCGGCCAGGGCGACGTAATCGCGCAGGATGCCGCGGTAGTCCGGATGGGCGCAATTCTCGATGATGGTCTTGGCGCGTTCGGTCGGACTCTTTCCTCGAAGGTCTGCGACGCCTTGTTCGGTGACGATAATCTGGACGCTATGTTCACTGTGATCGAGATGACTAACGAGCGGAACAATGGTACTGATCTTGCCGCCTTTAGCCGTTGAAGGACAGGTAAAGATAGAAAGAAAGGCGTTGCGGGCAAAGTCGCCGGAACCGCCGATGCCATTCATCATGCTGCGGCCAAGGACGTGCGTGCTGTTGACGTTGCCCGTGATGTCCACCTCGATCGCGGTATTGATGGAGATGATCCCGATCCGGCGGACGATCTCCGGGCTGTTGGTGATTTCCTGCGGACGCAGGAGAATCTTTGATCTGAAAAACTCGAGATTGGCGTAGATATCCCGCAAGACGGCATTGGTGACCGTCAGGGAGCAGCCGCTGGCAAAGCGGACTTTGCCTTGTTTCATCAGGGCAATCACGGCGTCTTGAATGACCTCGGTGTACATCTCGAACATGGGGATGTCGGCGCGCTGGCCCATGGCGTGGAGCACGGCGTTGGCGGTATCGCCCACGCCGGACTGGATGGGAAGAAAGGACTTCGGAATAAGACCGCGGCCCAGCTCGGCCGCCAGGAAGTTCGCGACATTTTCTCCAATTCGCGCGGTCGTGGGGGCGATTTCGCCAAACGAGCCGGTTTCGTCCGGGGTGTCCGTTTCGACGATGCCCAGGATTTTTTTGGGATTTACTTTGATGGTTGGCGAACCGATGCGGTCTGACGGGCGGAAGAGAGGCAGAGGATTGCGGTAGGGAGGATCTTCCGGTTCGTAGATATCATGAAAGCCTCGCAGAGACGCCGGATGAAAGCGGTTGAGTTCCACGATGAGTTGGTCGGCGACTCTGCAAAAAGTCGGGGCAGCCCCGACGGACGAGGTCAATGTGATTTCGCCGGACTGGCTGATATCGGATGCCTCGACCACCGCCCAGCGCACGGGACCCAGAAATCCATAGCGCACCGCTTGGGGCATCATCGACAGATGCATGTCAAAAAACGCCGTGCGGCCTTCGTTGATGCTTTTGCGCAAATCCGGGTCCGACTGATAGGGAGTGCGGAAGAGAACAGCGTCGGCCTGCGCCAGCGCGCCGTCGAGAGACTTTCCGGTGGAAGCGCCGGTCATGACACCGATGCGAAAAGGATTACCGGTGGTGTGGATTTGTTTGGCACGCTCGGCAATTGCCCTGGGCACGGCTTTGGGAGCCCCGGCGGCGGTAAAACCGCTAAAGGCAACGCTTTGTCCATTCTCGATGTGAGCGGCGGCTTCGGCCGCGGTTAGATGTGGGAAAGATGGGCTCATCATAAAACTAGATTTCGGTTAAATGGCGCACCTGGTGCGCATCGTAAAAGGAAAGATTCCCGCACAGATCGGCCAACCTCAGACGGCCCTCGGAATCAACGCCGGTGAAGAGCCCTCGGCGAAGGGTGCCGTCGAGATCCAACTCCACCGTGCGTGGTGGGCCCCACAGTTGGTTGACGCGGAGGAACAATGCGGGTGCGCTTTGCTGGTTAAGTTCGAGCAGGACGGTTCGGAGTCTGCGCAGAATGAGATCGGTCAGGACAGAGAGCTTGGGAGGCGTTGGCAGGAGATCGGCCAAACGTATCGAGCAGTTTTTCAGACTAGCATCCTGCACATCCGGCTGATTGCCGACGTTGATTCCGATGCCGACGACCGCGAGGCCAGGCGCAAACTGATCGATGAGGAGTCCGGCGAGTTTTTGATCGTTGACCAACACATCATTGGGCCAGCGCAATCGAAAACCCTGGACACCGAGCTCTTGCAAGGCGTTACAGATGGCCAGCCCGGCTGCCAGAGGCAGGGCGCGGCGAGCAAGCTTCCCTGGACTAGACGGCACCACTGCGGAGAGCCACAGGCCGCCTTGATCTGAAATCCAGCTGCGCTGAAAACGGCCGCGACCGGCGCTTTGAGTATCTGCCCGTACGGCGGTCCAGGCGGGTAAAGTAGCGGCAATGAGGTTGGTTGAGGAGACGGCCCGGTATTCGTGCAGGGTCCACGATTCGAGAATCGAGACGAGCGGGCCGGTAGCCGGCGTGGCGTGAAGTGGGTGAGGAAGCGTGGGCATGGTTGACTCAGTCACCAAAGCGCGCCTTCTCATTAACACCCCGCTTCAGCGGGGGGATCCTGCGAGGGGGATCCCAAACCGCTTCAGCGGTTTTTATCCGGCGCGAAAAACCGCTAAAGCGGTTCAGCGTTCGCAATGAGAGGGCCTGCATGGGATCGTTAATCGACGAAATATCGCGGCTATAGTTTTACTGAATACGCATCAGGACCTGGTTTTCTTCGACCGCGTCGCCGACGGCGGTTTTGATTTCGGCGACTTTGCCCGATTTAGGGGCGAAAACGAACGTGTTCATTTTCATGGCTTCAAGTGTGAGCAGGTGGTCACCTTCGTTGACGCTTTGGCCGGCTGTTACGACTACGGCGGTGACTCGGCCGGCGAGTGGGCTGGGGACGTCGCCCGGAGCAGCGGGGCTGGCGGCCGGGGTTGGTACTGGAGGGGGTGCTGTCGGCGCCGGTGGCACCGGAACAGGAGTGGGACTGGCTGGAGCCGGTTGGGCCGCTGGCAGGGCGGGCAACGCGGAAAGCTGGCCAGGCTGTTCGTCGGCCATCTCGACGGTAACGTCGTAAGTATTACCATCAACTGTAACACGAAGTCGTTTGATCATGAGTGTCCTTGAGGTCAGCGAATTTTATGCGATTGGAAGATTTGGGTGCGGCCTTCGAGCGCCCAAACATTTAAATGCGGAACAGGTGCCACGACGAGTTGCACCGAAACCAGGCGGTAAGGTCGATCAAGGATGGCCGCGACGGCGGCCGAAATAATTGCGACCGTTTCGGCTTCGACGCGCGTTTGGACCGGTGCTGCGCTGGCGGCTGTGCCGGGAGCCAACGTCCGCCGATGGGCCTGGCGCGCCGAGTCGAGGCAAGCAAGCGCTTTTTGCAGTGAGACCTGGACGTCGTCGGCCCGGCCTGGCTCATCCAGCCTCGGCAAGATGCGATGGATGAGCGCCAAAGCCCGGCCGAGATTGGATTCGGCCTCAGCTAAAGCGTCGCCGGCCTGGCTCGCTCCCGTGGTTTGGTCTTTGCTCATAAAGATCTGGTGAGGACAGCGGGATTACATCGGGATGGTCCCGTGCTTTTTGGGCGGACGGGTCTCGCGCTTGGTGAGAGTGTTGCGGAGCGCCAAAGAAATGATGCCGCGGGTTTCCTCGGGCAGGATGACATCGGTAATCATGGCCTTTTTGGCGGCCTCGTAAGGCGAACAGAATTTGTCGCGGTACTCCGTGACCAGTTCGGCTTCCCTGGCTTTGGGATCCTTGGCGGCGCTAATTTCCTTTTTGTACAGAACCTTCACGGCTCCTTCGGCGCCCATCACAGCAATTTCAGCGTTGGGCCAGGCGTAAACGAAATCCGCGCCCATATCGGAACTGCACATCGCGAGGTAAGCGCCGCCATACGCTTTGCGCAAGATGACGGTAATCTTTGGCACCGTGGCCGCCGCGTAGGCAAAGAGCATTTTGGCGCCGTGGCGGATAATGCCACCGCGTTCCTGCTGGACGCCAGGCATGAAACCGGGGACATCGACGAGCGTGATCAGCGGGATGTTGAACACGTTGCAAAACCGAATGAACCGCGCGGCTTTGTCCGAGGAATCGATGTCGAGCGTTCCGGCTTTGACGAGCGAATTGTTGGCGATGATCCCGGTGACGATACCCTGGATACGAGCGAAGCCGACGATGATGTTTCTGGCAAAGGCCTGGTGCACCTCCAGGAAGTCTCCATTGTCGACCAGGCGTGCGATGACCTTGGAGACATCCAGCGGGTCCTTGGAGCTTTCGGGAACCAGTTTGCCCATGTCAGGGTCCGGGCTCATGTCGACTTGCGCGGTGGGCCGGTGAGGCGGATCGAGCAGGTTGTTCGCCGGAACGAAAGAGAGGATCCTGCGGGCGATCTGGATCGCGTGAGCGTCATTGTCGGCAATGAATTGCACGTTGCCGCTAACACTGGCATTGGCAAGAGGGCTGCCAATCTCTTCCATGGTGCACTTTTGGCCCGTAACGGCCTGAATGACGTCGGGTCCGCAAATGAACATATTCGCGGTGCCTTTGACCATGATGATGAAGTCCATGAGGGCGGGCGAATAAGCGGCTCCCCCCGCGCAGGGGCCCGAGATGATGGCGATTTGCGGCAGCACGCCCGAGACCAGCACATTTCGGAAAAAGACCTGGCCGTAGCCAGAGAGTGAATCATCGCCTTCCTGAATGCGGGCTCCGCCGGAGTCGTTAAACCCTACAATGGGGCAACCCACCTTCAAGGCATACTCCATCATGTCGCAGATTTTCTTGGCGTGGATGCGCCCGAGCGATCCGCCGCTGACGGTAAAGTCCTGGCTGAAGGCCGCCACCAAACGACCGTCCACCAGTCCGGTGCCGGTGACCACACCGTCGCCGGGAAGCGATTTCTTCTCCATGCCGAAATTGTGGCAATCGTGGTCGGCATGCATTCCCTGTTCGAGGAAGGTGCCGGATTGAAACAGAGAGTCCAGCCGGTCGCGGGCGGTCATCACACCCTTTTTGCGGCGGGCATCGAGCTTATCTTCGCCGCCGCCCGCGCGGGCGGCGGCGCGACGTTTTTCGAGATCGGTCAGGAGTGATTTTGGTAGGGCCATAAAGATGGGGATTGGGGAAACCGGTTTAGTGTTGAACCGTCGCAGCCGATTGCGGCGCGCAGAACTCGGTCAAAACGCCGAAGGTGGATTTGGGGTGCAAAAAAGCGACCAATTTGCCGGCCGCTCCATCGAATGGTTTTTCGTGAATCAGCTTTACGCCGGCCTTGGAGGCTTGGCCGAGCTGGGCGGAAATGTCGTCCGTCCCGAAAGCAATGTGGTGGATACCGCCGCTGGGATTTTTTTCGAGGAACTTGGCAATAGGACTCTCCGGGGAAGTGGGCTCGAGCAATTCGAGGTGGACTTCGCCGACGCTGAAGAAGGCCGTGCGCACTTTTTGCGAAGGCACCTCCTCGCGATGTTCACATTTCAGGCCGAGGGCTTTTTCATAATAAGGCACGGCTTCATCCAAAGACCGGACCGCAATTCCTAAGTGATCGATTTTCTTTAACATAAATTCATAAAGCACCCCCATAGCTCCCGAGCAATTCCCGCGCGGCCAGCACGGCGGTGGTGTCACCACGCAGCAGCGCTTGTTGCAGCGCAGCCAAGCGAGTCTTTACCCGCGGATCGTGGTAAAAGCGCCGCAGCAATTCGTCATTGACCAAGGTCGAAAGCCATTCCAGCGATTGCTGCTGTCGCCGTTTCGCGATCAGACCGGAGGGCTCAAACTGGACATAAAATCGCTCAACCATTTTCCAGGTTTCCGGGACTCCCTGGCCGGTCAGGCCGGAGCAGAGCGACACTTCTGTCCTCCAACCGGGAGTAGCCGGTTGCAGGCAGTGCAGCGCGTTCTCCTGTTCGGCGCGGGCTTGCTCGGCGCGAAGCCGGTTGTCGCCGTCGGCTTTATTGATAAGCACGGCGTCGGCCATTTCGATAATTCCCTTTTTGATTCCCTGTAATTCGTCGCCGGCACCCGGAAGGAGGAGCAGCAGGAAAAAATCGACCATCGAACGCAACGCGGTTTCGGACTGGCCGACCCCGACCGTTTCGACCAGCACAGTGTCGAAACCGGCGGCTTCACACAGCAAAAGGGTTTCGCGGGTGCGCCGGGCAACGCCTCCGAGACTGTCACCGGCGGGAGAGGGGCGAATGAATGCGCGGGGATCGCGGCTGAGTCTTTCCATGCGCGTTTTGTCGCCCAGGATGCTGCCGCCGGAACGTTTGCTGGTCGGGTCGATCGTGAGCACGGCAAGTTTTCGGCCCTGTTCCACCAGAAAGCAGCCGAAGGTTTCAATGAAGGTGCTCTTGCCGACTCCCGGAACACCGGTAATGCCGATGCGTTTGGATTTGCCGGTATGAGGGAGAAGCCGCTGCAGGACTTCTTGTGCCTGCGCTTCATGAAGGGGCGAGGTGCTTTCGATCAGCGTAATGGCGCGGGCCAGGATACCGCGGTCACCGGCCAGCACGCCTGAAACATAAGCCTCCGGGCTCAGGGTGGCGCGCCGGCGAGGCTTGGCGGCCTCGCGTTGGCCTGGATTCTGGTTGGGCCGAGTCATGGTTGTTTCAGCCGCGCTGAGGAGCAGCGCAAGATATGCTTGCCAATGGACTGCCGCTAACGCCCGCATATTCCATCAATCAATTCGTCCGTTGAGCTGTGTGAGAATCTCGCGCGCAGCGTCCGGGATAAAAGTGCCCGGGCCGAAGACGGCATCGGCGCCGTTCTGTTTCAGGAAGTCGTAATCTTGCGGCGGAATCACGCCGCCGACAACGATCATGATGTCATCGCGCCCGATTTTTTTGAGTTCCTCGACGAGCTGGACGAGCAAGGTCTTATGGCCACCGGCCAGGGAACTGATCCCGACGACGTGCACGTCATTTTCAGCAGCCATGCGGGCCGCTTCGTCCGGTTGCTGGAACAACGGACCAATGTCGACGTCAAATCCGAGATCGGCGTAGGCCGTGGCCACCACTTTGGCGCCGCGGTCGTGACCATCCTGGCCCATCTTGGCGATCAAGATGCGCGGGCGACGCCCGTGGTGGTCGGCGAACTGGTCGGTCAAACGGCGCACCTGCTCGATTTGGGGATTCTGCCCGAACTCGGATTGATAAACTCCACTCACGGAACGAATGACAGCTTTGTGACGGTTAAAGACTTTCTCAAGCGCAAAGGAGATTTCGCCCAGGGTGGCCCGGACGCGCGCTGCGTCGATCGCCAGAGCGAGCAGGTTGCCGGAGTTGGTCTCGGCGGCTTTGGTCAACGCTTCCAGGCTGCGCTGGACCTGTACGTTGTCCCGGCGGGCTTTGACTTCGTGGAGCTTCTTGATTTGCGAGTCACGAACCGCGGTGTTGTCGACTTCGCGAACTTCGAGTTCCTCAGCTTTCTCGAGCCGGAACAGATTGACGCCGATGATGGACT
>Ga0210409_10002000_pt1 | contig 25193 bp, 17 predicted proteins | sample IncBWH17MmetaG_FD_161649 | JGI IMG/M metagenome (GOLD analysis project Ga0210409, IMG submission 161649) | Forest soil microbial communities from Barre Woods Harvard Forest LTER site, Petersham, Massachusetts, United States - Inc-BW-H-17-M | ecosystem: Environmental > Terrestrial > Soil >...
GCTGCGATTCTTCGCCGCGCTTCAGCTCCACTACGATGCGCATGCCGTCGCGGTCGCTTTCGTCGCGCACGTCGGCGATGCCGTCGATCTTCTTGATCTGCGCGAGTTCGGCGATGCGTTTGATGAGCGTAGATTTGTTGACCTGGTAAGGAATTTCCGTGATGACGATGTTTTCGCGGTCCTTGCCGACGTCCTCAATCGCGGCTTTCGCGCGCATGGTGAAGCTGCCGCGGCCGGTTTTGTACGCCGCTTCGATGCCTTCGCGGCCGGCGATGTAGCCGCCGGTCGGAAAATCGGGCCCAGGCACGATCTTCAAGACTTCACGGAGGGTGGTATCCGGCTTTTCGACCAGCAACATGGTCGCGTCAATAATTTCACGCAGGTTGTGCGGCGGGATGTTTGTCGCCATTCCCACGGCGATGCCGCTCGCGCCGTTCACTAGAAGGTTTGGTACGCGCGTGGGGAGGACGGTCGGTTCTTTTTCCGTCTCGTCGAAGTTCGGGATGAAATCGACGGTTTCTTTTTCGATGTCGGCAAGCAGTTCTTCGGCGATCTTCGAGAGGCGCGCTTCCGTGTACCGCATCGCTGCGGGCATGTCACCGTCGACCGAGCCGAAGTTGCCCTGGCCATCGACCAGCGGGTAGCGCATATTGAAGTCCTGCGCCATGCGCACCAGCGCGTCATAAACCGGCGTGTCGCCGTGCGGGTGAAATTTGCCGAGGACTTCGCCGACGATCTTGGCGCATTTGCGGTACGGCCGCGTCGAAGTCAGGCCGAGTTCGTACATTCCGAAAAGAATCCGGCGGTGCACCGGCTTCAGCCCGTCCCTGACATCAGGAAGGGCGCGCCCGATGATCACGCTCATCGCGTAATCGAGATACGACTTGCGCATCTCCGCTTCGATATCAACCGGAATCATTACTGACAGATTTGTTTCGTCCGCCATTTCCCCTCGCTGTTGCTGAAAATTCTCCGTTGTAGGGCGCAGCATGCTGCGCCCTTACGAGCAAATGCTTACGTTCTCGGTGCGCGTTCCAGCGCGTATGCCTTCACAGTGTCGAAAGCATCCGCCGTATTCGTAAATCGTCGCGCCGCGAAATAATCTTCCAGTTGCTGCAAGAACGTGACGCGCTCCGCTTCATTGGCAAATTCGATCGCCACGCCGCGTTCATTATCCGGCGCACTTGTCGGTGTCGCGCGAAACTCGCTTACGCTTAAACCTCGCAGTCCCGGTAATGTCGCCCAACCCAGTTGGTAGAACATCGCTGCCAACTAAATATCCAGGTTCACGACTTCGAGCGCGTTGTCCTCGATGAACTTGCGCCGCGCCTCCACGTTTTCGCCCATAAGCGTGGTGAAAATATCCTCGGCCGCAACCGCGTCCTCAAGTTTCACCTTGAGAAGGGTGCGCGTCTCCGCGTTCATGGTGGTTTCCCAGAGTTGCGTCGGATTCATTTCCCCAAGACCCTTGAACCGCGTGATGGTGAAATCTTTCTTGGCGTCTTCCAGAATGTACGCCAGCACTTCCTGAGCTTTTTCCTTGGTGACTTTGTCTCCATTGCGCGACACGGTGAACGGCGGCTTGTTGAATTCATCGATCTGTTTCGCCAGCGCCCGCAGTTTCTTGTATTCCGCGGTCGCCGCCAGCGCCCAGTTGATCTTGGTGTTTTGCGGCGGGCCGAACTGGATTTCGTACAAGCTGTGCTCTTCGTCGAAGGTAATTTTGCCTTCAACCTTCAGTTTCAGCTTGTCAATCTCCTTGAGAAGCTTTTCGAGCGATTTCTTTTCTTCAAAGTCCGTCTTCTTGTCCAGGCCGCTTTCCGCCAGCACTTCCGCGAGCCTTGGCTCTTTCAGGCGGCGGCCCAGCTTCGCCGCGACGGCCTCGTATTCCTGAACGTTCAACAGGAACGAGGTCAGTCCCGCTCCCTGCAGCGTCACGCCTTCCTTAGCCTTGACGATGTGGTCTTCCGTGGCGCGCTTCATCAACTCGCGGGCAAAATCGCGTTCGTCGCGAATGTATTTCTCGGTCTTGCCGCGCTTGACGCGATAGAGCGGAGGCTGCGCGATGTAAATGTGGTCGCGCTCGATGAGTTCCTTCATGTGCCGGAAAAAGAAGGTCAGTAGCAGCGTGCGGATGTGGCTGCCGTCCACGTCGGCGTCGGTCATGAGAATAATTTTGTGATAACGCAGCTTGCTGGCGTCGAAGTCGTCCTTGCCGATGCCCGTGCCCAGCGCGGTGATGATGGCGCGAATTTCCTCGTGGCCGAGCATTTTGTCGTAGCGCGCTTTTTCGACGTTGAGGATTTTCCCTTTCAGCGGGAGGATCGCCTGGTATTTACGGTCGCGGCCCTGTTTGGCCGAACCGCCGGCCGATTCGCCCTCGACGACAAAGAGTTCGCAGCGCGCGGGGTCGCGTTCCTGGCAATCGGCCAATTTCCCGGGCAGACCGCTCGAATCCATCGCGGATTTGCGGCGCGTCAGTTCGCGCGCCTTGCGGGCCGCTTCGCGCGCGCGCGCCGCGTCAATGCACTTGCCAATGATGCGCCGCGCTACCGTCGAGTGCTTGTCAAACCACTCGCCGAGCTTTTCGTTCACCAGTTGCTCGACGTCGCCCTTGATGTCGCTGTTCAGCTTGCCCTTGGTCTGCCCTTCAAACTGCGGCTGCGGCAGGCGCACGCTCACGACCGCGACCAATCCTTCGCGTACATCGTCTCCGGTAATGGAGACTTCATCTTTTTGCTCTTTGAGCATTCCTGCAGACGAAGCGAAATTATTGATGCTGCGTGTCAACGCGGAGCGAAAACCGGAGAGGTGCGTGCCGCCGTCCACCGTGTTGATGGTGTTGGCAAACGCAAACACGTTTTCGCCGTAGCTATCGTTGTACTGCAGGGCGATCTCCATTTCCACGTTGCCCTTTTTGCCTTCCATGTAAATCGGCGAATCGTGCAGGGTGGATTTGCCGCGGTTCAGGTGCTTAACGAATTCCGCGATGCCGCCGGTGAATTTGAACTCCGCGGTTTTTTCCGTGCGCTCGTCGGTGAGCGTGATCTTCAAGCCCTTGTTCAAAAAGGCCATTTCGCGCAGGCGTTGCGCCAGCGTGTCGTAGCTGTAATCGATCTTATCGAAAATCGTCGAATCGGGATGGAACGTGACTTTCGTGCCGGTCTTGCGCGTTTTTCCTGTCTGCTTCAGCTTCGATGTCGGTTTGCCTTTTTCGTAGGACTGTTCCCATACGGCGCCATCGCGCGAGATTTCCAGCTCCAGCCAGTCGGAAAGCGCGTTTACCACGGACACGCCGACGCCGTGTAGGCCGCCGGAAACTTTGTAGGTGTCACTGTCGAATTTTCCGCCCGCGTGCAGCACCGTCAGGACGACTTCCGCGGCCGGACGCTTTTCCGTCTGGTGCATATCCACGGGGATGCCGCGGCCGTTATCGATCACGGTGACGGAATTGTCGGCGTGTACGGTAACGCTGATATCGTCGGCGTGGCCGGCCAGCGCTTCGTCGACCGAGTTGTCCACCACTTCCCACACCAGGTGGTGCAAGCCCATCTCTCCGGTCGAACCAATGTACATCGCAGGCCGCAAGCGCACGGCTTCCAGGCCGCCGAGAACTTTAATGGATTTCGCGTCGTACTTGTGGCCGCCCTGCGGCGTTCCGCCCACGTTTTCCTTGTCGCCCATGGATTCTCCCCGCGCAACAACTGCTCTAACGTTTGCAAACCAGCCGCGCTGAACAGGCTCCGAGCAAACCGGAGAAGGTGTCCGCGCTAAAAATTCTTTTTGTGTGAAGCAAGGAAGGCGTGTATTCGGAATGATCCGATTGTTTTTTCGTGCGGCCCTCAATCGGCCGACGCCTTACCCTTTGATCTCAGATTCGCTGGGGCAAATCCGAAACTCGTAGGGTTCCTGCTCCATCCCATCCCGCGCAGCGGGACGTGGCGAAGACTCATTTTTCTCCAGGCGAATGACCCTAGGCTTCTGGCGCAGAGCCCAATTTCAGTTCACTTTAGCCTGGCGGACGTGTCGATTTGAAGGGAACCAAACTGCGAATCGACAACCACAGAAGTATAGCCGAATCGGAGAGCATTCTCAAGGCCGGAAGGATCCTGTGGCGTTCTGTAAGACATTTATTTTGTGCGAGTTACGTGCATGTCCTTTGCGTTTAGCAGACTTTGCAGAGCGCTCCAGCCTTGCATGAAATCCGATCGGCTTTTTCGCGGGAACGGGTGTTGCCAGCATCTGTCTGATTGTCTCGAAAACGGCCTGAAATCTCGCGTCGTACCGCTTTTCCATGGCGTCAATTTTTCGACGCAATTCATCGTGAGTTGCCAGCATTTCGCGAAGCCGAACGAAGGTGCGCATGACCGCGACGTTCACTTGGACGGCGCGTGAACTGCGGAGCACGCTGGAGAGCATCGCAATGCCTTGCTCCGTGAAAGCATAAGGAGAATAGCGGCGGCCGCCCTGCTCTCTTTTCGAGGTTCCAATCTGGAACCTCAAATCCCGCATTTCGTTGGATGAAAGTTGGAACATGAAATCCGAAGGAAACCGGCTGGCGTTGCGTTTCACTGCTTTGTTCAGGTTTTTTGTTGCAACACCATAGAGCCGGGCAAGATCGGCGTCCAGCATGACCCGCGTGCCGCGGACAAAGAAGATCTTCTGACTAATCAGGGCGCTGGGGACGATGGACGTTTTGGAAGGCGTCTGCATCGGAGCAATAGTTTGAGGTTCCAATGTGGAACCTCAAACGACCGCCCACATCCTAACATCGCGAACTTAATTGAAACAAGCCTTATATAATTGATTGGTTAAATATGTAGGCGGATTGTTGTTTGGTGATTGAGGAACGCCAAATCAGATGCGCATGGGCATGATGATGTAGCGGTATCGGTAAGACTCATCGGCCAGCGGGCGCATCTGGCCGGCGGACTGTTCGTCCTTCAACTCGATGCTGACCGGGCCATCCGCCGCAGCGGCGAGAAAATCCAGCATGTAGCTGGAGTTGAACCCGATGGCAATCGGGTCGCCCTTGTATTCCTTGTCGATGTTTTCTTTCGCTTCGCCGTACTCCGGGCTCGAAGCGGAAATCTCGATGCCTTCCGTGGACACCGAGAGTTTCACGGCGTGCGAGCGCTGATCGGCGAGCTGCGAAACGCGGCGAACGGCATCGCCCAGCTCGGTGCGATCGATGGTGACGGTCTTGTTGTTATCGCGCGGAAGCACTGCTTCGTAGTTCGGGAATTGCCCGGTGAGAATGCGCGAAATCAGCAGCCGGTGGCCAACCTGGAAAAAGAGGTGGCTCTCGTCTTTCGCAAATTCAATGTGTGCATCGGAGCCCGCGGCGCTGGAAAGTTTCTCAACTTCGTCCATGGCTTTTTTAGGAATGAGAACTTTCACTTCCCCATTGAGCCCCGCAAGTTTGTGGTCTGTTTCCGCGAGGGCCAGCCGGTGGCCATCGGTGGCCACCATGGCCAGCGTGTCCGGCTTCAGAATCAGCAAGCCGCCATTCAGCGTGTAGCGAGACTCTTCCATGGAAATGGCGAATTTCGTCTTGGCAATAAGACTTTCGAGAATCGGCGCAGGGATTTTCACTAAGGTGTGCGGCATCGCCGGAAGCGCTGGAAAGTTTTCTTTGGCCATGCCCACGAGCTTGTATTTCTTTTTGTCGCTGACGATCTCGACCCAGTGATTTTCCAGTAGCTTGACCTTGATCTCGCCCTCGGGGAGCAAGCGCACAAGCTCCAGCAGTTTCTTCGCCGGGATGGTTCCTGCGCCTTCCTTTTTGATCTTAGCCTCGCAAGACGTGCGAATGCTCAGTTCAAGGTCTGTCGCCGTGATCGTCAGGTGACTTCCCTTAGCCTCGACAAGCAGGTTTGACAAAATGGGAATAGTGGTCTTGCGCTCAACGACGCCTTGCGTCGTGCTGAGTTCGTTCAACAGCGCGGACTTTGTGACGCTGAATTCCATCGCTTGATGTTCCTCGCGTGCCGTTCCAGGTGCGGTCATTGTAAAGTTTACCCTCAATCAGGCCTGGGACGAGGCCTTCCATTGCTTATTTCCACCGCTGCGGTACTTTACTCGCTTTTGAGCAACTTATAAAGCCTGCTTCGCGTACCAATGCTGTGGAAATAGGTGGGAAACATTGTGCCGATGGACTGCTGTCGACAAACAGCAAACACCGCAATCAGTACAACAGGATCATTCCTACGAATTAAAACGCTATAAGGCTTGTTGTTGTGATGAGCGCTGTGAATCTGTGGATACCGTTGCAACTTCCATTCAAGCTGCGACATAGCGAGGGAGCTCTTCATGTGGCGGTTTGTGGGAACCGTGGAAAACGTCGCGTCCATGTTCGAGCTAACGTCGAATCGCTGATTTTTAGTTACAGCTATACACATATTGTCCGCACCTTTTTCAAGGTATCTCCACAGCTCAGGAGCGAGGCAAGAACGCCTGACCCTAAACGTCGGTGCGGCTGAAACTCTGGTGCTGATGACCCAATGGGGTTGCGCGCAGGCTTAACTGGAAGGAAAGAGTCTGCTGCTACAGGGTCGCTTGGCAGGCGCTGCTACTGCAAGGCATCCATCAGGCGCGTGATAGTGCGGTTAAGGTCTTTGTCCGAACGGCGAAGCTCCTCAATCTTGTTGATCGAGTGCAGCACAGTGGTGTGATGCTTGCCACCAAACTGCCGTCCGATTTCGGGCAGCGATGCAGTAGTGAGCTGCTTCACGATGTACATGGCCACTTGCCGCGGAAAAGCGATCGCACGCGTGTTGCTGCGAACTTTTAGGTCCTGTTCGCGCAAATTGAAATGTTCGCTCACGCGCTTTTGGATCAGGTCAATGGTGACGCGCTTTTCCTGGGAAGCGATGATGTTCCGCAGCACCTGTTGCGCCGTCGCCAGCGAAATCGTGGCCCCGGTCAGCGAGGCATAGGCCATCAAGCGCGTCAGCGCCCCTTCCAGTTCCCGCACGTTGGACTTGATGGCGCGCGCGATGTATTCCGCTACGTCGTCGGTCAAGCCGAACCGGTCGTTCTCCGCCTTTTTCTGCAAAATCGCGATCTTCGTCTCGAGGTCCGGCGGCTGAATATCCGCGATCAGTCCCCACTCAAACCGCGAGCGCAGCCGCTCCTCGATTGAGTTGATGTCTTTCGGAAGGCAATCCGAGGAGATAACGATCTGCTTCTGCTGCTCATAGAGCGCGTTGAAGGTGTGAAAAAACTCTTCCTGGGTGCGCTCTTTTCCCGAAATAAACTGAATATCGTCGACCAGCAAAACATCCACTGTGTGGAAGCGGTCGCGGAAGCTGATCATGCGGTCAAAACGCAGCGAATTGATCACTTCAATCGTGAATTTCTCTGCGCTCACGTAACTCAGCCGCATCGCCGGGTTGCGCTTCTTGATGGTGTGACCGATGGCATGCATCAAGTGCGTCTTGCCCATCCCCACGCCGCCGTAAAGGAACAGCGGATTGTAGGCTTTGGAAGGCTGTTCGGCCACAGCACGCGCAGCGGCGTGCGCAAATTCATTGGACTTGCCGACGACAAACGTATCAAAGGTGTAGCGCGTATTCAGTTGATGGTCGCTGCTCTCAAAATCCAGCTTGGACTGCTTCACGCCGGAAACCACGGGCGCCGCCTGTACCGGCTCTTCCTCCGTGCACACGTATTGGACCTTGATGTTTGGCGTGCCGATTTCATGGAAGACGGCCTTGACGATATCGCCGTAAGTGCGCGTCAGCACCTGCCGGAAGACCGCGCTGGGAATCTGCACGTAAAGAGTATCGCCCTCGGCCCGGTTGAGCCGGGTCGGTTGGAACCAGGTCGTGTACGTGTTGATGCTCACCCGGGACTTCACGTGCTCCAGGAATTTGTCCCAAGTGTTCGCCGCTTCGCGCTCACGCCCAAGTTGAATTGCAGTGGTCATCGGAAGAGAAAGGAAAAACCCATGCTATTTCCACAGATGTGCAAAAACTGTGGAAAGCAGTTTCATTTCCATCTTTCTTCAAGCTTCGGGATTCTTGCCCGCGCCGGAACGTTTGAGATTGCCCCTGTCGATCCGCGCGCCGCCCGTCAGGAATTATCGGCCCGCGTACTGCTGTTCTTAGACCGCGCGGGATTGTCGCTGATTGGCGCGTACGGGGCAAGCGAAAAGTGTGCGAAGGTCCTTGCGAACGTTCACACCCCATGCACAGTTTTTCCACAAGCACAAATCTTGTGCAACTGCACTCGCCCTCGTCAATTTTCGCGGCATTTCTGGATAATTTCTTGTGTACGCGTTTGATTTTTCAGAAAACGCACAGGTCTCGGCCTGAGGAAAACTTGCCTTATTTTGAAATTTTTTTGTCCGGCCTATCGAATTCGTAGATGCCCAGTGGGTCGCTGCCGATGATCAGCCGGTCTTTCTCCACTAGGATGGTGTTCGCCTCCAGCCGCGCTCCTTGGGGAGTGTACAGCTTGTAGCTCGCTCGCCGGTTCCCTTCCTTGTCGAAATGCAGCAGCGTGTTATAGAGAGCAACCCACACTTCTCCCGTGGCGCGATCGACTCCGACGCCCGTAAGGATTCTCCTAAAAGATGGCTGATCGCCGCGCCGCTCCTGCCGCTCGATTTCCTTGCGCGCCGCTTGGGCTGCGGGCATGGCCTCAATCGCGGTGTACTGAAAATCCTGGCCCGCGTAGCCCACGCGGTCATATTGCCGCACGGTTGGCTCCGGCAAATAGGCAAAGGCATAGTAAAGATGCCCCAGGGCATCCGTGGCGAGCTGCCCGATATTCAGGTAGCGGTTTAGTTCCTCGCGCTCCGCAAGGGGCTCGGGATCGCCAAACTCGCGCACGTCCCGGCCATTCTTGTCGAAAACAATGACCAGGTGCGGCTCGCGAAGCGTACCCACGGCGACCTCGCCTTCGGGCAATGCCGCAACGGAAATGGGATTCTTCACGGGAATCGAACGCAGAGGCGTGCCATCCGGGGAAAAAACCTGGATGAGATTTGCTCCGCGATCCGCGACGTAGATGTTTCCCTCGGCCGCTCCGTCGCAGTCTTCTCCAAACGAAATCAGGGCATGTCCCTGGCCGGTAGCGCTTGCCGCTACGCCAACTTCGTTAATCGACAGAACCTGCTTGCCCTTCGCGTCAAACACCAGCAAGCCAGGCGAAGGCGAAGCCAGAATATACAGCCTCCCATCCCCGCCCCGCTTCACCGCGCGCAACCCGGGGCCTACATTTGGAAAAACGCGCTGTTTGGCCGTGAGGTCGCCTTCTTCCTGGGCCAGCGCTCCTCCCGCCGCAAAGGCCAGAAGACACATCATCGCAAGAACTTTCACGATTGGACCCACCCTCTTTCGCATGAATCCTCAGATTACTACGGACGTGCGCAGGTTGCCCCGCGTTACGCTCGCCCGTTGTGCGCTTTAATCACTGCGCACGGCGGTGTGGGTGGGAATGAACGATTGCGCACACCTTTGCCGTTCGAGGATTGACTCACTTTCGCGGATATGTATTATAGCCATATATGGGAACTGCACTGGACCGCGAACTCAAAAAAGGCAACGCCGAATTGCTGATTCTGGCGCTGCTCGAGGAAAAGGCCCGCCACGGCTACGAAATCGGAAAACTCATCGAAGAGCGCTCCGAGGGCATTGTCCGCTTCCATGTTGCTTCGCTCTACCCTCTCCTTTACCGCCTCGAACGCCGCGGCTGGCTGAAAGGAGAATGGGAGCCTGCCGGCGGGCGCCGCCGCCGTTTCTACCGGCTCACCGCCACCGGCCGCAAGACCCTCGCAACCCAGCGCGCCCACTGGCGGGAATTCTCTAGCGCGATGAACCGCATTGTGGAGGTGCGCTGTGCATGACTGGAAAGAAATTGTTCGCCTCCGGCTGACTCCGTTGCCGCTGGAACCTGGCCGCCGGGAGGAAGTCATCGAAGAACTGTCGCACCAGCTTGAAGACGCCTACAAGGAAGCGCTCTCTGCTGGTGCCAGCGAACCGGAAGCCCTTCGCCGCAGCCTCGCCCAATTCAACGACTGGGAGAACTTGCGAAAAGATGTCTTCCGCGCCGTCAAAGCCGAGGAACTTCCGGTCTGGCAGCAACGCGGAATCCTTTCTCCGAGGCGCCCCTGGGTTTGGGCCACGCTCGTCCTCTCTCTGGCTCTCTTAGCGCTTTCCGGCTTCCGCCAGGCGCTTACCACGCTCTCCATTCCTATGAATACAGGTCCTTCGCAAGACGGCTTTTTCTCCACCCGCACCCTCGCTCAGATAGAGCGCCAGGCCGCAGCCCAGGCAGATGCCCGCGCTCTTGCCTTCGTCGCGCTGCACCATCCCGACATCAATGAAGCTGCCCGCGCCGCTGAAAAAGCAATCGCGCTCGACTCACACCTCACCTGGATTTCCGCGCGCTTCGCTCGCGCCTACCCGCTGGACCACGATCCCGCTCCGTGGATCGCGCGGCTCAAAGCATGGGACCCGGACAATGCCTTCCCGTACCTGCTCGAAGCAGGCGCATTCTTTGAAAAGCGCACGTCCGGAGCAGAATGGTCAAGCCGCAGCCAACTGGAGCTGCGTCGCATGGTCGGCACGGAATCTGACATTAGCGTTCCTATGCAGAAAGCCTTTGCTGCTCCCAAATACGACAACTATGCGGCCCAGCGCTTCGAACTCGACCGCGCCGTCTTCAAGAAGCAGGGATGGGATCGTCCGGACTTGTTGATGTTCGCCGAAGCCTCGCAGCCAGTTCCAAACTTGCTTGTTACCAGGACTTATGCCGAATATCTGGTCAAGGACCTTGGAGAGAGTGTAGAGAAAGCCGGCCGCAATGAAGAAGCCGCGGCCCAATATCGAACCGTTGCGCAGTTCGGCGTCCGCATGGAGCGAGCATCGACTGACATCGAGCGACTGATCGGGATCGCAATTCGCCAGATATCCTACAAACGCCTCTTGCCGTTGCTACGCCTTCAGGGACGCACGGACGAAGCCGTCCTTCTGGAATCCGACGTTGCAGACCTGAATGAAGGTATAGAATTGACGCGGGGTTATCGTTGGACAGAGCGTGCAGCCGGCCGCGCCGCGTCTCTCGTGTTGATTTCTGGTGTCGTCGTCCTTGTGCTTGCAGCGGCCACACTGACATGGCTGGGGTCAGTGATTCCACTGCGTTGGAAAGAAAATGGAAGCAGCCTTCTAAACTGTTTCGCGTCGGTGGCCAGCGTTGCTCCTCCGTTGCTGCTGCTCGCAAGCCTGAGCCTCTATGGCGCCTACTATCCGTACATACGCCATATCGATCAGTTCGAGAGCGCAGGCCAACTGGCCCGCGATGTAGGGCCATTATGGGACACGCTTGCCGGACTCCGGTGGGAGGCGCTGCACCAGGGATCCTGGCCTATGATGCTTTGGCCCACCGTGTGGTGCGTCGTTGTGGCCGTCATAGGCATAATCATCCTGCGCTGGGTCGCGAGCGGGCGGCACGACGGCGGGCTCCCTGAAGAATAGCTCTGCGATTGCCGCGATTTCGTATTAATCAATGCACAAGCGCAGTCGCTCGATCGAGCGTGCACGAAGCCGGCCCGCAGAATTGCGCGGACCGTCATCGTCGGTTTCGATCAGCACGCAGTTCATCTGTACGTCGCCGGAGGCCACCTCAAACCGCGCCGGCAGTCCATTGAGGAACTTCGCGATGATGCCGTTGCGGTCCATCCCAATCACCCCGCCGTGCGGCCCGGTCATCCCCACATCCGTGATGTAAGCCGTGCCTTGCGGGAAAACGTGTTCGTCCGCCGTAGCGACATGCGTATGTGTGCCGACGACCGCAGTCACGCGTCCATCGAGGTACCACCCCATCGCCAATTTCTCGCTCGTGGTTTCCGCGTGCATGTCCACGAAGACGAACGCAACGTCGGATGGAATTTTCTCGAGCTCGCTGTCGGCCTTCCGGAAAGGATCGTCGATCGCCGTCATAAACACGCGCCCCTGCAAATTCAGCACGGCATACTTCACGCCGTTTTTCGCCGCCCCCAGATAGAGCCCGCTGCCAGGATTGCCTTCTGGAAAATTGGCCGGCCGCAGCAGCCGCGGCTCGTGCGGCAGATATTCCAGAATTTCTTTGCGATCCCAGCTGTGGTTTCCGCCGGTGAGCACATCGATTCCCATTTTCAGGAGCTCTTCCGCCAGCCGTGGCGTAATCCCGAATCCAGACGCCGAATTCTCCCCATTGGCGATCACCAGGTCGATCTGCCGCTGCGCAACAATATCCGCCAGCCGGTCGCGCACGATCTGCCGCCCCGGCGAACCAACGATATCTCCCACAAAAAGTACGCGCATCGATTCCTTCATACCGCGAAACGCAAAAATGGAGCGGACTGCTTGGCCGTGGGGAGCTAGGCCGTGAACCTCTGAAATAGTAGGGCGCCACGAGCCAACCATTAGGCTTTCCTGCCCCGCTCGCGTGTCTTCCTCGTTTCAACTCAGCGAGACCCGCCAGCGGGACAGGCCGTGCACACAGGCTGTCTATCCGCAGCACCTCAGAGATTCGTCATTGGTTCAAACAGCTTTCGCACCCTCACCTGCTTCGAAGTACCGCTCCGCCCCCCATTGTAGCTCCCGCGCGGAAGCCGCGTCCAACCGCCCCTCGCGACAATGGGTCAGTTTCCGATTACCTGACCTACAGTAAAATCACAAACTTGGCCTACTATTCGATCGAATTGTATAGACTGTCTGTATTCCTATGAAATATATACTGCCTGGCGCTGAACTAATCTTTCCACTGATCGCCTTCCTCGCCGCCGGAGTGATTGAGTTGCGTTCAGGAAAAAGACCGGCGGAAAAGATACTCAGTCTCGTCTCCGTTCTACTCGGAATCTTGGTATATGGGCTTTTCTGGGCACCGGAGTTCTTGCCCGGTTTTACTGTAGGGAATTGGCTGACTTTCTCGGCTGCTGCCGTTGCCTCCTCGGGAGCCATCATTCCTTACTCAAGGCGGTCCAGCTCGATCCTTGTCGCTGTTGGCGGGCTCTACCTTGTGTTTATCGGGATATTCTTCGCTAAACCGATTGTTTGACCTCAGCTGTGTGTGCCAAGGCCAACCTCCGGAGGTAGAATGTCACCCAGCAAGAAAGGAACTGCTCTATGCGCAAGCAACCGTCGTTCATCCTGGTCGTTGGACTCTTCTTGGTTCTTCTTCTTCCTGCACCAACGCGCGCGAATGGATCCTCACGCGCGCTCCCGCCCGATCAACTCGGCAAAATCAATTTCCCCACGAGTTGCGCCGCGGAAGTGCAACCAACGATCGAAAAGGCCGTCGCGCTCCTCCACTCCTTCCAATACAAGGAATCCGAACAGACCTTTTCCGACGCCGCCACGCGCGACCCGAAATGCGCCATCGCCCATTGGGGTAAGGCCATGGGTCTGTTCTACCAACTCTGGGAATTCCCGGACGCCAAGAAACTAAAAGAGGGCCGCAAGGACATCGAGAAGGCGCTAAAGCTTCACTCCGAGAATCCCCGTGAGCAAGGCTTCATTAACGCCGCGGCCGCCTTCTACCAGAAAAAATCCAAGCTGACCCACGCCGAGCGCCTCAAAGCCTATGCCGATACATTGGAGCGCTTCTACGCGCAATTCCCGGGCGACGCGGAGATTGGCTCCTTCTATGCGCTCTCTCTCGTTTCCCTCTCCTACGCTGACGAACCCAATATGCTTGCGCTCGAGCAAAAGGCCATCTCTATTCTCCAGCCCTTGCTCCAGCAGCATCCCGATCATCCCGGCGTCGCCCATTACATGATTCATGCTTGCGACCGGCCCGAATTTGCGGCGCAAGGCCTCGAAGCCGCGCGCCGCTATGCCGCCATCGCTCCGGATTCAGCCCACGCCTTGCACATGCCTTCTCACATCTTTGTGCGCCTCGGCCTCTGGCAGGAATCCATCACCTCGAACATTGCCGCTGTCGCATCCGGCGCCCACGCCGCGGAAATGCACCTCGCCGAATCTCATTACCAGACTCACGCCATGGACTTCCTTAGTTATTCCTATTTGCAAAGCGGTCAGGAAGCCAAAGCGCGCGAAGTGATCGAGCATACCGACCACGTCGTCGGGGCGAATGACGAAGTGAAGGCCGATCACCGCGCCTATCTCGCCGCGCGAACCGCGCTCGAACTGCATCGCTGGAAAGAAGCCGCAGATTTGCGGGTACCCGCGATTCGCAAGAACTGGAATGACGTGACGTTTTTGGCCCACGCCATCGGCGCGTCACGCAGTGGCGATGTGGCCGCCGCGCAATCCGCCGTAAAGGAACTCACGCAACTCGTTGCCGATCGCGAAGCGCGCGCCCGAAAGAGCGGCTACAACGTCTCCACCGAAAAAGCTTCGGATCTTCGCGAAGCCGAGGCTTGGCTGGCCTTCGCCAAGGGGAAACCCGACGAAGCTCTTGCGGAGTTGCGCGCCGCCGCCGAGCATCAGGACAAAAATGGCGGCGAATCCGTCGGCATCCCCGCCCGCGAAATGCTCGCGGACATGCTGCTCGAACTCAAGAGCCCAGCCGAGGCCCTCGCTGAGTACAAAACCGTCCTGAAAAACTCTCCAAACCGTTTCGACGGGTTTCTTGGCGCTGCGCGCGCCGCGCAAGCATCGGGCGACGCGGGTGCAGCCCAATCCTTCTACGCCAAACTAGCTCAAGTTTGCCCTCCCAGTGCCGATCGCCCCGAACTGGCCGAAATCAAATCCTACGTCGCGCGCCAATCCAACTAGCCCGTAGCCTGGCCGTTAAACTGCCCAGCGCACCAGCACAGGGTGCAAGAACACCTCACGGGACGAAGCAGCTCGTCCCGTGAGATTTCCCTTCAAGTTGTGTCTGCCGCTAGAAGTGGAACCCTAACTCCACGGTTTCGCTACGCGGCGTCACGTAGTGCGTCCCGCTGAACGTGGAGAAGAAGTTGTACAGGGCCACCTTGTTCGTCAGGTTGATGACCGTAAAGCGCAAGCTCCCCTTGTAGCGGTCTCCATGGAAGAGGTCGTCAGCCCCCACGCTGGCGTCGGACAGGTTGCGCGACGCTAGACATCCGCCGTCAGGTTGCGTAGGTATAGGAGTCGTTGGCGTTGCTCCCAGGCCATTGCAGGTGAATCCCGCTTGAAACTCCTGGTCGCGACCAACGGAAGCATATCGGCACACTCATGCTCCTCGCCCAGGACGCGTTCGATTGCCTACCCTTGCCCACGGATTCGGCGAACCCGGATTCAGCAGTTTTTCTTTGTCTCTCGCTGTATGAGCCGCGAAACTCCACCATTATACTATAACCCACTATAGTATATAAACCTTTGCAAAGACACGCTTTACCCGCTTGACCCCGCAACCTTTCTTACCTAAGCTCCGTCTTAGGTACTACGTGGCTCACTTAACCCACAGAATGCGGTTTTGTGCCTTGCTCCTCGGGATTCTCTTCCTTGGGGCGCAGTTCCATTTTTGCTCGGACCTGACTTCCACCCCGTCAGCCTCGCACATCTGCCCGATCTGCTCCACGACCGGGTCCGTGGTCGCCACCGAATCACCTAGCATCGTCATTGTGCCCGTTACGGACCGGCTCGAGTTCGCTCCCTTGGTCGCTTCGGTTTCCTCAGCAGTTCCGCGCGCCATTTCCCCGCGCGCGCCTCCCGCCCTCTAACTCTCAGCGCTTTTCCCTTCCATTCCCATAAGCATTTTCTGCTAGTCCCTTTTTGCTGGGACTCGCCAGGAGTTTCCACTTGAGAAAAAGATTTACAAGGGCTCTGGCTCTGCTAGCCACACCCGCTCTCGCCTCGGCGCAGCAGAACCCCGCGCCTCCCACGGCTCCGCCGCCGCGGGCGGCAGCATCTCAACTTCCCTCCGCGCGTATTCCCATCGAGGAAGCAATTCGCCTGGCTTTGCAGCACAACCACGCTTTGCAAGCCGCGCGCACCACCATCCTGCAAAACCAGGCCTTGGAAACCACCGCGAATCTCCGCCCCAATCCGGTACTCTCCTGGGACGCGCAATTCCTGCCTATCTTCCAGCCCAACAAGTTCGACGCCAATTATATCGACAACCAGGCACAATTTGACCTCGGCCTCGGCTACACCTTCGAGCGCGGCAGGAAGCGACAGCACCGCTTGCAGGCGGCGAAGGATGTAACCGCAGCCACGCGCTCCACCGTGGCCGACAATGAGCGCCAGCTGGTCTTTAATGTTACGCAGCAATTCGTCGCCGTGCTTCTCGCGCAATCCACCATCGATTTCACCCAGCAGGACCTAGACAGCTTCCAAAAGACCGTGGACATCAGCGAGACGCGCTACAAAGCCGGGGACATGAGCGAGGGCGACCTGCTCAAGATCAAGTTGCAGATGCTGCAATTCCAAAACGATTTCTTCGCCGCCAAGCTCTCTAAAGTGCAGGCGCTCACCAGCCTGCGGCAATTCCTCGGTTTTGAATCCGTTCCGGACAATTATGACGTCGAAGGCGAACTCGATTATCAAGCCGTACGCGGCGGTCTCGACGATCTGAAAGCGCTGGCGCTGCGCACCCGCCCGGATTTGCAAGCCGCCCAGCAGAATGTCACCGCTGCCAAGAGCGCCGCATTACTTGCGGAAGCCAACGGCAAGCGTGATCTCGGCGCCAGCTTCAACTACTCTCACGTAGCCTCCACCAATACCGGCGCGTTCTTCTTCAACATCCAGCTGCCCATCTTTGACCGCAACCAGGGCGAAATTGCCCGCACGCGCTACGTCATCACGCAGAACCAGGAGCTCGCCGGCGAAACCGCGCAGCAGGTGCTCACCGACGTGGTGGACGCCTACTCTGCGCTTCGCACCAGCGAGCAAATCGTCCAGCTTTATCAGGGTGGTTACGTCGACCAGGCCAAAAAATCGCGGGACATCAGCGAGTACGCCTACAAGCGCGGCGCCGCCAGCCTGCTCGATTATCTCGACTCCGAACGCACCTATCGCGCCAATCAGCTCGCTTATCGCCAGGCGCTTGCCACGTACATGACCGCGCTCGAACAAATGCGCCAAGCCGTCGGAACAAGGACTCTGCCATGAGAAAAACTGTCGCGAGAAAAATACTGTCGCCGGCTCCCATCTTTTCTTTCGCAGCGCTTGCGGCCGGGCTGGCCTTTGCAGGCTGCGGCTCCAGTCCCGGTCAGTCCGAATCAAAGATGACCTCCTATTCTGGAACCGAGTCCAAGGCGGACACCGCCGCGCTCTTCAGCGTTCCTCAAGACCAGATGGGTCACATCCAAGTCGTGGCCGTCGAAAAATCGAAGCTCCCGCGCCTGCTGCGGCTCACCGGCAACGCCACCTACAACGCTTTCAAGACCACTCCGGTGTTCAGTGCCATTGGCGGACCCGTTCACGAAATCCTTGTCGCGCCCGGCCAAACCGTGAGCGCCGGCCAGCCGTTGCTTACGGTGAACAGCCCGGATTATTCGGCCGCGCGCTCCGCTTACATTAAGGCCCGCGATGCATACGCCCTTGCAGACAAGATCTACAATCGGGCTCAAGATCTTTACACCCACGGTGCCATTGCCGAGGCGGATCTTCAGTTGGCGGAATCCGGCCGGACGCAAGCGGAAGCGGACAAGCAAGCCAGCGAAGATGCCTTGCGCGCGCTCGGCTTGAAAGATCCTGAAGCCGTGGTGAAAAATCCCCCGAAGATGACCTCGCAAATTCCCGTCATCGCGCCCGTCAGCGGAGAAATCGTTGAGCGGCTTGTCGGTCCCGGCCAGTTATTGCTGGGCGGCGCAACACAAGTTTTCACAATCTCCGATATGAGCTCCGTCTGGGTTCTCGTCAACGTCTATCAAAGCGACATGGCCTACGTGCACATCGGCGATATCGTGGACATTACGACCGATTCTTATCCCGAGGTCTTTCACGGAACAATTTCTTACATTGCCCCCGCACTCGATCCCAATACGCGCACTTTGCAGGCCCGCATCGTCACCAACAACCCCGGCAAGAAATTGAAAAAGGACATGTACGTGACCGCCACTGTGCAGGCCGGTGCGATTCGCGATGCTCTCACCGTTCCCGATGCCGCTGTCCTTCGCGACACGGAGAATCAGCCATTCGTCTACGCACAGACGAAGGTCTCAAATCAGTTTGAGCGCCGCCTGCTGAAAATTGGAGACAGCCAGGCCGGCCGGACGCAAATTATCGACGGCCTGAAGGAAGGCGAACGCGTCGTAGGCGACGGCGCTCTCTTTCTGCAGTTCAGGAATTCTTTGCAGCACTAAAGGAAAACTCAGTCCACCGATCACCATGATCCATCGCATCGTCCAATTCGCCCTCCAGCAGCGCTTCCTCGTCATGATGGTCACCGTGCTCATCATCGTCGCCGGCGCTGTTTCCTTTCAGCGCATGCCCGTCGATGCCTATCCCGATTTGTCCCCGCCCATGGTCGAGCTCATCACCCAATGGCCTGGCCACGCCGCGGAAGAAGTCGAGCGCCTAACAACCCTGCCGCTCGAATTGGCCATGAACGGCTCTCCGCATCTGAAGGTGATGCGCTCAATCTCGCTCTACGGCCTTTCCGATGTGCGCCTCACATTTGACGAAAGCGTCGATCCCTATTTTGCCCGCCAGGTGGTCTTCCAGCGCCTCAGCGACGCACAGCTCCCGCAAGGCGTGACGCCCAGCATGGCCCCGCTTTTCAGCCCCAGCGGCCTCGTATACCGCTACGTCATCGAGAGTCCGGATCGCTCTCCCATGGAGCTGCACACCTACGAGGACTGGATCATCGAGCGCGCTTATAAGAGCGTTCCCGGCGTCGCCGACGATTCCGGCTTCGGCGGACCGACCATGCAGTACCAGGTCCTGCTCGACCCCGTGAAGCTCTACAATTTTCATCTTCCGGTGGTGCAGGTCCTCAACGCTCTCACCGCCAACAATTCCAATACCGGCGGCGGCTTTTACACCCAAGGCGGCCAGTTCTATTACGTTCGCGGCCTCGGCCTAGTCAAATCCTCAGACGACATCGGCGAAGTCGTTGTCGGCAGCAATAACGGCGCCCCCATTCGCGTCAAGGACATCGGTCACGTCGAGATCGGCCACGCCCCGCGCCTCGGCATCTTTGGCTTCCGCGACAAACAGAAAAGCAACGATGACGCGGTCGAAGGCGTCATCCTCATGCGCCGCGGCGAACAAACCCAAAACGTCCTCGAAGGCGTCGAGAAAAAAACTGAAGACCTCAACCGTCGCGTTCTTCCTCCTGACGTAAAGGTCCGGCCCTATTACGACCGCAGCGATCTCGTCCGCGTCACCACCGACACCGTCGAGTGGAACCTGATCCGCGGCATGGTTTTTGTTCTCATCGTCCTGATTTTTTTCCTGGTCAGCGTCCGCGCCGCCGTCATCACCGCCCTGACCATTCCACTCGCGCTACTCTTTGCCTTCATTTTCCTCAACCTCACCGGTGAAGCTGCCAACTTGCTCTCCATCGGCGCCATCGACTTCGGCATCATCATTGACGGCACCATCGTCATGGTCGAGAACATCTACCGCGAGCTTAGCCTCCGCCACGGCCAAGAGTACAAACTCAACGAAGTCATCCTGGCCGCCGCGCGCGACGTCGACCGCCCCATCTTCTACTCCGTCGCCGTCATCATCGCCGGCTACTTGCCCATCTATGCCCTCACCGGGCCCGCCGGAAAACTCTTCCACCCCATGGCCGACACTATGGCCTTTGCCCTCGTCGGCGCACTGGTGTTCACCCTCACCTTCGTTCCTGTGCTCGCCTCCTACTGGTTCAAGCGCGGCGTCCAGGAAAAGCCCAACCGTGTTTTCGATTGGGTGCGCGACCGTTACGCTACGCGCCTCGAATGGTGCCTCGATCATCCTAAGATCACTCTGTTCGCGGCCGCCGTCATCTTTATCTCGACTCTGCTGCTTGTGCCGTTTATCGGCGGGGAGTTTCTGCCGCACCTTGATGAAGGCGCGCTTTGGGTTCGCGCCACCATGCCCTACACCATCTCCTTCGAAGATGCTGCCAAGTTTGCCCCGCAGGTCCGTGACCTGCTCTCTCAATATCCGCAAGTTACCGTCGTCGGCTCCGAATTGGGCCGCCCCGATGACGGCACCGATCCCACCGGTTTTTTCAACTGCGAGTTTTACGTTGGCTTGAAGCCGTACGATGACGCTTCCTGGAAAAAAGGTTCAGTCCATACCAAGGAACAGCTCATTGACGACGTCCAGAAAAAACTCGAAACCTATCCCGGCGTCATTTTCAACTACACCCAGCCCGCCGAAGACGCCGTTGACGAAGCGCTTACCGGACTCAAGAGTGCCCTCGCGGTAAAAATTTTCGGCCCCGATCTCGACGTGCTCGAGAAAAAAGCCGTCGAAATCAAAAACGTCCTCGACAAAACGCCCGGCTTTACCGAACTCACCGTAGTACGCGAACTCGGCCAGCCCAGCCTGATCATCGACGCCGACCGCCGGAAAATCGCGCGTTACGGCATCAACGTCGCCGACGTGGAAGCTGTCGTTCAAGCTGCTGTCGGCGGCCAGGCCGCCACGCAAGTCATCCAGGGCGAAAAACTTTTCGACCTCATCGTCCGCATGGAGCCGCAATTTCGCTCCAGCGCCCGCGACATCGCCGATCTGCTCGTACCGGCTCCCGCCGGCCAGCAAATCCCCCTCTCCGAGCTCGCCACCATCAAGGAAAGCACCGGCGCTTCCTTCATCTACCGCGAAAATAATTCGCGCTACATCGGCATTCAATTTTCGATTGAAGGGCGCAATCTCGAAGGCATCGTCAACGACGGACAGGCGGCCGTCGCCAAATCCGTCAAACTCCCCGAGGGTTACACGCTCGATTGGGGCGGCGAATACAGCGAGCTGCTCGAAGCCAAAGCGCAGTTCATCATTATCGGTCCGCTTGCCGTTTTGCTGATTTTCCTGATTCTTTTTGCTCTCTACGGCAATTTCAAATTTCCCATCGGCATCGCTCTCGGCGTCGTTCTCACCGAACCGGTCGGCGCGCTCATCGCCCTCAAGCTCACGCACACTCCTATAAGCGTCTCGAGCATCCTCGGACTGCTCGCTCTTCTCGGTGTCTCCGTCGAAACCGCCGTCATTCTCGTCAGCTATATCAACAAGCTGCGCCTTGAAGGCAAGAGCGTCCGCGAGGCTACCCTCGGCGCGTCTCTCTTGCGCCTGCGTCCCATTATGATGACCGCGCTCGTCGCCTGCCTCGGCTTGCTTCCCGCAGCCATGTCCACGGGCGTCGGCAGTGACACGCAAAAGCCATTCGCCATCGTCGTTGTCGCCGGCCTGATTTCGCGCCTGCTCCTCGGCTTCTTCGTCAACCCCGTCCTCTACGAAATCGTCGCCCGTGAAGGCGACGTCCTCCAGGTCTGATCCGCGGCACCCATGCCGCAGCCTTCGGAGATTCTCCGGCATCACACATTTTCTTTGAAACATTTTCGGCGCCGCCCCGTCTTTACCTATAGCTATCTATAGGAGTACCATGCTCAAACCCAAGAATGACCTTCTCCAGGGCACCCTCGCCCTCCTCGTTCTCAAAACGCTTGCCCGCGGCCCCCATCACGGTTACGGCCTCACTCTTCATATCCAGTCGGTTTCAAACGACATCTTGCGCGTTGAGGAGGGCTCGCTCTATCCCGCGCTCCACCGCATGGAGCAGGACGGCTGGGTCAGCGCCGAATGGGGCGTCTCGGAGAACAATCGCCGCGCTCGCTACTATCGCTTGACCGCCAAAGGCCGGAAGCAACTTGCCGAAGAAGAAAAAAACTGGGAGCGCCTCACACAAGCCGTAGCCCAGGTTCTGCAGTTCGTCTGAACCATTCGAAAGGAAGGTGCCCCGTGTCTTTAATCGCGCGCCTGCGAGGCATGTTGCGGAGAGAACGCCTGGATCAGAACCTCGACGAAGAGATGCGCTCGCACCTCGAAATGCGCGCCGCCGACAACCGCGCCGCCGGAATGTCGCCCGAAGAAGCGCGCCGCGAAGCGCAAAAACGCTTTGGCAACACCACCCTCGTCAAGGAAGAGGCTCGCAACGCGGATATCGTCGGCTGGCTGGACGAGGGCGCACGTGATTTTCGCTACGCGCTTCGCATGTTGCGGCGCAGCCCGGGTTTCACCGCTGTCGCGGTCCTTACTCTCGCCCTCGGCATCGGCGCGAATACGGCGATCTTCTCCGTTGTGAATTCCGTTTTGATTCGTCCTTTGCCATACCACGATCCAGTCGGCTTGGTGATGGTCTGGGAAAACAATTCGCTGCACCCCAACCCCCACAACACCGTCTCGCCTCCGAATTTTCTCGATTGGCAGAGCCGCAATAAGGTTTTCTCCGGCATGGCTTATATTTTCGACGAGCGCGACAGTCTCACTGGAAATGGCGAACCCGAGGAAGTCGTCGTCCAGGACGTCTCCACGAATTTCTTCTCCGTGCTCGGTGTCAATCCCATTCTCGGCCCCGGCTTCACTCCTGAAAACGGCCAGCGCGGCCACGAAAACGTCGTCATTCTCAGCTATGGTCTTTGGAAGGAACGATTCGCCGGCGACCCCGCCATCGTTGGCAAGTCTGTCGTCCTGAATGGGCATCCGCAAACCGTCGTGGGTGTCGCTCCCCAGAATTTCCAGTGGTTCATCAAGGACGGCTCATTCACTGGCGCAAAACCGCAGATGTGGTCTCCCTTTATATTTCCGCAGTCGTTTTACCAGCGCAAAGACATCGGCCGTTTCATGACTGTGGCCGCGCGACTTAAGCCTGGTGCCACACCATCGCAGGCGCAGACGCAGATGAGCGCTATTGCCTTGCAATTGGAGCAGGAATTTCCCGATTTCGACGGCCACTGGGGAGTCAACGTCGTGCCGCTGCGCGACCAACTTTCCGGTGACCTCCGCCTCGCTTTGCTGGTTCTTTTCGGCGCCGTTGCTTTTGTCTTGCTGATTGCCTGCGCTAACGTATCCAGTTTGCTTCTCGCCCGCGCGGCAAGTCGGGAACGCGAAATGGCCATCCGCACGGCTATCGGCGCGAGCCGCTGGCGCATCGCACGCCAGTTATTGATGGAAAGTTTGCTTCTCGCGCTGATCGGCGGAGGCATCGGCGTCGCGCTAGCGATTTGGGGCACCAACGCGCTTCTGGCCGCCAGCCCTGCGAATCTCCTCGACCTGAGGTTCGTCTCGCTGGACCTCCGGGTTCTTACCTTTGCGATTGTAGCGACTCTTCTCGCCGGTTTGCTCTTCGGCTTTCTGCCTTCTTACATCTCCGCGCATTCGCGAATCTCGGAAACCCTCAAGGAAGGAGGCCGCGGTTCATCCTCCGCCAACCGCCGGGCTTTCGCGCGCAACGCCTTCGTCGTTGCCCAGTTAGGTTTGGCTCTCGTCCTGCTCATCGGCTCCGGCTTGCTCATGCGCAGTTTTGTCCGTTTGATTGGCGTTGATCCCGGATTTGATCCCGGCCATCTCTTGACCTTCAAGGTCACCCTTCCCAGCTCCAAATACGGCACCGACCCCTTGTGTCTGACTTTCTTCCAGCAGCTTCTCGCCCGCCTCAGCGTCATTCCCGGCGTCCGCTCCGCAAGCATGGAAAGCTTTCCTCCGCTTACCGGGCTGGGTTCCGCCACCGGCATACATATTCTTAGCAAGCCACAGCAATCGCTCATGGACCTTCCCGTTGCCAACGTCCGCGTCGTCGGTTCGGACTATCTGAGCACCATGAATATTCCTCTGCGTGCCGGCCGGTTCTTCAGCGCGAATGAGCTGACCGAAGAAAAGCACGTCACCATCGTGAACCAGGTCTTCGTGGACAAGTATCTTCACGGAGTTGATCCACTCGGCCAGAAAGCTGTCATTTACATGAAGAGCCTGGAGGAGAGCGGAAATAAACCGTCGCAAATCATCGGCGTCGTCGGCGATGTCCACCAGATGGGACTCGACACTGCGCCCGAACCCACCGTCTATTGGCCGCACCCGGAGCTTGTCATGACGGGAATGACGATCCTGGTGCGCACCTCAAATGATCCGCTTGCGCTGGTTACCACAATTCGAGGCGAACTTCAGCAATTGGATCCGGAATTGCCCATGGCCGCCGTTGCTACCATGGACCAGCTTCTCGCAGACTCTCTTTCCCGTTCGCGCTTCACCATGTTGCTTCTTGGCATTTTTTCCGCCGTCGCGCTGGTGCTCGCCGCCGTCGGCATCTATGGCTTGATCGCCTACAGCGTCACCCAGCGCACCCAGGAGCTCGGCATCCGCATCGCGCTTGGAGCCCAACGCCACGATGTGCTGCGGCTCGTCCTCGCGCAGGGGACGCGCCTCACGCTTCTTGGAGTTACCCTCGGTGTGTTCGCTGCCCTGGCTCTCTCGCGGCTCTTGGCCAGCATGCTATTCGGTGTCAGCGCTACTGACCCGCTCACCTTTGCCGGCGTCGCCGCGTTGCTGGGAGTCGTCGCTCTATTGGCGTGCTTCATCCCTGCCCGCCGCGCCACGCGCGTAGATCCCATCGTCGCCCTTCGCTACGAATAAAGGGCGGTTCTTGCCTTCGTAGCGGCGGCCTGCTATGGCAGCGCTGCCGGATGAGGTTGACGCTCAGGCGAGATTCTTCAGCGTCTTCTCAATTAATCCCATCGTTCCCGCATACGGATCGCCCGGGCTGTCCCACTCCATCGAAAAATAACCCTTGTAACCATGTTTTTTCGCAATCTCAAATGTCCGCGGCAAATCCACGTGCGCGATTTTTCCTTTCTCGCCCACTTCCGTTTCCTTCACATGTGAGATGCCGTACGCGTTGGCAAACATCGCATCGACGCCCTTGTACGCATACTCGTCGTCGTGCGCCGCCAGCGAATTTCCAAAGTCCGGCAGGGCATGCAGCCACGGGTTGCTGACTTTTTCGATGACCTTCACAATGAAAAAGGGATCTTCGCTGACCGCGTCGTCGTTTTCCAGGTGAACGACTACGTTTTTCGTCGCTCCGTACTCCGCCACGCGCTTGAGGCTTTCCGCGGCGCGCTCCACATCCGGTTTCGAATCCTTCGCCGCGGGAATGTGCGTCCGCACACTCGGCGAACCGATGGTCACCGCGACGTCAATCCATTGTTTGCTGAGGGTGACGGCGCGATCCCGCTCCGCACTGTCCGCCGCATACGGGCTGTGCTCGCCGTCCACCGCGATGTCCACAAACGCCACGCCCTCTTTTTCCGCCGCGGCGCGCAACTCCTCCAGATAGGCCTTGTC
>Ga0210409_10002001_pt1 | contig 25184 bp, 20 predicted proteins | sample IncBWH17MmetaG_FD_161649 | JGI IMG/M metagenome (GOLD analysis project Ga0210409, IMG submission 161649) | Forest soil microbial communities from Barre Woods Harvard Forest LTER site, Petersham, Massachusetts, United States - Inc-BW-H-17-M | ecosystem: Environmental > Terrestrial > Soil >...
TGCCATCGAGCTTGATCCACTCTCCAGTCCGATCAATGCATTTACCATTGCAGCTTACAGTGGTGCCCGGCAGTATGACAATGCGCTGGAGCAGTGCCGCAAGACCCTTGAACTCGATCCCACATTCGTTGCTGCTCGGGCACATCTTGCTGCCCTCCTTGTCCGCCTCGGGCGGTCTGAGGAGGCAATTGCCGAAGCGCAGAAGTTGCGAGGCAAGAGCGCTCTCGGCAGGGTCTACGCAATTGCCGGCAGAACTGCGGAGGCCCGGACGATCGCCCAAGAACTCGAAAGCCAGGCTAAGCCCGCCAGTCTCGCGTCGGCGCTTCCCTATATCTACGCCATTTTGGGAGATCGCGACCGCGCCTTTTACTGGCTGGAAGAAGCTTATCTTGCGCGTGTCAGCGAGCTTGTCTTTATCAGCCAGGCAGCAGACTGCGATGGCTTGCGAGGCGATCCACGTTTTGAGGATCTGCTACGCAGGATTGGCATTCCGGCGGGTCCTATTCCCAATCTTCAAGGCCTTGGGTCGACCGCTACCGTTGAGCAGATCGGGAAGGAGAGTGATCGCAGCCACTAGACTAATCCCGAGTTGTGGTTGACCTCAAGCCTGCACGCCCCTTCGCTGCCCCCCATCTCCCACCTGAACGCGTCACATCGAGTGAGTAAACAAGGGCCTAGGCGGGTAAAGCGCGTGGAGGGGCGGAACGGGGTGGAGCGAGGAGTGTGCGCCAGGGCGCTGCCAGCGATTTCCAGCGAGGTCAACGCCGTCCTATCGTACTTATCTGACCGCGAGTTCCATAAGCCGATTCCTCGGTACTAGTCCGGCAGATCAGAGTCTTCCCTCGCCTGGGCCAGCTGCGGCACACGGATCAAGAGCAGCGTCGATAGGCAACCAGATCCGAAGGCGGCGGCCCACAGGACAGTCGGCCCCCAACGCTCGAGGACTTGCGCCCCAATCCATGGTCCAGCGGAGAACGCAATGCTGAATGACATCGTGTAGAGCCCCATGTACTCGCCCAGCCGGTCGGGCGGCGCGATCTCGGAGACATAGGCGGCGCTGCCGGGCATGAATATCATTTCGCCAAAAGTCCAAATCACAACGCATGCGATGATGGCGGGGACGTGACTGACAAATGCGAATGAGCCGAAGCCGACGGCGTATAGGATAGCGCCGAGAGCCAACGTGTGGCGATGCTGCCAGCGCGCCATCGCGGTATTGAGCGCAACTTCAAGCACAACGATGATGAGAGTGTTGACGGTGAACACCAGACCATAGACAGACACCGGAAGCCGCCGGTAGCGAACGAAGAATAGAGGGACAGTAGAGGTCACCTGAAAGAACACAATCTGGACGGGAATCAGGGCAGCGAGGAAGTAAAGCATCCGGCCGTTGCCAAAGGCTCGAAGGCTGGCAACAGGGCCCCGGGATGCGAGTGGTTCGATACTGTCGGCTTCGAGTTCACGGCCGAATTCTTCGGCGTCACTGAATTGTGATGCCTTTGCCAGTTCGGGGGCCCGCGACGATTCAGAGGAAATGTATGGCCACGGAGCGAGCGTCAGGACGGCGGCGGCGAGGATGGAAGTGGTGCCGTCGACAAGAAAGAGGAGGCGAAAGGAAACGAGCGCTAGGACGCCACCGATGGCCGGGCCGATGCTCATGCCAAGGTTGATGGCGAGGCGGTTGAGCGCAAACGCCGGTTTGCGTTGAGCGGGTGTGGTCCTGTCGGAAATGATGGACAGGCTCGGCGGTCGGACAGATTCGTTCAGTGCGCCAAACAAGAATGTCAGCAGCAGAATTGTTGTGAAATCGTGCGCCAGGGGGTATATCAGAAGCAACCCACCAGAAGAAAACAGCGAGGTCTCGATGATGGCGAGGGGGCCTAAACGGTCGCTAAGGCGACTGGCGAAGGGCATTGCGACAAGCGCAGCGATTCCATAGGTAGTCAAAGCGAGGGCCGCGCGTGCAGGCGAAATCGCCAGCGTTCGGGTGAGGTAGAGGACAAGAAAGGGCAGAGCCATCGTGCCGGCGCGGTTGACGAGCGTAGCGCCGTTTAAAATCCAGATTTCTTTGGGAAGGTCCTTGAGGCCGTGCCACGGAGTGGTGCAACGCCATTCCAACGGCTTAACAGACGGTAATTGAGCATCTGTCATACGTTACCTGCCACGGCGCTTCAACGTTCAGTCGAACAGTTCTCCGAGACGAAAAATAGGTACCTCAGCTCACCTGCCAGTAAACACCTGAACCGACCCGTTCTCGAGGGTAACGTGTCCTTTCCCTTGCTCAACTCCCAGTCCCAATGTAAATCCGCTCGGTACGCGCACTGAGAATTGCCGAAACGACGCAAGGGCATCGCTAGTCGAAAAGGTCAAGAAGAGGCTGCCTCTATCCAGCCCGCCACCCTGGGCATGCTGCGCTGCGCCCGAAAATTGATTTACCTGCATGAAAATCGGGGTGGTGAACTCCGCGCTAAAGGAACCGGCAACAGGGGTGATCGAAATCGGGGTGCCAGCTGTGGTGGTTCCGGAAATATAGGTGTATTTTGCCGCACGGTTATTGAGTGTGTCCCAGATCAACAGCCTGATTCCGGTTACTCCGAACACATCGCCGCCGCTAACCGCACTAATCTCCTTTATCCGGAATTTATTGGACGCCAAAATGGTATTGGGATCGTTTTTCGGGTCTGGCGGCAGCGGTGGATTGATCTCCGGGGGAACCGGCACCACCGGCGTTGCCAAGGATTGGCCCAGAAATATCTCCACCCGTCGATTCTTCCGACGATCTAGCTCGTTGGTCGGGTGGGCTACGACTAGCTGGGTCGCTCCCACACCGGATCGATTGAACATGGTTCTGTCGAGAGCCGTTTGGGCCCGCGGGCGAAGCCCTTTTATAAATCTTATAAGGAGGTCTGTGGCCTCAGCGGCCCGAGCCTCGCTGTGATTTCGTTCGGACTTCTTTCTAGCCGCTTCGCCCTGGACACTCAATTCCCGATCGGCATGTCCAACAATTGTTACCGCAACGATCGGAGCGTTGGTATCGTAGCTGTTAACTATGCGGTCCGCCAGGTTACGAAGCTTTTCTGCCTCTCTTGAGGGCACCCGGTCGTGATGTACGGGATATCCAAACAGGATCTCGTCCGGTTTCCCGGTTTTGAGTTGCGCGAACAGCTGAGGAATTTGAGCGCGTATTATTCGAGAAGGGATCAGTTGCATGTAAGCCTCCCGCACGTAACAATGTTCTGTTGATCGCGATCCTGTTCTCAGCAGGCCGATCAACCCATCGGACTTCCCAAAGAAAAAAAGTAGTGCCTTCTCCTTCGGGCAAGTTCTAATTGGAGAATCACGTCTTCCGATTCGACCTGCCCCGGGGTCAACGTAGCTCCTGGAACTTCACGGAGGTGGGGTCGTCGGGATCAACCAGGCCACGCCCTGGGAGGTACTTCACCGAGAACCGGAATTGATCGATAACAACGGTGTAGATGTGGTTCTCGGGATCGAATGCTTTCCAAGTGCCGGCCGATCCGTTAGAGGCTTGCACGGTTCCATCCGCAAGAAATTTAGTTGCGCCATAATCGTTTACTTTGGCTACGAAGGTCCGAATAATCGGCTCGTGAGTTTTGTCCGCCGCGTCAAATTGGACGGCTCCGGTTACTTGTAACTCGTAATCCCCGACAGTACGGAGCAGCCCACCGGAGGGCGGTGCGACGCTGATAATGGTTTTTCGTTTCTGGTCCAGCTTCCCGGTGAAGGTCGTCTCGCCGAGTGCGCCATTCTCTGAGATGACCACCTTGGTCACGTGCCAAGTTCTTTTCTCGTCGTAGAGAGTAACCGTCAGCGGCTCCCGCACCAGCTGTGCCATCGTGGTCTTGAAGCGAGCGATGACCTGAACCTCGCCCGGACCTGACAGGAAATACCAGTACTGCGGACCTACCATGCTGTCCGCCAATCCCCTATTTACTCCATCTTGGAGTGGTGTGGGGGCTTCAGGCTTCAGGGATTGCGCGGTAGCACAGGTTAACGCCATGCAACAAATTGAAAACAACGTGGCTGGCTTGTTCATATGCAGATTCTCCATTGTCGTTAGTCTTCATCGAACCTAAGGGTTCGGTCCCAGAAACCTAGAATGCTTACTTAGCTTGTTTTCCCTCGACATCGCCTGTGCGGATTGCCCAGCCGATCGAATCACGGAGCGAATTCAGGCAGACCAGTGACATCCCTGCAGCGCTGGTGGAGAAATGCCACCCATGAACCTGCGGACAATCGCGGACCACCGGTTCAGCCAGCCCTATAAGGAAGCCGGCCCCCTCAATTCCCAACATCTCCACTTCGTCGGCACACTCCCCGCACCATCCGCGAACGGACTCACTCTGGCGAATGATGGTCACGGTATGCGTTTCCAGAGTGACTTGTATCCTTGTTCCCTTCACCGCCGCCTCCGCCCATTGCTGGTTTCTGTGCTCTGTGATAAATTGCGTCCCACATCGCGCCTCGTCTTCGGGCCACCGATCGTGCGTGAACAGCTTGCGTCGAAGTGGGTTCAAGAGTCCTCAAGAGGGTCTTCAATCGTTCTCAATCGTTCTCAAGCTTTCTCAAGCGGTAGCTATGACGCAGCAATTCAAGCATTTGTACGTGTTCGGCCCCTACCGGATCGACCCGGCAAAACGTCTGCTCTTCCGGGGGCAGGAGTCTGTGCCGTTACCCTCGAAAGCTTTTGAGACGCTGCTTGTACTGGTTCAACACAACGAGATGGTGGTCTCCAAGGAAGACCTGATGAAGTCGCTCTGGCCGGATAGCTTCGTGGAGGAGGCGAACCTCAGCCAAAACATCTTCCTGTTGCGGAAGGCCCTGGGCGAAACCCCCCAGGATCACCGCTACATCGTCACCGTTCCCGGGCGAGGCTATCGCTTTGCGGCCGCGGTTCGACTGGTTACGGAACGAGAACCGGACCTGGTCGTGGAAAGACATTCGCAGTCTCGCCTGACGGTGGAAGAGATCGGCCCAGGGCCCGCAAACAACACAATTTCTATACTCAAAACACTTCGCAGGCGCCCTCGGAACTGGGGTCTGCTGAGCACAGCGGGCGTCGCCGTGGTGGTCGGCGGCTTGATTTTCTTTATTCACACCCGTCAGACGTCGGTATTGAACCAGGCTGACTTGGTCTTGGTCTCCGACTTTGTGAATACCACGGGCGAGCCAATCTTTGATGGCGCGCTTAAGCAGGCTTTGTCAGTGAAGCTTGCAGAATCGCCTTTTTTCAATATCGCGCCCGAAACGGCTACGCGACAGGCCCTGAGTTTAACGGGACGCTCACCCGACGAGCGCGTCGTACCCCCGGTAGCGCGCGAGGTTTGCCAGCGCGAAGGCGGCAAGGTGGTGGTCGGCGGGTCAATCGTCGGCCTCGGAACCAAGTATGTTCTAGATCTGGACGCTGCCAATTGCCTCACCGGAAGCACCATTGCTCATGAGGAAGTAGTGGCGCTTAACCGAGAACAGGTCCTGAATAAGCTGGGCGAAGTAATCCCGCCCTTGCGGCGCAAGCTGGGCGAGTCTGTCAGCTCCATCCAGAAGTTCGACACACCTATCGAACAGGCGACCACGAAGTCTCTGGCAGCTCTGAAGGCCTACACGTCAGGGGACGAAACGCGTGCCGAGGGAAAGGAAGCCGAGAGCATCCCTTTTTACAAGATGGCGATTGAACTGGATCCCGATTTTGCCATGGCCTACGCCCGGCTGGCTACGGTTTACGGGAATCTCGATGAGCGCGACATTGGGTCCGAGTACAGCCGGAAGGCGTTCGAACGGCGAGCGCACGTGAGCGAGCGGGAAAAATTCTATATTCAGGCCCACTATTACGCCGATGTTACCAGGGAGACTGAGAAAGCGATCGAAACCTGGAAACTGTGGAGCGAAGCGTACCCATCGGACTTTAGTCCCCTGAACAGTCTCAGTAGCGCGTATGTCGAGATTGGCCAGCCGGAAAACGCGATCGAGGCCGGCCAGCGGGCATTGCGAGCCAATGCTAATCATGCCCTCCCGTACGCATCTCTTGGCAGGGCCTATGAGCGAGCCACGCACTTGGCAGAAGCCAAAGCTATCTGCGAAAAAGCGATTGCCGAAAAAGTGGACAGCAGCTGGACCCACCAGCAACTCTACAGAATCGCGTTTGTCGAAGGTGATGAGCCCACCATGCAGCGGGAGATTGACTGGTTCAAGGGCAAGCCGGACGAAAGCGGAAATCTCTATTACCAAGCAAAGGCGGCTTTGAGTCTGGGACAATTTCGCAGGTCCCGGGAGCTTTTCGAACGCGCCCGCGCAATTGCCTTAGCGCAAGGTCTTAAGGAGCGGGCTGTCAGCATAATTAACGGTCAGGCACAGTTCGAAGCCGAAACGGGGATCGATAAAGACGCACGGGCCATGGCGAATCTGTCTCTCCACATGATGCCCAATTCCCCGCGTCATAACGCCTTTGCCGCGCTGGCGCTTGCTCGAACTGGGGACTTGAAGGGAGCCGAATCCCAGATAAACAGACTAAGCAAAATGCAGTGGTTGGGTACAGACGTATACGACGTTGTCTTTCCATCGATACGAGCTGCGATCCAGTTAGATCGAAAAAACCCCACAGCCGCTGTCGAGGAGCTCCGACCCACCATTCCTTATGACCTCGGTAGTGCTTCGAGCGGCCTCACTCTCTACTATCGTGGCTTGGCTTATCTGGAATTAAAGTCAGGAAAAGAGGCTGCGGCCCAGTTCCAGAAAATTCTAGACAACCGTGGCGTAGTGACCACAGACAGCTATTGGCCGCTGGCCCACCTTGGGATGGCACGTGCATACGCACAAACCGGAGATACTGAGAAGAGCCTCGCCGAATATCGCGAATTTTTGACAATCTGGAAAAATGCTGACCCCGATTTGCGAATCCTCAAGCTAGCCAAGGACGAATATGCAAACCTCGGCGGCAGAACCTAGGGAAGATCCGGCACCTCAAGCATGAAAGCGGCAACTCGCGACGCCCCAAGCCCCTCATGGCCCCTGTTTACTCACTCGTTGCTCCGGAGGACGGACTTTTTTTCTCCTACCTCCTATCGCGTCAGGTGCCAACCGGGATAGGGTCTATCGGGAAAAATTCGGCTACGCCCTCCCCGTTCCCAGGCCCCCCAAACCCCCCGGTTTTGATTGGGCCGCCCCCGCCCGCCCGCGCGTGGGGCTCGTGCGCGCTGGGATCGCACGTGTGCGCGTGCGAGGGAGTGGCTGTCTTCGAGAAGGATTGAAGTGAGCTCTTAGTCGTACCGCAGTGCCACCATCGGATCGACCTTCATCGCCCGCCGCGCCGGGAGAAACGCAGCAAGCAGCGCGATAGCAACCAGGGAGATAGTTGCTCCCACAAAAAGGGAAATGTCTGTCGGCTTGATGCCGTAGAGCATTCCATTGATGGTCGAGGACAACAAGCGGACTAGTACAAGAGCGCCGCCGATGCCGATTGCAACGCCGTAGAGGATTACTGCGAGCGTTTGGCGCAGCACAAGTGTTCGGATATCGCCTCTCTGAGCTCCCAGAGCCATGCGAGTGCCGAACTCATTGGTTCGGCGCGAGACGCTATAGGCAACGACTCCGTAAAGTCCAATCGCTGCGATTAGGCAAGCCAATGCTCCGAAGACTGAGGACAACAACGCAGTCAAGCGCTCCTGGGAAATCATGTCATTGATGACCGACTCAAAGGGCCGAACCTCCTGAACTTGCAAAGTCTTGTCGCTGGCCGCTACTTCGGCTCTTATGATTCCTGCCAGGAATTGCGCATTGAGATTGGCGCGAACGAAAAAGCTGTCACCTTGCCGATACGGCAAATACACCATGCGCCACGCCCTCTCCCGAACCCCATAGTGCTTCGCATCACGCACCACCCCGACAATTTCGCGAATGGTTTGCGGTTCAAAGCCGAGTTTGATGCGTTGGCCAATCGGGGTATTTGAACCGAAGTAGTGGCGAGCGAAGCTTTCATTAACTAAAGCTACCGGGGGCTTTTCGGCCTGATCTTGGAAGCTCAGATACCTGCCCTGCAAGAGTCCCAAGCCGATAGCTTCGAAGAAACCAGGGCCAGCTGAGATTAACCCCACGTCATTATCTTTTCCGGGCGATGGGTTCCCAATTACGTCAACACTGCCCGACCAGCCGCCGTCCCCGTACACGCTCGACCCATAACTTGCAACGACCACACCCGGATGTGATTCCAAACGCTGTTTTATTTCTGCACATGCTTGATGAAGCCGATCTTGGGAAGTTACCTTAGGGTAAGAGAGGTCAAACGTCATGACGTGTTCGACGTGAAAGCCCAAGTCGCTGCTTTTGAGATTATGTAGGGTTTCAACAAACAGTCCAGCAGCGACCAACAGAGGTAAGGAGAGTGCGAGCTGACCAGCAAGGAGAAGCCTTCCGCTCCAGCGCGACCCAATTACGCGCTGCCCGCCGTGCAAGGTCAGCTCAAGCTTTTCTCTCGAAGCGCGTAGTGCCGGGCCAAGTCCGAACAGTATCGCAGTCGCGACAGCAATCCCGGCGGTAAAGCTAAATACGACAAAATCCGGCTGGAGATTAAACGCTATTGGCAGCGGTGACGTAGGAAGCAGGGAGAGCAGTGCGCGTGTGCCCCAAACCGACAGGAGTAGGCCGACGAAGGCACCCGAAAGGGACAGGGTCAAATACTCTGTGAATAATTGCCGGACAATGCGCAAGCGGCTCGCGCCGAGTGCGAGGCGAACCACGATCTCATGGTGACGCGCCGCGTTGCGGGCCAATATGAGATGCGCTATGTTCGTGCAGGAAATCAGAAGTACGACTGCGACCACCGCAAGCAGTACAAGCAGTGGTTTCTTATACCTGCGTCCGGTGGTTGCGAGACCTGAGGGGGCGGGACGAACCGTAATGTGCTGAGCTTCGAGCATCTGCTTGAAGCGCGGCGAAGCGCTCGGCAGGAGCGCGTCAGCAACGTGTGTGCGGAGCGCGGCTTCAAACACAGCCTGAGTTCGCCCCGGGTCAACTCCGTCACGTAGCCGTACAAGGAGGCGCAGCCAATTGACGTCCGGGTCCGGCCGCCATCCCCGATCCACCGCACCAGCGGTAATCGGCACCCATACGTCAACTGAGACCTCTTGGTCGATTCCGGTGAATCCGGGCCGGGCAATGCCAACGACCGTATAGGGCGTCTCGTCGTAAAGGATTCTCCTGCCGAGAACCGATGGGTCGGATTGGAAGCGGCGCTTCCAGAAGGCATAACTCAAGACCGCAACGTGATTCCCTCCAAGCACATTATCGTCTTGCGGTTCGAGCACTCGCCCTACCACTGGCCCTACGCTTAGAACCGAAAAGAAATTACCCGAGACGGCCTCTCCCGCAATGCGCTGATCGGAAACTCCGTTGACTCCAAATTTTCGTGGCCCGACAACCTCCGTTGCGAAGACCTCGCCCCAAGGGGCGGCCGTCTTGCTGAATTGCTGAAAGAGCGGATAGGAATAGCTGAATTCCCCGGCGAAGTCGCCTTCTGAAGAGGCGCGCATTACATGAAAGATTTCCTTAGGATCGCTAACCGGCAGGGGGCTCCACAGACACGCGCGGAGGAGCGTAAATATCGCAGTGTTGGCTCCGATGCCGAGCGCGAGAGTCAAGACGGCAACCGCGGTAAAGCCGGGATTCTTGCGCAACTGCCGCAGCGCGTAGCGAAGATCTTGTGCCAGTCCGGTCATCTCAGATTCGGCCTCCTGCTGGCACAGCGGTGTCACAGTGTGCGGGCCAGTGCCATGGCCCGCTGTCTCTCATCGCAAGACTCTTACCAATCCAGTAGAAAGTGTAACTGCCTGGCAGCAAAGGACAACGGAATACCTCTGTCGGACCGTTATCCGGGAAGGTGTCCACCGCTGGCTGTAGGTGTCCGGAGCCGAACAGTCAGTCATCGGTTTGCTGGGGGTTTATGAGACCGGTTCCCAAAAACAACCACGCGATCCATCAATGTTAATAAGCTACGTTAATAAGCTACCGCGAGGGCGTGGTTGTCTGTGCAAGTCTCTTCCGCGTGCCTGGATGGATAGCCGAATTTTTCCCGATAGATACTACTCCGTCAAGTGCCAACCAGCCCGTCAAGTGCCAACCGGGAGAAAAGAAAGAGGTGATCCCAGAAACTGCGAAGAAAGTCCGAAGGAAGTGACTGCGCCAGCGCTGCTATTTGGATTGCGGCAAGTGACTGACTGAGATCTCGTCAAAGCGCATTTCGGCGGATGGCTTTTGCTCGTGTTGATTTTGGAGCACATCGTTGAGTTCAGTAACCAGCGCTAACATCCTGTCGAAATTCTTCTCAGCGCCAATTTGCGCGCAGAGTTCCTTTACCTGTTGATTGAGCACTTCCCGACTCATGGCGGTTACCTCAGAGGGAGCTCCAGTCAGCGGATTTCGCTGCGTGCCCACTACTTGGCTTTGTTCCATACGTACAGGAACGTCTCGTCGCTGGCGGTAGCGACATCTCTCCGGCCCTTGTGGATGGCGCGATTCAGGGCAGACCGCACCTTCTCCTTGCTCTGCGTCAAGTCCGACAAAGGCACTTTGATCGCAGTTCCTGCCGGAACCTGATCGAGATCGGAGAGGATCTGGGTAACGATCTCTTTGTGCTTTCCATTTCGACCTTGGGGAACGTCCACTTGCGCCATAGTGTTGAAATTCATCAAAGCTTTGCTGGTTCGAGGGCTCATCCGAATCTCCCGCCGGGAACAAACGTTAAACGAACGTAACGCAATCGTACTTTCATCGTGACGAGATAGTCAAGTACAAAATACGAGGTAGTGAGGTAAGAGATTTAGCCCACTAAACGCAAGCTCGATGCGCTAAACACAGGCTGAATTCCCGCTAACCGGGCCACTGCTGATCTACAACAAACCGGGCAGACAACTACCTGATAATCGAGCGTTTTAGCGCGGACAAAGAGCGTGAGCCGATTCCTAAAAGATATGACCCGTACGCTTTCCCCTCTGCTAGGGTTTGTGTTAGCCGGAAGGAGGAAATTCAAATGCGAAGGTCTTTGCACTTCGAAACGGTTCCGGTGGCGGTGGTGAGGAAGATTGCTAAACCACTGGCTCGAAGAAGTGGAATCCCACTCGTCGCATCACGGCGGTTATCTGTTGTCGTCAAGGCCCGGGTGCAGCGCCCACTCATTCCCGGAAAGGGGAATTGAAATGGGAGAGTCAAAAGAAAACGACGGCCAACAAACCAACAGAGACTGGCGCGAGCTGGCGCTCCGAGTCCAACAAGAAACAGACCCTAAGAAGATGATCGAATTGGCCATGCAACTTATTGCCAACCTCGACGAAAAACGGGCCGGAAAAAATCTGCTGCCCAAACCGCTATCAGAATCGCCCGAGAGGCCGCGAGGATGACTCCTGAGGAACGAGAGCAGTTGGATTCACTGTGTAAGCGTATCGCGATAGAGAAAGAGGCTCAAAGGTTTGACAACCTGGTCAAGGAATTGGAGGCTCTGTTAGAGGCGAAACACGAGCGACTCCAATCGATGAGAGCTTCGGGCTCTTTCCCAGCAACTGCGAAACCCGATCCGCCAGCAATCGAGTCATAAGGGCGCTATCGGTGTTAATAGACGAAAACTCGCTCGAAACCATCCTCGTGTTGATCCAGCAACTGGAAGCAGCGCTTCTCGGATTGAAGCAAATGCGAGCCTATGTCGTGCAAGGCGGCGAGCAGGAAATGCTGGAGTCGGCGATCGTGGACAATGAAACCAGGTTGGCAGAAATTAAACGTAAGGTTATTCAGTAATCATCAACGCAGCTGCCGGTTCCGGCGTAGAGTGCTTCACGACAGACAAAGCCCCTGTTATTTCTCATTCAATTCGCTCTGACTCCGGTCGGGGCGTTTTTCTTTCTGGCGTCCTGGTCTGAAGCAGCCATACCAGGAACCGTATAGTGCCCTGCCAAGACCCCGGAGCGCTCTATTGTTTGGTGAAGTCGCACGCTCCACTCATGTTCTGCGGCGGTGGGGAAGGCGGTGTGGCCCAGGGTGCTTGAGAGAAGGGAGATGAACCTGGAGCGCATATGTTAAGACTTACTGCCAATTGCTCAGATCAGATGCTCAGGCCAAAGCTGATGTTGGCGCCCAGCACGGGTTTCTCGCCCGTTTAGGGGGGGCCAAACGGGCGAGAAGGCGTGATCTTAGAGTTCCGGGTGCGCGTCGGAAGCGCGGCATTTCAATACGGTTTGGTTTGAGGAACTTTCTGGGCAAGCGGCTTGTCGTTTGTTACAGTCTGGCCCTTGTCGTACTTCATCCGGTTGCCCCCGATCTCATTCGTATCCGAGTGGTCGATCGGCTTCATGGCTACGACCTGATAGCGGCGTTTCTTGTGATCGCCATCAGGAATTCTCATCTCGATCACGTCTTTGGAAATCTTGAACTCCCCTTCCTGTCCGATCGGCAGCAGCCTGGGATGCTTATGATCCAGCGGACGAATGTGGTACTCCATATCGTCAGTGCGCAACATGTATTGCGGACACAACTTCTCATCAGAATCGACGTGAGTGGCGCCGACCGACGCGAACACGCTGCCTAGCCCGGTCAGGCCGCGCTCCTTGGCGCCGCATGGCACCGCTTCCATCTTTTCGATCATGGCGCGCTGGCCATGTTTCTTGCCCGCAAAAACGGGGACGGAAAGCGACAAACAAAACATTGCGATAAGAACTGGTTTCTTGTTCATGACGCCTCTCTTCGGTCCAGGAATTTGTTCCGGTCCTTTGCCGATGCGATAGGGAAAGGCGGGTGGCAGAAGTCCGCCTTTCCGTTCCGCACCACAGCCACCCTACTTCTTCGGCTGAGAAGCCGGAAGTTTGGCTGTACCTTTTACCATCGCGCCATTTGAGGTCGCGTCAAACGCCTGCGCTGACTTGATGAACGATTGCGGGTTCTCAGTCAGTTCCTCACGCGTTTGAGGATGAGATTTCAGGTACGTCTGCAACGCGGAATGGTTCTCCAGGTATTCCTCATTCGTCGCAAGGGAAGGGTTCTTGGAGAGCTCATTCGAGATGTTGCCGTGACCTTCCAGAAACTCGTGGAAGCTGGAAAGCTCGCCACGGGTCACATCGTGATCGCGGCCCATAGCGGCATCCTGGCGATGATCAAAGCTCTGCTCCTGGTTCATGAACTGGGTTGGATTCTCTCGATATTCCTCCCGCACACCAGGGTGACTTGCCAGGAATTGCTGCAGAGCCGGATGGCCCTGAACGAACTCCTTGTTGTTGACCAATGCAGGGTTCTTGCGCAATTGTTCTGCGATCTCGGGATGGCTGTCCATGAAACGATCCATGTTGGCCAGCTCCGTGCGATTCACGTCCGAATCCCGCCGCATACCGGAGTCTTCACCGCGGTCAAAGCGCTCTTCCTGCTGCATAAATGCATTCGGATTTGCTTTGTACTCCTGCCGCAACTCGGGATGATCCGCGAGAAATTGCTGCAGAGCCGGATGGTCCTCGATGAAATCCTTGTTATTGACGAGGGCCGGATTCTTTCGCAGTTGCTCCGCAACCTCGGGATGGCTGTCGAGGAAGCGATCCATATTGGACATTGCGCGCGCGTCCTCACGACGGTCGTATTGCTGCTCCGCAGACATGAAGGCGCTGGGGTTTTTCCGCAATTGGTCGCCGACGCCTGGATGTTGTGCCAAGAACTGCTGCAAAGCCGGGTGGGTTTCAACGAATTCCTTGTTGTCAGCGAGCGATGGATTTTTCCGCAGTTGCGCCGCGATTTCAGGATGAGTTTCTAAGAAGCTATCCATCCTGCTCAACTCGCCTCGCGTTGTGTCCCCATCACGACGATCGCGGTCCCGGTCACCTTCGTTGTCCTCACGCCGGTCAAAACGCTGCTCCTGATGCATCACAGCATTGGGGTTTTGATTCAGATCCTCACGTACTTCAGGATGCTGCTGCAGATAGCGCTGCAAATCAGGATGGTTTTCCACGAACTCCTCGTTGTTGACTAACGACGGGTTGTTCCGCAGCTGTTCGGAAAGTTCCGGATGCTGATCCAGGAACTGATCGAGTGCGGACAGTTGCTGCCGAGTCATATCAGAATCACGATCTTGGGGCATGCTGCTCTGCGATTGTGCTCTCGCAGGGGCCGTCCACATAAGAGATGTGAGCGCCAAGGTCGCCAACCAGTACTGAGTTTTCACACTTGTGCATTTCATAAGCGACAAAATGCCTCCTGTTGTGAGCGGATGACAGGGAAAGAAATGCATGGGGAAGGCCAATGCCCGAGAGCGAGGAACTCGTGCTATTTCAGTGCCTTGACAAGCGCTTAGGGGAGATCAAGTAGATCCACTACAGGATGGAATTCCGACACGTTCTTGTAAAATCGCCGTACAGAGATCACCGTAGCTTTCAATGTTTTGTAAAGTGTCGCCGGGCAGATGAGCTTTTCACAAGCTTCAGCCATTGTTTCGGACGTCTTTCACACCTGCTCGACGAGCGTTGTTCTTGGCCACGGTCGTGCCGACTTCGAGGATGATTGGGCCGGTAGACATCAGCGGACAGTATACGGCGATTGAGAGCTGTGATCTTCCCTGATTCAGGGTTTGGCTATTGTTTATCCGGTGCCTTCTCCTCCGGCTTTTCGAATATCTTCGGGTCCACAGCCGGGTTAATTTCGATCTTCTTATACTCAACTGCGCTGGTCTCTTCTCCGTTCTGTTTGTTCTTGCGCTGGAGCGGTATGGTCAGCCCATTGATGGCCTTCCAGTTATCCATGGCGGTCTCGCCTTGTGCCGGCCCGGTTCTCCCAAGCGTTACATAAGTTTCCTTCAGAATGTGCCCATCTGCCGGATTCACGAACCAGCGGATTGCGGCGCCTGCCGCGTTTACGTCCACGATGCGGGCTTCAATGTCCCCCACCTTCTCGGTTCCTCCCGCTTGGAAGAAGACATCCGGATCCTTCCAATGGGACGCGATGAAAATGGGATCGCGCTTGATTTGCTCCAGAGTTTCGCTCTTCTGCTCTGAAGGCATCGCCTGTGTGCCCATGCCGGCCATCGAGGCGAATCCCGTATCGGGCGTTACGACGATCGTCATCGTGCCCTGGGGAGTTTGCAATTCGGCATGAAGGCGGTCGGGGTACACAATGGTCGTTTGCATCTGCATGGGAAGGTCGCCTTGCGGCGTCTTCCGCGTCATGGTGAACTCGGCTTTGACCGATTTGACCGCAGAAAGCTTCGCTTCGCCTCCCATGGCCGCGACAACTTTCGAGGCAAGCTCCTTGCCCTCAGCATTTGAGGCAGTAGGTTTCGAACTCTCATCCTGCTTCGCTCCCGGAGGAGGCGGAATGGTGATATCGATGTCCTTTACCGCCCCGAGCGACGAGAGTGGCTTGCCGAACTCCTTGAGGTTACCAACCACCAGCCTGGCCAATTGATCTTTGTGCAGGTACTTAGCCGCGACGCGGTTCACATCGGCAGCGGTTACCTTTTTGACTTCGTCCTGGTACTTGTCGAGCCAGTCGGGAGGATACCCGTAATACTCGTAAACCATGCGCTCGCCAAGAATTTTGTCGGGCGAGTCAAGACGAAACACAAACGCGTTCAGGATGGCATCCTTGGCGTTCTTGATTTCTTCTTCCGTGATCGGCTTCTTGGATAGATCATCGATGTCTTCGTCGAGCGCTTGAATCGCATCGACCGTGCTCTCACTCTTGGTGCTCATGGCAATTTGCAGGATGCCCTCATGTCCGAAGTTCGTTCCCACCCCGCCACCTACGCCATAAGCCAGCCCGCGCTTGGTGCGGATGTCGTTGAAGAGGCGGGAGGAAAACCCGCCACCGAAGGCTTCGTTGAAAACACTGATCGCGTAGTAGTCGGGATTGTCGCGCGTGGTGCCGAGCGCAACCATGCGGATATTGCTCTGGTTCACGTCCTCTTTAGAGACGAAATAGTAGCCGGGCTTGGCGGGAGTGTACTGCAATTCATTTTTCGGGAACGGCGGGAAAGATTCGCCCTTGGGCCACGATTCGAAGGCGGAGCGCAGTCGAGCCTCCATCGCCGCTGAATCGAAATCCCCACTGATGCCGAGGATAATGTCATTGGGGTGTACATACTTCTTGTGCCAGTCGATCAGATCCTGGCGCGTGATCGCAGCCACGGTGGCGTACTCAGGTACACGGGCATAAGGATTATCGGCGCCATAAGCGAGTTTGGCGGCCTCGCGGTGAGTGATCCCTCCCACATCGTCGTTTCGCCGGGAGATGCTATCTTCCTCGCCCTTCTTGGCGATATCGATCTTGTCGTCGCGGAATTCTGGATTTTGCAGCACGTCCTGGAAAGCTTTGAAAACGTCGTCGAGGTCGCCCTTAAGGCAGGAGAAGCTGATCGTGGTGGAATCCGGGCCAGGGCCAGTTTCTACCTTGGCGGCACGCACTTCGAGAAAATCGTCAAGTTGGTCGCCTGTCTGGGTCTTGGTACCGCCGGTGCGCCAGACTTCGCCAAAGATGTCGACAAGGCCCGTCTTATTCGCGGGCTCATTAACTGAGCCGCCGCGGATGCGCGCGGTGCCATCGATCAAGGGTAGTTCATGGTCTTCCTGCAGGAAGATCACCATCCCGTTGGAGAGTTCGATGCGTTTGGGTTGCTGCGGTTTGAAAGAACGCAAGGGAGGAATCGGAATCTGCTTCCAGGTGGCTTGCGCAGAAAGGAGGTGCGGTGGCACAAGCACGGCAGCGGCCAACAAGAGACCCAGGATGTGCCGCTTCATTGCGCACCTCCCTGATCGGCAGAAGCGTTCCCTTGTTCAGCGCCGGGCGAGCCTCTGCCACCGGGTGCGTTCTCGATGACTCCCACGGTGCGGTTGGTATCGACGAAAACTTCGTTCGCTACGCGCCTAATGTCGGCCTTGGTCACCGCATCAATGCGATCCACGGAGCGGAACAGCTCTTGCCAATCTCCATAGCGTGTTTGGTAAGTCGCCAGTTGCGTAGCCAGTCCGCCGTTATCGGCGAGGCCTCGGATGAGGTTGGCTTTGCTGCGGGTCTTGATCATCTTTAATTCATCGTCGCTGATGTCTTCTTTTTTCAGGCGCTCGATTTCGGCGTGAATGGCATCGCCAATTTCCTGCGGCTTGTGGCCGGGTAAGGGAACTGCGAGAAACGCGAAGAGATGCGGATACTTGATGCCAGGATATCCAGTGAAGCCCTCGGAAAATGAAGCAATCTTCTTGTCTCGTACCAGAGAGCGGTAGAGTCGCGAGGTGCGGCCTTCCGAGAGAAGGTCGGTAATGGCGTCGAATACAGCGTCGTCTTTGCTGCGGTAGTCGGGCCGGTGATAGCCCTCGATGTAAATTGGCTGCGACATGTCCTTCAGCACGACGCGGCGCTCGGAGTTTTGCGGAGGCTCCGTAGTAGTGGCCTCGTCGGGATCCGGGCGGGTGGGCAGCCGTGAGAAGTATTTTTCGAGAATCGGTAATGCTTGCGCAGATTTCACATCGCCGGCTATCGCCACCACCATGTTCGAGGGGATGTAGTAGGTGTCAAAAAACTTCTGCGCATCGGTAGCGGAGAAGTGATTGAGATCGGACATCCAGCCGACCGTAGGCCGATGGTAGGGATGCGCCGCGAAAGCCTCTTCCGTGAACTGCTCCAGTAGTCGCCCGAAGGGATTGCTATCGGTGCGCATGCGGCGTTCTTCGATGACTACGTTGCGCTCTTTATAGAATTCCCGCATTACGGGGTGCAGGAATCGCTCGGACTCAAGATAGGCCCAGAGTTCCAGGCGGTTCTCGGGAAAAGAGTAGTGGTACGCGGTCTCGTCATAGTTGGTGAAGGCATTCATGTCTTCACCGCCATTCTGCTCGACGATTTTTCCGAACTCGTTGGGGACGACATACTTGTCCGCGCCGGCAATCGCATCTTGCCAGGCCTTCTCTAGTTGCTTGAGCTTGGCAGCATCCCGGCCTACGCTCTTGTCCCGCTCTTTGATATAGGCCGCATAGGCAATCTCCACTTTTTCCAGCCCGAGCTTTTCGGCGGCATAGTTCGTCGTTCCGATCTTGTCGGTGCCCTTGAATGCCATATGCTCGAACATGTGAGCTAGGCCGGTGGCGCGCATCGGGTCCTGGGTCGAACCAGCGTCCACCAGGGTGAAAAACGAGAATACGGGCGCTTCGGGACGCTCACAGATGATGAGGGTCAGTCCATTGCCGAGTTTCTTGACCGTGACGCGCTTCTTGAACGAGGCGACGTCCTGCGCCAGAACAACGGTGGAAAGAAGGAGCAGTAGAAAAGCGCCTTTAAGGCAGGAGTATTTCATCGAACCTCCGACGGCTGGGCGGAAATTTCTGCAAAGAACATAGTCTTTGGACGGGCGAACAGAGCAGAAGTTTGAAAGTACGTGGGTGGCAGGGGGGTTGTCAAACTCAGGACACACGACTGCAGTCTCCCGGCTTTCGGGGTCGCTGTGGCTGTGTAGCCCGCGCAGCATTTGAGCACGGAAAAGGCTTAACCGCCGAGGACGCGGAGGAGTCCGCCGAGTTCGCGGAGAAAACCTGCGGAGACTGCCCAGTTTTCGGTCGCGAATAAGAGCTACGCTGTATTTTGCGCCTGGCAGAATATCAGGCAAAATGGCAGGGCGGAGCGCACGTGACTGATTCGAGCGTCGAAATTCAAGGGCGACACCTGAAGCTCTCGAACCTGGAGAAGGTTCTTTACCCCGCCACCGGATTCACCAAGAAGGACGTCATCGACTATTACGCGCGGATCGCGCCGGCTATCCTTCCCCATCTGCACGGTCGTGCCCTCACGCGCAAGCGTTATCCCGACGGCGTAGATAGCGAGCCTTTCTTCGAAAAGAACGCCCCCATGCACAAGCCGGATTGGGTGAAGACAGTGCCCGTCTGGAGCGGAAGGAACCGGCGCACCGTTCACTATGTGCTCTGCGACGATCTGGCGACCCTGATCTGGCTGGCGAATCTGGCGGCGCTCGAACTGCACCCGTCGCTGGCTCTTGCGACAGACATTACCTGCCCGACTGTGATGGTCTTTGATCTCGATCCCGGGCCGCCTGCAAATATCGTGCAGTGCTGCCAGGTGGCGATCTGGCTGCGGGAGATCTTCGAGCATCTTGGCCTGAAGAGCTTTCCCAAGACTTCGGGATCGAAGGGTCTTCAGCTTTATGTGCCGCTAAATACGCCCACGACATTTGAAGCGACCAAACTCTTTTCCCATGCGCTGGCCCAGTTGCTGGAGCAGGAGCACCGAGATCTCGTCGTGTCAGATATGAAGAAGAATATCCGCACTGGAAAAGTGTTCGTTGACTGGAGCCAGAACGATGAGCATAAGACGACGATCGCACTGTATTCGCTGCGGGCGCGGGAGCGTCCAACGGTATCGACGCCGGTCACATGGGACGAGGTACAGCGCACGCTGAAGAAGAAGGACGCGGGATTGCTGGTGTTCGAGTCCTCCCAAACGATTGCGCGCTTCGAGAAGATGGGCGATCTCTTCGAGCCGGTGCTCGAATTGAAGCAGAAGTTACCCGATCTGAAAGCTGCCGCGGCGGCTCAGACGCCCGAGGCGATTGAGATTGCGGCAGAGGCGGACCAGGACCATATTGTCCGCAAACCAGCCTCGAAGAAATCCGCGAAGAAGCCGGCCGCACGCAAGAAGCGAGCCAAGGTATAATCCCGGTCTATTCTCAAGGGCGCTGGAATCTCGAAATCATGGCGCAACTCTTCGCAGGAACATCAGGGTGGGCCTACCCGACTTGGAAGCCCGACTTTTATCCCGAGAAACTGGCCCAGAAGAAATTCCTGGGATACTACGCCACCAAGCTCAATACTGTGGAGGTGAATTTCACCTTCCGTCAGCTGGTAAAAGAAACGACGATTCAGAATTGGCTGGCAGAAACACCTGGGCATTTTCGCCTCGGCGTGAAGGCACATCAGGTCATCACGCATATCAAGCGGTTGAAGGGAACTGAGGAGTTCCTGCCTCGATTCCTGGCGACAATCGAGCCTCTCGCCGCGGCGGGGAAACTGGGGCCGGTTTTGTTTCAACTGCCGCCGAATCTGAAGGCGGATTCGGCGTTGCTCAAGGATTTTCTTGCTCTTCTTCCGCGCGCGGTTCCGACGGCTTTTGAGTTTCGGCACGACTCGTGGTTCGGCGATGCAACCTGGGAACTGCTGAAATCCGCAAATGCGGGGTTGTGCGTCGCCGAGACGGAGACCAGGACCACGCCCGACGTCGTGACAGCGCCATTTGCCTACTATCGCTTTCGCAAACCGACTTACACCGGAGACGAGCGGCGGGCGATGGTGGATCGCATGCGGCAGCACATCGCCGAAGAACGCAATGTGTTCACCTACTTCAAGCACGAGGAAACGCCGCAGGGCGCGCTATACGCTGTCGAAGTGCTCCGGGAAGTGAACGGCGCGGAGGGACGCTGATGCGCCTAGCGACGGCCGCAATCATAGCATCGGTTGTCGCTTTCGGCGCGCATTCCGTCCACGCTCAAGACGCGAAACTCCGCACCGTACACGTATTCGTCGCGCTGGCCGACAATCAACATCAGGGGATCGTTCCCGTGGCGGCGGTTCTGGGTAACGGAGAAGATCCTGGGCGCAATCTGTATTGGGGATCAGCCTACGGCGTGAAGACGTTCTTTTCGCGCTCACCCGAGTGGGAGCGGCTCAGTTGTGTTCAAAAGCCGAAGCCGGCGATTCTTGAGCGGTGCGTTTTCAAATACCGAACCGCGAACGTCTATCTGATCTCCGATGCTTACCGGGGAATCGAAATCAAGCAAGCGATCTGGGATTTTCTTGATTCTGCAGCCGGGGGTGGCGCAGATACGGTCGGTGTATCTGTCCAACCAACCGGTACCGCCCTGAATTTGCCGGCGCATGGCGGCGCAACTCTCCTGGCGTACATTGGTCACGATGGGCTGATGGACTTTCAACTTCCTCACTATCCACAGCAGAAGGATGCAAGTCATCGTGAAGCCATCGTCCTGGCGTGCGCCAGTAAGCAATTTTTCGGCGAGGCGGTACGGGCCAGCGGGGCTTATCCGCTGCTGTGGACAACCGGGCTGATGGCTCCCGAAGCGTATACGCTGAAAAGTGCGCTGGACGGCTGGATCGCGGCAGAGAATCGCGAGCAGGTTCGCGACCGGGCGGCTGGGGCTTACGATAAATACCAGAAGTGCGGGATCCGGGCGGCGCATCGACTGCTTACTACCGGCTGGTGACGTGGTGAGAGAGACGTAGCAAGCTACGTCTCTACGACGGGCTTATCGGGGATCTGGTTCAGTACTTCTCGCAGCGTCCGATAACGAGCATAGTAAGCTTCTTCTAGTATGGCTTCTGAGGCTAATGCGCGCGTGCTCTCCGGATTTCTCGACTATCTGAGAATCGAGAAGGGACTGGCGCGGTTGTCGATAGCGGCCTATACCACCGACATCGGACAGTTCGCGCAGTTTCTCGAGAAACGGAAGCGGTTCCTGATGACGGCACGCCGCCAAGACGTGCGTGAGTTTCTTCAGCAGCTCTTTTCGAATCGAGTGGACGGGCGGAGCGTTGGTCGCAAGCTTTCGGCGCTGCGGCATTTATATCGCTATCTGCTGCTCGACAAAAGAATCGAGCATGATCCGACGCTGAACATCGAATCGCCGCGGCAGTGGAAGGTTTTGCCTAAGTCTCTAGCTCGGGATGAGGTCGAGGCGACATTGGCTGCGCCCGGTCACCCGTCGAAATCGGACAGGCAGGATTCAGCGGCTCTGGCATTGCGCGATCGCGCCATACTGGAATTGCTTTATGCGGGAGCTTTGCGGGTTTCTGAGGTGGTCACCGCGACGCTGGAGGACCTGAAATTGGAAGCGGGCTACATGCTGGTGCGCGGCAAAGGCGATAAGGAGCGCATTGTGCCCTTAGGAAAGCCGGCACAGGATGCGCTGACAGAGTACCTAGCTCAGGCGCGGGCCAAGCTGTTGAAGCCTGCCAGAGGGGAAGGGAAGAAGGGTAGGGATCCTTCGACTCCGTTGTCCTCCGCTTCGCTTCGGACAACTCCGCTCAGGATGACAAATGCAATGAGCGCTCCGATATCGGGGACATCACCGTTTTTGTTTATCGCAAAGGGCGGTCGCAAGCTGACCCGACAACGCATCTGGCAGATGGTCGGGCAGGCGTCGGCGGCTTCGGGAAGGCATGCGTCTCCTCACATGCTGCGACATTCTTGCGCCACACACATGGTCGAGAATGGCGCGGATCTGCGCACGGTGCAAACGATTCTTGGCCATGCTGATATTTCTACGACCCAGGTCTATACGCATCTCGCACTGGACCGGCTGCGTAGTGTGTATCAGAAGCATCATCCCAGGGCGAAGGCGAGGTAGCGGATTTCTGATTGCAGAGTTATATCTCAGATTTTAGATTGTGAATCCTATCGAGACCGGATTTTGAAATCTGCAATCTGAAATCTCAAATCTGAAATCAGAATTGAACCATGACCACAACCCGGACCATCGTCGAAAAGGCTGTCGCAGACTTTCTCCGCCATCTGGGCGAGAAAAATTCCTCGCCACACACGATCAAAGCCTATAGCGGCGATCTGGCGAATTTCACCGCCTATGCCGGGTCTCGCAACTGGAAGCAGATCGACCACATCGCGATTCGCGGATTTCTTTCTCAGCTTTATGAACAGGGCCTGAGCAAAACATCCGTGGCTCGTTCTCTGGCTGCTGTACGTTCGCTCTATCGGTGGCTGGCGCAGGAAGGCGAGGTTGACCAGAATCCCGCCAAGTTGGTCGCCACGCCGAAGCTGCCGAAGAAACTCCCGCGCGTGCCCACGATCGAAGAGATGAATTTCGTGCTCGACGGCAAAATGCCCGAGACGGCGGCTTTCCCGGAGCGCGACCGGCTCATGCTGGAATTGCTTTACGGTTGCGGGATCCGCAACTCGGAGCTAACCGGAATCAACCTCGACGACATTCGCCTGAGCGCAGAGGCCATTCTGATTCGCGGGAAAGGGAAGAAGGAACGCTACGTTCCGTTTGGCGATTGCGTGAAGAGCGCGCTGCCCGCTTATCTTCAAGTTCGGCAGACACTACTGTCGGAGAAGCGCAAGAATTCCAACGCGCTGTTGATCAACCAGCGTGGGGGGAGGCTCACGACGCGCAGCGTGGGGCGCATCATCAAGAAGATTGCGGTCTCGAAGGGCCTGTCTCCCGATGTTCATCCTCATACTCTGCGGCATGCTTTCGGCACGCACATGCTGGAAGAAGGCGCCGATCTGCGCGCGATCCAAGAACTGCTCGGTCATGAGCGCTTGGCTACAACCCAGCGTTATACCCAACTCTCCATGAAGCACGTGCTGCAGGTCTACGACCGGACGCATCCGCGCGCGAAGTAGGGTGAACAGCAATGAATGTTACCTCGCGTGAAACCGTCAGGCGTTCTTGCGAAGACCTTCCCACATGGTCACGACACCAGACTTCATCTCCGCGGTGAGTTTCGCGTAGGCTTCTTCTGATGCCTCGCTTTCTGGGGGAGGCACGATGGGATCTCCAAACACAATCTTCAGCGGCTTGAATCCCTGAAACGACTGGTTGCGCGGCCAAGCTTCGTAAAAGCCTTCAATCGCGATCGGAACGATCGGTACCTGCAGGTGTATGGAGAGGATGGCCGCGCCTTTCTTGAAGATGCGAGGCGTGCCGTCGATGGATCGTTCGCCCTCCGGATACAGAATCAGCACCTTTCCATTTCGGAGACCAAATGCTCCGGCCCGCATGGCAGAAACGAGATTCGCGTCGGGATCGACCACGATGACGTTGAGAGAGCGTGCTAGCCGGCGCATGAATCCTTCACCGAAGATTTCACTTGTCCCGACGGCGAAAAGCCGCTGGAACAGATCCGCCGGCAATGTGCTCGCCAGTACAACCGGGTCGAGGTAACTCTGATGGTTCGAGCAAAGAAGGTAAGGGCCTCTCTTTGGCAGTTTCTCAATACCGCTTACCTTCAGATCGAACAGATCGAGCGAGACGACCTGCACCAGCCGAAACACTAGAGACCAGAACGTGGTTTTGAAACGGCTAGGAAGCGCCAACTCCAAGACTTCTGGGTCGTCGGGGTCTTCGGCCAGAATGGCTTTCCATCCGGCGAAGGTGGGCCGCGCCGCTGGCTTTCCGTCCCCGCTCGCCGCACTCTGCAGGACCGCGTCAATCAGGTCCCGAATGGTATAGATCTCTGCAAGTCGAGATTCTTCAACATTGCCGCCCAGTTCCTCTTCCAGGCGGCTGAGCACCTCGACTCGTTGCATGGAGTCGAGTCCGAGATCGAGTTCCAGGCTGCTGGTGGGCCGCAGATTCGGCGGAGTAGAGTGCGAATTTTCGCGTGCGATTTTGAGGCCACGTTGGACGTCAGGCTGTTCAAGCCAGGTTGTCTCTTCCGGAGTAAGAGGTTTTTCCACAGGCAGTTCGGAATCGTCACTCACTTTCTTGGCCTGATTTGCCTGTACGCGCTTCTGAACCTCGAAGCGCTTGATCTTTCGCGTGGTCGTGCGGGGCAGATCGTCCTGCCAGATCTCGTAGCTGCTGATGCGCTTGGTCGTCGCGATCTGTGGCGAAAGTCCTTCAATATCGAAGCGGATGACTTCCTTGGCGTTGACGATTTTGCGCTTCCTGAGTTCGTCGAAGTTAGGAACGATAACTGCGTGCAGGCGGTCGCGTTCCTCGCCCGGCTTGCCTTCCAGTCCCATCACGGCAATTTCCTTGATGAATGGCGACTTCAGGTAGTACGCTTCGATCTCTTCCGGGTAAACGTTTTTGCCGTTGCTTAGGACGATGACTTCCTTCTTGCGTCCAGTAAGAAAGAGATGGCCTTTCGAGTCGAAATAGCCGAGATCGCCCGTGAGGAACCATCCGTCTTTCATGACCGCCGCCGTTGCATCCGGACGGTTCCAGTATCCCTTCATCACGACAGGTCCACGGACCGCCAGTTCGCCCACGGCGGCGCCTCCGTCTTCCTGCGGCTGTGGGTCAACGATCTTGCCCTCCACGCCCTTCATGGCCTTGCCACATGAACCGATGACAATGTCGTTCGGGGTATTAACGTAAATCGCGGCGGCCGTCTCAGTCAGTCCCAGAGCCTGCATCACGTCGATGCCGAGATCATAGAAATCCTGCGCGATTGCCG
>Ga0210409_10002002_pt1 | contig 25180 bp, 19 predicted proteins | sample IncBWH17MmetaG_FD_161649 | JGI IMG/M metagenome (GOLD analysis project Ga0210409, IMG submission 161649) | Forest soil microbial communities from Barre Woods Harvard Forest LTER site, Petersham, Massachusetts, United States - Inc-BW-H-17-M | ecosystem: Environmental > Terrestrial > Soil >...
AGACCTCCTCGTGCCCGTCTCCCCGGGTGAACTGCTGGACAAGATCACGATCCTGCGGATCAAGGTGGCGCGCATCCAGGATGCCGGCAAGCTCGCCAACGTGAAGCTCGAACTCGCGCTCCTCGAGCAGACCTGGCGGGACGCGGGCTGTGCCACGCCAGCGGTGACGCAGGACGAGCACGCGCTGCAGGACGTCAACGAGCGGCTGTGGGATATTGAGGACCGCATCCGCGACAAGGAAGCGAAGCAGACTTTTGATCGCGACTTCATCGAACTCGCGCGCGCGGTGTACGTGTGCAACGACGAGCGCGCGGCGGCTAAGAAAAGGATCAACGTAAGCCTCGGATCGCGCCTGGTCGAAGAGAAATCCTACAAGCAGTACCGTTAGGCAGGAGCACCATTCGATGCGCGCGTTAAGGCACCTGTTCGTCCTGTCGCTGGCTTGCAGCTGTTGGGGATTTGGCGGCCGCGCGCTCGCCCAGCACGCGCCGGCCGCCGCCTATGAGGAGCTCACGTGGCGCATGATCGGACCGTTTCGCGGCGGACGGACCCGGGCGGTCGCCGGTGTGCCCTCGCAGCCGGCGGTCTTTTACGTCGGTGCGGTGAACGGCGGGGTGTGGAAGACGGACGACGCCGGCCGCACCTGGCGGCCGATTTTCGACGCGCAGGCGACGCAGTCGATCGGCGCGATCGCGGTGGCGCCGGCGGATCCCAACATCATCTACGTGGGCAGCGGCGAGGGCCTGTTGCGGCCGGACCTTTCGGTCGGCGACGGCATCTATCGTTCCAGCGATGGCGGGCAGACCTGGACGCATTTCGGCCTCCGCGACGGCCAGCAGATCGCAGCCCTGGCGGTGGATCCGCACGACTCCGGCCGGGTGTTCGCCGCGGTTCTCGGTCACCCCTACGGCCCGAATGCCGAGCGCGGCATCTATCGCTCGCTCGACGCCGGGGTCAGCTGGCAACAGGTTCTCTACAAGGACCAGGACACCGGCGGCTCCGCCGTCGAGATCGATCCTGTCCACCCGCAGATCGTGTATGCGGCGTTGTGGCAGTCCCGCCTTGGTCCCTGGGAGGACAAGAACGAGTTCAACGGCACCGGCGGTGGACTTTTCAAGTCGACCGATGGCGGCACGACGTGGAAGAAACTCAGCGCCGGTCTGCCGGCGGACCTGACACAGATCAACATTGCCATCGCCCCGAGTGCCCCGAACCGCATTTACGCCGTCGCGGGCACGACCGATCCGGGTGACTACTCCTCGGCAGCCGGGCTGGGCGTGTTTCGCTCCGAGGATTCCGGCGAGACCTGGACGCGGATCACCTCCGACCCGCGCCCGGCACTGCGCATCGGCGGCGGCGATCTGCCCGTCCTGCGCGTGGATCCCACCAACCCCGAGGTGTTGTACAGCACCGGCATCGTGACCACGAAGTCGAGCGACGGCGGCAGGACCTGGCGGTCGCTGCGCGGCGCACCCGGGGGCGATGACTACCAGAACCTGTGGATCAGCCCGCGCGATCCGCGGATCATCGCCCTGGTCGGTGACCAGGGCGCGCTCATTACGCACAACGGCGGTGAGACCTGGAGCAGCTGGTACAACCAGCCTACCGCGCAGCTCTATCACATCGGCATCACCCCGACCTTCCCCTACCGCGTTTGCGCCGGGCAACAGGAAAGCGGCTCGGTGTGCATCGCCAGCCGCGGCAACGACGGCGAGATCACCGACCGCGAGTGGCATCCGGTCGGCGCCATCGAGTACGGCTACGTAGCCCCGGACCCGCTCGACCCCGACGTGATCTACGGTGCCGGGCGCAACGAAGTCTCCCGCTTCCACTCCTCAACCGGCCAGGTGCAGAACGTCACGCCGATTCCGGTGCGTGGGCCCGACGTGCGCGTCGATCGCACGCTGCCGCTCATGTTTTCACCGCTCGACCCGCACACCCTCTACTACGCCGCCAACCGGCTCTACCGCACGGCAGACGGCGGCGCGAGCTGGCAGGCGATCAGTCCGGACCTGGCGCGCGAGGCGGGCGCGGTTCCGGCCAGCGTCGGCACCTTGCATCCGAAGGGCGCTGAAGCACAGCGCGGTGTCATCTATGCCCTGGGCCTGTCACCGCTTGATCGCGGCACACTGTGGGCCGGTACCGATGACGGCTTTGTGTGGGTGACCAGGGACGGCGGCGGACAGTGGGCGAACGTCACGCCGGCCGCGCTCATTCCCTGGAGCAAGGTCACCCAGATCGAGGCCTCGCATTTCGATGCGGACAGCGCTTACGTCTCGGTGAGCCGCATGCGCATCGACGATCTGCACCCGTATCTGTATCGAACCCGCGACCGCGGCAGGACCTGGCAGTCGATCGCCGCCGGGCTGCCGCAGGACGCGCCGGTGAATGCGGTGCGCGAGGATCCGCAGCGCCGCGGGCTGCTGTTCGCCGCCACGGAAAGCGCCGTGTGGATCTCACTCGACGACGGCGAGCACTGGGATTCGCTGCAGTTAAACCTCCCGCACACCTCGATGCGGGATCTCGCGATCCACGATGACGACCTCATCGTGGCGACCCACGGGCGTTCGATCTGGATCCTCGACGACATCTCGCGCTTGCGGCAGCTCAGCGGCGCCGCGCTGCGCGAGGTGGTGCTGTTTCACCCTGCGAGCGCCTGGCGCGTGTACCGCAGCACCTGGAGCGATACACCGCTGCCGCCGGACGAACCACTCGCCTCCAACCCGCCGGCGGGCGCGGTCATCGAGTTCTTCCTGCCGCGCGCTGCGAAGCGCCCCGTGAGCCTCGAGATACTCGACAGCCAGGGAGCCCTGGTGCGGCGCTTCCGCAGCGATGATGCGCCCGAGCCGACTGCCGCGGAACTCACGCGTGAACTCATACCGCAGTACTGGATCAAGCCGCCACGAGTGCTCCCGAGCCAGGCCGGTCTGCACCGCTGGGTGTGGGATCTGCACTACGCCGCGCCCGCGAGCACGACTCGCGGCTATCCGATCTCCGCGGTCCCGATGGCAACACCGCGGGGACCCGAAGGGCCGCTGGCGCAGCCGGGGAACTATGTCGTGCGCCTCGAGGTCGACGGGCGGCACCTTGAGGCGCCGCTCATCCTCAGGCAGGACCCGCGCCAACAGCTGCCCCCGCAAGCACTCACGGACCAACTGCACCTGGCCCGCGAACTTTCCGGCCTCCTCACCGACAGTTCGCGGGCGCTCCTCGCGGCAACCTCCGTGCAGGCCCAGCTCAAAGCGCTGCAAGCCAGCGCCGCGGTGGCGGCGGCGGTTAAGACCCACACGGGCCGGCTGGAGGAGCTCCTGGGGACGGCCGACAAGAAAGCCGACGAGGCCGGCAAACCCGCCCGGGAGCCCAAGCCGTCACTGACCGACCTGCAGGACCACATTGCCACGCTTTACACGGACGTGACCCGCGGTGACGGCGCCCCGACGGCGGCGCAGATCAGCGCCACCAACAGCGCCCAGCGCGCGCTGGTGCCCCTCCTCGCTGACTGGCGCAAACTTGAGAGTGAACTTCCGGAGCTGAACAAGCGGCTGCGGGCCGCCGGGCTCGCCCCGATCCGCGCCGACCTCCCACCACCCAGGGACCTGAATGTCGCGGACCAGGACTAAGGTAGAACTAGCGCCGCAGCGTGTACTCGGCGCTGCAGTACGGGCACTTCGCCCAGCCGGTGTCTTCGATCGGCAGGTACACGCGCGGATGTGAGTTCCACAGGTACATCTGCGGCATCGGGCAGCACAGCGGCAGGTCCTCGGCGCTGACCTCGTACTGGTTCTGCGCGTTGGGCGCTATCAGCGGCCTGACGGTGGCAACCATGTGACTCGCTTCGGAGCGTTGCAGGAGCGCGGATTATACCTGTGCGCGCTTAAGCTTCATCCGCGAGGGTAGCGTCCCAGATGCGCAGCACCGCGGCGCGCGTCTCACTGAAGTCGGTGGCCGGCACGAGCGCCGCCGCGTCATCGAGTGACAGCCGGTGCGCGGTCGCGCGATATGCCCGATAGGCCTGGGTGAGCACGTCCACGGTCCCCTGGGGCACGAGGTCCGCGGAGGCCACCGATTCGAGCTGGCGGATGGTGTCGGAAAACATCGCCACCGGCGGGTATTGCCGCGCCCATTTCAGCGCCCAGTACTGGGCCAGAAACTCAATGTCGGCGACGCCGCCCGGATCCTGCTTGATGTCGAAGCGCGAGGCATCGCCGCGCGCGAGCTCCTTGCGCATGCGCGCGCGCATGCTGCGCACTTCGCGGCTCAGGGTATCGCGCCGCACGTGGTTGCACAGCACCTCGAGCCGCACCGCTTCGAAGCGCGCCCGCAATGCCGCTGAGCCGGCCACCGCGCGCGCGTGCAGCAGCGCCTGGTGTTCCCAGGTCCACGCGTCCTGGCGCTGGTAGTCGGCAAAAGCTTCGATGTTGGTCACCAGCAGCCCGCCCTTGCCGCTCGGACGCAGGCGTACGTCGACCTGGTAGAGGCGGCCGGCGGCGGAGGTCATGGTGAGCAGGTGCACGATGCGCTGCGTGAGCCGCGCGAAGAACACCTGGTTGTCGATCGGATGCGCGCCGCTGGTCTCCTGGCGCTCACCGTGCGAGTCGTGCAGGAACACCAGGTCCAGGTCCGAGGAGTAGCCGAGTTCCATGCCGCCGAGCTTGCCGTAGCCCGCGGCGCAGATGTTCACCGGGCGCGCTGCTGCCCCGTCGCCGCAGGTGGGGACGCCAAACTGAGCCGTGATCTGCCGCCAGCCCAGCTGCATCGCGCGCTCCACGATCAGCTCGGCGATGTCGGTGAGCCGGTCACTCACCTGCATCAGGGGCAGCGCGCCGGTGAGATCCGCGACCGCCACGCGAAACAGCGCGGCGCACTGAAACTCCCGCAACGCCTCCACCTGCTGTTCCGGATCATCCTCCTGCACCTGCTCGAGCCGGGACTCAAGTTCGCGTGCGGCATCCGCGCGTGTCGGCACCAGCGACAGCAGCCGCTCATCAATGAGCTCGTCGAGCAGCAGCGGATGCGCCGCGATCTGCGTGGCGAGGAACTCCCCGTGCCGGCATAACTCGATGAGGCGCGCGCGCGCCGCGCCATTCTCCTGCAGGAGCGCGAAGTACGCCGAGCGCTTACCGGTCGCCTCGATGATCCGTAACACCCGCCGCAGCACCGACAGCTGCGCAGGCCCCTGCGCCACGTCGGCGAGCAGTGCCGGCAGCAGCGCCTGCAGACGCCGGCGTCCGGGCTCATCGAGCCTGCGCACCAGTGCCGATGAGCGTAGCTCCAGGAGCAGCCGTGCCGCCTCACCGCTGTCGGTGAAGCCTGCGCGCGCCAGTGCTGCGCCGAGCGCCGCGGCCTCCGCCTGGGTGTCCCAGAAGCGCCCGAGATCCACGCGCACCGCGGCGTTGTCGGGCTCACCGCCGCCGAAAGTGAGGCGGAAATGTCGACTGACCCGTTCGCGCTGCCGCTCGAGCTCGAGGCTGAGCGCCGGCCAGTCGCTCGCACCCATGGCGAGCGCCAGGCGCGCGCGGGACAGCGCGGCAGGGGGCAGCTGGTGCACCTGCGCGTCGGCGAGCATCTGCAGGCGATTCTCGAGCCGGCGCAGGAACACGTACGCTTCGCGCAGCTCCTGCGCCGCTGCGGCCGGGAGCAGCTGGGTAGCCGCGAGACGCGCCAGCGCTGCGAACAGCGACGGCGTCTGCAGGCGCCGATCGCGTCCGCCGCGCGTGAGCTGCAGCGCCTGGACGATGAACTCGATCTCGCGAATGCCGCCGGGACCTGACTTGACGTGATCGGCGAGCTCGCGCCGCGCAACCTCGCGCTGAATGAGGGCCTTCATCTCCCGCAGGCTCTCGAACACCCCGTAATCAAGATAACGCCGGTACACGAACGGCCGCAGGGCGCTCGCTTCGATCTCCCCGAAGCGCTCCACGGCGGTGATCGGCCGGGCCTTCACATAGGCGTAGCGCTCCCAGTCACGCCCGTGTCGGGGCAGGTAGTCCTCGAAGGCTGCGAAGCTCGAGACCAGCGGACCCGAATCTCCGAATGGCCGCAACCGCAGGTCGACACGCACCACGAACCCTTCCGCGGTCGGCGCCTCGAGCAACCGCACCAGCCCCTGTCCCAGGCGGGTGAAAAACTCCTCGTTGGCAATGCCGTGCTCACCGTCGGTCTCGCCGTGCTCCGGAAACAGCAGCACCAGATCAACGTCGGAGGAGAAGTTCAGCTCGCCGCCGCCGAGCTTGCCCATGCCAATGACGAGCAGCGGCTGCACCTCGCCGCCCGCCGAGCGCGGCTCCCCGTAGCGCGCCACCAGCGTGCGGCGCGCGTGCGCGAGGGCTGCGGGGATCGCCGCATCGGCAAAGGCGGTGAGCTCGGCCAGCGTCTCGCTCAAGGGGGCCCAGCCGGCAAGATCCCGCCAGGCGATGCGCACCAGTTCATGGCGCCGCCAGCGGCGCAGCGCCGACTGCACCTGCGCATCCGGCGGTAAGTCCGCCGGCGGCGCCGGCGCGCGGCGGCCAAATTCCTCGCAGCTTATGGGCCGTTCCAGGTCGCCGCTCGTGATCAGTGACTCAAGCAGCTGCGCATCACGCGCGCAGGATCGGGCCACGAAGTCACTGCCGGCGAACACGCCGCGCATCGAATCGCGCACCCTCGACGGTGCCTGTGCCAGCGCCGCGCGCGCGGCCGGGTTGGCGTTGAGCGCTTCGAGCGAGCGCTCGATGAGACCGGCAAGCTCCGCGCTAAGCGGTGCACCGCCGCAGCCGGCCAATCGACTAGCTCAGTTCCAGACGTTGCCCCCAAGATCGTGGAACGCCGCGGAGTCCAGGCGGCGGCTCATGCCGTGGAACCGCGACGACGCGGCATAAACCTGCGCCCCCTGCGAGGCATCGATCGAGGCGGCGCCGCCTTCGATCTGGCTGTTGTCGATGTGCACGCTGGCCGCGCGCGCGGAAACGCCGACGCCGCTGGCGCTGATGTGGCTGTTGGTAATGTGAATCTCGCAGCCGTCCTCGGCGCTGACCGCATCGCCGTCGAACACGAGGTTGCGGTTGTCGATATGCAGCATGCGCGAGCCCTGGCAGATGATCGGCTCATGGCGCCGCTCCACCGCGGCGCTGGTGACGCTCGCGTCGCGCGAGCGTGTGCCGCCCGCGGCAACCCCAACAGCCGGCGCGGCAGTGGCGGCCTGGATGCTGTAGCCCGGTCCGGCTTCCAGCACTCGGCCACCGGATTTCTCGCCAGCCTGCGCGTCCTGGTGCACAGGCTCGGCCTGCGCCGGCGCCGCCGGCGCTGTTGCCGACACCCACGCGGCTCCGCCGGCAGCGGTGGACGCCGGGGACTCATCCTTCGCGGTGGTCGCGGCGCTCGTTGCCGCGCCGGGCGCGGGCGCGCTGCCGGCCGGGGTTGCTGCGCCCGTCGCGCCGGGCGCGGCTGCTACTGCGGCGCCGACCAGCTCATCGGCGTGCACCATGCGCAGCTGCCCGGTGTCCTTGTCACGAACCGTGAACGAGCGGCTTTGCGGATCGGTCGCGACGATTTCTATTTTGTTGTTGCGCTCCAGGGCCGAACGGGCCCAGCTCATCTCATCCGGTGCGGATCGGGCACAGGCGGCGAGCGCGAGGAGCACGGTGCAGGTGGTCGCGGCGCGGCCGGGGTAGCGGATAAAGCCCATGGTGAGCCTCCTTGAGCCGACGATAGCGCTTCGGCGGGGATGCGGGGAAGTAGTTGCGATGCAACATCGCAATGCGGCGACAAAAAAACAGGCCCCGGTGAAGGGGCCTGTAAGTAATGCGCGGAATAGGGGGTCTCGTCCCGCGGCTTTGGGGGTGGCGCCCGGCTTGGAGCCGGGCGCGAACCCTTAACTGTTATGTAAAGACTATCGGCAGTTGCTTGCGGAATCGATACCTCTTTAGAGAGGTTCCTACATGTCCATTCCGCCCATACCACCCATGCCGCCCGGACCGCCGCCGTGGCTGTGCTCTTCATCCTTCGGCGCCTCGGCCACCATGACCTCGGTCGTGAGCAACAGACCCGCCACCGAGGCGGCGTTCTGCAGCGCAAGACGGGTCACCTTGGTCGGGTCCAGGATGCCCCCTTCGAGCATGTCGCCGAACTCGCCCGTGGCGGCGTTGTAGCCGAAGGGGCCCTTGCCTTCCTTCACACGGTTGAGAATCACCGCGGCGTCCTCGCCGGCGTTCTCGACGATCTGGCGCAGCGGCTCCTCGATCGAGCGCGACAGAATGCGGATGCCGACCGACTGGTCCTCGTTCGCACCTTCCAGCTTCTCGAGTGCCCGTTGCGCGCGGATCAGTGCCACGCCGCCACCGGGAACCACGCCCTCTTCAACGGCCGCGCGGGTCGCGTGCAGCGCGTCCTCGACACGGGCCTTCTTTTCTTTCATCTCGATCTCGGTGGCAGCTCCCACCTTGATCACGGCGACACCGCCGGAGAGCTTGGCGACCCGCTCCTGCAGCTTCTCCTTGTCGTAGTCGGAAGTGGCCTCTTCGGCCTGCTGCCGGATCGACTCGATGCGCGCCTTGATATCGGCAGCCTTGCCGTGACCGTCGATGATCGTGGTGTTTTCCTTCTCCACGATGACTTTCTTCGCCTCTCCCAGATCGTTCAGAGTCGCCTTCTCGAGCGACAGGCCAACCTCGTCGGAAATGACCGTGCCGCCGGTGAGCGTCGCGATGTCCTGCAGCATCGCCTTGCGACGATCGCCGAAGCCCGGGGCTTTGACGGAGGCCACCTTGAGGATGCCGCGGATGTTGTTGACGACCAGCGTCGCCAGCGCCTCACCCTCGAGGTCCTCGGCGATGACGAGCAGGGGCCGCCCGGCCTTCGCCACGCCCTCGAGCAGCGGCAGCAGCTCACGGATGTTGGAAATCTTCTTGTCGACCAGCAGGATTACCGGCTTGTCGAGCTCGGCGGTCTGGTTCTGCTGATTATTGATGAAGTACGGGGAGAGGTAGCCGCGGTCGAACTGCATGCCCTCGACCACTTCCAGCTCGTTCGCCAGACTCTGGCCTTCCTCGACCGTGATCACGCCTTCCTTGCCGACCTTCTCCATCGCCTCGGCAATGGTCTTGCCGATCGAATCGTCGGAGTTCGCCGAGATCGTGCCGACCTGGGCGATCGCCTTGGAGTCCTTGCAGGGCTTGGAGAGCTTCTTCAGCTCCTCAACGGCGGCGATGACCCCCTTGTCGATACCCCGCTTGATATCCATCGGGTTGCGGCCCGAGGCGACGGCCTTCAGGCCCTCGCGGATGATCGCCTGGGCGAGCACCGTGGCGGTGGTGGTGCCATCACCGGCCTCGTCAGAGGTGTTGGAAGCGACTTCCTTCACCATCTGCGCGCCCATGTTTTCAAACTTGTCTTTGAGCTCGATTTCCTTCGCGACCGACACGCCATCCTTGGTGATGGTGGGGGCGCCGAAGCTCTTCTCGAGCACAGCATTACGGCCCTTGGGGCCTAGGGTCGCCTTGACGGCGTTGGCGAGGACATTGACGCCCCGGAACATGCGGGCGCGCGCGTCGTCGCTGAAACGAACTTCTTTAGCAGCCATTGTCGTGATCCTCGCTTACTTGCCTTCAATCACGGCCATGACGTCTTCTTCGCGCATGACCACAAGATCTTCACCGTCGACTTTGACCTCGGTTCCGCTGTACTTGCCGAACAGGATCTTGTCGCCGACCTTCACATCGACCGGACGGACTTTGCCGTCCTCGAGAATCTTTCCCTTGCCGACTGCGACGATCTTTCCCTGCACCGGCTTCTCGGCCGCGGTATCGGGAATCACGATGCCACCCGGGGAGAGACGCTCCTCCTCCAGGCGCTTCACGATGACGCGGTCATGAAGAGGACGGATCTTCATGGTGAAACGCTCCTTCTTTAAACTTTCTGATGGTTGTTGATTGCGCGGCAGGGAGCACCTATTAGCACTCCCCCGTCGCGGCTGCTAATGATAGGGGCGCGGCTGCCGAATTCAAGCGCCTTAAGGGCCTTTCTTGCCCGGATTGGCCCTTTGGGGGGCCTGGCGGAACACCTCAGGCCCTGTGGCGCCGCGATCGGACTGAACCGCAGTTCCTGCCATCCATCCAAGCGGTGAGCTATAACCTCACCCAGCCATGCGCCTGTTCATGAGACATATTCCCCTCATCGCCCTCCTGGGGTTCGCCAGTGCCGGGGTCTGGGCACAATCGGCGCCCGAGGCGCCCGGTAAGCCCACGGGCATCGACGCCGTACTGCACGCCGCGAAGGCCGGAGGCGATCAGTTCCTGCAGCCCGACGAGGCGTTCCGGTTCGACGCAAGACCCGACGGCACCGATCGGGTGCGCCTGAACTGGGACATCGCCGACGGGTACTACCTCTATCGCGCCCGGATCAAGGTGGTCACGCCCTCCTCCGCAGCGCAGCTTGGCGCGGTGCAGATGCCTGCCGGGCAGATCAAGAACGACGAGTACTTCGGCAGGCAGGAGATCTATCACCACGAACTCAGCGCCCTGGTCCCGGTCGCGCGCGCCGGCGCAGATTCGTTCGACCTGCCGCTGCAGGTGACTTACCAGGGGTGCGCAGAAGCCGGCCTGTGTTATCCGCCGATTACCAAGAGCATGACCGTGCATCTGGCGGCGCGCACCGCGGGTGCCGCCGGCACCAGCGGCGGGAGCGCTGCCGCCGGCAGTGCCGGTGGACCTGCCGAGCAGGACTGGTTTGCAGGACTCATACGCGGCGGCAACCCGCTCGTCATGCTGGGCTGGTTCTATCTGGCGGGCCTGCTGCTCGCCTTCACGCCGTGTGTGCTGCCCATGGTACCGATCCTCGCCGGCATCATCGCCGGCGACGGCAGTCGTATCACCACCGCTCGCGCGTTCGCGCTGTCGCTGACCTACGTACTCGGCATGGCGCTCACCTACACCCTCGCAGGCGTCGCCGGTGCCGCCGCCGGCAGCCAGATCCAGACTCTCTTCCAGCAATGGTGGGTGCTGACGCTGTTCGCGGCGCTGTTCGTCGTGCTGGCCCTGTCGATGTTCGGCGCGTTCACGCTGCAAATGCCGACGGCAATCCAGTCGCGCATCGCGCAGCTGAGCAACCGGCAATCCGCCGGCACCTTCGGCGGCGTGGCCATCATGGGCGCCCTGTCGGCGCTGATAGTGACCACCTGCGTGGGCCCGGCGCTGGTTGGAGCGCTGCTGGTGATCAGCCAGACGGGGCAGATCGCGCGCGGCGGCGGGGCGCTCTTCGCGATGAGCATCGGCATGGGAACACCACTTCTGATCGTGGGCGCCTCCGCCGGAAGACTCCTGCCGAAGGCCGGACCGTGGATGGACACCGTGAAGAAGCTCTTCGGCGTCGTGATGCTCGGCGTCGCCGTGTGGATGCTCGCGCGCGTGGTCCCGGAGCGCGTGGCGCTGGTGCTGTGGGCGGTGCCGGCGCTGGTGCTGGGCTGGCTCTTGTGGCGCGAGGCGCGCGGCCGCGTGGCATCCGTGTGGGCAGTGCGCGGCGCGGGCGTGGTCGCAGGCCTGTACGCCATGGTGCTCGCTACGGGCGCAGCGCTCGGCGGCACGGATCCGCTCGCGCCGATCCCGGCGCTCGCGTCGCATGCGCGCACTTTGCCGTTCCTGCCGGTCAGATCCGTCGCGGAGCTCACGCGCGTGGTGGCTGGGGCCAGGGCCCGGGGCCAGGGCGTGCTGGTGGATTTCTCCGCCGACTGGTGCACCTCGTGCAAAGAGATGGAGCGCTACACATTCACCGACCCGCGCGTGCAGGCAGCGCTGAGCGGCGCGGTGCTGTTACGCGCCGACGTGACCGCCAATAACGCCGACGACAAGGCGCTGCTGCAGCACTTCAACATCATCGGGCCGCCCACGATCGCGTTCTACAACCAGGACGGGGTGGAGCGGCCCCAGTACCGGGTTGTCGGCTACATGAAGGCGGAGGCCTTCGCTGCGGCGTCGCGCGCCGCACTACAAACGCAGTGATCGGATCCTCGCCCGGTGCGACGCGTCCTGCGAGCCCCGGGGGCGTGACGCTGAGCATCGTGGTGCTCCTCGCCGCGCTCGCCTGCGGATACGGCTACTACCGATTCTCGCAGCCCCATCATCCGACCCTCTACGTGGCGCCAGCGGCGGGGGTGGCCCGGACCGCGCCGGTCGCAGCGCAGACCCCGGTGGTGCGGACCATCCCCGAGCGGATCCCGGATCTGAGCCTTCCGGGTCTGGACGGCGCCTCCCACAGCCTCTCCGAGTGGAGCGGTCGCCCGCTGCTGGTCAATTTCTGGGCGACCTGGTGCGAGCCATGTCGCAGGGAGATCCCGCTTCTGAAGAGCCTTCGTAGTGAACGTGTCGCTAAAAGACTTGAAATTGTTGGTATCGCCATCGATTACGGTGATCCGGTGCGAAAATACGTGATCGACAACCGGATGAGCTACTCTGTCCTTCTCGGCGAGCGCGGAGGCCTTGAGGCCGCCGCGGCCTTCGGAATGGACACGATCCTGCCCTTCAGTGCGTTCGCGGATGCCGGGGGACGGATCGTGGCGCTCAAGGTCGGGGAGCTGCATCGGGACGAGGCGGAACTGATCCTGGATCGGATCGACAAGCTCGACTCGGGGAGCCTGTCGCTGCAGGCCGCCCGGCACGAGATCAGCACCGCCATCGGCGCCAGTGCGGCCGTGCCGCCGGCTTCCGGGCCTGGCGCGGCGCAATAGACCCAGTCTCACCAGATCCTCGCAGTTACCCCCCGAAAGTACCCAGATCGGGGTGAATTAGGTTACATTCGCGACGCTTCGCTTGTCGCAAGGCTCATCAGAAGTCGCGTATCCCATGGCCCGAGTGCTGTTGTTGAACGGCCCGAACCTCAATCTGCTTGGCACCCGGGAACCGGCTGTCTACGGCACGGACACGCTCGCTGCCATTGAAAAGCGCGTGGCGGAACTGGCGCGGGAGGCCGGGCATGAGCTCCTCGCGTTTCAAAGCAACGCCGAGCACGAGCTGATCGAGCGGGTGCAGCGCGCCGCCCCGGAGGGCGTCGGCTTCATGTTGCTCAATCCCGGCGGATTTACCCACACGAGCGTGGCGCTGCGCGACGCCATCCTGGGGGTCGGCCTGCCGTTCATTGAAGTCCACCTTTCCAACGTTCACGCGCGCGAGAGCTTTCGGCGGCATTCGTACTTCTCGGACATTGCAGTGGGCGTCATCAGCGGCTGCGGAGCGCTCGGCTACGAGCTGGCCCTGCGCGCGGCGCTCGAGCGCCTCGCCCGCGTCGCCTGAAGACGCCCGACCAAGCACTTCCAACCCCTGGGGGCATTCCCGGCATGGATATTCGAAAAATCAAAAAACTCATCGAGCTGCTGGAGGAATCCGGTATAGCCGAGATCGAGATCAAAGAGGGCGAGGAGGCGGTGCGCATCAGCCGCATGCCGGTAGCCAGCGCACACCCCCACGCCATGCCGCAGCACTTCATGCACATGCCCGCGCCGGCCGCGGCGGCGCCGCTGGCGGCCGGGTCCGCAGTCGTAGCCCTGCCCGCAGCTACCAGCGAGCCGCCAAAGCCGAAGCCCAACGAGCACGTCATTACCGCGCCGATGGTGGGCACTTTTTACGCCTCGCCGTCGCCGGCGGCGAAGGCGTTCGTGGAGATCGGCGATGAAATCAAGGTCGGCCAGGTGCTGTGCATCATCGAGGCCATGAAGATGATGAATCAGATCGAGGCCGACCGGGCCGGCAAGATCGCCTCGATCATGGCCAGGAACGGCGACCCGGTCGAGTTTGGCCAACCGTTGTTCGTAATCGAATAGCCCCGCCATGATCGAGAAGGTCGTCATCGCCAACCGCGGCGAGATCGCGTTGCGGATCCTGCGCGCCTGCCGGGAGCTCGGCATCAAGACGGTGGCGGTGCATTCGACGGCCGACTACAGCCTGAAGCACGTGCTGCTCGCGGATGAATCGGTGTGCATCGGTCCGCCGCCCTCGGCGGGCAGCTATCTGAACATGCCGGCCATCATCAGCGCTGCGGAAGTCACCGACTCGGTGGCGATCCATCCCGGCTACGGCTTCCTGTCCGAGAACGCGGATTTTGCCGAACGGGTCGAGAAGAGCGGCTTTGTATTTGTGGGGCCCAAGGCGGAGACCATTCGCACCATGGGCGACAAGGTCTCGGCGATCCGCGTCATGAAATCCCACGGCGTCCCCTGCGTACCCGGTTCCGATGGCCCGCTCGGCGATGACGGTGATGAGAACCTGCGCCTCGCCCGTGACATCACATACCCGGTCATTATCAAGGCCTCCGGCGGCGGCGGCGGGCGCGGCATGCGCGTGGTGCACACCGACGCGTCGCTCCTGAACGCAATCAGCATCACCCGTTCCGAGGCACACGCGGCCTTCGGCAACGACCAGGTGTACATGGAGAAGTACCTGGAGCGGCCGCGGCACATCGAATTTCAGGTGCTGGCGGACGCGCACGGCAACATCATCCACCTCGGCGAGCGCGATTGCTCGATGCAGCGCCGGCACCAGAAGGTCATCGAGGAAGCCCCCGCTCCCGGCATCACCGCGCGGCAGCGCAAGTTCATGGGCGACCGCTGCGTCGAGGCGTGCCGCGCCGTCGGCTACCGCAGCGCCGGCACGCTCGAGTTCCTGTTCCAGGACGGGGAGTTCTACTTTATCGAGATGAACACCCGCATCCAGGTAGAGCATCCGGTGACCGAACTCATCACCGGCATCGATCTGGTCAAGGCGCAACTGCTGATCGCCGCCGGCGAGCGGCTGCCGTACACGCAAAGCGACGTGCAGATCCGCGGTCACGCCATGGAATGCCGCATCAACGCGGAAGACCCCAAGACCTTCGTGCCCTCACCGGGTCCGATCCGCCTGTGGCACGCGCCCGGGGGTCCCGGCGTGCGGGTCGACAGCCATATCTACTCCGGCTACAACGTGCCGCCCTATTACGATTCGCTCATCGCCAAAATCGTCACCCACGGCGACACGCGCGAGACCGCCATCGCGCGCATGAAGAACGCGCTCGCCGAAATGGTCATCGAGGGCATCAAGACCAACGTGGCGCTGCACCAGGAAATCTGCAACCACGCCGCGTTCCAGAAAGGCGGCACCGACATTCACTACCTGGAGCGTCGGCTCGGACTTCGTTAATTGGCCGCAAGCGCCTGCGGCGCCCGCGGCAGGCCAACTCTCTGACTGGGTCGACCACGCCGGCAAAAGGCGTGGCTTTTGCCGGCGCATAATTGGCCCATGTATCTGGAGCTGTCCTTCGACCTCGGAGCGCTGGATCCCGAGGCGGTGGAAGCGGCGTGCTTCGAGCGCGGCGCGCTCGCGGTGACGTTTGCGGACGCGCGGGATGATCCGGTGCTCGAGCCGCAACCCGGGGAATTTCGCCTCTGGCCGGCGACGCGCCTGGTGGTGCTGTTCACCGCCCTGGAGGACACCCAGGCGCTGACCCAGGCCCTCGCTTCGGGCCTCGGCCTTGCACCTGATCTGATAGGCGCGCGGGCGGTGGCGGACCGGGCCTGGGAGCGCGAATGGCTGAAGGATTTTCACGCCATGCGCTTCGGCGAGCGGCTGTGGATCTGTCCCCATCACGAGCAGGTCGCCGATCCGGGCGCGATCGTCGTGAACCTCGACCCCGGACTCGCCTTCGGCACCGGCACTCATGCCAGCACAGCGCTGTGCCTCCGCTGGCTCGACGCGCACCTCGCGCCCGGTGCTCGCGTCATTGACTACGGGTGCGGCTCGGGCGTGCTGGCGCTCGCGGCTGCCAAACTCGGGGCGCGAGCGGTGCATTGTTTCGATATCGACCCCCAGGCACTCATGGCCACACGCGCTAACGCACTGGCCAATGCGGTCGCCGAGCGCGTCCACGTGCATGAGCACGCCGACACGCTGCCGCGCGGGGTCGATGTGCTGCTCGCGAATATCCTGTCCGAACCGCTGCGCGGGCTGGCTCCGGTGTTCGCAGCCCTCGTCCGCGGCGGCGGACAGATCGTGCTGGCCGGTCTCCTGGAGCGGGAAGCCGCGGACGTGACAGCCGCTTACGCCCCATGCTTTCATGTCTGCCGTTTCGGCGACCGCGATGGTTGGGCGTGCCTTGCGGGCCGGCGTAGCTGACGGACCGCGGGCGCCAGGTTTCATGTTCACGATCTGCCCCAAGTGCGCTCTGACCTTAGTGGTGACCGCGGCTGACCTGCGCGTGGCCCAGGGTCATGTGCGATGCGGCCGCTGTTCGAGCGTGTTCAACGCCCTGGCGCGGCTGACCGAGGAGCGCCAGGCCGCGAGCCCCGATTCCTCGCCACCACCCCCCTTGCCGCCGCTGCCCCCCGGCCCGTCGCTGGTCGACACGCCGGGGACAACGTCCACACCCGCGCAGCCTGGCGATGAGCCCGGGCAGAGCGCGCCGGCCGAGGAAGCCGCGCCCCCCGGGGAAGCGGCAGCGGCCGCGGACCTGGATGTGATTCCCGAGGAGGCACTCGAATTTAATCCGGCCACCACCGACGCCGAATCGGTATTCGTGCAGGCGCAGCCGGATCCCCAGTGGGAGGCAGCGACGGGTTCGTTCAAGGCCATGGTGGCGGCGAACCAGGATCCGTTGCTTGCGCCGGAGTCAGAAGGGCTGGTGGAAGTGGAGATCGACTCCGGCTTTCTGTCCGAGATCATCAGGGCCGACGCGCATGGCACGCCGCAGGTTCCGGCATCGCCATTGGCAGCTGCGCCCGCGCCCCTGCCGGCGCCGGCGCCAGCTTCGCCCCCCGAGCAGGCATCCCCATCCGCGGCCGCGAACAGCGCGCCACCCGGGATGAAAGCAACGCGGCACGCGGCGCGGCACCCGCGACCCGCATCCGCTGCCGATGCGCATATGCGCCCCGGGGTCGAGCGCACGCCGCCAGGCCCTGAAGCCGCGGCGCCCGCCGCACCCGCTCCTGCACCCGCAGCCGCAGCCGCGTACGGACGCGAGCGGCTCGCCGCTGACGCGGATGAAGAAGAAGACGACGAGAAGCTGACGCCCTCGCCGCCCTACGCATGGATCTTCGGGATCGCCGCCGCCGCTCTCGCGCTCATCGCGCAGATCGTGAACCACAATCGCGAGACCCTCGCGGCGAGCGCACGCTTCAACCGCCCGCTGACCGCGGTGTACGCTTCCCTTGGGATGACGCTCAAGCCGCGCTGGGATCTGCACGCCTACGATGTGCGCCAGCTCGGTGCCTCCGTGGACCCCGCGAATGCCGGTGAGATCACCGTGCGGGCCAGCATCAAGAACGCCGGGCCGCAGCCGCAGCCGCTGCCGCTCCTGCGGGTGACGCTGCAGGACCGTTTCGGCAACCGTATCGCGGCGCGCGACGTGCCACCGCAGTTTTACGTCCCCGGCGCCGTACCCGCCGCGGCGCTGCTCGGCGCCGGCCAGCGCATCGACGCCGAAATGGCCTTCCTCGACCCGGGCGCCAGCGCCGTGGGCTTCGAGCTCGACGCCTGTCTGCCGGCGAGCGGCGGCGGTGTCGCCTGCGCCAACGACGCCGGCGCGCGCTAGGGGACTGGCCCGTGCGTATCGGACCCTACGTCCTGCCCTCGCCCGTCGTGCTGGCGCCCATGGCTGGGGTCACCGACCGTCCGTTTCGCATCCTGTGCCGCAAGTTCGGCGCGGGACTCGCCGCCTCGGAAATGCTCACCTCGGACACGCGCTTGTGGACTACGTCCAAATCGCAGCGGCGCATGAACCATGAAGGCGAGCCTGAGCCGCGGGTTGTGCAGCTCGCCGGCGCCGACCCGCAGGCGCTGGCGGAGGCTGCGCGCCTCAACGTCGCACTCGGCGCGCAGATCATCGACGTGAACATGGGCTGCCCGGCAAAAAAAGTCTGCGGGAAGCTGTGCGGTTCGGCGCTGCTGACCGACGAGGGGCTGGTGGCGCGCATCCTCGAGGCCGTGGTGGGCGCGGCGGGTGTGCCGGTCACTTTGAAAATTCGCACCGGCTGGGATCGCGAGCACCGGAATGGCGTGAACATTGCACGCATCGCGCAGGCGTGCGGCATCGCTGCCCTGGCCGTGCACGGCCGCACGCGCGCGGATTTCTATGGCGGCGAGGCGGAGTACGCCACGATCCGCGCGATCAAGACGAGCGTCACGATTCCGGTTTTCGCGAACGGCGACATCACGGATGAAAAAAAAGCGCGCGCCGTACTTGATTTCACCGGTGCGGACGGAGTAATGATCGGCCGCGCGAGTCACGGCGCGCCATGGATCTTCGGCGCTGTCAACGCTCATCTTCTGGCGGGAAAAGCACCGCCGCCGCTTCTGCGCGCCGACGTGCGTGATATGATCCTCGCGCATCTTGATTCCGTTTACGGCTTCTACGGCGAGGAGACCGGAGTCCGGATTGCGCGCAAACATCTCGGCTGGTACTGCGAGCAGCTGCTCGACGACCCCGCGCAGGTTCGTCGGGAGTTGATGGGGCTTACCAGTACCGCGGCACAGTTCGCGCAGGCGCTTAAACATTTTGATTTCTGGGTGGGCCAGGCCGCACCAGCGACCTGACGCACAGTCTTTGGGGGGGTCCCACATGACGGCCAAGAAAAAAACCCGCGCACGCGAGTCCACCGCCCGCTTGAACGGGCGCGACCTGCCGCTGCGCAACCACGCCGAGCGCGCGCTCAGCGACTACTTCACCAGCCTGAACGGGCACCGCCCGGCGCACCTGTACGACCTGGTGCTGCGCGAGGTGGAAGAACCGCTGTTTCGCGTCGTGCTCGACTATGCGCAAGGCAACCAGAGCCGCGCGGCGGTGATCCTCGGGATCAACCGCGGCACGCTGCGCAAGAAGCTGAAGCAGCTCGGACTTGCCGGCTCGTGATGCCTTGAGTCCTGTGGGCGTGAAGCCCGCGTCGCCACCCATTCGCCGCGCCCTGCTCTCGGTCTCGGACAAAACCGGGCTCGCCGAGCTCGCGCGCGCGCTCGTGCAGCGCAACATCGAGATTCTTTCCACCGGCGGGACCGCGCGTCTGCTCGCCGACCAGGGCGTCGCCGTGCGCGAGGTCGCCAGTTATACCGGCTTCCCGGAGATCATGGACGGCCGGGTCAAGACCCTGCATCCGAAGATCCATGGCGGCCTGCTCGGCCGGCGCGGCGTGGACGATGCGGTCATGGCCCAGCACGGCATTGCCCCGATCGACCTGCTGGTGGTCAATCTCTACCCGTTTGCGCAAACGGTGGCGCGCCCGGACTGCAGTTACGCGGACGCCGTCGAGAACATCGACATCGGCGGGCCCGCCATGCTGCGCGCGGCCGCCAAGAATCATGCATCGGTCCTGGTGGTGGTGGATCCGGCCGACTACCCGGCGCTGCTCGCCGAGCTGGATAAGTGCCAGGGCGGGAGCGGGCTTGCGATGCGCAGCCGGCTCGCCGCCAAGGCCTTCGCCCACACCGCGCGCTACGACACCATGGTGGCGAAATACCTCGCGCAGCGGCACGCCCCGGCCGAGGAACCCTTCCCCGCGACTCTCCCGCTGGTGTTCGACAAGGTGCAGGACCTGCGTTACGGGGAAAACCCGCATCAAAGCGCCGCGTTCTATCGGGAGCCTGCCGCCGCCGGCGCCGGGGTTGCCACGGCGCGGGTGCTGCAGGGCAAGGACCTGTCGTTCAACAATGTCGCGGACGCGGACACGTCGATCGAGTGCGTGCGCCAGTTTGCACAGGCCGCGTGCGTCATCGTGAAGCACGCCAACCCTTGCGGTGTCGCGCTCGGTACCAGCCTCCTGCGAGCCTATGAAGGCGCCTACCGCACCGACCCGACGTCCGCGTATGGCGGGATTATCGCCTTCAATCGCGAACTGGATGCGGCCACCGCGGCGGCGATCCTCGAGCGGCAGTTCGTGGAGGTGCTCGCCGCGCCTGCGGTGCACGCTGATGCCGCGCGCCTGCTCGCCGGCAAAGCCAACGTGCGGGTGCTCGCGCTCGGGGACCTCGCTGCCAGCGCCGGCGGGGCGCTCGAGTTTCGCAGCGTCACCGGCGGACTCCTCATCCAGTCGCGTGACCTGTCAGACCTCACCGAATCGGCCTTGACCATACCGACCCGGCGCCAGCCCACGGCCGCGGAGCTTCTCGACCTGCGCTTTGCGTGGCGGGTGTGCAAGTTCGTGAAGTCCAACGCGATCGTGTTCGCGCGTGACGGCGCCACCATCGGTGTCGGCGCCGGCCAGATGAGCCGGGTCTATTCCACGCGCGTCGCCGCCATGAAGGCCGCCGATGAGAAGCTCACCGTGGCCGGGGCCGTGATGGCTTCGGACGCCTTCTTCCCGTTCCGCGACAACCTCGACGTCGCGGCCGGCTATGGCATTCGCGCCGTGATCTCCCCCGGCGGGAGTGTGCGCGACGCGGAAGTGATCGCAGCTGCGGATGAACACGACATGGCCATGGTGTTCACCGGCGTGCGGCATTTCCGGCACTGATGAATCCTGCGGTGCGTCCGATCAAGGTGCTGATCGTCGGCGGGGGTGGGCGCGAGCACGCGCTGGCGTGGAAGTGCGCCGCTTCCGCGCGCGTGGCCGAAGTCCTGGTGGCGCCCGGCAATGCCGGCACGGCGCGCGAACCGCGGGTGCGCAATGTGCAGGTCGCCGCGGAGGATGTCGCGGGACTTACGCAGCTGGCCATTACCGAGCGCGTGGACCTGACGATCATCGGGCCGGAAGCGCCGTTGGTGGCGGGGGTCGTCGATGCTTTCGCGGCGCGCGGGCTGAGGTGCTTCGGGCCGCGACAGGCGGCGGCACAGCTGGAGGGCTCCAAGGCCTATAGCAAGGAGTTTATGCGCCGCCACGGCATACCGACCGCGCGCTCGCGGACTTTCACGCGCGCCAGCTTTGATTCCGCCTGGGTGCGCGCGCAGCGCGCGCCGCTGGTCGTGAAGGCCAGCGGCCTGGCGGCCGGCAAGGGTGTCGTCATCGCCGCTTCGACCGCAGTTGCCGTGACGACGGCGCAGGCGATGTTTGCCGGCCAGTTCGGCGCTGCAGGCGTTGAGGTGGTGGTCGAGGAGTTCCTGGCCGGCGAGGAAGCGAGCTTCATCGTGATGGCGGACGGCGCGCACATCCTCCCCCTCGCGACCTCCCAGGACCACAAGCGCCTGCAGGACGCCGATCAGGGGCCTAACACCGGCGGCATGGGCGCCTACTCGCCCGCGCCGATTGTCACGCCCGCCATGCACGCGCGCATCATGCGCGAGGTCATTGAACCCTCGATCCGCGGCCTGGCCGCGGACGGCATGCCGTACACCGGCTTTCTTTACGCCGGCATCATGATCGCCCCCGACGGCACGCCGAACGTGCTCGAGTTCAACTGCCGCCTCGGGGACCCGGAAACCCAACCGATACTCATGCGCCTGAAGTCCGACCTCACGCTGCTGTGCGAGGCCGCACTCGCCGGCGAGCTCCAGGGCGTGAGTGCGGAGTGGGACGCGCGCGCAGCCCTGGGCGTCGTCATGGCCGCACAAGGCTACCCGCAGGCCGCGCGCAAGGGCGACGCGATCGCAGGCCTGGAACTCGCCGCGACTATGCCGGGCAAGATCTTCCACGCCGGCACCACGCTTGCCGGGGACGAGGTCGTGACCAACGGCGGGCGCGTGTTGTGCGCCGTGGGTCTGGGTGTGGATGTGCGGGCGGCACAGCGCGAGGCGTATGCGCTTGCGGACACGGTGCGCTGGCGCGGTGCGCAGTATCGGCGCGACATTGGCTACCGCGCCATCAGCCCTTAGGCCGGCAACTTAGAAACCTTTGATCGGGCATTCCGGGCGGCCGGTCGCACGGCGGCGTCGGTGGCGTCCGCGCCGCGGCTACACTGCGCGCAGTATTTCGGACGGGAGAGCAGTGATGACAAGGACCATGGGATTCATAGCCGCCGCTTTCGCCGTGGCGCTGGTGCAGCCCGCCCTGGCCGAGGCCCCTTTCGATTTCGACAAGGCCTACGGCAGGTTGCCGAAGAATGTCGTGCCGGTCGACTACAGCATCGCGATCGTGCCTGATGTCAGCGCGAAGACCTTCACGGGCACGGAAACCGTGTCGCTGCAGTTCCGGGAAGCGACCGGGACCGTGGTGTTCAACACCTTGAATCTGACGCTCAAGAACGTGCGCGTGGACGGCACGCCCGTCAAGGACGTGAAAAACGACAACGAGGCGCAGCTCGCCACAGTTACGCTTGCAGCGCCGGCGGCGGCCGGTACGCACACGCTGACCCTGAGCTACAGCGGTGTCATCGAGTCGCGCCCGCAGGGACTGTTCGCCCAGCCCTACGGCAAGGTCGGCGGCGGTGAGGCAGTACTGCTCTCGACGCAAATGGAATCCACCGACGCGCGGCGCATGTTCCCGTGCTGGGACGAGCCTGCGTTCCGCGCGACCTTCAAACTGACCGCGACCGTACCCGCCGAGTGGCAGACCATCGGCAACATGCCGGTCGCGAAGCGCGTCGTGCACGGCAAGCTCGCGACCGTGACCTTCGAGCGCTCGCCGAAAATGCCCTCCTATCTGGTGGAGTTCACCGCGGGCGATCTGCGCGAACTCAAGGACACCAGCGGCAAGGTGCATTTCGGGGTGTGGGCGGTGGCCGGCCACGAGGCGGACGGCGCCGCGGCGCTGGCCAACGCCAAGCAGATCCTCGCCGATTACAACGAGTACTTCGGCTATGACTTCCCGCTGCCCAAGCTCGACTCGATCGCCATACCCGGCGGCTTCGGCGGGGCGATGGAGAACTGGGGGGCGATCACTTACAACGACGCGGTGCTGCTGCTCTCCAGCGGCAGCTCCATCGGCAACGCCCAGGGAGTCTACGCGACCATGGCGCATGAAATGGCGCACCAGTGGAACGGCGATCTCGTGACCATGGGCTGGTGGGACGACCTGTGGCTGAATGAGAGTTTCGCCTCCTGGATGGCGGCGAAGGAGACGGATCGGCGCAACCCGGGCTGGAAGTGGTGGGAAGCCCAGGACGCCGCCAAGGAAGCGGCGATGGCCCCGGACTCGTATGCGTCCTCGCACGCGATCCAGGTGCACGTGACCGACGAGTTGCAGGCCGCCAATGCCTTCGACCCGACCATCACCTACAACAAGGGCCAGGCGGTGCTGCGCATGCTCGAGGCCTATCTCGGGCCGGATGTCTTCCGCGACGGCGTGCGGCGCTACATGCGGGCGCGCGCGTTCGGCAACGCCACCACTGCCGACCTGTGGATCGGGCTGAGCGCGGCCAGCAAGCAGGATGTGGGTGCGATCGCCGCCGGCTGGACCGAGCAGGCGGGCCTGCCGCTGGTGAGCGTCGCCGCCGAGTGCGACGCGCAGGGCAAGCGCACCGTGTCGCTGTCGCAGAAGCGCTTCCTCCTCGAGGGTGGCGCGGGGGATACCAGCCACTGGAGCGTGCCGCTGCAGATCCGTGCCGGCGCGGCGACGCCCGCGACCGTGCTCCTCACCCAGCAGGGACAGCGGATCGCGGCGGGCGCGTGCCAGGAACCGCTGAGCGCCAACGCTGATGCCATCGGCTACTACCGCGTGCAGTACGACGCGGCTACGCTTGGCACCAACACGCGCGCCTTCGGCACTTTGCCGGATGCCGACCGTATCGCCATGCTGGATGACCAGTGGGCGCTGGTGCAGGCGCGCAGCGCGCCCCTCGCCAGCTACCTGGCGCTGGCGGAGGGCATGCGCACCAGCGTCGACAGCAGCGCCTGGCAGCAGATCAACAATTCGCTGGGGGTCATCGAGTACGACGAGCGCGGCACCCCGGGCCACGACGCCTTCGCGGCGTACGCCCGTTCGGTGATCAAGCCGGTCGCCGACCGTCTCGGCTGGGACGCGAAGGCCGATGAAACCCCGGACCTGCAGAACCTGCGGCGCACCGTGCTCCAGAACCTCGGTGTCTGGGGTGACGCGGGCGTAATTGCGGAGGCGCGCCGCCGTTTCGCCGCCTTCGTGAAGGATCGCAGCGCCGTCGCGCCGGACGATCAGCCCATGATCCTGACCATCGTCGGCCTGCACGCCGACAAGGCGACCTTTGAGCAGCTGCATAGGCTCGCCAAGGCCTCGACAGACGATTCCGAGCGCCGGCGGCTATACGTCGCGCTCGCCGGTGTGCGCGATGCCGGGCTGGGCGAGGAAGCAGCGAAGATCGCGCTCGACCCGGAAATCCCGCCGCAGGAGATCCAGTTGCGCCTCGGCATGCTCGGCACGCTGCGCGCCGAGCACCCGCAGCTGGCGTGGAACACCTTCAACAACAAGGCCGCCGAGCTGCTGTCACCATTTGGCAACCTGGCCCCGTTGTTCGAGGCGCAGTTCGTACCGACGTTCTTCTGGAACAGCCTGCCGCTGAATGAGATGGAAGCCTGGATCAAGGCGCATGTCCCGGCCGAGATGGGGCCGCAGATCCAGAAGGGGATGGACAGCGCGCGCTTCCAGTACACCCAGAAACAGGAACTGGTGCCGGCGGCGGACGCGTACCTTGCCGCCAGGGGTTCGCACGCGTAACCATCGTGAACCCGCCGCCCCTTCAAGGGCGGCGGGTTGCCGGTGTTTGACTCGCGTATCGGGCGCGGCCAGTCTTGCGCCGGCATGACAGCCGACCCAGGCACCACCGGCTTCGATTTCCCCGCCCCGCACGTCATCGAACTGACGGTGCAGCCGGAAGACATCGACGCCTACGACCACGTCAACAACGCCATCTACCTCGTGTGGTTCGACCGCGCCGCCTGGTCGCATTCCGCCGCACTCGGCGTACCGCTCGAGCAGTGCCTGGCTCTGCGCCGCGGCATGGCGGCGTTGCGTACCGAGATCGACTACCTGCTCGCCGCGGTGAAGGGTGAGGTGGTGCAGGTGGGAACCTGGATCGCGCGCTCGGATGCCCGCCTGCGCTGCGAACGGCGTTTCCAGGTGCGCCGGGCCGCGGACGGCCGGACGCTGGCGCGCGCCATGACCGAGTACGTGTGCATCAACCTGGATTCCGGACGCGCGGTGCGCATGCCGGAAGCGTTTATGCGCGCCTACGTCGTGACCGCAACCTGACGGTGCAGGCGGCAAAAGCGCCGCAGGCGACTTTTGCCAAATTTTTAGAAACTGAAACGCGCGAACGCTTCCGGGCCGTTGAAGCTCAGGTACAGCGCCCCCTTGAAGCTGCCGGAGGTGCGGTTGTACGAGGTGCGGGTGCTGGTGTAACCGAGCCCGAAGCTCAGG
>Ga0210409_10002003_pt1 | contig 25170 bp, 28 predicted proteins | sample IncBWH17MmetaG_FD_161649 | JGI IMG/M metagenome (GOLD analysis project Ga0210409, IMG submission 161649) | Forest soil microbial communities from Barre Woods Harvard Forest LTER site, Petersham, Massachusetts, United States - Inc-BW-H-17-M | ecosystem: Environmental > Terrestrial > Soil >...
ATTCTCGCGTCTTTAGTCGTAAGGGAGGCCCCACATGACTGATTCCAAGGCTGGATTGCGCCGCTCATTGGGGTTCTGGACAGCCTGCGCGGTGGTGGTCGGGACGGTGATCGGAAGCGGCATTTTTCTGGTGCCTTCCGACATGATCCGCGCGGTGGGTTCGCCCGGCATGGTGTTCGCCGTGTGGATTTTCGGAGGCGTTCTCACCATGTTCGGCGCGCTGAGCTACGCCGAGCTGTCAGCGGCCATGCCGGCGGCGGGTGGTGAATATGTGTACCTCACGGCCGCCTACGGCCCGCTTTCGGGATTCCTCCTGGGGTGGACTTATACGTCGGTGGGGTTCACGGCTTCCATTGCAGCCAAGGCAGCGGCGCTTTTCACGTACCTCGCGGACTTTTTTCCGGGCTTGAACAGGGTGGTGTATACGTTGGCCATCCCGATTGGGCCCCACGGAGGGCCGCTTGAAATCCACTATGGGCAATTGCTCGGAATCGTGGTCATTTTTGGTCTCGCAAGTGTCAATTATGTAGGTGTTCGAGCCGGCGGAGGCGTTCAGTTGGTCACGACGACGCTAAAAATGCTGCTGATCGCCGGAATCATCGCGGTGGGGCTAGCATCGGGCCAGGGGAGTGCGTCAAACCTGCATTCGGCCACGCCTGCAACTCCGGGGGGCGTCGCCGGCTTTTTTGCCGCTTTAGTGGCGGCTTTGTGGGCCTACGACGGGTGGAATTACGCGGGAATGATAGGAGGGGAAGTCGAGCGGCCGGGCCGTACCTTGCCGCGGGTGCTGATCCTGGGCACCGGCGCAGTCATAGGGATCTACATGCTGACGAATCTCGCCTATTTCTACCTGCTGAGTGGGACTGAAGTCGGTTCGAGTCCGAGGGTGGCGGCCGATGCGATGCGGAGAGCGGTCGGGCCGGCTGGGGGCGCCATTGTCAGCATAGCGGCGATCATCTCCATTTTCGCCTCGTTGAATGGTTCGTTTCTGGCCGGACCTCGCGTGCCTTATGCAATGGCACGCCGCGGATACTTTTTCGCAGCCATGGGCCGCGCTCACCCCAAATTTCACACGCCGGGAGCGGGCATCGTCCTGTTCGGCGTGTGGTCTTCGCTGCTGCTGCTGAGCGGGCGCTTCGAAGACTTGTACCGCATGGTCATCTTCACGGAATGGATCTTTTACGGAATGACGGCCGCGGCGGTTCTGGTGCTTCGGCGGAAGCGCCCCGAGATGAACCGGCCCTATCGGGTCCTGGGCTACCCACTAGTACCGATCCTGTTTGTTCTAGTATCCATCGCACTGCTTTACTCCACCTTGATGACATCGCCGCGGGAATCCGGCATAGGTTTAGCCTTGATTGCGGCGGGATTGCCCTTTTATTATCATTGGAAACGGGCAGCGAAACGAACCCAGCGTGGTTCCCAGGAGGGCGGCGCCGGCAGCATTCCCGAGGGTTTGTAAACCCGGGACAACTTCGTCCATCTTGTTCCGTTTCCAGAACAAAAGTCTTGAATATTCCTTACAATAGAGGTAAACTCGGGGAGCGTGAATCGGAGCATTGGCGTCGCACCTGTTCGGTTTTCGGAACGGCGCTCGAGAGGCGATGCTTCCTCAATAGATCCTCTGGGAGATAACATGGATGTGTTAAAAATGCTGGCTGATTTACGACAAGAACGTGAGCAGATAGAAGAGGCGATTATCACCTTAGAGCGCCTCGCCCGGGGCCGCGGACGACGGCGGGGAAGGCCGCCGGCCTGGATGGCGGCCATCAAGCGGCGGGGCCGTCCGCCAGGCAGCAAGAATAGGAATAAAGAAAGCGCCGCGGCGTAACTTTTTTTCCGAATGTGGGCGGGGTTTTTCGCGCTTGACTCCGCTATTGTTGATTCATGAATGGATCTCCGGTCATCGTGGCCCTCGATGTGGCCACCGAGGTCGAGGCTCGGTCGCTCATCGCCACGCTGGGGGATTCAGCTTCTTTCTACAAAGTCGGGCTGGAGCTATACGCCGGCGTGGGAATGAATTTTGTGCGGGAGCTCAAATCCGAGGGCCATCGCGTGTTCCTGGACTTGAAGCTTTACGACATTGGTGAAACCGTCAAGCGAGCCGTCGCGCAGGTGGTGCGAGCTGGTGCGGATTTCCTCACGATTCACGGAAGCCGGACCGTGTTGGAGGCGGCGGTCGCCGGGCGAGACGGTGCGCCTCTAGAGCTTCTGGCGATTACGGTTCTAACCAGTTTCGACGAGAACGATCTGCGGCAGATGGGCTATCCGGGGACGGTTGCAGAGCTGGTTGAGCTGCGCGTCCGGAACGCCGTGGATGCAGGTGTGAATGGCATCGTCTGTTCGCCGCTCGAGGTAGCCCGAGTCCGCGCCCTGGCTGGAACAGAAGCAACATTAGTGACCCCGGGCGTCCGTTCGGGGGGGGTTGCTGCAGGGGACCAGAAACGAGTAGCCACCCCGGCCCAAGCGATCGCCGACGGGGCCGATTACCTGGTGATCGGCAGGCAAGTGACGCGAGCCGCGGATCCTCGCGGTGAAATGCTGCGGATACTCGAGGAAATTCAGTTCAGGAAGTAGGTGCGGTACAGGGTATCGCGCTGCTTGGGAACAAATCCGGCATCGCGGATCAGCCGCCGCAGCTCTTCTTCGGAGGCGCGATGATGCGCGCCGGCGGCGCTCACCACATTTTCCTCGATCATGATGCTGCCGACGTCGTTGCCGCCGAAGCGCAGCCCGATCTGGCAGGTCTTCAAGCCCGGTGTGACCCACGAGGACTGAATATTCAAAACATTTTCCAGATAAAGACGAGAGAGCGCGAGAACCTTGAGATATTCCACCGCCGTGGCCTCTTCTTTGACGAAGCGGCCAAGCGAGGTGTTCTCGCGCTGGAAACTCCAGGGGATGAAGGCCGTAAAGCCGCCGGTTTCCTCCTGGATCTGGCGCACGATGTCAAAATGATTCATGCGCTGCTCGATGGTTTCGCCGGTGCCGAACATCATGGTGGCGGTGGTGCGCAGCCCCAGGGCGTGGCAAGTTCGGTGCACGTCGATCCAGTCCTGAACCGAGGATTTCAGGCGGCTGATGCGACGCCGGACTTGGTCATCCAGAATTTCCGCCCCGCCACCCGGAAGCGAGTCGAGACCAGCGTCTTTCAATCGCGCCAGCGTATCGTATAGCGACAGACCGCTGACCTTAGCGATATTCATGATCTCCGGCGCGGAAAAACAATGGCACCAGATATTGAAGCGCTGCTTGATCGATTGCAGCAGGTCCTCGTACCACTCGATCTTCAACTCCGGATGGAGGCCGCCCTGCATCAAAATGCCGGTGCCACCCAGGTCAAGGGTCTCCTGGATCTTGTCGAAAATTACCTCCTTGGGATGGAGGTAGCCCTCGGCGTGACCCATGGGCCGGTAGAAGGCACAGAAGCTGCAGTATTCGGTGCAGAAGTTGGTGTAGTTGATGTTTCGATCGATGATGTAGCTGACGATTCCGTCCGGATGCAGCTTGCGGCGGACTTGATCGGCGGCCATGCCGAGTCCGATCAGGTCGTCGCTGCGAAACAGGTCGAGGGCTTCGTTCCTGGTCATCATACGCAGACTCCTCCTGGAACCACGGCGGGGTCAAAGGTTGCAGCGCGCCGCAAAAACAACTCGAGGCCGGCATATTCACGCTCGCCCAGCTCGAAGACGATATGGCGCGTCAAGTATTCGCGCACCAGGGACTCGGAAAGCGCGCGCCGGGGGGCTTCGTGGGGCACAATCTCATTCATTCGTGAAACGCCGAAACGGCAGGAGGCCAGCAGGGCGTCTCCATAGGGCTGCCGGAGGCTGCCTTTCCGCCCGGCCCAAACCGCAAACACCATGGGAAGGCCGGTGAGGGCAGTCCACTCCTGGCCAAGGTCGAGGGTTTGAAACGGCAAGGCCGCGGGGTCGACGTGCAGCGCCGCGTCGCCAATCAGCAGCGCGGCATCCGCCGCGCCCAGCATGGTGGTCAGATCCGGGGCCATCGAAATCAACGAGGGCGTGGCCCCGAACTGCTCCGCCAAAATAATGCGTGCCAGCACGACGGAGGTGCGGGAACCCGAGTCGGTGGCGAGCGTCCGGATTTCACCGAACGGCAGTCTCGAAATCAGCAGGATGCTGCGGACGGGGCCGAAAGAAGCGATTCCGGAGCCGCGAAAAAAATCCAGCCGCTGGCGCGCCATTTCGATTACCGGCAGGATTCCGATATCAGCCTGACCCGAGGCGACCTGGCCGGCGCACTCCGACGGCAGCGCGAAGCCCAAATCGAAAATATTCTGGAGCGGAGGGTCATGCTGCAGGCCCCAAACCAGCGGTACGGTGTTCAGGTAGCTGACCGCGCACACGCGCGGCCGATGAGGCGAGGACTCTGTGGATTCCAAGCCGCTATTTTAGCAGTTCGCGCTGCGGGCCAATGCTGATGGCCGCTTATCGTGGGAACAGCCCTTGGCTTGCATGAGTCGTAGGATCACGATTTCCTGCTCAACGCGGGAGGAGCAGAGACGCCGACTTCGGGATTGATCCTCACGGCCTCCACACGGAGAACACCGGCCCGCTGGTGTTGATTTTCTGGCCGCTGCTTGTCTTGATGGTTCTGGGTCTGGCGCTGGGATTCGCGGCGGCGAAACTGCTGGCGCCCAATCCATCCGGATAGAGTGAAGGGTGGTACCGGTCCCGAAACCACCAGTACGGTATCAAGGGCAGTTGACAGAGCAAGTCAGATGCGGCCTTATAATGGGTTCGTCCCCATACGAATGTGGATGATCTAGGTTCGGAGGGACTAGATGAGCAGTCGAACTGCGGTTCCGCATGAAGTGGCCGTGGCAGTGCTTGCCGAAGCAGGGTATCGGTGCGCTGTGCCAACGTGCCGCACGATCCTGGCGATTGATCCCCGGCACATCATCGAGATCTCAGAGGGAAGCGGGTATACGGTGGACAACCTGGCGGCTCTTTGTGCGACCTGCCACGCGCTCTTTCAACGCGGCGTGGTACGGCGAGATTCGATTTATACATGGAAGAGCGTGCTCGCTTCCCTGAGCCAAGCATTTGAGGTGGCAGCCGTCGATCACCTTCTGTTCCTGGAAAGACCGGAGGCGAAGAGCTTGCGCGTGTCAGGGGATGGAGTTCTCCAGTTTTCGCGGCTCGTCTCAGCTGGCCTTGCGACTTTTGGCGTCGCAATGCAAAATGGGCCGCTGATTCTTTACTGGGTCACATTGACGAGCAAAGGGAAGTCGCTGGTGGAGGCTTGGACTTCTGGAAACCGAGAGGCGGTAGCGCGAGCCATGCAGGTCGCCTGATCCCTAGAAACACGGCCCCCTTAACCAAGCGGCAGAAGCGCGCTCCGTGCCAGAGCTTCCTGCTCGGGACGGAGTGAACGCCGAGACGACCCGCGAGGTCAAGCGGCTTGGCTCCCTCACCGGCCGGCTCAGTTATCATGTTGTGATGGCGAGCAGGCGCAGGTTTATCGGAAACGCGATTGCCGCCGGCGTTGCTACAGGAAGCGCGAAAGCCCAGGCGGCGGGACGTGTTCGGGGCTTCGATCATGTTGCCCTCCCGATGCAGAATACTGAGGCGATGCTGGCCTTTTATCGCCGCCTCGGATTCGATGTGGTGGAGGGTCCCACCGCCTGCTCGGTGTACATCGGCGACCAGATGATCAATTTCCATCGTCCCGCGCACTGGCAGGACGAAGGCTTCAAGCTGCGTGCTCCCGCGGCCAAGCCGCCGTGCGGCGACCTGTGCTTCGTTTGGGACGGCACGCCGGCCGCGCTGAAAGCGATGGTGGACAGGGCCGGAGCCAATATCATCGAAGGCCCCGTGGGCCGCCAGGGCGGCCGGAGGAAGGCCGGGTCGAGCGTTTATTTGCGGGACCCGGACGGCAACTTGCTGGAATTCATGATCTATCCGTGACCCCACCCCTTTACACTGGGTTTCAGGAAGGGTAAACTGTTGAGCGACTGGTTAAAGGAGCGCCTATGAGCTTGCATCGCTTTGCCGGAATGGTAGCGTTCGCTACTTTCTTCACGCTGTCGAGTTCTGCCTTCGCCGCGGACACTAACGCCGCCGGCTCGGGGGCGGCCGACAGACAGGTTACTTTTGCCAAGGACGTGGCTCCGATTTTGCAGGAGCGATGCCAGGAGTGCCACCACAAAGGGTCCATGGCGCCCATGTCGCTGGTGACCTACGAAGAGACGCGCCCCTGGGCGAAATCCATGCGGGAACGCGTGATCAAGCGGCAGATGCCGCCGTGGCACATCGACAAGACGGTGGGCGTGCAGAAGTTCAAGAACGACATATCGCTCAGCGATGAACAGATCAACACCATCGTCCGGTGGGCGGATTCGGGCGCGCCGCTGGGTGATGTGAAGGACATGCCTCCGCCCAAGCAGTGGCCCGCCGACGACGAATGGAAGGCCGCGAAGGAACTGGGCCAGCCGGATCTGATCATCAAGTCCGATCCGTACACCATGGCCGCTCATCACCAGGACGTGTGGTGGAGACCGAGTTCAACAATTCCGCTGACCGAGGCACGCTGGGCGCGCGCGGTGGAGATTCGCCCGGGTGGCCCCGGCGGGCGCAAGATCACGCACCATGCGGTCGCCTATCTGGCGCAGGATGACCCGGACAGTGTGAATCCGATCGCTACCGATCCCGACTTGAACACGCGCTCGTTCCTGATGGAATGGGCCATCGGCAAAGGCTACGACCTGTATCGCCCCGACTCCGGAAAATTACTGCTCCCGGGGTCGCAGATTGCCTGGGACATCCATATCCATGCCGTGGGCGAGGAACTGACTGAGAAAGTCGAGCTGGGCATCTGGCTCTATCCCAAAGGCCAGGAGCCCAAGCACCGGAGCTACTTGACCGGGTTTCAATCCATACGCGGGTTTCAGTCCTCGACCGGGGCCCGGAACAGGTTTGGGAAGAACGTCGATATCCCGCCAAACTCGGTGGTTGAGTCCGACAACTACACCGTGCTGAAGAAGGCTGCGATGCTCGAGAATTTCCAGCCGCATATGCACCTGCGCGGCAAGGCCATGCTGGTGGAGGCGATTTTGCCGGACGGCGCGGTTCAGACGGTGAGTTACGTCGGCAATTTCAACTTCAACTGGATGACCAACTATATTTACGCCGACGACGCCACGCCGGTTTTCCCGAAGGGAACCGTCATCCACGTCACCTCGTGGTACGACAACACCCGCGCCAACCCCTACAATCCCGATCCGGATCAGTGGGTGGGCTATGGCGATCGCACCGTGGACGAAATGGGCCACGCCTGGATGAACGTCACCTATCTGAGCGACGAGGAGTACAACGCCTGGGTGGCGCAGCACCCGTCGAAAACGCAAACGGCTGACGCCTCGGCTCGACGATAGGCTCCGGAGGAGAGCAAGGTAACGTGCATCGGTTGATCGGCGCGATTCTGATCACAAGCGGAGTGTTTGTCTGCGGGCAGTCCCTGCCTCTGGAGCCTTCGCGCGAATCAGGCAACAGCGTAACCGGCGCTTTCGAGGGCTGGTTTCCAAACCCCGACGGGACTTTCAGCCTTCTGCTGGGCTACTACAATCGGAATCGGCAACAGGAAGTAGACATCCCTATCGGGCCGAATAACCGGATTGAACCGGGCGGACCGGACCGCGGCCAGCCCACCCACTTTCTGGTTGGCCGGGGATGGGGAATGTTCGCGGTGAAGGTGCCGGCGGACTTCGGGGACAACAAGATCACCTGGACCCTGGTCGCCAACGGCAAGAGCACCGCGATCCCGGCCAGCCTCAAGCCGGATTATGAGGTCTCGCCTTTTTTTGAAGCGGGCACTATGAATACGCCGCCCGTTCTCAGTTTTGAGGAACAAGGCGCTTCGGTGCAGGGCCCGCGGGGGCTGATGACGGAGCGTACAGCGAGGGTGGGAACACCGCTCGCGCTGACGGTGTGGGTTTCCGATGACGCCAAGTACACTTCGTCCACGGGCCTCAAGCCCAAAGCCGGCACGCCCCCGGTGACCATAAGGTGGATCAGGTACCGCGGACCCGCCGGCGTCACTTTCGCCAAGGACCGGCCCGAGGTCGAAAAACTAGACCGCAAGGATACCAAGGCCGCGTTCAGCGGCAAGTCCACCACCACCGCCACCTTCAGCGAGCCCGGCGAATACGTCCTGCACGTGACCGCCAACGATTTTTCCGGAGAGGGCGGCGGGGGATTCCAGTGCTGCTGGACCAACGGTGATGTGAAGGTCACCGTGCAGCCGTAGGATCGCGCCTCACTTCAACTCAAAGCTTTCGCCGCGGGCGGGTTGTACCGCCTCAACCCCGTACTCGCGCGTAATCACCTGGGCCAGCGCCGCTGCTTGCCCAGTCTCGCCGTGCACCAGAAATACTCTCTTCAAACCCTTGGCGATGGGGCGCATCCAGTCGATCAGCTCCTTTTGATCGGCGTGGGCACTCAGTTCATCGAGCGAGCTGACTTCGGCACGGAGCCGCACCGGCTCGCCGAAGATCGGCACCTCGGCCCATTTCTCCAGAATTTTGCGCCCCAGCGTGTGCTCGGCCTGGAAGCCGGTGATCAGGATCGTGTTGCGCGGGTCTTCGATGTTGTTGCAGAATTCGCCCCGCCTCGCACATGCCGGATGCCGAGATAATGACGCAGGTACCGTGGAGGTCGTTCAATTTTTTCGATTCGCTCACCTCGCGCACATAGGTGAGCCGGCGAAAGCCGAACGGATCCTGGCCATCGGTCAGGAAGCGGTTGGCTTCTTCGTTGAAGCATTCCGGATGTTTGCGAAACACATCCGTGACATTTATCGCCAGAGGGCTGTCGACAAACACTGGAATCGAGGGAATGCGATGGGCGTTCATCAACTGGTGCAGGATTAGAACCAGTTGCTGAGTGCGGCCCACAGCGAACGCAGGCACGATAATCTTCCCACCGCGCCCGGCGGTGCGATTAATAATCGCGGTGAGCGTCTCGGCAACCTGTCCGAGCGGCGCATGAATGCGGTCGCCATAGGTGCTTTCGAGAATCAGGTAATCGCAAGGCCCCAGCGGCTCTGGATCTCTGATGATGGGAAGACCCGGGCGGCCCACGTCGCCGGAATACCCCAAGCGCAGACCGTCCGCTTCCACCACCATCGATGTCGAGCCGAGAATGTGTCCGGCGTCGGAGGTCTTGTAGCTGAGTCCCGGGGCGACGTGCTTGACTTCGCCGAGCGGCGCCGGGCAGAACAGCGGAAAGGTGTGCTCCGCGTCCGCAATCGTGTAAAGCGGAACGGCTTCGCGGTCGTCTCGTCCAATCGATTTGCGGAACTGCCGGCGGCGGTTGACGAACTCCGCATCTTTCTCCTGCAGGTAAGCCGAATCGGCCAGCATCGCCAAACACAGGTCGATCGTCGCGGACGTAGTGTAGATCGGGCCGGAAAAGCCGTTGCGAACCAGGTTTGGAAGATTGCCGCTGTGGTCGATGTGGGCGTGCGAGAGTATGACAGCCGCGATTTTTGACGGCGAAAATGGGAATTGGCGGTTGCGCTCGAACGCCTCCTGCCGCCGGCCTTGATAGAGCCCGCAGTCGAGCAGGTAGCGTTTTCCGCCCGCTTCGATATGGTGCATGGAGCCGGTGACAGTTTTGGCGGCGCCCCAGAAGGTCAGTTTCATGGTTGAATACAATCACAACTATACGATGCGGAAGACCTTGATTTTTGTTTTTTTCGCGCTGGCGGCGTTCGGGCAGCGGAAGCCGGTCACGCTCGATGCGCTCAATGAACTGCGGAGGCAGGCGCGGGAGGTTCCCGGCGAGCCGGTGTGGGCTCCGGAAGGAAAGACGTTCGCCTACCGGCAGGGGCAGGAGCTGATGCTTTACGAGATGGCCGCGAAGCAAGCCCGCGAAATTATCAGCCTCGATCCGCTCGATGAAGCTGCGGTGAAGGCGCCGCGCCCCGAGCGTTACGATTGGGAAAACCGGCGCGTCAGCGAGGAGCCGCTTCAATGGGATTCCGCGGGCAGGGAACTGCTGTATGTCTCCGGGGGCGATCTATTTCTGATCGAGATCGGCGGCGGGAAATGGCGGCAGGTGACCCGGACGGCAGCCGTGGAGCGCGATCCGAAGTTTTCTCCCGATGGCAGACGGATCGCCTTTCAACGCGATTGGGATTTGTACACGCTCGATTTGGCGTCGGGCAAAGAGACGCGGCTCACGACTGGCGGGTCTGATACGGTACGGAACGGAGCGCTCGATTGGGTCTATCCGGAGGAGCTGGATCTGGGCACGGCGTACTGGTGGTCGCCGGATTCAAAATCGATCGCGTATCTGCAGTTCAACACCGGACGCGAGCCGCTCTATCCCCACGAGGATCTGCGTGGCGCGCGCGCGATCTATGAGCCGCAGCATTACCCGCAAGCCGGGGAGAACAATCCCGAGGTGCGGCTGGGTGTCGTTTCCGCGAGCGGAGGCGCGACGAAATGGATGGGAGTGGGTGACACGGTAAGCTCCTATCTGATCGCGCGCGCCGGATGGGCACCGGATTCCAAGAGAGTCTATGCCGTGCGCACCAATCGCGTACAGAGCCGGCTCGAGTTCCTGCTTTTCGACGCGAACTCCGGCAAGTCTTCGGTGGTGTTTGAGGAATCCGACCGGTACTGGATCAACATCGAGGGCGATCCGGTTTTTTTCAAAGAAGGGCGGCGGTTTCTCTGGACCAGTCAGCGGGATGGCTTCCGGCACATTTATCTCTATGCACTCGACGGCGGCGCACCGAAGCAGCTCACTCGCGGCCCATGGGAGGTGACCGCCGTTGCAGGCGTCGATGAAAGCGGCGGGCGGGTTTACTACCAGTCGAGCGAGCCGAGCCCGCTCGAGCGGCAGCTCTATAGCATCCGCTTCGACGGCGGTGATAAACGGCGTATCACGAGCGGGGCGGGTACGCATCGCATTTCCATGGCGCCGGGGTGCTTATATTACCTCGACACGTTTTCTAACCTGACCTCGCCGGCTGAAGCGACGCTGCGATCGGCCGATGGCTCCGAGATCGCCGTCTATCGTCCAGCGAATCGCACTGCTGTCGATGAGTTCGACGTTCTGCCCACGGAGATCGTCGAGTTCAAAGGCCCCGATGGCACACCATTCTACGCGCGTCTCATCAAACCTGCCCTCTTCGATCCGGCCAAGAAATATCCGGCGATCGTCGACGTGTACGGCGGTCCTGATGTACAGGCCGTGCGGAACGCATGGCCCGGCGTTACGATAGACCAGGTTTTCGCACACAGAGGATACGTGGTCTGGCAGATGGACAACCGGGGCTCGGCGGGCCGCGGACACGCGTTTGAAACGCCGGTCTATCGGAATTTGGGGGCGACGGAGTTGGCCGATCAGCGCGCCGGCATGGAACACGTGATTTCCATGGGATTCGTCGACCGCCAGCGGATAGGCGTGACCGGGTGGAGCTTCGGCGGATTCATGACGCTCAACCTGTTGCTGAATGCTCCGGATCTGGTGCGGGCCGGGTTCGCCGGCGCTCCGGTAACCAACTGGCTCAATTACGACACCATTTACACCGAGCGCTACATGGGCCTGCCTAAAGACAACGCCGAGGCTTACGCCAGGACCTCGCTTACGCCGCACGCCTCGAATCTAAAAGGCAAGTTGATGATCGCGCACAATCTCGAAGACGACAACGTGCTGTTCCAAAATACGTTCCAGATGATAAATGGGCTGGAGCTGGCAGGAAAGCAATTCGAGTTGCAGATCTATCCTCAAAAGACTCACGGTGTCGGTGGCGCGGCGGCACGCCAGATGGACGCCACTATGCTCGATTTCTTCGATCGGAACCTGAAATCGGAGGCCGCGCGCTAGAATAAAGGTATCACCGCCACCCGATGAATCGCATTTTTGCAGCACTGCCGTTTGCTGTGTTGACGTTGCTGGCTGTCTTGACCGGTTGCAACCGTTCCGCTCCCGCGAACGTCGCCGCGACGGTCAACGGCCGAGCCATCACCTACGCGGAGCTCGAGAAACAATTTCAATCCCAGTTCGGCGGCCAAGGTGAAACATCCAGCGGCGATCAGGCCATGATCCAGAAGCTGGAGGTACTGCGTACGCTGGTCGACAACGAGATCATGCTCCAACGCGCCGAAAAACTGGGGCTGATGGCGGGTGACGCCGATGTCGAAGCAAAGTTCAATGAGCTGAAGGCTCCTTACACGCAGGAAGAGTTTCAGAAGCAGTTGGACGCGCGCAAGATGACCATCGACGATTTGAAAGTGCAACTGAGGCGCGACCTGAGCGTGCAGAAGTTGTTCAACAAGGAGATCACCTCGCAGATCAGCATTACCGACAAGGATATCGCCGACTTTTACAACACCAACAAGGCCAGCTTCAACCTGGGCGAGCCGCAAATCCACATGGCGCAAATCCTGGTCACTCCCATTGCGGATCCCAACGTGCGCAACCTTAAGAATGACAAGGCACGGGATGAGGAACAGGCGCGGAAGAAAATTCTAAGCCTGAGCGCCCGTCTTCGGCAGGGCGAGGATTTCGCGATGCTTGCTCAGAACTATTCGGAAGATGCCAATTCCTCGCAAAACGGAGGCGATCTCGGATTTGTTCCTGAATCGGCGCTGGATAAAGCGAATGTCGAGCTGCGCAAGACTCTGATGGCGCTACGCCCTGGAGAAACCACCCAGCCGCTGCACACCGGAGAGGGCTATCGGATCCTAAAGTTGATCACGCGGGAACCCGCGGGCCAGAGGGAACTCGCCGATCCCAAGGTTCAGCAGACTATCCGCGAAACACTGATCAACCGCAAGGACCAGTTGCTCAAGGCCGCCTACTATGAGATGGCGCGCAACGATGCCAAAGTGGAGAACTACTTCGTGAACGGAGTCCTGGGCGACAAAGTCAAGAAGTAGGCGCGCTATTGCGCGGGCGTTTTGGCGAGCTGCTCCTTGGTCCAGAGCCGCGCGGGATTCAGTTCGAGCGACTTCTGGAATTCCTTACGTGCCTCTGCATCCCGGCTCGCCTTTCGTAGCGCCAGCCCCAGCCACAGATGCGCATCGGCCGAGCGCGCATCGAGTGTAATGGCCTTCTCGAAATCCTTGATGGCCGGCTCGACGCCGCCTCCCAACGCCGCGGGCAAATAATAGTTGCCGATGCCGTGGCTGAGGTAGTTCATGGATGCTTTCGGATCCAGCTCCAGCGCTTTGTTGATTTCTTCGAGAGAGCTGCGTCCGTACCGGAGTGCCCCCAGCCCTCCGACTGCGGCCGCTTCCTGTCCACACAGTGTGCCGAGAATGCGGTGATACTCGGCGTTGGCCGGCTTGAGTGCAATTGCGCGCTCGGCCGCCTTAATACCGGCTTCGGCAGCGGCCTGCTCCTGGTTCTTGTCGCGCACTTCAGCGGCGATCTCGGCCAGCACGGAGTTGGCGAAAGCCGCCTGATATTGGGCTTCGGCGTCGTTTGTCTGCTTCGCGGCAAGTACGGACAACTGGCTCGCAATGCGCTCCAACTCGATCCGGTTCTGCGTGTCGCGAGCCTTCTGGAGATCGGCGCTCCAGGGAGGCGCGGCGGCAAGAAACAGAGCTAGAAACAAGCTGGAGGTCGTTATGCGCATCGTTACACCTTTGATTCCGATCAGAGAAGAAAGGTTACGCCGCCCGGTAAGTTCCGAAGACCCGTATGAAGTCGGCCAATTCTCCCAGATGCGCCAGGGCGTTACGCACCACCTTTTCGTCGCGGTGGCCCAGCAAATCCAGATAGAACAGGTACTCCCACGGCTTGCCGCGCAGCGGCCGCGACTCGATTTTCACTAGATTCAGATCGCGCAACGCGAGGGCGCTTAAGGAGCGGAACAGAGCACCGGGCACATTGCGGGTGGAGAAAACGATGGATGTTTTCCACGAATTGCGGGCGAGTCCCCGCGCCGGGCGAGGCTTCGAGCCGGCCTGCTCGAGGAGAAAGAAGCGCGTGAAATTCTGGCGATCGTCTTCGATGCCCCGCTTGACGATGCGTGCACCGTAGTTGCGTGCGGCCAACTCCGAGGCGATGGCGGCGGCGCCCGCGGGCCGGTCTTCCATAATCATTTTGACGCTACCGGCGGTGTCATAGAACGGAACTCGCTCGATTTGCGGGCGTCGAGTGAAGAAGTCCAGGCACTGATTTAAGGCCACCGGGTGAGAAAAGACCCTGCGGATTGTGCGCAGCTCAGCGCCCGGCGGCGCAATCAGGTTATGCACCACCCGCACGCTGGTTTCCGCCGTGATCTCAAACGGGAATTTCATCAACAAATCGTAGTTCTCGTAAACCGAGCCGGCGAGACTGTTTTCGATGGGCACGACGGCCGCGTCCACCTGGCGGTTCTTCAGTGCGGCGAAGACCTGGTCGAAACGCTGGCACGGAACGGGCTCCGCGCGCGGTCCCAGAAGCTGCTGGATCGCTTGTTGGCTGAAGGCGCCGAGCTCACCTTGGAAAGCGATTCGCTTCGGCATGCTGCCAGCGGTTTTCTTCATCGGATTTGTTCCCTCGGGCTGTCAAAATTCGGCTGTGATAACTACCAATACCCTGCGCGGGCCGTCCTCAGAGTTAGGGAAACCTGTATAATTGTCAGGCTGTGGAAATTCTTGTTCTAAATTCAGAACAAGAACGGGCAAAAAGCCTTGCTCTCTAGATCAGTCGACCGCTATAATTCCTATTAGACTTTAGATCTTTTGGGTGTATATGGCATTTGCGCCCCAGCGGCCGAATCCGCCCCCCCAAGTTCCTATCATGGAGGAAGCAGGCCGGAAACTCAAGCGCGCACGCGAGCGCCTGAAACTGCGCTTCCGCGACGTCGAAGAAGCCAGCACCCAGATCGCGGCCAGGCGCGCGAACGACGAGTTCGTCGTCGCCCTTAGTCGACTTGCGGATATTGAAAATAAAGGGACGATGCCGTCCATTTACCGCCTTTATTCCCTGTGCGCGATCTATCGGCTGGACGTCGCGGAGGTCCTGTCATGGTACGGGATCGAACTCAGCGCATTGCCGGCTGACGGCGCCATCATCGAACAAAAGCACACCAGTTTGGTCGGTTTTCGTCCCGAGGAGGGCGATGTCCAGGTGCCGATCGCGCTCGATCCCGGTCTGGACCTCAGCCGGACCGTGTTCCTGAGCCGACTGATCCAGCGGTGGGGAACTGTTCCGCTTATGCTCTTGAACAACATCGATTTACGGAACTATCGGTACGGCTTGATCGGAACTGAAGATTGGTCCATGTTTCCAATCATCCCACCTGGTTCTCTGGTAGTGATCGACGATTCCAAACGGCGCATTATGACGAGTGGGTGGTCTAGTGAATTTGAACGCCCCATTTATTTCCTGGAACACCGCGAGGGCTACGTTTGTGGCTGGTGCTCTCTGAAGGATGGACAGCTCGTCGTCCAACCCCACCCCGCTTCAAATTATGATCTAGAATCCTATATTTACCCTGATGAGATTGAAGTAATAGGTCAGGTTACGAGGATTGCCCTGAGCCTGGATCGGGCGGCTCGGGGGGGCCGGCGTTCTTGAGCAGCCGGAGCAGCGCTTCCAGATCCGTCTGAAAGAGCTGGCATTCCATCGGGCGCGCGGAATCCGGGATGTGTGCGCGGTAGTGATCCGATCTCAACCAGTGGACCGCCACGCTCCGTTGGGGGTCTTCCAGTTCCCGGAGATAACTCCCCAAATCCGCGCTTTTCTCCGCAAGCGCAAGATTCAACCACTCGGAAAAAGTCTTCTCATGGCTTTGCTTTAGGGCTTGGCCACTTTCTTCGCGTCCAAAGGCCATGCTGAGTCCATGGTGCCGGTATACACCGGAATTGGGGTCGCGCAGCGACGCCAGATAGGCCAAGCGCCCGTACAGAGTTGGAATCTGTGAGAGGGTGTGCTTCCAGAGGTCAGCGAGAGCGGTGCGCTCCAACACTCCCTTGGGCTTGAATCGCGGCATCCTTCTAACTTACCTGATGATATTCAATTCTACGCCACCGCTCACTAAATAGGCGAGTTGTTCTGATTCCCGAAAACGTCGGCATACCTCCTCGAAGGCCAAGTAGTAAGGCCTTAACCTACCCGAGCAGTTTGATTTTGCCCGGTATGAGGAGTTCACATGTTCAAGAAAATGATGGTTTTGTTTGTGCTGGCGTTTTCCCTTGCTACGGTTGCGGCTGCTGCGAATCCGCAGATGCCCCCACCGCCATGCCTGCCCTGCGACGGTGGAGGTAACTAAGCATATACTGGTTTAGATCCGGGAACTCACGCGGCGCGAACGAGTTTGCGTTCTGATCGCCGCGTGAGTTCGCGCTTTCGATTCCCCACCTGATCGCGCCGTCCAGTGGTATTCTCTTTGAGAATGCGTTGAGTCGAGCGCTCGTAATTTGCTGGAGAGAATGATCCGTGCAGAGTTTCGCGCGAGGATTGATCTATCTGAATCTCGCGGCCGTCCTGGCTTTGCTTCTGCGCCTATCCGTGCTCGGATTGTTTCGCATCTATCGCAGTCTTTTTTTTTATCTCCTGACTTACACTCTGCAATTCGTTGCGACCGCCGTTTTCCCTATCAGATCCCACGCTTACAGTTACAGTTACATCGTGGGTGAGAGCGCCAATGTCGCGTTGTCTATGCTGGTCGTAGTCGAGCTGTACAAGCTCGCCCTGGCTTCGCAGCCTGCACTGGCGAGGTTCGGCCGCAAAACGGTAGCCTACGCATTGGCACTCGCGGCATTCGTGGCCGCGGGCGGCGTAATGCTGGATGCGGTTGTGCCCGCCGGGGAATCCAGATTTCGGCACTACTTCTTCACCGCGGAGCGGACTATGGATTTCACGATCCTGATGTTTCTTCTCCTCATCACGGCTTTCATGATGTGGTTTCCGGTTAAGGTTCGGCGCAATATCGTGCTTTACATAGTCGGGTTTGTCGTCTTTTATTTTTCGCGCACATTCGGCTTGCTGATGATCAATCTTCTTCCGCCGGCATCGTTGCAAGTGATTGCCAACATCTTGATGTCCTGTTCCTTTGGTTGCCTGATCGCGTGGCTGGTTGGGCTCCGGCGAGAAAACGAAGACGCGACGACCACCGTTGGCCACCGTTGGAATCCGGCTGCGATCGAACGTCTCTCGGATCAACTGGATGCGATTAATGCGGCATTGACGCGTTTCGGGCGCCGCCAGACATGAGAAAATATCCGATATATTATTTGCAATATGTTTGGTTTTTTAGTATTCTAATGTGGAAATGGAAACATCTAAATGACCGGGTGGGTGGCCACCGCCTGGGTCGTCACCGTTGGCTCTATCGTGGTTGTTTCCGCAACGATTGCGTGGATCTGGCGGCAGCGCCAAGGCATGCGGGCGACCGGTGACTGGGGAGACTCCGGCGGGTTTTCGATGTCCCGCTACCAACCGATGGAGCGCCTGCTTAACGAGCAGGATTTCGTGTTTCTGGCCTCCCAACCTGGTTACGCACCTGAAATCGGCGCACGCTGGAAGCGGGAGAGGCGTCGCATTTTCCGACTGTATCTGGATGAGCTGAAATGTGATTTTCGGCGGCTCCACGCGGAGGCCCGGGTGCTGGCTGCCAAGGCCGACGCCGAATCCGCGGAGCTGGTGGGAATTCTTCTGCGCCAGCAAGTCACGTTTTGGCGCGCCATGGCCGGCCTTGAGCTGCGATTGGCGCTACGGGCGGGCGGCATTGGGAAAGTCGACGTTCGCCCTCTCATCCAACTGATCGAGGCAATGCGGGCGGATTTGGCTCGTTTCAGCGCACCACAGGCGGCTTAGCAGAGACGTCGCAGCAGCGCTTTTGCCTCGGCCAAATGCTCGAATTGGCGTTCCGCCTGCTTGAAGGCCTGGGTGTGCACGCAACGCCGAGCCCCACGATTCTCCGCGGGATAACGCAGGTGCAGCATCTCGTGGAAGAGAACATATTCGACGGCTGAGCGCGGCGTTTCCGCCCGGTCAAGAATTCGGCTCAGCACAATGGCGTTGTGGGGTGGATCGTAATGGCCGAGCATGGTTCGTGAAGCATTCGGGCTCCAGCCCAGAAGCGGCCGCGCCATGAGGCCGTGGAAATATCGAAAATTCAGATCCTCGAACATGACTTCGAGGTTGTAATGGTTTCCTTCGGGCCCCTCGAGCCGCTTGCGTCCCCGAATCTGGCGGACCAGGTCCAAGCTCCGGCGGACATCGCGGCGGTTGAGATAGCGCCGGTAGCGGTCGTTGCTGGCGGCGGGGACAGGCCGCCTGAAAAGCTTGGCCAGCAAAATCTCGGCGAGCGCCTCGATGACCGACTCCGGAGCACCCGCCAGGGTATCGGCCATCCGGACCAGCAGTGTTCCGTCCTCCAATTTTACTTGGGCGTTGGCGTTGGCATAGCGGCGGAATTCCACGCGAATCGTGGGCACCGGAGTGCGCGGCCGAAGCTGGCGAAAGGCCCGCGCATAGATTTGCTCGGGGGTCGCGGACGTTTCGACGACCTCGACATGCATTTCTTTCCGAATGTAACATAGCTAGGAGTGCCGGCTATACCAAGCGGCACGGCTGTTTTCCGAAGGAGTTATTTTGCCAGGAGCCAAGATCACCGCGCTCGGCTGCCACGTTCCGCCGGGCGTTCTGACCAATTTCGATCTTGAAAAGTTGGTCGACACCACGAACCAATGGATTTTAGAACGAGTGGGGATCGCGGAGCGCCATATTGCCGCCCCGGAGGTCGCCACCTCCGACATGGCCGTCGAGGCCGCTTGTGCAGCGCTCGCGCAGCGCGGAATTGCGGCGGCTGAAATCGACGCCATCATCGTGTGCACCGTGACACCGGACATGCTGTTTCCCTCGACCGCATGTCTGGTGCAGAACCGGATCGGGGCCAATCGAGCCTGGGGATTCGACCTGCTCGCGGCCTGCGCCGGGTTTATTTATGGCTTGACCGCCGGGGCTCACCTGGTGATGGGGGGCACGCACCAGAAGGTCCTGGTGATTGGCGCCGATACAATGTCGCGCATCATCGACTACACCGACCGCAACACGTGCATTTTATTCGGCGACGCCGCGGGCGCCATGTTGATTGAGCCAGCGGATTCGGGCGAGGGATTCATCGGCTTTCTGAACGAGATCGACGGCTCCGGCGCCGACTTCCTCAAGATGCCGGCCGGAGGGAGCCGCCAGCCAGCCACCGCGGAAACCGTCCGCGACCGCCTGCATTATGTAAAGCAACAGGGCCAGCAGGTCTACAAATACGCCGTGCGGAAAATGTATGAAACTTGCCGCGACCTGCTCGACCAACACGGGCTGTCCGCCCAGGACGTGAAGCTCCTGATCCCGCATCAGGCCAACCACCGCATCATCACCTCGGCGGCGGAGCGGCTGGGACTGAATCCGGAGCAGGTGATCATCAACATCGATCGATACGGAAATACAACCGCGGCCACCATTCCTTTAGCCACGCGCGATGCGGTTCAATCCGGCAAGCTACACGAGGGCGACGTGGTGATCTTCGCAGCCGTCGGCGCTGGGTTTACGGTCGGGGCGAACCTATGGCGCTGGGCGTATTAGCGCGCATGCGGAACTGAATGCGCGGGGGAGGCAGGCAAGCCCGCCTGCGACAATGCTGACCTACTAGCGCGTCACTGGGCCGGGGGAAAGAACGGTCTCGCGCGGTCCGTCATCCACGCCGTAAATGCGGATGACGCGCGGTCCGTTGCCGACTGGCTCCGGCGGCGGAGCTTCGGGGACGGGATCGGGTGGGCGCAAGCTGGCGGCCAGCTGCTCCGGGCCGACATACAGCGTTAGCAATACCGCATCGTCTTCGACCTGCACTTCAAGACCTTGTGCAACCCACGGAAAAGTGGGGACAGCCTGGCGCAGTTTCTCCGCCGCAGCGGTCGCTTGCTGGGCCGAGCCCATTTGATAAGCCGCTCCTAATTGCAGGCTTTCCCGCGCAATCACGCCGCCTTCAAAGGCGTTCGCAGCGATTTCAAGCGGCACGAAGACGTCCGCCAGCGGATCGGGCATGCGCGAGGAGGCGATCCACAGATCCCAGTCTTGCGACAGGCGCGCGCCGCGCGCCAGCAGTGGCGAATATTGGCGGATTGAGTCGGATAAACTGCCAGCGATGGCCTCTTCGAGCGTTTTTCGCCTCCCGACAAGCAGCAGAGTGTCGCTCAAGTGGGCGACGCTGAGCGAATTGTTCGCGGCGATCCACAATTCTACGCCGCGATAGGTCGCGGGCCTCAACCCGGTTCGCACCGCCTGCTCGCCTGTGACCGAGGCAGGGAAGGAACCGGTGGCGATGGCCAGCAACTCCGGGTAGGAAATCAGGATCTGACGCGCCTCCTTGAGACACGGCAGGTCTGGAAATCCAAGGCTCCCACTGCTCGATAGTTCAGCGCCGATAGCGCCGGCAAAAATGGAATTTCGCACTTGCTCCCATTGGATGCCGACTAACGCCGTGGCATCGGGCGGCACGTAGGTCCACCAACTGGGATGGGACTGGCCGGCCGTGATCTCCGCAGTGGCCAGCACCAGAAGCAGACTGCGCATATAGTGTGTTCATCGGATGAAGGAACTTGCAAAATTAGATTAAGAACTATTTACCGAGACAGCGCCTTGAGTTGCATCGCTATGTGGCTGAAAGGGAAGGTGGATCTTGGTGGCACGCGAAGTGCTGTCTTAGGGGCGCGATGCATAAAGAAGATTACGCGACAGCGTTCCAGACTGGCTACGGCGCCACCCGCCGCTTTCTGATTTCCCGGGGCGCACCCAAGGACGAGGCCGAAGAAATAGCGCAGGCCGCCTGGGCCCGGGGCTGGGAATATCGGGATCAGTTACGCGATCCTGGCCTCGTCGGATTTTGGGTGAACTCGATCGCGCGAAATTTATTTCGCGCGCGTTTCCGTACGCCGCTGGCTGTGCCTCTTCAGCACGGGCAGAATGTGTCCTACGCCATCGACTTGGATGCGATTGAGCTCGGCCGTCTGCTGGACCGCTGCTCCGGCCGCGACCGGGCGCTGCTCGAGCAGAGCCTTCAAGGCTACTCGGCTGAGGAGATAGCGCGCAACAGCGGAATTACGCCCACTGGAATCCGGGTGCGTATGCTGCGTGCCCGGCAGGCGCTGCGTCAGAAGATTGCGCCGGTGGCCCCGGTGGCCGCCTGACGGGCGCGCATCGGCAGGCCCGCTTCATCTATGATGTGACGAAGAACTATCGCCGTCACAGATGGATGCCCTTCTCGAACTAAGACGAGTATCAAAGCAATTTCCGGGGCATCGTGCAGTGCACGACGTTTCGCTGGCGATACCACGCGGAACGTTTTTTTCACTACTTGGGCCATCGGGATGCGGCAAGACCACTACGCTGCGGTTAGTGGCCGGATTTGAGACGCCCAGCGCGGGCGAGATCTGGCTGAACGGCCGACGTATCGACCAGGCCCCTCCCTACCAGCGCAACGTCAACACTGTCTTTCAGAACTACGCCCTGTTTCCGCATCTGACGGTCCAGGGCAACGTTGAATTCGGCCTGCGCCGAACCGGCGCGGCGGACATGCAAACGCGGGTTGGGCGGGTCATCGAGCAGGTGCAGCTTTCGGGGAAGGAATCGCGAAGACCGTCGGAGCTTTCTGGAGGCGAGCGCCAGCGGGTCGCCCTAGCCCGCTCCTTGGTGCTTGCGCCTGATGTTCTGCTGCTGGATGAGCCGCTATCGGCCCTGGATCCGCAGCTTCGCAAGCAGGTGCGCTCCGAGCTTAAGGAGTTGCAACGCAAAACCGGTGTCACCTTTCTGTTCGTGACGCACGACCAGGAGGAGGCTCTATCGCTTTCCGACCGGATGGCGGTGATGAACGGCGGCGCCATCGAGCAGACGGGCGCGCCACAAGAGTTGTATCAGAGGCCAGCGACGCGCTTCGTGGCCTCGTTTCTGGGCGCAATGAATTGGATCAACGGCTGCGGGGTCCGCCCGGAGGCGACCAGGCTCTCGCGCCAGATTCCGCAAAATGCCACGAGGGCGCGCCGCGGAGCCGTCAGCCAATCGATTTTTCTGGGCGCCCACACACACATCGAGGTGAAGCTGGAGGGCGGGGAAGCGGTGGTGGCGCAGACGGCTCCCTCCGACGGCGCTTTTCAACCCGGCGAGGCGGTCCACGTTTGGTGGAGCCCGGACGACGAGCTGCGGCTGCCATGAGAGCCCTCCGTTCGTGGTTTATCGCTCCCTCAGCCGTGCTGATGGCAGTCACGCTGGCAGTCCCGCTTGCGATCGTCTGCGTTTATAGCGTGCTGACGCGCGGCGCCTACGGCGGCGTCGAGTGGCCATGGACCCTCGAAAATTACAGCCGGCTGCTGGACCCGTTGTATGGGGCGATCTTTGGGCAGTCGTTCGGTATCGCGGCGGTGGCGACGGGGCTATGCCTGGTGCTGGGATTTCCGCTGGCGCTCTTCATCGCCCGATCGGGTTCGCGAAAAAATCTGTATCTGAGCCTGGTGATTCTCCCTTTCTGGACGAGTTTTCTGATCCGCACCTACGCCTGGATGTTCCTGCTTCGCGATACCGGGCTCATCAACACGCTGCTGCAGGCTCTGGGGCTGATCCGCGCGCCTCTGCCGATGCTCTATAACAATGGCGCCGTGATTCTGGGTTTGGTGTACGGCTATCTTCCCTTCGCCGTGCTGCCGCTGTATGCGACCATCGAGCGGCTGGATGCGAGCCTTCTGGAGGCCGCGGCGGATTTAGGAGCCCGGCCAATGGCCACGCTCGCGCGCGTGACCATACCGTTGAGCGCGCCGGGAATTCGTGCGGCGGCGATCCTGGTGTTTGTGCCCTGCCTGGGAACGTATCTGACTTCCGATCTGCTGGGAGGAAGCAAGACCATTCTGATCGGTAATCTGGTGCAGAACCAATTCACGGCATCGCGGGATTGGCCGTTTGGCGCCGCCATCTCGATCCTTCTGATCGCCGTTGCAATGGCGCTGCTGTTGGCAGTCCGGCGGCAAGGCTCGGAGCTGGTATGAACACTGGTATGAGTATTCGCGCGAAGGACGGCTTCGCGTTTTACGCCGCCGCCGCGTACGCGTTTCTCTACCTGCCGCTACTGATTCTCGCAGTCTTCAGCGTGAACGCTTCGCGGTTCACCGTGTGGCAGGGATTTTCGGCGCGCTGGTATCGGGCCATGCTGGCGGACCACGATTTGCTCGAATCGACGGCCAACAGCCTGATCATCGCCACGGCGTCAACTCTGCTGGCGACCGCGATCGGCACGCTGGCCGCCTATGCGCTGTGGAAACGATCGTCGGTGTGGCTGTCCGGGTCACTCTATCTGTCGCTTGTAACTCCGGAAATTGTCACCGGTGTTTCCCTGCTGGCCTTTTACCAGTGGGCGTTTCGCTATCTGCACTTGCAGCTCGGCATGCACACCGTGGTGCTGGCGCACCTGTCGTTTTCGGTGGCTTACGTGGTCTTGGTGGTGCTGGCGCGGTTGCGAACCTTCGATCCGACGCTGGAGGAAGCCGCGCTCGACTTGGGCGCGACGGAGCTCGGGGCGTTTCGCCGGGTGACGCTGCCCTATCTCGCTCCGGCGATTGCCGCGGCGGCCATGCTCGCCTTTACGGTCTCGATTGACGATTACGTGATCACCAGCCTGGTGGCGGGGGTCGATTCGCGGACACTGCCCATGGTGATCTACGCCATGGCGCGGCGCGGCGTGAACCCGGTGTTGAACGCGGTTTCGACCGTGGTGGTGGTGGCGCTAGGCGCGCTGGTGCTGATCTCGGAAAGGCTGCGCGCGTCATGAGAGGCCGACGCTTACTCACGTGCGCGGTTCCGAATTGCGAGCCCTCCCTATGAACCGGCGGACATTTCTGATCGGTGTCGCAGCGACATCTATCCACACGGCGTGCGCCCGAGGCGCGCGGCTCAACGTCTATAACTGGTCCGACTACATCGCGCCCGATACCGTGGCGAACTTCGAGCGTGAGTCCGGTGCACGCGTGCGCTACGGCACCTACGAGAGCAACCAGGAGATGCTGGCGCAGGTGATGAGCGGCAATTCGGGCTGGGACGTGGTGTTTCCTTCGGAGGACTTTATCGGGCCGATGCGCGACCTCGGGTTGCTTGCGCCGCTTCGTCACGAGTGGCTTCCGAACCTGGACGCGCTCGACCCGGCGTTCCAGAAGCCGCCGTGGGATCCGGAGCTGCGCTGGAGCGTTCCGTACATGCATGGCTCAACCGGCATTCTGTATCAGAAAAGTGTCGTGCCGGCGCCGAGCGCGTGGGCGGCTTTATGGGACCAAAAGCTGCGCGGACGGATTACGATGCTCGACGATGCGACGGAAGTGTTCGGCGCGTGCCTCAAGAAAATGGGGCGCTCCATCAATTCGACCGATGCGGTGGAGCTGATCGAGGCCAAGCGGCAAGCCATCGCCCAGAAGCCGTTGCTGCGGGCGTATCTAAATGCCGAAGTGCGAGACCAGGTGGTGGCGGGCGACGTTCTGGCGGCCGAGGCGTGGGCGGTGACCGCGGGGCAGGCCATTGCCGCCGCGCCCGATAAACTCGCATTCGCATTTCCCGAAGAAGGTTACGCGCGTTTCGCCGACAGCGTCACCATTCTGCGCGAGAGCCGCCGCGTTGAGCTGGCCCATAAATGGATCAACCACCTGCTTCGGCCGGAAGTGGCGGCATCGATCGTTTCAGCGACACGAACTGCGACCGCCAATGGCGCCGCGCAGAAACTGCTCCCCGCGGAAATCCGGGAGAATTCGGTGCTTTATCCATCGGCGGCCACGCTGGAGCACGGCGAGTGGTTCCAGGCCCAACCCTCCGCGTCCCAGAAATTACGCGACCGCCTATGGACGGAGATTAAGAGTTCCTAATAGACTAGTACCAGGGCGGCAGTGGCCGCTGGAGCCTGGCGAATGCCACAACTGACGCTTCCCACACTTCCGAAGCTTACGATCACCTCGGTGATCGACATCCTCGCGGTTGCGATTCTCATTTATCAGTTTTTGCTGATGATTCGCGGGCGGCGCTCGGCCCACATTCTTACGGGGATCTGCACGCTGGTGGTGGTGTACCTGATCGCGGTGTGGGCCCACCTAGAGCTGCTGCGTTCGGTGCTGGCGGGGCTCGCGCCGTACTCGGTCTTCGCGGTGATCGTCATGTTCCAGTCGGAGATCCGGCGGCT
>Ga0210409_10002004_pt1 | contig 25167 bp, 17 predicted proteins | sample IncBWH17MmetaG_FD_161649 | JGI IMG/M metagenome (GOLD analysis project Ga0210409, IMG submission 161649) | Forest soil microbial communities from Barre Woods Harvard Forest LTER site, Petersham, Massachusetts, United States - Inc-BW-H-17-M | ecosystem: Environmental > Terrestrial > Soil >...
CGATTCGATCTTGGGAATGGATCGCATCCCGAAAAGCATGATCGTCGTGGGCGGCGGCGTGATTGGCTGCGAATACGCGTCGATTTTTACGGCGCTGGGAGTGGAAGTGACGCTCGTCGATGGCCGTGAACGCCTGCTCCCGTTTCTGGACGCTGAAATTTCAGAGCTGCTGCGCGCGCGCCTGGCCGGCCTTGGACTGAAATTCCTTTTTCAGGAGCGAGCCAAGAGTACCGAACGCATCGCGGGCGGAGTTCGCATGACTCTCGCGTCGAGCAAGGTTGTCGAGGCGGAAACGGCGCTGCTGGCCGCCGGGCGCCGCGGCGCCGTTGACGGCATGCAACTCGATAAGGCCGGGCTCGGAATCAACCAACGAGGCAATATCGACGTGAACGATCACTACCAGACTCAGGTGCCGCATATTTACGCGGCCGGTGACCTGATCGGATTTCCCGCGCTGGCGTCTACCTCCATGGAGCAGGGGCGCGTGGCGATGTGCCATGCCTTCGGCATCCCTTATAAACGGCGGCTGGCCTCGCAGCTCCCGATGGGAATTTATACGATTCCGGAAATTTCCGCGGTGGGCGAAACAACGGAATCCTGCGAGACCCGGAAAATCAGCTTCGAGGTCGGGCGCGCGAAATATGCGAACAAAGCGCGCGGACAAATCATCGGCGAGTCCACGGGAATGCTGAAATTAATTTTCCGCCGGGACAACAAACAATTGCTTGGCGTGCAAATTTTCGGAGAGGGCGCGACCGAACTGATTCACCTGGGCATGGCCGTACTCGAATCCGGCGGCGCCATTGATACATTCATCGAACTGGTTTTCAATTTTCCCACGCTCTCCGAACTGTATAAGTATGCCGCCTACGATGGCCTCGGCAACTTAGCCGGCCATAAATTGCGCGAGGGGTAAGTAGAACATGCTTCAGCCTGTCTGGTTTTGATTTTTGCGGTATCGGCGGAAGTCAAAAGAAGACAGGCTGAAGCCTGTCCTACTATCAATTCGTCGGATTCGATGGAAATTTCAAATAGGGCAAACGCACCCCTCGCAACACGATTTGGTCCGCGCGAATCGCCGCCGGAGCTTCAAAACCCGCCGACCCGCCCGCAGCCACGAAATCATCCTGATCGACGCCGTCGCCGCTGACGCCGAGTCCTCCGACCAGCACACCGTTGCGATAGAGCGGCACCGACCCTGGAAAAAAAACAACTCCGCTTTGATTTGCTGCGGCAACTTGAAATCCTTGTGTGCAGGGATTCGCCACATCGTGCAAATAGAGATTGAAAAATGGACCGGGGGAGCTGCCGTCAATTCCCGGAGGGAAAAAAGGCTGGGCGCCGTAACCGATCGTTCGATTCGTGACGGCAGTGCCCGCCGGCACGCCCGTCAAATCGGCAGCCGTGCGCGCGGCTCCACTAAAGTAAACCATGTTGCGCGCTTTGCTGGTGGCTACGTCGATGCTGAAGACGGTGCTGTCCGCCATGCGGTAGAGGCCGATGATCGTGCCGTCGAGATCGGCAACCGCAATGGCCATGCGCGCGGAGGAGCCGATGGGCAGTCGAATAACCGCGCGCGTCGTGTTCGCCGTCGCAATGGCATTGTTGATGATCGTGGTGACCTCGGTCGCCGCGAGCCCACCGAGCGGACCGGGCGCCGGCGCGACCAGCATGGTTTCCGGCGGTGTTCCCGGGCTCGCCGATGGCCCTACAAGAAAACTTCCTGTGAAAGTGCCCGCGCTGGTGCCGGCCGGCGGAGTTTTCTGATTCACGAACGGCAGAGCAACGCCGCCAATGAACACCACGCCGGGCGCGGCCGGCGCGGGCCCAAATCCATTTGAGGTTGCCGCCGCGTAGGCTGCATATTCCGCCACGCCGGGCGCAACTCCCGCGACTCCGATGCCGCCCACGAGGCTGCCGTTGCGAAATAACGGCACGCCTCCGGGATTGACTGCGCTGGGATCGCTGTCATTCACGTCCGCTTTTCCCGTCGCGATGCCCAGGCCAGTCGTCGCACCGCTGATGGAGCGCGCGGGCGGAACAGATTGCCCGGCAATAAAATTTGTGGAAAGGGTGCAGCCGCGATTCGTATTTTCGATTCCGTAGAGCGGCGCGTTGGGCGTGTCCGCGATACCGGGCGGAAAATGAATTCCGCTGATAAAGCGCACGGTCCGCGAGGAAAGTGGCGCCTGATCGTTGCTGAAAAACGCGCCGGTGCGCGCGAGCGAGACCGCCAATTCGTTTGCGTCCACTTGCGCGTTAAAATTTCCCGTGGCCAGCGCCGGCGCGGACGGCTTGCGATAGACGCCGAGGATGTTCCCGGAGCGGTCCACCACGGCAATCACCATCGTATTTGGATCAGCGGCCTGCGCCGCAGCTCCGATGAGCGCGGTGACGTCGGCGGCCGTGAGGCTTTGTACGGCGGGCGGCGGAGGCGCGGAGGTCAAACTGCCGACTACGCCCCCGCAGCTGGTAATCGCCGCGGCAAACACGACCCCCAATCCAAAAAATATGCCGCGCCAGAATTTGTGATTAGAGATTTCTTCGGTGAGCTGGCCCATGAGAGGTCACTGCTTTGTTATCACATCGCCCAGCGGCGCTCAAGAGAAGCAATCACGTTGTGCGAGGATTGCAAATGGGAGGGTTTGAGTGGCACATGCTTCAGCTTGTGGGGTTTGATTTTACTCATGCCAAAAGCACACAGGCTGAGAGTGCTTGTGGCAACTTCTAAATCTTTGTAGGGCACGGCTTCAGCCGTGCCATAAAACATGCAAAATCAATGCGGCTTTACAGGCCGCGGAAATAATGTCTTGTTTTGTCATTCTGAGCGAAGCGAAGAATCTCTCTTCGACTTAAGCATAAGAAAAGAAACAAGGAGAGATTCTTCGCTTCGCTCAGAATGACAGCGCTTTGAGTTTTTCCGCAGCCTGTTTAGCCGCTGGCTTGCTCAAAACCGAGTTGCCACACAGACTCCAAAGTGTGTACTACTAAACCAGCTTTCCCGGCAATTCCGAAAGTCCATGAACAATCAAGTCAGGCTCAAACTCCCACGGATCGAACGCGCGTTTCGGATCACGCCGCACCCAGGCTGCGCGCAAGCCGCAGGCCTTCGCGCCGATCACGTCAAACGGGTTGCTGGAAACAAGCCAGACCTTTTCTCTGTCAACTCTTAATTCCGTCACGAGGTGTTCGTACACCGCCGGATCCGGCTTGAAGCTGCGAATCGCGTCCACACTCACAATCTTGCTGAAACGCGGCAGGACTCCCGCATGCTCGAGCAATCCGCGCACGGCGCTCAGGGTCCCGTTCGAGAAAGCGGCGATTGTAAATCCCTGCGCCGCGAGTTTTTCGAGCGCGCCGGGAACATCCGGATAGGCAGGCAACTGCAAATACTTCGACATCAACTTTTCCTGCGCTTCTTCGGGAAGAGATATTCCCAACTGCGCGCCGACAAAGCGCAGTGCCTGCGCCGTACACGCGTCAAAGTTGCGATACTTTTTCATGAGCGCGCGGCGAAACGAATATTCGATCTGCTTGCTTCGCCAGAGTTCGGAGGCTTCTTTTGCTTTCTCTCCGAAGGCCGCGCGGAGATGTTCCTCCATGTGAAATGGATCGATCAGAGTTCCGTACACATCGAAGGCCAGAAACGCTTTGGGCTGCTTGTTTGACATGTAAACTCCTCGCGCCGCCAGCATAAAGGCGAAGGAACGCATGTGGGAACCTCAAAGTTCGTTTTTCCTCGTTTTCCGCGGCGGTGCGGGTGTTTCCAACTCGGCGCATGCCGGGCCAAAACTCCTTGCCGCCACTGGTAGATTGTTGTTAGCTAGTCCGCGGCTGGCTGGGCATCTCTCTCGAGCAGGAGAAACAAAATACTCTGGATGCGGCGCGCATCCGAACCAATCCGAAGGCTTTGCCTGGGCTTCTTGCTGGCGTGCGTGCCTGCGGTGGCCGCGGCGCCCGCGACCGTATCGCCCAGGCACGCAACCGCCCGGCGGCGGCATACGCCCGCCTCAACGAAGCGTGCTCGTTTGCGCCAGAGAGCGCGCCGCTCGCGTTCACTTCGTCCGGCCAGACCTTCCTATGTCCTCGCGTCAGTGCGCATCCCCAGCCGGAATTTCGGCGCGCGTTCGCCTGGTTTTCCTCTGCCCGCATTTCCGCAACAGGGCGAGCAGAGGATCCCGAGGCAAATTCCCGCCAAGACAGCGGCACTGCAAGGAATTGTGCGAGATGGCGCGGCGCGCGGAATAATCGGCGCCTTGATCGCGCTCACCAATCGCGCGACGGGCATGACGCGTACCCTTTCGACCAACGCGGACGGCGTGTTCCGTTGGACCGGTCTCGCGCCCGGAACTTATCTGTTGTTGGTGCAGAGCGACGGCTTCGCGAGTTTGACGCGCGACGATGTGCTTCTCGACGCCGGAGACGTCGTGACCGTCGAGCTTACGCTTTCTCCCTTGTCGGCCTCCGCCGCACCCGCCTCTCGTTTGCCGCGCAGGCCTGAACTCGGCCCTCCAGTTCCTGGCTCCGCAGCAACAGTGGCCGCCTCGTCCTATCGCGAATTGCGCCGCCGTCCAGATGCTCTGCCGGGAGAAGAGATCACCACGCCTGAATTTTTGCCGCCCTCGCAGGAAGTGTTTCTCGAGATGCCGGACCGCTGGAACGTCGCCATGCCGGAATGGAATCGCTACGGGCGCAGCGGAGAATATCCATACGTGCGCGCGAGCCGCTGGTGGGATCCTTTCAATCGCAACCGGCTGAAGGGCGACACGCCGATTTTTGGCCAGCAGACTTTTTTGAACATCGCGGCGATTTCAGACACTTCTGTTGACGAACGCCGCGTGCCGTCGACGAGCAACATCAGCTCGGCGCAGCCGGGTAGCAGCGGTTATTTCGGCAAAGGGGAACAGTTCGCGCTGAGCCAGACGTTCCGATTTTCTTTCGATCTGTTCCACGGGGACACTTCGTTCCGTCCCGTCGATTGGCGAATCCAGGTGACTCCTGCCGTGAACGTGAATTATCTGGATGTGCGCGAACTGGGAATCGTGAATATCGACGTGCGCGACGGCACATCGCGCCTCGAAGCGCACGCCGGGCTTCAGGAAGCGTTTGCGGAATACAAGATTCGCGACTTAAGCCCTAACTATGATTTCCTTTCCGTACGCGCGGGGATTCAGAGTTTTTCCAGCGATTTTCGCGGGTTTCTATTTGTGGACGAACAGCCCGGCGTGCGCCTGTTTGGAAATCTTCACTCAGACCGCTGGGAATATAACGCCGCCTATTTCAACCTGCTTGAAAAAGATACGAATAGCGCCCTCAATACTTTCGAGCCGCGCCACCAGCAGGTGATCATCGCTAATTTTTACATGCAGGATTTCATTAAGCCGGGCTATACGACGGAGTTCAGCATTCATTACAACAAGGACGACGCGACCGTCCACTACGATGACAACGGTTTTCTCGTGCGGCCCGCGCCCATCGGCATTTTTCAGCCGCACGAAATTCGCGCCGCCTATCTGGGCTGGAGCGGCAACGGTCATTTCGGCCCCATCAACGTGAATCATGCTTTCTATGAGGCGCTCGGGACGGATAGCCTGAACCCGATCGCGGGGCGCCCCGTCACCATCAACGCGCAGATGGCCGCTGCGGAAATTTCGGTGGACAAAGATTGGGTGCGCTACAAGGTCTCCGCGTTTTATGCTTCCGGCGACGGAAATCCGCGCGATGGCCGCGCGACCGGTTTTGACACTATCGTCGACGATCCCGCGTTTGCGGGGGGAATGTTCAGCTTCTGGGACCGCGAAGAGCTTCGCCTGCCCGGCACAGGAATCGCGCTCACGCCCGGCGACAGCCTGCTGCCCAGCTTGCGCACCAGCAAGACGGAAGGCCAGGCGAATTTCGTGAACCCCGGAATTTTCCTCGTGAACGCCGGCGCGAATTTCGATGTCACGCCGAAACTCAAAAGTTTCCTGAATGTGAACTATCTGCGATTCGAGCGCACCGCTCCCATCTCGCTGCTCCTTTTTGAATCGCCTATTCACAATACGATTGGCTTGGATACCAGCCTCGGATTTCAGTATCGCCCCCCGCTCTCCGAAAATATTTCGATCAAGGGCGGCGCCGCAGCGCTGTTCCCAGGGCAGGGCTTTCGCGATATTTTTTCCGGCACCACGCAATTTTCGCTTTTTGCGAATGTGCGGTTTCAGTTTTAGTAGCACAGCCACTCTTGGCTGTGCGGGTTTTGCGATCGTGGTTGGGCCGGGCAACGCATGAGCGGCCTGCAAAAGCGCACAGCCGGGAGTGGCTGTGCTACATGACTTAGCTTCGAGCGTTATTTTTAGCGTTGAAGGCTGAATGAATCTCCGGACCACAAATCGCAATCGATTCGCGCGGCTGGTGCAAGCCTCTCCATGGGCCGCGCTGGCGCTGAGCTTGCTCTTCGCCGCCTTAGCCACGCGCATGACCGCACCGTCTCTGCGCGCCGCCGATGAAAAGGCCGGCCCAAACCTGTTGGGCCAGTCGCAAGAAGAAGCCGACCGCAAGAGCGCCGGTTGCGTTTCCTGCCACACACAAACCGACGCGCCAACCATGCACACAACCGGCACGTTGCGCCTCGGCTGCACGGACTGCCACGGAGGAAACGCGGACGCGCGGGCCGCTTCGAGCGCGGCATCCACTTCGCCCGAATACGAACAAGTGAAGCGTCAGGCCCACCCGCAGCCTCGCGATCCAAAACTGGCGGACCGGTCGGCAAATCCCCAGCGCCTGTACACGCGGTGGCTAAAGGAAAGCCCCGAATACGTGCGTTTCGTTAATCCCGGCGACCTGCGCGTCGCGCCCGAAACGTGCGGCAGGGCCGGATGCCATCCCTCGGAAGTGCGCAACGTTTCCACCAGCATGATGACCACAGGCGGCTTACTCTGGGGCGCGGCGCTCTATAACAATGGCGCCTATCCTCGCAAGGACACGCAATTCGGCGAAAGCTACTCGCGCGACGGCGCCCCGCAAGCGGTTCGAACGATTCCGCGGCCTTCCACGGAGCAAACACGAACACAGGGCGTCCTTCCGGAGATCACGCCGCTCGAACGCTGGGAAAATTCACAGCCCGGCAACGTCCTGCGAGTATTCGAACGCGGGGGCGGCCCGAAAGGCGAAGTTGGCGAGCCCTCACGTGACCCCACTGACGCTGGAAGACCTGACGACAAATTGAGCACGCGAGGATTCGGCACACTCTTGCGCACCGATCCGGTTTTTCTCGGCCTGCAAAAAACACGCCTTCTCGATCCGCTGCTTTCCTTGCCGGGCACCAACGATGAGCCGGGCGACTATCGCGCCAGCGGATGCACGGCCTGCCACGTCGTGTACGCGAACGACCGTTCCGCCGGGCATTCCGCGCAATATGCTCCGTTCGGCAATCGCGGTTACAGCGCCACGAAGGACCCGACGATTCCGCGCGAAGAATCCGGCCACCCCATCCGCCATGAATTTACGCGTTCGATTCCGTCGAGCCAGTGCATGGTCTGCCATGTGCATCCCGGCACGAACATGATGACCACTTATTTCGGCTACACCTGGTGGGACAACGAATCTGACGGCGGCGCGATGTACCCGAAACAGCAGCACAATCCCTCCGAGCAAGAAAAATTCGACGTGTCGCAACGAAATCCAGAAGGCGCGACCGCGCGCGGGCTGTGGTCCGACGTAAAGTTTCTCGCCGAGACAGGCAGCGCCGCGTTCAACGCAAAATTGAAGGACACGCAATTCGCCGATTTTCACAGCCACGGCTGGCTTTTCCGCGCGGTGTTCGCGCGCGACCGTGAAGGCCATCTGCTCGATGAAAAGGGAACCGCAGTCCCTCCAGACGACCCGAAAAAGTTTGAGAAAGCCGCGCACCTCGCGGATATTCATTTGCAGAAAGGAATGCAGTGCGTGGACTGCCACTTGGAGCAGGACAGCCACGGCACCGGAAAACTCTACGGAGAGCCGCGCGCCGCGATTGAAATGGATTGCGTCGATTGCCACGGCACGATCTCGCAGCCGGCAACGCTCGTCACCTCCGGCCCTGGCGCTTCCGGCGGCGGCAGGCACCTCGACGCGCTGCGCACGCCGTGGCGCGAGCGGCAGTTCGAGTGGCGCGACGGAAAACTGATCCAGCGTTCGATGATGGACCCGCACCTCGAATGGGAAGTGGTGCAGACGCTCGACTCGATCACCCCGGGGAACGCGCACTACAGCGAGAAATCGCGACTGGCAAAAACGCTGCGCACGGACGGCGTGACCTGGGGCGACGTCCCCAAAAACGAATCGCAGCTCGCGCACGCCAACAGCAGCATGACCTGCTACGCCTGCCACACATCGTGGACGCCCAACTGTTTCGGTTGCCATCTGTCCATGACTTCGAACGAGAAGCGCCCCATGCTGCACAACGAAGGGCTCACCACGCGCAACTGGACGGCCTACAATTTCCAGGTGTTGCGCGATGACGGCTACATGCTCGCCGTGGACGGCACTGTCACCGGGCATCGCGTCGCGCCCGCGCGGTCCTCCTGCGCGATTCTGGTGAGCTCGCAAAATGCCAATCGCGAGTGGCTGTACAACACGCAGCAAACTGCTTCCGCCGAAGGCTTCAGTGGCCAGGCGTTTTCCACATTCGTGCCGCACACCGTGCGCGCCCGCGAAACCAAGCAGTGCACCGATTGCCACGTCTCCGCCGCGCGCGACAACAACGCCTGGATGTCCATGCTTCTCTTGCGGGGCACCAATTTTCTCAACTTCATGGGCCGCTACGTGTACGTGGCCGCCGGCAACAAGGGTTTTGAAGCCGTCGTGACCGCCGAGCATGATGAGCCCGAGGCCGTCATCGGCAGCGATTTGCATCGCTTGGCCTATCCTGATGATTTCCGCAAGCACGAGGATCACAAGCGCGAACTCACGACCGCGTATCGTCACGGCGGAAACGTTCTCGACATCCAACTGCGCGGGGAGTATGCCTACGCGGCCATGGGCGCCGGGGGCTTCCGCGTTTTCGACGTCGCCAACATTGACAATAAGGGTTTCTCCGAGCGCATGGTAACCGCGCCGGTTTCACCGCTCGGCCAGCGCCTGTATGTGAAGACCACGTACGCCACCGCCGTCGCCACTCCCACAACGCTGGCCGTCGATCCCCTGCGCACGCAGGACCCCGCCAACGAAGAGCAGAAAATCCATTTGATGTACGGATTTCTCTACGTCGCGGACAAGTACGAAGGCCTCATCGTCGTCGGCAATCCCGATCTAAAGGGGAAAAATCCCGGCGTCGGCACTCTGCTCGACGGAAATCCGGAAAATAATTTTATCGGCCGCGCAGCCACGTTTAACCCGGGCGGGATCCTGAACGGCGCGCGCCGCATCACGATTGCGGGGAGGTACGCCTACATTCTCTGCGACCGCGGCCTGGTCGTAGTCGATCTCGACAATCCGCTCGCGCCGCGCGTGACGGCTGAAATTGGCGCGCCCGATCTCGTGGATCCGCAGGGCGTCGCCGTGCAATTCCGCTATGCCTTCGTCGCCGATCGCCAGGGTCTGAAGGCGCTCGACGTGACCGATCTCGCGCATCCTCGGATGGTGCCCGGCGCATTTGTGAAGCTGGACGACGCGCGCAATGTCACCGTGTCGCGCGCGACTTCGTATGTTTCCGCCGGCAAGAACGGCGTCGCCCTGGTCAATGTGGAGCAGCCCGAGCATCCGCGCCTTGATCAAATATTCACCGCGGATGGCCAGCTAAACGATGTGAATGATGTGAAAATTGGCGCGGTGGATGCCAGCGTGTTCGCCTATGTGGCCGACGGCCGCAACGGCCTGCGCATCCTTCAAGTGATTTCCCCGGAAGATTCGTCCGAGTCCTACGGATTCAGCCCGCGCCCCACTCCGAAATTGATCGCGACCTACCGCACCGCCGGCCCGGCGCTCGCGATCTCTCGCGGCATCGACCGCGACCGCGCTGTCGACGAGAGCGGCAACCAGCTCGCCGTTTTCGGGCGCCGCGGCGCGCGCCCCTTCAACCGCGCCGAAGCCGAGAAGCTCTACCTTCGCAACGGCACCCTCTACACCGTGACGGACGCGCCCCCCGGCCCGCCGCAGCCGTTCGCAGTTGCAGATTCTTCCGTGAAATCCTTGTACGATCGTGTGCGCGCTCTCCTCCCCTGACGGCAGGAAAAGCCCCTCCTCTGAAGAGTCGGGCTACAACAGCGAGGCCGCCATCGCGCGAATGCTGTAACCCGGGTCTTCAGACCCGGGGATTTTCTCGTCCGTCACCGGGACTCGCGCCCATAGCAACACAGCTACTTATTTCTCGTGACCAGCAATTGCCGGGCCGTTGAACAAGCCCGCCAGCGAAAAATTGCTGTGCGCAGGTTTTCGCCGGGCAGGATCGTGGTACGTGTGGCACTCGAAGCAGCGTGATTCCGCCGCTTCGGCGCCGGCATGGTGGCAGGCGCGGCACGTGGCGATGCCGGGCAGCAGCACATCGGAACTCTGCTGGCTGGTGGCCGCGGTGGCATGGCAGCTCACGCAGTCGACCAGACCGTGCAGCGAGTGATCGAAATTGGCGTGCGGCATATAGCGCGACGTGATATTCGACGGCGCGACTTTGGGCAATGCGGCGCCTTCACGCGCAACGAGCGTGTGGCATTGCTTGCAGGTCTTGCGCCACAGGAGCTGTTCGTCCTCGGCCGTTCGTTCAGCAACCCATTGAGGAGGCGTAAGCAATCGAAAGTCCGCGGGGATCGGCTCTTCCGGCAGATCGCGGCTAGGATCGCGCGGCACGCGCAAATCTGACGGATGCGCCGCAATGTAGGCCTGCAATTTCGCCACGACGAACGGGTGAATCACTTCCGGCTTGTCGTGTGGGACCGCGTCGGGAAGCCGCTTGTCGAATTGCAGCGCATGGCAAGCCGCGCAAGTCCGCGAGTACGTGGCCGGCGCCATATACGCCCGCGAAGGCCCAGAAATGCTCAACTCTTTTTTTGGGCTATCCGCCGATGAATTCTGCGGTGTTCCCGCCGTGCTACTTGAATCTCCATAGGGCCATGGACCGCTGGCGTCCGCCGCCGAGCGGTGGCAGTCGGCGCAAACCATTTGCACGCCGCTGCCGTTCGGCCCGAGAAGATTCGGCTGCAAGTGGAGGTAATGGTTGAGCTGAATGGTTCCGGGGTCGCCGCCTCCGGATCGCAGCACGGCGAATTCGGGATGATTCCCTTCAAAACTCCCGATGTTGCGGACAAAAATGCTGGGACTCCCGCGCGTCGCCAGGGCCGCGTGACATTGCGTGCAGTTTGCGTCACTCGTGGCCGCAAGGCGAATCGCTCCCCGATGATCGGCGTGACAGGATGCGCACGTGGGCGTAAATGCCTGCGCCGCTTGATGCAAAGAGCCGTCATGGCACGCGAGGCACTTCTGGTCGATGATCTTGGCGTCATAAAAACCCAGGTTGGATTGGTGGCAAGCGGAACATTGCTTGGTGAGAACCGCATGCGCGGAGGACAAGCTTCCGGCGGAGTACACCCGGCGATCCCTGCGAACGCCATACCATGCGATCGACAGGATGGCCAGCGCCGGGGCCGCAACAGAAAGCAAAAACCGCCAGTGGCGCTGCGGGCTCGGCCTCTTGAAATAGTCGAGATCGATACGTTGCGCGAGCTTCTTGGTTGTGCGTGTTCTCGGCAAGAGTGCTGATCCTCAATTCGGCCCGCAATTCGAAGGCCTGCTGCCAATGCAATACTCGATTTGTGGGTCGGAGCTTCAGCTCCGACGTTTGCCATCACTCGAATTGTGGGCTTTAGCCCCTGTCCGGCGGCTCACATTCCAGCAAGCCAGCGGCTAAGGCCGCATTAAAACCGGCGACTTTACGTCACTGCTAAAAGCCGTGACCCACAAACCCTCCTTCAACTCAATAACTCACTGGGCAAAACCGGGTTTGCCCCACTAGTATCGCAAGGCCATCACGGCATGGACGGCCCCGAGTAAGATCAATGCAAGCGAAAGAGGAATGTGCAACAGCAGCCAGCCGTGCAGCCACAAGTGTAAATGTGTCTGCAGAGTCAGTTGGCGCTCCTCTTCGCAAATTCCTTCCAGATCCTCAATCGCCGCGTGCAGCGAAGCCGGCAGCAGGCGTCGCAACTGGGCGAAGGCGCTGCGCGAACGGGCCGCGTCGCCCAGAGCGCTTCCGCGCGCTCCAGGTTTTTCCAAAAATGGCTTCAGTTCCTGCTCGTAGAAATTGCGCAGCGGCGCCGCCTCACCCATCACGGCGACGGCCGGTCCGGCTGAATCCGGCTCGCTTCCTTCGGTCGCCGTTTTTTTATCGGCGCCGGCGGCTTGCTTCATCAATTCCTCGGCCTCTTCCAGAAGTTGCGCGCGCACGTGTCCAATTTCTTCGTAAATCGTTTCCATGGTCACCTCCCGCGTCATCACGCGCGGCATGTAATGCTGCAGCGCGGCTCCAAAGATGCCGCTGACGACAACGGCGATGAGCAGCGTCATCAACCACGCCGTCAAGCCGTGCCCGTAGCGGAATCCGGAGTGAAATAAAATAATCGGCAAGCTCAGCAGGCCGAGCCACAGATGGCCGCGCATCCACGTTTGCGCGCGGCCAAAGCGGTAAATGGCCACTCTCTTTCGCGCGCCCAGCAACGCCGCAAAAATCATGAATGCAAATCCGGCGCCGCCAAATGCCAGCCCCATCGCCGTGCCGCCCATGGACCCCGCGCCGAATGGGACCCCATAGGCGGCGTAGAGCAAAAGCGAGACACCCAAAATTGCGAGCGACGCGACCAGCCAGCCCTTGTGTGTGCGATCAATGCGCACAGTTCATTCTCCGAGTCCGGATGCCACTTTGCGATTCGAAGGATCGGAATCGCAGCCACAGGTTTCGTTGCAGAGCGCATGGTTTTGTAGCGCCGGCGTCCCGCCCGCAATTGTTGTCGTCGCGACTCGGCACAATAATGCCGGCGGGACGCCGGCGCTACACAACTCCCGCCTCCAATTCGCCTTGGGACGCAATACGAATGGGAGTCGAAGGCGCAATGAGGAATTCAGCCTAACGCCACGAATCATTGCCGGGCCCTTCCTGATTTCCCGACGCGCTGTCCCAGCGTCCCTGCGAAGAAATCGCGCGGCTCCACGCGATGCGCGGCATCGTGCGGACACGCATAAACGCAACTGGGCTCGGCATGTTCGGTGCAAAGATCGCAGGTCGTGGCTTTTTTCTGCACCACGGCTTTTTTTTGCCCGGGGTGCTCGTGATCCTCGGCCTGGGCGGCGAAGGAATGCATGTTGATGTTCCCGTACGGGCAATTTTTCGCGCACAGCCCGCAGCCGATGCACCAATCTTCGATGATCACCTCCAGCGAATTGCGCCGCCGGATCGAGCCGACGGGGCAGCCCACCATGCACAGCGGATCGCGGCACTGCCGGCAGGAAGTGGCCACCAGAAAATTCTCAAAGCGCAACCCTTCGCGCACGAGGCGCGTCACCCCGTCATGCGAATCGGCGCAGGCGGTCACGCAGGCGTCGCAGCGCGTGCATTTTTCTAGGTCGAGCACCAGCAGGCTCTGCGCTTCCATCAACCCCTGCGCCAGAAAACTCTCGAGCGGCACGCTGCGCATCATGCGCAGGCGCTCCTGGTTCGCTTCCTGGCGCTCGCGCGCGGCGCGTTCCAGGCCGGAACGAACCTCCGGATACATTTCCACCATCGCGCGAAAATCTTCCGCGGAGATGCGCACGACCTCGACGTGATCGAGCGCCGAACACGCCGCCGTGCGCGTCCCTCCGCCGAGCAATCCAATTTCGCCGAAATAATCGCCGCGCGACAAATATGCCAGCACCAGTTCGCCGCCGGGATAGCTCTCGGAAACCTTCACAAATCCGAGCCGCACCAGATAGAAACTATCGGCCGGATCTCCTTGTTTGCAGATCACCTGGCCTGGCGCGAAGCGCAAGAGCTCGACGCGGTCGCGCAAATGGTCGATGAAATCCTGACGGAGGCCTCGAAAGATGGTGACATCGCGCAAATGCGAATCGAGCGCACGGCGCCGGTAGGTTTCGTCCAGCTGCGCGCGGAACGCCTTGCTCTTTTGCAGCACGTCGAGAACGTTGCGCAGCATCTCGAGCATGGTGCAATCGGTTTCCGCGCGCACCGTCGCCGACCGCGGATAGTAATTCATGCAGGTCATTTCGCCGAACAGCTCGCCCGGGCCCAGTTCGGCGACGGGATGGTCGTACGCCAGGTCGACAGGCGCGTCGATCGGAATCGAGCGCCGGTCCGCTTCGTCCTCGCGGCGGTCTTCCTGGCGCGCCGCAAGCCGGCTCGTGAGTTTGCTCGTCAGTTGCGTGAGAAAGCCGCTCGGGCGGCCTTGCGCCTTCACATGCGCGATGGGAGTGGCGAGCGCCACGCTCGCCTGGCCTTCCAGAATGTAAAACGCGGTCGAGCCAAATTCGCCTTCGCGGCAGACGATGTCTCCGCGCCGGAAGTGCCGCCACACCGTCGCGCTCGCATTCTTCTTCAAAAATTGCGGGGAAATATCCTTGAAAACAGGAAGTCGGAGAAGATCTTCGGCCGCCACAGGCGTCCCGTCCGGCTGCCGCTGAATATCTTTCAACTCTTCAAAAAGCAAGCCGTCGCTCCTCGAGGAAGGCGGATCCCATGGATATTTCGCCCCGCACGCCAAAATTCATATAACAGACCCCGGCTTGCGAGTCCACCTTCGGCCTTCCGGGGTTTTCCATAGGCGTACTCTGAATAAGCATTGGATAGGCGGGCCCTAACTGGGTGTGAAGTGGGTTTGCGACAGTGAGTAGATAGTTTGCCTCAAGCCACCTTACACCGCCGTGCGGCCTTTTCCAGAAGTTCGTGGATCAGCGTCTGGTAAGGTTTGTCCCGCTTTGCGGCGAGGCGTCGGATTTGGGCGAGTAGCCGGGGGGAAATACGGATCGCGCCGAGCTGTTTCGCGTTTCCAGTTATGGGGCGCCCTACCCGGCGGGCGCGCTTTAACTATTCGCCTGTCGATTCCGGAATGTCCGAAAAATCGATCCGCTCATTCTGCATAGGCTTCGCGTTCTTTCGAGCTCGCACAGCGCGCGGTGATGATACGAAGCGTTGCTCTACCACTATTCAAACGCCGCCCAATAATTTATGTATATAAATCCGCGGGGGTGTCCACACCCAGCCCGAGGCGACGTAAATTAAACTTGACACATAATATGTGCGCACGTATACTGTGTACATGAATATCACTCTATCCATTGATGAAAACATTGTCGCTCGAGCGCGTAAGCGCGCCGAAGCCCTTGGAAAGAGCCTCAACCAGTTGGTCCGGGATTATCTGCAGACTATTGCCGACGACGATCCTGAGCGCAGCATTGAGGAGTTCAAGCGACTCTCCGGGCGCGGAAACTCTCGAGGCTGGCGCTTCAATCGTGATGAAATCCATGATCGCTCGTAGTTTCTTCGACACGAATATTCTCGTATATGCGGATGACATTGCTGATCCTATCAAGCAGGAGCTCGCGGCTGAACTCATCGCCGCGCATCGGCGCGAGAGAAGTGGCGTGGTCTCACTCCAGGTTCTTCAAGAGTACTTTGTGGCAGCCACACGTAAGCTTGGAGTCGATCCGCAGACCGCGCGGCGCAAGGTTGAACTGCTCGCGGAATTTGTTGTTGTGACGCCCGACGTTGCGGATATTCTGGCGGCGATCGATCTCCACCGCCTCCACCAGTTTTCTTTCTGGGATGCCTTGATTCTGCGTTCGGCAAAATTGGGAGGATGTGCGGTGTTGTTCTCCGAGGACTTTCAGGATGAGCGGCGGATCGAAGGGCTCCGCATTGTGAATCCTTTCCGTTAGGCCGTTAGCATTGCCGCACACCGGATCGCGCAACGAAATCCTTATCTGCTGGTGGTGGGGTTCGATACTAAGAAATCTATTGATTTCCTTTCGTTGACTTCACTTCCAGCGGGCAGTATAAAAATTCTGACACGGGCCGGCTGCACGGCCCGCGCCAAGAAGGCAGGGCTCCATCCGAGCACAGGAATGAGAATCGGGCCTGTAGCCAAGCGCTTGACGCTGCCATGCGCCGTGGTTTGGCTCGGCGCGATTTTTTTTGCGTTTCCGAATTCGTCGCGAGCCAAGAATCCTCCCGCGGACTCCTCCAAATATACGGGGCCCGGCTCCTGCAGTTCCACCAGTTGCCACGGCAGCGTCAAGCCCCGCGCCGACAACCGCATTTTTCAAAACGAATACAGCATCTGGGCCGTGAGGGACAAGCATGCCAAGGCCTACGACGCGCTAACCGGTCCAATTGGCCAGCGCATGGGGCGAATCCTGGGCCTCGGCAAATCCGAGCAAGCGGCGAAATGTCTCGCCTGCCACGCGCTCGATGTCCCTGCCGAGGCGCGCGCCAAAACTTTTGATCTGAGCGAAGGCGTCAGTTGCGAGAGTTGCCACGGGCCCGCGTCCGCATGGCTTGGCCCGCACACGACGCGCACCTGGACGCACGAGCAGTCCGTCGCCGCCGGGATGTACGACACACGGAACCTCGCCCGCCGCACGGATAAGTGTTTGACCTGCCACCTCGGCACGCAGGAAAAATTCGTCGACCACGAAATGATCGCCGCCGGGCATCCCGACCTGTACTTCGAGCTTGATTCCTTCTCCGCGGTGATGCCGCGCCACTGGAAAACGCCGCGCGAGAGCGCTCCCGGCGTCCCCGCGGAAAATGACATCTGGGCAGGTGTGCGCGAGTGGGGCACAGGGCAGGCTATACAACTCCGCGCCGCAATGGAGCGCGTGGCGTGGCGCGCCAAGGGCAAGAATTGGCCGGAGTACTCCGAGCTGCAATGTTTCGCGTGCCACCATTCGCTGACGGCGCCCGAACAGAGCTGGCGGCAGGAGCGCGGCTACGCAGGCCGCCGCCCGGGAGATCCGCCGTGGAACGCCTCGCGCTACGCGGTCTTCCGCGAACTCGCTCATCAAGTGGACAACGAAGTGGCGTCGCGCCTGGACGACCAGGTCGCGCAGCTGGCCAAATCCCTCAGCCAGTTAAATCCCGATCGCGAAGCGGTCGCCGCAACCTCAGCCAGCGCCGCGGCGCTCTCCAGCCAGCTTGCTGCGCGGATCGAGGCGCAACCCTACGACGCGGCGATGACCTTGCGCCTGCTGCACCGGATTTCGGATGACGCCGAGGAGATTTCGAACGAGGGCGAGCGCGCCGCCGAGCAGGCCGCCATGGCGCTCGATTCGCTGTTCATCGCCTATACCCGCGCGGAGAAAGCCCCAAACGACGCCGAAGTGCGCGCCGCCATCAACGGCCTGTTCCAGCAGCTCGAAAATCCCTCGAACTACAACTCCTCTGATTTTTCGCGCCAGATGCGCAAGGTGGGTACGTTGCTGCATTAAGGCAGGCTGTGGCTTGCTGGAAAGTGGCGCGGGCTTCAGCCTGCGGGGGTTGGCCGGCGCAAGGTCGCTTATCCAGTAACAAAACCCGCAGGCTGGAACCCGCGCCACTTGGTTTACCGCCCGGCGAGAGAACCGAGTTCATGGCGGGACTGCAGAACGCGCAAGATGGAATCGCGCGTGACGATGCCGACCACGTTTCCGCCGGCAATCACCGGCATCTGTTGCATCCCGATCGTGCGCATGCGGTCGAGCAGGGATAGCGCCGGTTCTTCCGGCGCGGCCCAGTGCAATTTGTTCTTGGGAAGCATCACCGCTTGTACCGAGGTGACCTCCCAATCTTGCTGAGGAACGGTGTTGAGCGCCTCGGCTGTGACGAGGCCGACGAGTTGATCGCCGGCCAAAACCAGGTGCGCGCGGCGGCCGGTGCGCACCATTTCGCGGGCATAGTCTTCGAGTGAAATCTCGCGCCCCACGGTGTGCAACTCAGGCGTCATGATGTCGGCCACGCGCAGACCCTCGAGCGCCCCGCGCGCCTCCACTTGCGCCTGGCTCTGCTTCGCCGCCGACAAAATAAACCAGCCGATGAACGCAAGCCAAAGTCCTCCGACCGGGCCCCCGAGCGGGGCATAATTGCTGATCGCCGTCACTGCGCCCAGCGCGATCATCGCGTAAGCAACCACTTGCCCCGAGCGCGCGGCGATCCGCGTTGAGCGCGCGTAATCCTTGTTAAAACTCCAAACAATGGCCCGAAAAATGTGCCCACCGTCCAGGGGAAATCCCGGGATCAGATTGAACACTGCCAGACTGAAATTGATCCAGGCCAGCGATCCGGCGAGTGTTTTCAAAATGGCATTGGGTCCGGCGTGCCACGTGACCAGCGCAAAGCCTCCGGCAAGGAAAAAGCTGGAAAGCGGACCCGCCACCGCGATGTTGAACTCTTCCAGCGCGCGCGCAGGTTCGCGGCCAATGCGCGAAACGCCGCCGAACACGAACAAGGTGATCGATGCCACGGGAATCTTGTAATACTTGGCAATCACGCTGTGCGCCATCTCATGAAATACCAGTGAAGCGAAAAACAGCAAGCTCGTCATCAGCCCCAATCCCCACAACCGTGAGGTGGAAATGTTGAGCTGCAGGGCGTCGAACTCGGAAGCGAAAGAAAATGCGATCAGCCCGAAAATGATGAACCAACTGGTGTGCAAAAAGATCGGTATCCCGTAGATTCGCCCGATTTGGATCCCTTCCTTGCGCATCGCGGCCCGATTTCCTCAGCTTCAGTATAGCCCAACCGTTGTGTGAGCGACTTGTTACCGCTGCGCGAGCCACTGATTCGTTCACTCGAAATCGTTCACGGATCGCAGCGTAGGTTTTGGTGGCGCCGGCGTCCCGCCGGCGGTTTTCCGAGGCACCAGCAAGCACAAAAATCGCCGGCCCCTCTTCCATCGGGACGAGAAAGCTGCCGAGGCCGCATCCAACTCGCTCCTGGACCGGTACACAGCGTGTTCAACAAGCCACACCCAACCCTCCCCGCCATTAGCGCAACCCCTTCATTTTCAATGCCCGGCGAATTGGCGGGTCTCGTGCCCTTCTTTCGTCGAGGAAAGCGAGGATCGCCATGGAAACCTTCATGAATGGGGCAATGGTAATCGAGGGAGGGCTACTCTCGTTTCTGCTTGCTCCGTGGATGACCTGGGCGGGGCTGCGCGGCCTATTCCGGCTGTTGCCGGTCACGAGTGCCCCGGCCGCCGGCCGAGTCGTCCAGCCGATCCAGCTCATTGCCGGCCGGCAGCAAGGGAATCGGCAACGCGATGCCGCGTAAGGCACGCCAAGCTGCTTTGCGTTCGAATGCGGACTTCCTCTGAGGAACGGGAGCTAAGCCTCGGGGAAGTGAAAGGAGCAGGTCATGTTCGCGCTAAGGTGGTTGCTGATGGCCGCAGGCGTTGCGATGTTCGGCACGGCGGCGGGTGTGGTCGCGTACGACGTCTATCTCGCGATGCAGTTTCACAAGCTGATGGGCTCGGGGGAGCCCGGGGCGGCCGAAAAGGCGGGGCCGAGCCGCTCCATCCGGTGGCCGCTCGCCGTGAAGCTGTTTGGTTGGGCGTGGGCGCCTCTGCTTTTAGCGATGAGCGTCACCACCGTACCCGAGGGCTCGGGCGGCGTGCGCATCAGCCAGATTTCCGGCGTGCAAGCGCGGACGCTGTATCCCGGAGTGCATCTGGTCGTGCCGTTGGTTGAGCGCGTGGCCGTATATGATTTGCGCGATCATCTCTACACGACCAATGCCGCTTCCGACGCCGCCACCAGGAATGAAGTCCTGACGGTGCAATCGCGCGAAGGGCTGACGATCGGGCTCGCGGTGTCGGTACGGTACCGGCTCGATCCCCAGAAACTGGCCTACATTCACTCAAATCTCGCGCAGCCAGTGGATTCGGAAATCGTCGCGCCAGTGGTCTCGACGGCGTTTCGCGATCTGGCTCCCAATTACGTGGTGCGCGAAGTCTTCGCCGTGAAGCGCGATGAATTCCGCGCGAAATCCACCAAGACCATCACCGACCGTCTCGCCTCGGACGGCATCGTGGTGAAGGAAGTGCTCCTGCGCGACGTCCGCCTGCCGGCGGAATATGCAAAGGGGCTGGAAGATATTTTGCTGAAGGAACAGGAAAGCGAACGCATGGAATTCGAGACGGCCATCTACGAGAAACAAGTGAAAATCGCCGAACTCCAGGCGGAAGCCGCCAAGGCGCAACAAGTGAAACGCTCGCAAGCCGACGCCGAATCCCGCGTGATCGCGGCCAAGGCTGAATCCGACGCCATGCAATACACGCTGCCGCTCAAGCAAAAGCAGATCGAGCAATCCAAGCTGGAAGCGCAGGCGCGCAAGGAGGCGACCGTGGAGAACGCGGAAGCGGCCGCGCAATCGAAAGTCATTGACAGCAAAGCCGAAGTCGAACGGCGCAAACTGCTCGCCGCGGCCGATGCCGAGACAACCCGACTGAACGCGGCGGCGAACGCGGAAACGATTCGCCTGACCGCCGCAGCCGACGCCGAGCGATTGCAGGGAGAAGCGGCGGTGCTCAAGCAGAATCCCATGCTGATCCAGAAAATCATCGCCGAGCGGCTCTCCGATAAATTGCAAATCATCATGGTGCCGACCGACGGGCGCAATTTCTTCGCCTCCGACGTTCTGCGCTCCGCGTTCTCAAGCGGGATAGGGTCGAACAACACGGACGATAACGAACAAGACGGTCCTGCCTCCGGCCGCAAGCAGGCGCAGATCGTGAAAACGAAATGAGATGATGGGGGCTCTGCGCGCCGCCGCCAAAGCGCCATGGCGTGGCGGCGATTTGAAGCCCGATCTGAGATTGAGTTCCACCGGCCAAAACCCTTGCGGGCCGCTCGCCGGAAACCGGGACAGGGACCGCCGCCCCTGCGAAGGATTTTCCGATGCGAGCCCCACCCGGCCGGTGGCCAGTGCGCGAACCGCGTCCCGGCCCAGCCGGGGCGCGTTCGCGCGCTTGGTGGTTTCTAGTGGCACACGCTTCAGCCTGTGGATTTTTGTTCATAGCCGCATAGAAAACCCAGAGGCTGAAGCGTGTGCCACTTAATCCCGCCGCACGGGGCGCAAGAATTTGCTGGACCGAAGATCCCCGATGCCCGATACGCATTGTGCAATGCCTGACGCGAGGCCGGAAATGCCGCCGAACGGCTGTGCTATGATTTCCCTCAGTCTTGGCCGGCGCGCGGAGTTCCGGATCGCGTTTCACCAGGCCAAGCGCAGCACACCGATGATGGCCGCCGATCGATCCAACCGTTCTCGCCGCACGATTCTTTTCTTATTCGTCCTGCTGGGAGCACCGATGGCAGCACCGATGGCAGCGCATGCGGGTACACTCGCAGACTCCGTGCAAGAACTGGCGCGGAAGATCGCGGCAAGTTTGCCCGCGCAAAGTGCCGTATCTTTGGGAGTTCAAAATTTCTCATCCTTGATGCCCGATGAGGTCGCCCAAGTGGAGCAGGCGCTCAAGGCGGAGTTGCAAAAGCTGGGGATTGGAAAACCGGCGGAAGGCTTTGTAGAAGCGATGGTGGCGGTGACACTTTCGGAGAATTTCAAGAATTTTGTCTGGACTGCCGAAATACATGTTTTGGATATGGATAAAGTAGTCCTCACAGTGATTCCGCGGCCAATTGGGGATGGCAATATTCCCGAGGCCATGGTTGTGACCATCCGCAGCGAAAAATTCTGGGAGGGGCGCGAACACATCCTGGATGCGGCCACCATGAATTCCCCGGATGGCGAGCGGTTGTTGCTACTTCTTACCGTGGCTGGAGTATCGATCACCAGGAATGGTACTGATGCCTTCCCTAAATTCGTGTTCCCATCCGTCCAGACAGTCCTTCGCAATCCTGCGGGGACCTTGACTCAGTCGGGAAATGAAGTGACGGCATCAATGCCACAGCAAATCTGCGTCTTTTCACTGGATCCGGACGGTTTGTCCCAATGCCATCCGACGGAGGGGCCGTCCCCCGGCAGGGTTTTCCAGAACCTCCAGGTGCAATCTCTGGTTCCTCCTGCGTCCCCACATCCCGAATGGGGCAGTCAGATCCAAAAGATACAAAGTCGCTGCGGAAGTGAAGCCCAATTCCTTGTGGCCGGGCCCGGAGACTTCACACAAACGGATTTTATCCAGCTATTTGGGTCGGACCTCACGGAGGATCAACCCGCAGGTAAACCGCTGAGCAACCGGCTAACTTTTCCCGGCCCGGTGATGGACCTGCACGCCGACGGAACCGGGGCGAGAGCAATCGTGCGCAATCTTGAGACAGGGAGATATGAAGCAAATCGTATCTCAATTGAATGCGGAAGATAGGGCCCTCGCCATGGCGGGATCGTTTTGCGATTGTGTTGTGGTCTGCCTTCTAGCGGCATTTCTGATGGCTTCAAAGGCAACTGCTTCCAAGGTGCCCCATTTTGGCGGCGAACTTCGCGTTGAAATGAGCGAACGTATTTATTCTGTCGATCCGCGCCAATGGCCATCGACTCCTGCTCAAGCCGCTGCGGCCGAGCGCGTTGACTCGCTTGTTTTTGACCGCCTCATCCGGCTGGACGACCACGGGACGCTTCAGCCCGCGCTGGCCATTTCCTGGCAGCATGATGCGCAGTCGAAGCGCTGGCAATTCCGTTTGCGCGACGGAGTGAAATTCAGCGATGGGTCGACACTCACTCCGCCCGTCGCTGCCATCGCTTTGCAACAATCCCTCGGCAATTCTTTTGATGTGAGCGCTATTTCCGATTCGGTTGTCATCCTTTCGGACCGATCCGTGCCCGACCTTCCATTACGGCTTGCCTCAGGCCGCAACTACGTCTTTCACGCGGGCGAGGATGGTTCGCTTGCCGGGACAGGGCCGTTTCGATTCATGCTGATCGAAGAAGTTGGGGCCGCCACGATGATGTTATTTGAGGCCAACGATTCTTGTTGGGCGGGACGGCCATTTTTGGACAAGATTGGCCTGACTCTGGGTGTGGATTTTCCGCAGCAAGCCAATGCGATCTCATTTGGCCAAGCTGATGTCGTGGAGTTGCCCGCATCCGAAGTACGCCGCACTGCGCAGCGGGGCGTGCGCACTGTGTCCAGCGAACCCGTGGAACTTTTCGCGCTTGTGTTGGATACGTCTCGTCCCGCCGTGCAGGACCCTCGCCTGCGGCAGGCGATTTCCTTGTCCATCGATCGCGCGCCCATCGCTGACGTAATTTTGCAACGACAAGGGATCGTGGCTGGCGGCCTGCTCCCAAACTGGATTTCGGGCTACGCACACCTTTTTCCCGCGACGTCTGATCTGCCCCGCGCGAGGGAATTGCTCGCTGCTTCCGGGCACGAACTTTCCCATTCCAAGCCTCTTGTGCTGTTCTATGATTCAAGTGATGCTGAAGCTCGAGCTGTGGCGGATCGCGTGGCCGTCAATTTGCGAGAAGTAGGAATTATGGTGCAAGCGTCGGGACAAACTGTGGATGGAAAGACGAAGCCTGCGGCGGCTGATCTGCGGCTCGTTCGCCGCCGCATAGCCGCGCCCGATTCCGCAGCGGCTTTGTCGGATTTATTGAACTCGTTTGGCGAAACCGCGGCAGATCTGGAAACGCCCGAGCAGGTGTACGCCGCCGAGCGCGCGCCGATTGACGCGTTTCGCGTAATTCCCCTCGTTCACTTTTCGGAAAGCTACGGGCTCAGCCCGCCGGTGCGCGATTGGATGGCGCCGCGTTGGGGCGGATGGAGGCTGGAGGACGTCTGGCTTGGCCCGCCGTCCGAAAGCGGAGGGAACGCCCGATGAGTTTCCGCGCCAAGCTGATGACCTTCTTTGTGGCGACCATTGTCGCGGCGGTGACTATGGTGGCGTGGGGCGTGTCGGTCTACACGCGCCGCGCCTTCGAGGAATTTGACCACCAGCGGACGGACGCGCTGGTGGCGCAGTTCCGCCGCGAATATGCGCAGCGCGGAGACGAAATCGCGCATCGCGTGCAGAGCATTGCCGACGCCGAGGCCACGCTGCGAATGGCCATGGACCTCAACCGCCCGCAGGCCGATGCGTCTCAGTATTACAACGACGCGCGCGGCATCGCACAAATACAGCAACTCGATTTCGTCGACATCGTGGCGGATGACGGCACGTTGATTTCCTCTTCGGAGTGGCCCGCGCGCTTCGGTTACAAAACCGACTGGGTGAGCGCGGAACAGGACTGGAACTCGAAGGGCGCTTTCCTGCGCCGCGTGGACACGCCCGACATGGTGGATTTGGGTTTGCTCGCGGTTCGCACGGTTCGCGTGGGAGAAAAGCGGCTCTTCCTGATCGGCGGGCAGCGCCTGGACCAGAATTTTCTGGCGACGCTGGTCCTTCCGGAAGGCATGCGCGCGCTGCTCTACAGGAATCTCGAGCAGGGCTTTGTTCCGTCCGAGCTGACCGATCCGCGCGGGCCGGTGAGCCAACCCGATTTGTTTTCCGCGATGATCGCCGAAGTGCAAAAAAACCGGCGCGAACTGCAAAAAACTCTTACATCCGGCGCGGCGCCCCACACCAATTCGGAAACTTTCAATGCCCTTCCGCTGGCCGGCCGGGATGGCGATTTGCTGGGCGTTCTCCTGGTCGGCAGCTCGCGGCAGAGTCTCGTCCAGATGCTGGATTTCATCCGCGCCCTGGCGATGCTCGTCGGCGGCGGAGTGATTCTGCTGGGGCTGATTCTCGGCTGGTGGGTTTCGGCGCGCGTGACCCGTCCCATCGAAGAGCTGGCCGCCGGCGCGCGCGACGTCGCCGCGGGACATTGGGAAGCGCGCGTGCGAGTTCGCTCTCGCGATGAAATCGGCCAACTGGCGGAAGCATTCAATGAGATGACGCGCCAGCTGGCCGAGCAGCGCGAGCGTCTGGTGCAGACCGAACGCGTGGCCGCCTGGCGGGAATTGGCGCGCCGGCTCGCGCACGAGTTGAAGAATCCCCTGTTCCCCTTGCAATTGACTGTCGAGAATCTGCAGCGCGCCCGCGAGCAGACTGCCGAGCAATTCGACGAGGTATTTTTCGAGTCCACCGCGACGCTGCGCGCGGAGCTGGAAAACCTGAAAGCCATCGTCAGCCGCTTCAGCGATTTTGCCAAGATGCCGACGCCCGAATTCGAGCCCGTGGACGTGAACGAATTGGTTCGCAGCGCCGTCAAACTGTTCGAGCCGCAGTTCGCTCCCGTCGGACGTCCGCCCATCACGC
>Ga0210409_10002005_pt1 | contig 25142 bp, 24 predicted proteins | sample IncBWH17MmetaG_FD_161649 | JGI IMG/M metagenome (GOLD analysis project Ga0210409, IMG submission 161649) | Forest soil microbial communities from Barre Woods Harvard Forest LTER site, Petersham, Massachusetts, United States - Inc-BW-H-17-M | ecosystem: Environmental > Terrestrial > Soil >...
CGCTGGCCCTTTCCATCGTCGCCACCGAAACCTCCACCCTCACCATCATCGGCACCCCCGCCATCGCCTACTCCACCAACCTCACCTTCATCCAGCTCGTCATCGGCTATCTCATCGGCCGCATCCTGATCGTCCTCCTGCTTCTCCCCGGCTATTTTCGCGGACAATTCCTCACCGCCTACGCCCTCATCGAAAAACGCTTCGGCGAAAAAATGCGCGCCGTCGCCGCCAGCACGTTCCTCATCACCCGCGCCATCGCCGAAGGCGTCCGCGTCTCTGCCATCGCTCTCGTCGTCAGCGTGGTCCTTGGCACCTCTGAACGCCTCGCCATCGTCATCGTCATCGCACTCACCATCCTCTACACTTTCGAAGGCGGGATGACCGCCGTCATCTGGACCGACGTCGCCCAGCTCCTCCTCTATCTCACCGGCAGCGCCGTCACCTTCGGGGTTCTCCTCCACCGCATCCCCGGCGGATGGACCGAAGTCACCCAAGTCGCCGCCGCCGCTGGCCACAAACTCCAACTCTTCGATTTTACTTTCGACCTCGCCACCAAATACACATTCTGGTCCGGCCTGATCGGCGGCGCCTTCCTAACCATGGCCAGCCACGGCACCGACCAAACCATCGTCCAGCGCCTTCTCGCCGCCCGCAACGAAAAAGACAGCCGCCGCGCCCTCCTCACCAGCGGCGTAATCGTCCTAATCCAATTCACCGTCTTCCTCCTGATCGGCGTCCTGCTCTACGTCTTCGCGCAACACTCCCCACTCCTCGCCCCAGGCGAGCGCGCCGACCGCATCCTCCCGCTCTTCCTGCTCCGCGAAATGCCCACTGGCCTCGCTGGCCTGCTGCTCGCGTCCATCGTCGCGGTAGCCATGTCCAACGCCAGCGGCTCCCTCAACTCTCTCGCCGCGAGCAGCGTCCTCGATTTTTCCCGCCTGCGCGGCCACTCCGCCGACCCCTTAAAATTCCTCCGCCTCTCGCGCCGCATGACGCTAGTCTGGGGCCTCATCTTAATGGCCTTCGGCTTCGTAAAGTGGGGTCCGCTCCTGGAAGCAGGCCTAACCGTCGCTTCCCTCCCCTTCGGCAGCCTCCTGGGCCTCTTCCTCCTGGGCACCCTCGACCGCCGCGCGAACGCCACCGGCGCAGTCATCGGAATGTTTGCCGGCCTCGCCACCGTACTTTGCGTTTGGCAATTCACCCCCATTGCGTATACATGGTACGTGCTGATCGGCAGCGTAACGACGTTCACAGTAGGTGTAGGGGCACGATTCATCGTGCCCAACGATCGACCCGAAGTCGCCACATGAAACCCTCGGCCAAATCTCCATGACCGAAACTCCCTCTTCCACGGATCACGGAACACGGGCCACGGGCCACGCCTCGCCCCGCCTCGACCTAGTCCGCGGCCTAGGCGCCTGGGCTTCCGGCGCCATCGTCGTCGGCACTATGATCGGCACCGGCATTTTCCTAAAGCCCGCCGAAATGGCTCGCGAAGGCCGCACCGTCTCGGTCGTCTTCGCCGCCTGGATCGTAGGCGCCATCCTCTCTCTCTTCGGCGCCCTATCCTTCGCCGAACTCGGCGCCGCCATCCCCGAAGCTGGCGGCGAGTACGCCTACCTCCGCCGCGGCTTCGGCCCCACCTGGGGTTTTCTCTTCGGCTGGACGCACTCCATCGTGGGCCGCCCCAGCTCGCTCGCTTCCATCGCCGCAGGTCTAATGCGTTTTCTCAGCTTCCTCATCCCCGCCGTCGCCGCCCCCATCTTCACCATCCACATCGCCATCCCCGGCCTAACCGGCTGGATCAAGCCCTACGATTTCGTCTTCACCTGGGCGCAACCCCTCGCCGTTTTCTGGCTCGTGCTCATGACCGGCATCAACTATCTCGGCGTTCGCCTGGGTGGCGCAGTCCAGGTTTTTCTAACCGCCATCAAAATCATCTCCGTAGTGATTGTGATTGGCGTAGCGTTCTTCGCCCCCGCCGCCGCGCCCCACGCGCCTGATCCGATGTGGCCGTCCGCACTCAACGGCAGCGTCCTAAGCGCGTTTCTAGCCGCGTTAGCCGCCGCTCTCTGGGCCTATGATGGCTGGGAAGACTTAAATCTAGTCGGTTCGGAAGTCGAAAACCCGCAGCGAAATTTCCCGCGCGCGCTCGTCGGCGGCGTCGCTCTAGTCGCGGTGATCTATCTCCTCTTCAGCGCCGCGTGCCTAAAAGTTCTTCCCTTCGACGTAGTCGCCGCTTCTCCGCACATCGCTTCCGACGTAGTGCAGCACGTCGCCGGCCCCATCGCAGGAGCGTGGATCACCGTAGCCATGGTCATCAGCGCGCTCGGCTCCATGAACTCCTCCGTCCTCAGCGGCGCGCGCCCCACCTACGCCATGGCCCGCGACGGCATCTTCTTCAAAATCGCCGATGGCGTTCACCCAAAATATCGCACGCCCGCTCGCGCCCTTATTTTTCAAGGAATTCTCACCAGCCTGATGGCCCTCACCGGCACATTCGAGGAACTCACCAACCTCTTCATCTTCGCCGGCTGGATTTTCTACGGCCTCGCCGTCGTCGCCCTCTTCCGCCTCCGCTACACCGAACCCAACATGCCCCGCCCCTATCGCTGCTGGGGCTACCCCTGGGTCCCCGGCCTCTTCGTTGCCGGCGCCCTCGCCCTCACCTTCAACATCTGGCTCGACCGCCCCGGCCGCTCCTCCCTCGGCCTCCTCCTCATGTTCGCCGGCCTCCCCTTCTACCGCCACTGGAGCAAGAAAGGCCAAAGCTTGCCTAAGAGGGCTAGCTGATGAATTCTATTGTTGAGTTCCTGAAACAAATCCAGGGCGCGGTTTACGTCAATGAGGATGGGAAGCGAAAGACGCTAAGACTTTTGCCGCCTCTCACTGACCAGGAATTATTGGCATTTGAAGCGAGCCTGCCATGCGCTCTTCCCGAGGACATGCGCGAGTTGCTCCGCTTCGCGAGCGGACTGGACGGCGCCGCGTGTCGGCTGGGCGATCGCTTTGCAATCGAAAGGGTCCGCTTCGCAGACATGCAAGGATTTGGACTCGAGGAGGTGTTCCCACACGCAAAGGAACTCGCCGTTGATGGCTGCGGAAACTCTTGGATCATCGACTTAACTAGCGAGTCAAAAGCATTCGCACCAATCTTTTTTGCCTGCCACGACCCGCCTGTAATCGTGTACCAAACGGACAGTCTCGTAGATTTCCTTCGCGAAATCGTTCGGGGCAGCAATCCACCTTGGGAGAGTGAGATCGCCGAAGTGGATAGGACATTGGACGGCCGGATTTGGCGCAAAAATCCGTGCGCAATGAGCCATTCTCAATGCCTGGCAAGTGGAGATCACGAACTCAAAACCTTCGCCGAGTCGCTGGATGAAACTTGGGAATTTATCGACCTGCGCGCTCCGAAACTAGGCGACGGCTACTCGTGGGGAAGGTACGGCTCGAAAACAGGAAACAAGCGCTACGGAAATAAGAGAATCTTCGCGTGCCAAAAGAAGACCCGCGGCCGCAGATTTCTGGGCGCTTTCCTATAGCAGGTAGGGGCGCAGCAAGCTGCGCCCACTTTGAGCAACATTGTTACGCTGAAGCCGCGCGGCGTGACCGCAAGAGTTGCACCGGAAGCCCGCCAGCAAGCAAAGCCGCCCCCGGCAGTACCACCCAACCAACCAAACCAATCAGTAAGGCGCTAGGCATGGTGTTGTGGCTGATGTGCTCTCCAAGGATCAGCGATACCGGGATCCAAATCACGAAAAAAATCGAATGCGGCAAAACAGGAAACATAATGGAAAGAAACGTAGCGCGCGCCGACGCGCCAGCGCGGCCCGCCAAATACGCTCCTATCGCGCCGATCAGGAGCAGCGCCACCAGCCAAGGCACGTAAATAACTGCCACAGGAGCCGTCATTCCACGGCCGGACGTGCTCACGAAGAGCGGCTGCGGCCCAAAGAACTGAATCGCCATGAGCAGCATCATCGAAAGGAACAATGTCAAAAAACCGGGTAGCCACACTTGTTTGACTCGGTCCGTCATCACGTCCTCCTTGCGTCGCGCATTCTGAATCTTTCGCCGAAGAGATCGCCAATCCTTCACTTCCGAAAGAGCCCGCTCCGTCGCCGCTTCTTGTGTAACGCCTTGCTGTCGCAACTCCTCGAAAGCCTCTTCGAGATGGCCCGCGAGCTCTGCTATCACTTCGCGCCTCTCCCCCGCTTCGAGAGAAAGCCCAACGAGTTTTTCGCGTAAGAGCCCGTCCCAATCAGGCATCATTCCCTCTCAACTGGTCGCCGTATTTCGCGACGACGCCCGCGTGCTCACCAAAACGCGCGCGAGCAGGCCGCCCGCCAGAAGAGCGGCCCCCGGAACCACGAGCCAGCCAATCCCATCTTTCAGAAGAACAGTGGCCACACTGCTAAAATCGACCGGCTTTCCCGCTATTAGTTCGATCGTCAAGCTGAACGGAAACATGAACAGGAACGCAAAAGTAAGCGCAAGCGCAGGAAAAACGCTGGCAAGCAGCACCGTTCCCCGCGAACCGCCGGCCCGGGCTGAAACGTACGCCCCCAGAGCTCCGATTAACGGAAGCCCGGCTAGCCACGGCGTATACAAGAGAATCGCGTTGGGGCCGCTCCAGACGAGGCGAGCTCGCAATCCGAGTCTGTAGAGCACCGTCAAGAAAAGCATGGAAAGTATCAACGTAAGGAACCCGGGAATCCACAACTGCCGGATGCGTTTCTCCATGATTTGTTCTCTCCTCTTCTCCGTGAGAATTTTGCGCCGCAAATCCTTCCAATTCCCGGCTTGCGACAAGGCCCGCCGCACTGCCTCTTCTTCCGTCATTCCCTGTCTGAGCATCTCGTCGCAAGTGTCTTCGAGGTGCGCCGCCACTTCCGCGATCACCTCGGTCCGTTCTTCCGGCTCCAGCGCCAGGCCCGCAAGCCGCTCTTCGACAAGCGCTCTCCAATCACGCATGCGACACCTTCGTAAGTCGCCGGAGTGCACGAAAGAGTTCGTCCCATTCTTTGCGGATGGGTGAAAGCTTCTTTTTTCCCTGAGGTGTCAGGCGGTAGCAGCGCCGCCGCCGCCCCGTGCCGCTGGTTTCCCAAGCGCCGCGGACCCACCCCCGCTTCTCCAGCCGGTAAAGCAGGGGATAGAGCGAAGCCAGCGTAAATCGCAGCGAGCCATGTGTCTGCTCTTCAATGCGCCGGGCCATTTCATATCCGTGCAGCGGCCCGTCTTCCAGCACGCTCAGCACCGCCAACTCCGCCGTCCCGCGTTTGATGCCCGGAGCAATCATAAGCCCTCTCCCTATATATAGGATTCTTATACATAGAAGACAGCATTGTCAACTGTACTGAAGAACAGGCGTGCGTTCCGCGGAAGCGCGGTTGCTTGTATAGCCTGAAGTGCTTGGCTCTGCATCGCTCGGCGGCGATTCGGACCGCTATTCCCCAACGGGGGCAGCAATGCCCAAAAAGACTAACACAGCGCGATTCAGCCGGAGCATATCCTTATCGGTAAGCTGGCCAATACGAATCCCGAGCTTTGTTTTCGGAACCGTTGTCACCTTATCCACCATCAACCGGCACTCCGCTCGCAGTCCGTTGCTTTCGCTCGGCTTGATCAGCAGCCGGAACAACGGCGCCTCGGTCGCATCCGTCGTGAACGCACACACCGTAACAGAGTTCGTCATGTCGAAACGATCGTCTTGCAGGATCACCACCGGGCGTGGCTTCCCGGAATAATCGAGCCCGCCCGCTACCGTCCAAATCTCTCCGCGCTTCACGTCGCGTCCGGGTCGGAAATCGCATCGATAAAGTCCTGATCCCGCTTGGCGCCACGGCTCTTGGCTACCGCGAGGGACTGCCTGCGGGCTTCCGCCACGAAGACGGGAGAGCGTAAATCAGGCACCCAAATCTGAATTGGCCGCAAGCCTTGCTTGCGCAAGCGCCCGCGATGCGCCCTCACCTTATCGCGGGATGTCTTCGGCCGGCTCCTTGTTCCCATTTCCACCCCTCCCGGCGGGTTACATGTAACTTACCACAACTTCGGCTCCGCTCTCTACGCCGCATGATCAAAAATTTCCTCTCCACGAAATCGCTGAGGGGAGCCGTGAGGGATTCAGGTCCCGCACAAAATTGCGAAGAGACAACTTGGAGTGCGGCAGCCCTGCTGCCGCTTTTCTCAACGACCCGCACGACTCTATCGTTGGGAAGGCTCAGTACCCAGAAGCGGCTCGTACGGAAGGTGCATGCGCGGTGACAGACGGTCCGCTGATGGACAGCGCAACACTCTCCGCCTCCGGATTAACGACAACTTCAGGATGCAGAATCTTTGCCAGCGCTTCGATCCCGGTGATCAGCCGCGGCCCCGGCCGCGAAAAATACCCGCTAGCGTTCAGCGCATGCACGCGAAAATTGCGCACCGCGGGCATCGCGCTCCATTCTTCAGGAAATGTCATGCCGTTATATTCGTCGCGCGCTTGCTGCGCGCTGTAGCCGCACTGCGCGATCAATAGAATCTCCGGAGCGGCATCAATCACGTCCCCCGCCGAAACCCGAAAAGAAGGCGTCCGCTTCTTGCCAAGCGCATCTTTCCCGCCGGCAACCTCAATCATTTCCGGCACCCAATGTCCCGCCACATATAGCGGCTCGAGCCATTCCAGAATCGCTACGCTCGGGCGATGCTCAAGGCCGTCGAGCTGGCATTCAATCCGCCCGAGGCGCGTCCCAATTTTCTCCAGCAGAGCTTCCGCTTCATGTCCGCGTCCTGTCGCTTCCCCAACCCACAAAATGTCGCGCCACACATCGCCGAGGTCCTGTGGATTCAAGCACAGAACTTCGGGCCGAACGGGAAAACGCGCCAACGTCGTAGCCAAGTCATCCGGCGAAGCAGCGCACACCTGGCACAAATCTTGAGTAACGATCAAATCCGGCTCTAATTCCGCAAGCGCCTCGGCGTCTACCGAATAAAGGCTCTCGTTTCGCGACACGTATTCGCGCACCAGCCGGTCAATTTCGGCAGGAGGTGCGTCATGAGGCAGCCGCGAATGAATCACCACCCGCTTCGCGCGCGCCTGCAGCGGATAGTCGCATTCATGGCTCACGCCAACGATTTCTTTGTCGAATCCTAGCGCGAATAGGATTTCGGTAGCTGAAGGCAGGAGAGAAACTATGCGCATAGTTGAGCCGATCTTAAGCGAATTCTGGCCCGGGCGTCTGATACCGCGCAAGGGCCTTCTTCGATTCCTCTTTTTCCACCCATTCAACAAAGACCTTCTGGAATTCGTCCTGCGAGTAGATTCCCTTATGAACGAGCAGTGTATTCATGGCGTAGACTGTCGCCTTGAAGGCCTCATCCCGAGAAGCCAGGCCCATCGCTTCTTCGTATGACATACGCTTTCTGCTCCCGGACGATTAGCTACATGCAACGATTTGCAGCCCCATCCTACTGCCGCTGGCGTCATCTGGCAATGTTCTTCCTCTGACCTGCCAGTCTATTTGTAGAGAAAGTATTTGCGGCGCGTTTGATCGAAATTCGCGAGGTCCGTCGACCAACTGGCGACGATCTGCTCGGGAGAAACTCCAGCTTGAAGTTGGCGGATGGTTTCCGAATTGCCAACGAGAAGGAGCAATTTCGACGGATCAAAGTTTTTGGGATATTCCTTTTGCAAAATGACGGCGATCTCCAAACCCGTGCGCACCGAGCGGACCGCGGCGCGGTCCGTGATGCGAATGCCCACGCCTCCGCAACGCTGTCCTGCGTAAAGACCGGAAACGGGGATGAACGGCTGGTCGACGAAGCGCAAGCCGGGCTGATGGAGTTCGTTCAACTTGTCCGCGACGGCCATCCCATCCATCCACGGTGCACCGAATTCTTCAAACGGCGCTTCCGTCCCCCGGCCCACGGAAACACCCGCGTTTTGCAAAATCTCGATGCCCGGATAAACAATCGATCCCTTCACGGTGCGCAGATTGGGCGACGGAGGCACCCAGCGAATCCCCGTGCTCTCGAAAAAATAATTCCGATGCCAGTTTTTCATCGTGATGACGTGCAGATCGCAGCCAATGTGGTTTTCCGTGTTGAAGAATTGCGCGAGCTCGCCGATGGTCAGCCCGTATCGAATCGGAAGTGGGAAGTAACCGACGATGCTTGTCTTGTCGGAATCAAGTATCGGTCCTTCGATGACGTCTCCGCCGAGTAGATTCGGCCGGTCCAGCACGTAGAACGCGATGTTGTGTTTCGCGGCTTCTTCCATGCAGTACGCCATCGTGGCCGTGTAGGTGTAAAAGCGCACTCCGGCGTCCTGCACATCGAAAACGAGCGTATCGATGCCCGCAAGCATTTCTTCGGTAGGCCGCAGCGATTCGCCGTACAAACTATAAGTAGGCAGGCCGGTCGTTGGATCTTTCGAAGAAGAGAATTTCTCGTCGGCGCGTCCGGAGATGCCATGTTCCGGGCTGAAGAGCGCCACAAGCTGAACGCCGGGCGCGTGAAACAATAGTGCAATGCTCGAGCGGCCGAGCGCGTCGAGACCGGTATGATTGGTGATCAGCCCAACGTGCTTGCCGCGCAGGGGCGCGAATTTTTCCGCCTCGAGCACGTCGATCCCGGTTTGCACGCGGCCTGGGCGGCCCGATTTTTTCACTGCGGCGCGCGAGGGCATGCCCATTCCAAGAATGAAAAGGAAGCCCAGTAAAACGCTGAACTTTTTCGCCCGACCTCGTTCTCCATGACATTGAACCAAAGCATTCCCTCCGCTTGTGCGTCACCAATGATATTCTGGAACGCTTCGTTCGGGGCTGCGTTGTGAGCCTGAAGTGCGTGTGTTATATACAGGCGCAGGATCCGGGCGTCAACCGGGAGACCCACAACTGATGAAAGGACGCGGTACTGGCGTTCTGCTGCTCATTCCTTTTTGTTTGCTCCTTCTTCTTATGGCCCACACCACGCGCAGTCAGAATGAAGCTCCCGCAATTCCCACCGTCTCTTCGACGCCATCTGCTTCCCCAAAAGATGCATCAGGGGCGAAGAAAAGTGCGGCGTCGGCGAAGCCCATGCAAAAATTATCTCCGGTGGCCGCCCAATGGGTGGAAACAACGCTCGGCAAAATGACGCTCGACGAAAAAGTTGGCCAACTAATTTTCGCGACATATCACGGAAGTTTTACCGCAACCGACGCGCCCGCGTACGCGGACATGATGCGTGACGTCGACAAACTCCACGTCGGCGGCTTCATCAACATCACGCAAAGCTCGCCCCTCGGCATCGTGAAAAGTCAGGCGTATCCGACGGCTGCGCTCACGAACCAACTGCAAGCAAAATCAAAACTCCCGCTGCTGATTGGCGCCGACTTCGAACGCGGCACCGCCATGCGCCTGGACGAAGGAACATCGTTTCCAACGGCGATGGCGCTCGCCGCCGCAGGCAATCCCAAAGACGCGTACACCATGGGAAAAATCACCGCGCTCGAAGCGCGCGCCGTCGGCATTCAGTGGATTTACGCTCCGGACTCCGACGTAAACAACAATCCGGACAATCCCATCATCAACACGCGCTCGTTTGGCGAGAATCCGCAAAAAGTCGCTGAATATGTTTCCGCATTCGTGCACGGCGTGCAAGAAAATGGCGGCCTCGCCACCGCCAAACATTTTCCGGGCCACGGCGACACCGCCGCGGATTCGCACATCGATCTGCCGGTCATTCGCGCGGACCGCGAGCGCCTCGAAAGTTTGGAACTAGTTCCCTTCCGCGCGGCAATCGCCGCCGGTGCCGACAGCATCATGACCGGCCACCTGTCGATTCCAGCGCTCGAACCGGATCCTAATACGCCGGCGACGTTATCCTCCAACATTTTGACGGGACTCTTGCGCAAGGAACTTGGCTACCAGGGACTCGTTGTCACCGACGCGATGGACATGGGCGGCATCACGGTGCGCTACGCGCCCGGCGAAGCCGCGGTGCGCGCGTTTGTGGCGGGAGCGGATGCGCTGCTCATGCCGCCGGTTCCGGACGCGGCCTTCGATGCGCTGAGAGACGCGGTTAAGTCCGGCCGCATCACGCGAGACCGGCTTGATGCATCGGTGCGGCGAATTTTGCAGGCGAAGGCGCGGCTAGGGCTTTACAAAGAGCGCTTGGTGGATGTGAACGCGCTGAACAAACATTTCGGCAAAGTGGAATGGCAACGCGAAGCGCAGGAAATTTCGGACCGCGGTGTGACGCTGCTGCGCGACACGGCGCATCGCTTGCCGCTCGATGGAACCAAGCCGACGCGCGCGCTGCTCGTCGCGCTCTATGCCGATCCGGAACCGTATCCAGGTGAAGATCTGGAACGCGAGTTGCGCTCACGAGTGGATACGCTGACGACGCTGCGAGCGGATACGCGATTTGTGAAAGCCGACAATTTAAAATTGCCATCGCCGGACACGTATGACTTGGCGATTCTGGCGTTCTTTGTACGCGTCAGCGACCGCAAGGGGAACGTGGATATTCCCGCGGAGCAGGCGGCGCTGGCGGAAAAAGTCTACAAGAACGGGAAGCCGGTGGTGACGATTGGATTTGGCAGCCCGTATCTGGTGGAACATTTTCCGCAGGCGGAGACCTGGCTCGCGGCGTTCGGCATCAGCGACGTGGCGCAAATTTCCGTGGCGCGCGCGCTGTTTGGGCAGATCCCGGTGCGCGGGCGTTTGCCTGTGACGGTGCCGGGCGTGGAGATGAGAGCAGGATTTGGAATCGAGCTGCCGGCAAATCCGATGACCGTTCAGCCGATGGATGCCCGAGCGGAGGGGCAGCTCCAGCCGGCGTTTGACGTGATCGAACGCGCGATTGCGGACAAGGCGTTCCCTGGTGCGACGCTGGCGGTCGGCTACCGCGGACGCCTGGCACTGCATGCGTTCGGCAAGCTGAGCTACGACGCGAAATCGCCGCAGGTGAATGTGCGCACGATGTACGACGTTGCGTCGCTTACAAAAGTGATTGTGACCACGACGCTGGTGGAAAAACTTGTCGAAGGCGATTTCAAATCGCCGCTGAATTTGGATGCGCCGATCGAACGCTACTTGCCGGAGTGGGCCAGCGGGCCGCAGCCGGAGTGGCGGCCCAAAGTGACGGTGCGCCATTTGATGACGCACACGTCGGGGTTGCCACCGTTCAAAGAGTACTGGCGTACGTCAAAGGGCAAGCAGGACACGCTGAAAATGATTTTTGCGGAGCCGCTCGAGTCGGAGCCGGGAACAAAGATGGTTTACTCCGACCTGGGAATTATTTTGATGGCGGAAATTATCGAGCGGTTGACGGGGCGGACGCTCGACGACCTCGCGAAAGAATACATTTTCACTCCTCTGGCGATGAACGATTCGATGTACAAGCCGCCGAAAAAACTTTGGCCGCAGATTGCGCCGACGGAATTCGACGCGAATTTCCGGAAGCGGCTGGTTCAGGGCGAAGTGCACGACGAAAACGCGTTCGCCATTGGCGGCGTTTCCGGGCACGCGGGATTGTTCAGCACGGCGCCGGATTTGGCGGCGTTTTGCCAAATGCTGCTCAACGGCGGCGTCTACGCGCACCAGAGAATTTTGCGTCGCTCGACGATTGCGCAATTCACCGTGCCGCAACAGCTTTCTGGCGGAACGCGCACGCTCGGCTGGGTGGTGCCGACCGAAGGCAGCTCGAGCGGGCACTACTTTTCGATGCACAGTTTCGGCCATACCGGTTTTACGGGGACTTCGATTTGGATCGATCCGGACCGCCAGCTTTTTGTTGTGCTGCTGACGAATCGCGTCAACCCCACGCGAGAGAATCACAAAATTGCCGACTTGCGACCGGCGTTGCACGATGCGGTGATGCAGGCTCTCGGCTTGGCAACGGCGGCGGCACCGACCTCGAAGCGAACTGAGTAAGCGATAAACTCTGGCAATCTCAGCTAGGTTGAAAGGGAGACAGACTGAAGTCTGTCCCACCGCATTGAGGCTTTCGTTGCGCGGCGCTCTAAGACGCGCGACTGTGGCGCCGACGACGAAGGGCACGATGAATCGTGCCCCTACAGACAATTCTCGTTAGATTCCCCTTAGCTAGAGGCCCGCCCCCTCCCGGTTTTTTTGTAAGTGTTGCTGATAAAGGACTTACGATTTGCTTAAGTGCTTTGAAAACTTAGACTTGCGGAGCGTGGTTGTAAGTGTTGATTTTAAAGGAGTTTTCTGTCCTCGCGGAGGCGGTAGTTGTGGTCGAAGTGGACGGCGTAGGGATCACGGTTTGGCGCGGCCGGTTGGCGTGGTGGTGTGGGCGGAGGTGCGTTGTTGGGTTGTGGGGATTGAGCGGGCGCTGAAGCGGAGCGGGTCTCGTCGTTGGGCGATGCGGCGGGATCGAGGCGGGGGCTTTCGCTACGCTCGGGATGGCAGGCTTCGGCGGGCGGGGCGGATTGTGCCAGAGTTGAGTTGGGGCCGGGAGGAAACAGTTCACGGGCCACGGAGAGGGCGGCTTCGACGGTCGCGGGGGATGGTCGAGATACATTTCGCGGTTGCGGCGTCTCGTGGGCAGACTGTTGCGGACGAGACGGGTGAGCGTTAGGTTGAGCAGTTGTTTGGGTGGCGGGGGTGGAAGTGGCGGGCTGAAGCCGCGCCGCTACGGAGCCGGCGGGAGATTGTGGCGGAGCTTGGGCTGGTTGCTGGGGATGGGCGGGCTGGGCAAGCCCGGCCCCTACAGGCGTGGGGGATGTAGGTTGGGCAGGGACTTGGGCAGGTGGCTCGGCGTCGGCGTTGGAATTTTCATCGGGGTCGGGCGGGAAGAGATAATCGTGGTTGCCGTTGACGGAAGTGCGGACGGCTTTGCGCCAGCCGTCGCTGCCGAAGGCGTTGATGTATTCGTGTTGGGAGAGGTGGATGGCTTGCAATTGGGTTTGGAACATGTAGGCGACGGTGCGGGCGAGTCTGGGTTTTATATCGCCGCGGATGACGGCGGGGATTAGGCGCGAGAGGGCGGTGCTGAGATCGCAGGCGGAGAGGTAGTCGTTGGAGAAGAAGTAGGAGAGATCTTTGGCGAGTTTTTCAGCGGCTTGGGCGTGGGCCTCCTTTTGAGCGTGGTAGAAGCAGAAGTGAGGATGGCGGGCGGTGCGCGGAGTGCGGCAGCGGCGGCCATCGGTGAAACTGAACAGACACAAGGACACGCGGTCCTTTGAACTGAGCGAGGACATAAAAGTCTCCTTAGATTGAGTTTTGAGATTTGACGGATAGAAAAGAAAATGCCGGGCTAAAGCCCGGCGCTACGTGGCCTAAAAACAAAAACGCCTCGCGGGTGGCGAGGCGCAGTACTGAACGAAGATATTATAGCACAATAATAGCGGGGCACAAATCAAAAACTCTGGGACAAAAGAAAGCAAATCAAAACCCGCAGCCTTAGAACCGAAGGCTGCGGCACCCCATCTCGCGGCGTGAGCTACACAGCCTTAGACGTCAGTTACCAAAGATCATGCGGCCTAGCCTAACGCCAAGGCGTTTGGATTCGTCGGCGTCGACTGATTTGCGGAAACGATTGGCTAACCCGAAGAAGACTTGCTGTTGCTTGCGCTGCTCTGCTTCGATGCCTTTTTCGATGAGCTGCACGAGCATGCGGTCGAAGTCTAAGCCGCGGACTCTCCCTAGGGCACGGACTTTTGCCGCGAGCTCTGTTGGAAGCGTGACACTCTGGTGCGTGGTTTTGTTTGCGAGTCTCATGACATTAAATATGCACTAGAGTCGTCCGATTCTGTAACTCTCGTGTCCACTCTTAGCGCTTCACTTGTTCTTCGCACCAACGAGTCGCTTCCAGACTCTTGCTAGGAAGCTATCTCGTTCATCGAGAAGTCTGAAATGGATTGGCACGCCGCCAGACTGAATCACGGGACGAGGCTTTCTCTGCGGAGGCAAGAGATGGTCGCAATATGCCGCGGAAATGCGTTTCAGGATTGCTGGGTCGTCGCCTGCATACCTATGGCAGCCTAATTCTTGCACCTCCAGGACCGCGATTGCCTGATGGAGTTCCTCTGGAGTCTCGGGCTGCTTTTTCCAAACGCAATGGCTCATCTTGTCGCCGGTCCAGCCCATCAAATTAGGCGCAACGACGTGAGGGACGCCACAGGAAATACACATTCCGTTCTCAACATAGAAATCGCCCGGGGCTGATTCGGGATGAGGCGTAAATTTGGGTGCAGACATATGGGAAAGCGCGCATCAATCGCGACGGACTTTCGAAGTAGTCAGCTTATGACAGAACAGCATTTTGCTGCAAATCGAGCGCTGAGACCTTAGTTGTTCTCGGAGCCTACTGCGGCCGGGGTTTGGGTTGCCGGCGCAAGTTCACCGTTTGCACGCGCGAACTGTTCGGCAGCGGCCAGACGTTCGGCCGTGGCGGGATGGGCAAACTTCCACTCGGAGCCTTTGTCGAACACGATCAGGTTGGCGTCGGTCAGTTTTCGCAAACCAGTGATGAAAAACTCGGCCCGGCCCGTCAGCTTCCATGAGTAAAGGTCTGCTTCCCTTTCGTGCCGGCGTGAGAGTGCGGCAAGGATGAAGTTGCCGTACAGGCGGCCACAGGTCCAGTAGAGGAAAAAACCCGGAACCAATTTCAGATCGGCCCAGCCGAGATTCTCGTCCGCAGACCAAACGAGGCCGCGATGGACGGCGAAATTAATGCCGCCCAAAATGACGCAGAAGATCACACCTTGCAGGAGAATCTTTTTTGCAATGTGGTGAAGTGCGCAGTGCCCGAGTTCGTGAGCGACGATGGCTTCCACTTCCTCGGGCGTGAGCCGCGAAATGAGGGTGTCGGTCAACAAAATGCGGCGGGCTGCGCCAACGCCGGTGACTAACGCGTTCGCCTGGCGAGTTCGTTCCGAAATGCGCCATTCGTAGATGGTTCCTGTGCGCACGCCTGCTTTGGCCGCGAGCCGAGTGATTGCTTCTCGGAGAGTTGTATCGCCCAAAGGGATCACGGGATAAAAAAGGGACAGTATCCAGGGAAGCGATCTGGTAATCCACAAAAATAGAATTGTGTATAACAGTGCCGCAGAGAGCCAGCCGTAGGAGGGGAGCAGCACCCCTGAACAGAATGCGATCTCGACGAGCGCCCCGCCGAAAATAAGAGCCAGGCCGTTGGTCTTCAGATAATCGCGAAGCCACACGCGAGGGCCGCCGGTGAATAGACCGAACCTGCGTTGGAGAAAAAAGGCATAGCTGGCCACGGGGAAAACGGTAACGGTGCAAACCACCCAGAGCGCAAACCAACAGATGGCAACCTGCAAAGAAAAGCTGCGAGTGATCGCCTGGGAGAAAACGGCGACACGCTGGTGAAGGCCCATGCTGCAATAACCGACGATGGCGGCGAATAGAGCGAGGAGCTGAACCTCACCGGCCCACCGGAGGCGTTTTGTAAAGGCGCGGCCGGTGGCTGCCTGATCAGTCGGTGGCGTTGTTGCGGTGGACATCTGAGATTACTCATTGTGCCAGTCCTTGCGATTAAATGGCCCGCGAAGAAAGACAGAGGTTCCTGAAAGATAAAGAGCGGCGCTTACGCTGGACGGTTTGCACGGTGAAATGAGGTCGGGCTTGCTGGTCTTGTTGAAGATGGCCGCTCTATTTCAAATCGAGGGCGGCTTGGGCTAGGTCGGCGGGTTTGCCTAGGTCGCGCCAGTAGGAGTGGTCGTGGCGGAAGGCTACAGAGTAGAGAGGGTTGCGTAAGCCGGGTTTTGTGGGCTCGGGCGTGAGAAAAGTTCAGGCGTGGACAGGCTCATGGCGTTTGAGCCGGGGGAGACGCGTGATGGATTTGCCGGCTTTTTGTTGGGCGAGACGGAGCTCGTAGAGGGTTTGTAGATTGAGCCAAAACTGGGCGCTGGTGCCGAAGAAATGAGCGAGGCGCAGGGCGGTATCGCCGGTGATGGCGCGGGTGCCATTCAGGATTTGCGTGACGCGGTTGGTGGGCACATCGAGCTTGCGGGCTAGTTCAGCCGCGCTCATGTCGAGAGCCTCGAGCTCTTCGGCCAAGTGTTCACCGGGATGGATAGCAGAGATTGGCATAGCGATGCTCCTAATGATAGTCGACAATCTCGACGTTTGAGGGCCCTGGCGAGCGGTCAGGCCACTCAAAGCAGATCCGCCATTGATCGTTAATGCGGATGCTGTACTGGCCTTTGCGATCGCCGAGCAACGCCTCAAAGCGATTGCCGGGCAGGGCCGCGACGTCCCTGAGCGAAGTGGCCGACTCGAGACGGTCAAGCTTGAGACGCGCAGACCGGTCAAACCCGGAGAAGGCGTTGACGCGTTTCCCGGAAGAGAAATCGCGAGTTCTCTTATCCCGAAAACTGACGATCACGGGCTAAGGATAGCTGCAATTACGCGTTACGTCAAGCGTAATTTCAAGGGCGCGATTGTTATGCTTCCTTCTGCAAATCGAGGGCGGCTTGGGCTAGGTCGGCGGGTTTGCCGAGGTCGCGCCAGTAGGAGGTGTCGTGGCGGAAGGCTAGGATTTTTTGGCCTTGCCCGGAGAGGCGGAGGTAGGAGTCGATGATGGAGAAGGGGCCGGTTTCGGTGAGTTGGGGGAGGAGGCGGGGGGAGAGGATGTGGATGCCGGAGAAGGCCAGGGGGAGGAGAGGGGAGGGTTCTGGGGACTGAGGAAGTGGCGAGTGGCGAGTGGCGAGTGGCGAGGGGGGTCTGCGTGCATCGGGGGACGGAGAAGAGAGATCTCTAGCTTCGCTAGAAATGAGGGAATTTCTCTCGTTGATGCGGCGGCCGGAGAGTTGGAGTTGGTCGTTGAAAAGAAGCTGGCGCGAGGAGTTGCGGGATTGGACGGCCAGGGTAGCTAGGGCTTGATGTTGGGTGTGGAATTGGAGCATGGCGTAGAGATCGATAGTGCTGATTACGTCTACGTTGTGGAGAATGAAGGGCTCGTCGTTGACACCGGAACCGGAGTGATCGGGATTTTCCTGGAAAAACCAGGCGGCTTTTTTTAGGCCGCCGCCGGTGTCGAGGAGTTGATCGTCTTCGCGGGAGATTTCGAGGCGCATGTTGAAACTGTTTTTGGATTTGAGGTATTGCACGACCATGTCGGCGAAGTGATGGACGTTGATGATGGCTTCGGTGATGCCGAAGGTGCGGAGGCGAGTGAGAGTGATTTCGAGGAGGGTGCGGCCGTTGATTTCGACCAGGGCTTTGGGGCGGGTGTCGGTCAGGGGGCGGAGGCGGGTGCCTAGGCCCGCTGCAAGAATCATTGCTTTCATTTGCGGAGGTTCTCGAGGCCGAGGTGGCGGAGTTGGACGGCTACGCCGGGCTTGGTGCGGAGGCGTTTGGCTAGTTGTTCGGCCAGGTAGACGGAGCGGTGCTGGCCGCCGGTGCAGCCGAAGCTGACCATTAAATTTTTGAAGCCGCGGCTTTGATAACTGCTGACGCTGGCATCTACCAGGCTCAAGACGCTGGCCAGGAATTGATGAACCGTTTCCTGCTGGTTGAGATAGTCGATGACGGGGGCGTCTTTGCCGGTTAGCGATTTGAAGCGATCTTCGCGGCCGGGGTTGGGGAGGCTGCGGCCGTCGAAAACGAAGCCGCCGCCGTTGCCGGTTTCGTCCTGCGGCAAACCTTGATGGAAAGAAAAACTGAAAACGCGGACGACGAGATTGTCGGCTTCGCTGGCCAGGCTTTGCAATTTTTCGGAGGCCAGCATGCCTTTGAATGCGCCCATTAAGGCGGGGAGCGCGATCGGCAGCTCGACGTGATGGAGAAGCCAGCGGAGATTTTTTAGGGCGAAGGGGACGCTTTGGAGGAAGTGGGCTTTGCGTTCATAGAAGCCGCGGAAACCGTAAGCGCCGAGGGCTTGCATGATGCGGACGTAGACGTAGGCGTAGTAGTGGCGCGTGAAGGCTTCGCGATCGAGGGGGACGAATCCGGCGAGCGTGTCGAGATAATGATCAAGGAGCTGCTGGCGTAGCTCGGGAGGAAGATCGGCTTTGGCGTCGTAGAGGAGAGAAGCGATGTCGTATTGCAGAGCGCCTTTGCGGCCGCCCTGGTAGTCGACGAAATAGGGCTGGCCGTCGCGGAGCATGATGTTGCGGGATTGGAAATCGCGATAGAGGAAATAATCGCGTGGGGCGCTGAGGAGGAATTCGGTGAGGCGGCCGAAATCGTCTTCGAGGGCGAGTTCGCTGAAGGGGATGCCGGCGAGGCGGAGGAAATAGTATTTGAAATAGTTGAGGTCCCAGGCGATGGATTGGCGATCGAAGCTCGAGATGGGATAGCAGACGCTGTAATCGAGGTCGCGGCCGGCCTCGACTTGAAAGTGCGGAAGGACGGCGACGACTTTGCGATAGGCTTCGACGACTTGCGGCGCGATGGTGGGGCCGGAACGGTTTTTGGAGAGAAATTCGAAGAGCGTGGTGTCGCCGAGGTCTTCTTCGAGATAGGCGCCCTCGGCGAGATCCTGGGCATAGATTTGCGGGACGGGGAGACCGTGCCAGCTAAAATGTTTGGAGAATTCGAGGAAGGCGACGTTTTCTTCGCGGACGCCGTACAGAATGCCGATGGCGCTGTGCGGGCCGGCGGCAAGCCGGATGATTTTGCGGCCGGAGCCGCTGAGTTCGCCCTGGAGCGGCTGGACGCGCTCGACCGGCAGGTGAAAATGTTGCTCGAAGAGAGATTTGAGAACGTCGATGGACATAGTTTCCAGCCAAGCCGTTTTGACGAATCAATAGAGCAAACTATTTTCTAGGATAGCCGATTCCTTGCGAAGTGATTTGGATGGAAGTGGGCGGGTGTGCTTAGAAATATCGAGGATGATTGGGGGCACGGTGGCGTAGGCTTCAGCCTGTGCTAATGGCGCCCGGGATTGGGGTAACGATCACGCGGCAATGCGAATGTTGGATTGGCGGTTGGGCGGCGGGCGCAGGGCTGGCGCGGCTATAATTGCTGGGTGCGTTCGCGGGTGCATTCGCAGATGAGTTCACGAAGAGAAGATCAGAGAAAGACGGAACAGCGGCTGGCGGCGTCGAAGAATCTCGACCGGATGACGGCGGCGGAGATTGTGCGGTTGATGAACCGCGAAGATCGCAAAGTGGCGGAGGCGGTGAAGCGGGAGTTGCCGGCGATTGCGCGCGCGGTAGATGCGATTGTGGAGGCGATGCGCGGCGGCGGTCGGTTGATTTATGTGGGGGCGGGATCGAGCGGGAGGATGGCGGTGTTGGATGCGGCGGAGGTTCCGCCGACGTTTGGCGTTCCGCACGGAGCGATACGGGCATTCATTGCGGGAGGGAGGCAAGCCGTGACGGGCGCGGTGGAAGGCGCGGAAGATGCAGCGCACGCCGGCGTGACCGCTTTGCGAGGAGCGAGAGTGGGGAAGGGAGACGTGGTGCTGGGAATTGCGGCGAGTGGAACGACGCCGTATGTGCTGGCGGCCATCAAATATGCCCGCGGACGCGGAGCGACCACCATCGCGATCACTTCGAATGAGCAGATGCCGCTGGCAAAGCTCGCGAAGATTGCGATAAACGTGGAAATCGGGCCGGAGGTTTTGACAGGGTCCACGAGATTGAAGGCGGGAACGGCGCAGAAGATGGTGCTGAACATGCTGAGTACCGCGGCGATGGTGAAGCTGGGGCATGCGTATGAGAACTTGATGATTGATGCAGTGCTGACCAATGAGAAGTTGCAGGAGCGGGCCGTGCGGATTTTGATGGAGGCGAGCGGCGCGAGTGTGTCTGCGGCAGAGGACGCTTTGCGGGCGGCGGGACACAATATGCGGGTAGGGTTGGTGATGCTGAAGTTGGGAGTGGGGGCTGGGGAGGCGCGGAAAAAACTTGCGGGGGCGCGGGGGGATTTGCGTCGGGCTTTGGGGGAGTGAAGAAACGGATTTTACGCAGAGGGGCGCAGAGACACAGAGGACACAGAGTGGAGAGAGAAAAAGAAAAGAGCAAGACAAGGAAAGAAAGAAGGGAAAGAAAAAGCGGATGGATAAGTTTTTAATTCGAGGCGGGAAGGCGCTGCGGGGGACGGTCGCGATCAGCGGGGCGAAGAATTCTGCTTTGCCGGTGATGGCGGCGGCTTTGCTTACGGCGGAGAAGGTCGCGGTGCACAACATTCCGAAGGTGCGCGACCTGGTTACGATGGGCAAGCTGCTGACGTTTATGGATGCGAAGGTTTCGGTGACGGAGATGCCGGCGAGCGACTATGTGATCGAGGCACCGACCTTGCGTCACGCGGAGGCACCGTATGAATTGGTGAAGACAATGCGGGCGTCGATTCTGACGCTGGGTCCGTTGATGGCGCGGCTGGGAGTGGCGCGAGTTTCATTGCCGGGAGGTTGCGCGATAGGGGCGCGGCCGGTGGACTTGCATTTGTCGGCTTTGGAAAAGATGGGCGCGGAAATCACCATGTCGCACGGATATATCGAAGCGAAAGTGCCGGGGAATGGAGCGAAAGGCAGGCGGCTAAAGGGCGCGCACGTCGTGTTTGAGAAGATTACGGTCACGGGGACCGAGAATATTTTGATGGCGGCGACGCTCGCGGATGGGGAGACGATTTTGGAGAATTGCGCGCGCGAGCCGGAAGTGACGGACCTCGTCGCGATGCTGCGGAAGATGGGCGCGCAAATCGAGGGCGACGGCACGGCGACTCTGCGGATTCGCGGCGTGCGGGAATTACACGGGACAGAACATCGCGTGATTCCGGACCGCATCGAGGCGGGAACATTTTTGGTGGCGGGCGCGATTACCGGCGGCGACTTGACGATCACGCATTGCGAGCCGGAGCATCAGAGCGCGGTGATCGCGAAATTGCAAGAGGCTGGGGCGTGCATCGAAACGATCGATAAGACGACTTTGCGAGTGCGCGGAGGGAAAAAGCTGGTGGCCGCGGACATGACGACCGAGGAGTATCCGGGATTTGCGACGGATATGCAGGCGCAGTACATGGCCCTGGCGACGCAGGCCGAAGGTACGTCCATGATTACGGAGACGATTTTCGAGAATCGGTTTATGCATGCCAGCGAGATGATTCGAATGGGTGCGAATCTTTCGCTCGATGGGCGGAGAGCGGTGGTGCGCGGACCGGCGGCGTTGTCTGGATCGATTGTGCAGGCATCGGATTTGCGGGCGAGCGCGGGGTTGGTGTTGGCGGGGTTGGTGGCAAGCGGTGAGACTGTGATCGACCGCGTGTATCACATCGATCGCGGGTATGAGGGGATTGTGGAGAAGTTGCGGGCGGTGGGGGCGGATATTGAGCGGGTGCATGGGTCGGGTTCAGGTGTACATGCTTCCGTTCCTGTTCCGGTAACGTAAAGATGGGCGACGCGCCTCTTGAGCCGGCACGCGTTTGAGACAATTGGCGCGAAGGGATTGGCGGGACGCCATCCGGAGAATGCGAATTCGAAGAAGGTGATAGCAAGCTTGGCTTTCAGTACACGCACGATGAGTTTTTCCCGGTACTTGGAATGGATATTCTTTACTATTTGCTTAAAGGGAGAGACGTCTAACTTTAGCCGCCCTAACGTAAGCACGCCGCTCCGCCGAGTCGAACAAAAAGATCGAATAAGTCATGAATTACATGATTGCGAATTTCACAGATGGATGGCTAGGCCCGGAAGATCCGCAGTGGCTCTATTTTTTTGTGTTGTGGCCTGCTTGGTTTATGTTGATATGGGGGGCTTGGAATTGGGTGCGCGATGGCCAGGATGAACGAAGAATAAAGCGCAGCCTGGATTGGCCGGAAGTTCAAGGCAACGTGATTGGCAGCAGAATCGTTTGGGGGCACGTGGAGATTCGATACGAATATTGGATCTTTGCGGAGAGGCACGAGGGAGTCCACAAGTTCAGCCTCACGCCAGTGCCAGCAGGGGGTCGAGGAGGGACCGCGCTAAGAAGTGCAGAGCGTCTTGGAAAAGAAGGTAACAGCTACATTGCTGACTTCCCGATCGATGGCAAGGTGATTCTGCGTTACAACCGGGCGAAACCGGCAGAATCGGTGCTCTATTGCGCAGGCGAGCTCAAGCCTGTGGACCCCAACGAGCCGAAGATCGACGTGCATTTGGTGACGCTGGAGTAGATGGCTCAGAGAGTTTCCGGGACCGTGTTTTTGTGAGATGCGAGAATTAGTAGAGGCGGGTGGGGCAAGCCCCGCCCCTACAATGAAAAGGCCCCCAATAATTTGGGGGCCTTTTCAGTTTACGGAGTGAAGAGAGACTATTCGTTCGAGCCCGAGCCGGAGTCGCCGCCGGAGTTGCCTTCGCCACTGGACGAACCACCCTGATGGCCGCCGCCGCTGGCTGCGGCTTTTTGTTGTTTTTCGCGGGCTTCCTTGATCAGGGCTTTGCGGCTTAGGCGGACTTTGTTGCCCTCGATGGAGAGAACCTTGACGAGGACCTGGTCGCCGAGCTTGAGTTCGTCGCGAACGTCGCGGATGCGGTGCTCGGAGATTTCACTGATGTGCAGGAGGCCGTCGGTTCCGGGGAAGAGCTCGACGAAGGCGCCGAACTCCGCGAGGCGAACGACTTTGCCGAGATAGGTTTTGCCGATTTCGGCGGAGGCGGTGACGTCGCGGACCATTTGCAGAGCCGCATCGCCGCCAGCGCCGCTGGTCGAGAAGATATGGACAGTGCCGTCTTCGAGGACGTCGATTTTGACGCCGGTGGCTTCGATGATGGACTTTATCTTCTTGCCGCCCGGTCCGATGAGGTCGCGGATTTTGTCCTGAGGAATCTTCAACTTGAAGAGGCGCGGAGCGTAGGCGGAGATTTGCGTGCGCGCTTCGCTGAGCGTCTTTTCCATAGTGTCGAGGATTTGCAGGCGAGCTTTTTTCGCCTGGGCCAGAGCTTCCCGCATCATGGCAATGCTGATGCCGAGAACCTTGATGTCCATCTGAAGCGCGGTGATGCCTGCGCGTGTGCCCGCGACTTTGAAGTCCATGTCGCCGTAGTGGTCTTCGGCGCCGGCGATGTCGGTGAGGATGGAGTACTTCTTGTTGTCTTCACCAACGACGAGGCCCATGGCGATACCAGCGCACGGGGCCTTTAGAGGAACGCCAGCGTCCATTAGTGCCAGCGAGCCGCCGCAAACGGTGGCCATCGAAGAAGAACCGTTGGACTCGAGAATGTCCGAGACCAAGCGCATGGCGTACGGGAAGTCCGCTTCGGGAGGAAGCAGGTTGACGAGCGCGCGCTGTGCGAGAGCACCGTGGCCAATTTCCCTTCGACCTGGCCCGCGAAGGAACTTCACTTCGCCGACGCTGAACGGCGGGAAGTTGTAGTGCAGCATGAAGCGATTGAATTGATCCTGCTCGAAGAGCAGATCGAGGCGCTGCATGTCTTCCTTGGTGCCGAGAGTGAGCGTGGCGAGAGCCTGTGTTTCGCCGCGGGTGAAGAGCGCGGAACCGTGGACGCGAGGAAGCAAGCCGACTTCGCAGGAAATGTGACGAATCTGGTCGAACGCGCGGCCATCCGGACGACGGCGGGCGTTTAGAACGTCATCGCGGAAGATGTTTTCGCGAAGGCGCTCGAGGGCGCGCTTGGTGAGGGCGCGCTTTTCGTCCATCTCCTTCTTGGGTTCCTCGGGAATGGCCTTGATGATTTCGTCCTTTAGCGCATCAACGAGGTGATAGCTCTCTTTCTTGGGATGCTTTTCGGTATTGAGAGCATCGTGGAGCTTGGCACCGTATTTTTTCTCGAGGTCTTTGTAAATCGCCTGGTCGAACGGAAGGGGCGCGACAACAACTTTCACCGGCTTGATCTTCGAGTGCAACTCTTTGATAGCAGCGACAATTTTCTTGACCTGAGCGTGGCCGAATTCGAGGGCGTCGACGACGGCTTCTTCAGAGACTTCGAGCGCGCCGGACTCGACCATGACAATGGCTTCTTCGGTTCCCGCGATGACGATGTTGAGCAAACTCTTTTTTTGTTCGGCGACAGTCGGGTTGGCAACGAGCTGGCCGTCGAGCAAACCGACGCGGACGCAAGCAATGGGCTTCTCAAACGGGAGATCGGAGCAATAGGAGGCAGCGGAAGCGGCGGTGACGGCGATTACGTCGGGATCATTGTCGCTGTCCGCGGAAAGCACCATCGCGACGATTTGGGTTTCATTGCGCCAAGATTCAGGGAAGAGCGGGCGCATGGGTCGGTCGATCAAGCGAGAAGTGAGAATTTCTTTTTCCGAAGGACGGCCTTCGCGCTTGAAAAAGCCTCCGGGGATTTTTCCAGCCGAATACGTATTTTCGCGATAGTCGACGGTCAACGGAAGAAAATCACGGTCGTTAGCCGCGGACGACATACAGGCGGTGGTCAACACGACCGTGTCACCGTACCGAGCGGTGATCGCGCCGTTTGCTTGCTTGGCAATCTTTCCAGTTTCGAGAATGAGGGCGCGTCCCCCGATTTCAACCGAAACGTGGTGTGGTGCGGGAATATGCGTATTTTCAGACATAAGTAATCATTTCCTTTGGCTCCGCTTCATACGGAGCATTCTAAAAGCGTCCACAGGAGAGCCGACCGTGCAGGAGTAAAGAGCCGCGTTGCGGCACTGAAACCAATTCCCTGCTTCGAGTAGGCCGGCGCAAACCTGGCCTGGATAACCCCAGAGAAGAAAAGAGGCGAGAACAGCGATTGGAGGCGAGTACAGCGATCCGGATTAGACCACGAGAAACGCCGGCCGAAATGCAACCGTGGGCCTGATGATTTCACTGGCGACGCAACCGACACGCGCGGCGCCGGACAGACTTCGCTTTGAAGTTGTCAATGCGTGAAACCGCAGAGGCTTCTGCCCGTTGTAAGCTCTAAAAGTGGGGCAGTTACTTGCGCAGGCTAAGACGTTCAACAATCTCGCGGTACCGATCCGGGTCTCGACGGTTTAGATAGTCCAGCAGGCGGCGGCGCTTATTGACCATCATGATCAATCCACGCCGGGATGCATGGTCTTTAACGTGGGACTTGAGGTGCGTCGTGAGGTAGCTGATCCGCTCGCTCAAAAGTGCAATTTGTACTTCCGGTGAGCCAGTATCTTTCACTTCCCGCCGGAATTGCTCGATCAACACCGCTTTGGCTGTGCTCAAGTGCCCCTCTCCGTCGTCCCCTGAATTTTTCCTCTTCTCTTCGACTCATTCAGGCTAACACAAATATGTTTTGAGTGTAAAGGAATGTAAACA
>Ga0210409_10002006_pt1 | contig 25142 bp, 24 predicted proteins | sample IncBWH17MmetaG_FD_161649 | JGI IMG/M metagenome (GOLD analysis project Ga0210409, IMG submission 161649) | Forest soil microbial communities from Barre Woods Harvard Forest LTER site, Petersham, Massachusetts, United States - Inc-BW-H-17-M | ecosystem: Environmental > Terrestrial > Soil >...
CATCACGCCGTACAAGCATAAGGCGCAAGTCGTCTCCGGTACGCTGGCGTATGCTTTGGGCGCCGGCAAAGCGATCATTTCTACGCCCTACTTGCACGCCATCGAGCTCTTGGATTCCGAGCGCGGCGTGCTTGTTCCTTTTGATGATCCGGAAGCCATTGCCCAAAAAACAGTCGAACTTTTGGACAACGCCACTGCAAGACACGCCATGCGGAAGCGCGCCTATCTATTCGCAAGAGACATGGTGTGGAGTCGCGTCGCACAGAAGTATATGAAGAGCTTTGAGCGCATATACAACCAGCGCCTGCGAAATCCGCGCGCCACGTTCTCGGCGCAGAACACGGAGAAGGCTCTTGACCGCCTTCCCGCCATAAAGTTGGATCACCTGTATCGAATGACAGACCACACCGGAATTCTCGAGCATGCGGTTTTCGTGGTCCCGAACTATCCGGAAGGCTACACGACAGATGACAACGCCCGCGCACTAATCGTGGCTATTCTCTTGGAAGAGCATGCAGCTGGCGCACGAACAGTGACCGATTTAGCCTCCCGGTATCTAGCCTTCCTGTGGCTTGCATTTGACCCAACCACCAGACGGTTCAGAAACTGCCTGAGTTACGAACGCCAATGGCAAGAGCAGGGGGGCTCGGAAGATAGTCACGGAAGAGCTCTGTGGGGTTTGGGGACTGTTCTAGGCAAATCCAATAACGCGGGATGGAGAGGCGCTGCGAGGCGCATGTTTGAACTGGCGGTTCCCGCGGCTATCGAATTTAAGAGCCCCCGCGCCTGTGCTTTCGCCTTACTGGGGCTCCAGGAGTATCTCGACTCGTTCCCCGGGGACCGCGCTGCGCTCACTGCATCCGATGTTTTGGCAAATCGATTGTTAAATTCCTATCGCGTCAACCATTCCGATGACTGGAATTGGTTTGAAAATGGCCTCGCGTATTCAAATGCGCGGTTGCCGCAAGCTCTCATTCGAGCGGGGATGCGCGCCGCAAACGAAGAGATGGTTTCGGCGGGGCTCGAAGCGCTGGATTGGCTGGTCACGATTCAGCGTTGCGAAGTGAAGGGTCATTTTGTGCCTATCGGATCGCAGGGCTTCTATTCCAAAAAAACGGAAAAGGCTCGTTTCGACCAGCAACCGGTCGAAGCCTGCGCGGTCGTCTCAGCATGCGCGCAGGCCTACCGCGCTACGGGGAAGGGCCACTGGCGCAAAGAGGCATGGTCCGCGTTCAACTGGTTTTTGGGAGACAACGATCTTCAGATCGCTCTTTACGATCCGACTACCGGCGGATGTCGAGACGGCTTGCATCCCGACCGGGCAAATGAAAATCAGGGAGCGGAGTCCACTTTGTCCTTTCTGATGGCACTCCTAGAAATGCGTAAGTTGGAAGAAGCTGACGACACCGAGAAAAAGCTCTGACAGGCAAGGCGTTACCTTTGTCCTGGTAAGACTTCGAGAAATCGGTTTCATGAGTGCGGTGAAATACATCATATGAAGGCAATAATGAAACAATACGAAACGCTATTTCGCCGGCACACTGCCAATCCAATCCTCACGGGCAAGGACTGGCCATATTCCATCAACAGCGTCTTCAACGCTGGCGCAACGCTACTGCCAAACGGCTCCACACTTCTGCTTTGCCGCGTGGAGGATCGTCGAGGACTCTCGCATCTGTGTGCGGCCCGGTCGGTAAACGGTGCTGATGGCTGGGACATCGACCGCGAGCCAACGCTGTTACCCAAACCCGACCAATACCCCGAGGAAATATGGGGCATTGAGGATCCACGTATTACCTATATGCCGGAACTCAAGAAGTTTGCCGTGGCTTACACCTCTTATTCCCGCGGTGGGCCCGGAGTGTCGTTGGCCCTCACAGAGGATTTTCGCAGCTTTGAAAGAATAGGTGTCGTCATGCCGCCGGACGACAAAGACGCCGCTCTGCTGCCCCGCAGGATCAATGGATTCTGGGCCTTGATCCATCGGCCTATGACACCTCTGGGAGCGCACGTCTGGATCTCTTACTCACCCGATTTGCGTCATTGGGGAAGTCATAAACTCATGCTGGAAGCCCGCCGCGGCGCCTGGTGGGACGCCAACAAGATTGGCATGTCGCCGCCGCCGATTGAAACTTCAAGAGGCTGGCTGATGATCTATCACGGCGTGCGACGGACGCCTTCGAGTTCTATCTATCGGCTGGGCCTGGCTCTTTTCGATCTTGAACAGCCGGACAAATGCCTGATCCGTGGGGATTCGTGGATGTTTGCACCTGAGGCAGAGTACGAGCGTCACGGGGATGTTCAAGACGTCGTATTTCCTTGCGGCTACACCGTGGCCCCCGATGCGGACACGATCAATCTATATTATGGCGCTGCGGATTCAAGCATTGCTCTAGCCCACGGCAGCATTCGCTCTCTTCTGAGCTGGCTAGACGCCAACGGCCATGCGGAACACGCTGGCGACCGGCGTCACAAATGATCCTTGGTGGTACTGCCGCAGAATCCTCGCCGCACGCGTTCACAATTAGCTTTCGGTCCAGGCGGATGGTTGACGAGCGACGATCTGAAAGGCAAAGGCCAAACCGTAAGGGTACGACCTTTACAGTTTGGCCCCGTCTTTCTGAAGATTGGCAGCTTGCTGGGACTAGAAGAATCCTGGCAAAGCTGCAAGCACTTACCGAGTCGAGGCGCGTTCTGATTCGTTGCGCGGCGCGCTCTTTTGCAACGTGTTGACGAGATGACGTCCGGTCTCCGGCACGCCCATCGTTTCACTTCTCACGATTTCCTTAGCCTTGATGGCATGTCCATAGACTTGTTCGCTGGCTTCATCGTCGGGCCGAATAGTAGAGCCTTCCAACGAGATGCCGGCAAACACGCCGCGGGAACGCGAATAGCTGAGGATCTCAGCGCGCATCCAAGCGTCGGTATCCGCGGAAGCATCACGTCCTTTGGGGCCGCCGGCAACAGAAGCATCTGCTCCCAACTTGACCTTGCTGCTGAGAATGGATTCCATGCCTCTATCGTTCATGACCAGCAGGATTAGGTCTGTAGCTTCTCCGCCAATCTGAAAGCCGATACTACCACCCTCCAATGCGTACATCGCCGGGGCTCCCCAACGTCCACGGAAGTGCTCGCCTGTGCGGCAAACCATGGCTCCGCGTCCGTAATCTGCGCCGATTCCAAACGCCAGCTTTCTGACGGAAGGGATCACGATGACGCACTCGGCCTTTTCCAGAAGGTCATGAGGAATGCTGTCTGGGATGTTGAGCACTTCCTGCATAACAACTCCACATTCTTCAAGGCGCCTTTCTTCCTTGTTCAGTTTCTTGGCATACACTGCGCCCGCTACGAGAGTAAGACAAACTGCTCCGGCCAAATATCGGTTCATTGCTGACCTCCATGGTCATGAAATTCGTTTGCTGACATTTGTTTCCAAAACTGCTGGCTGAAGGACCTTCAGCCAACGCGCTTCACGTTACGAGAGGGCTATGCGTTACCCGACTCTCAGGCGGGATACTTTGGTAGTTTCGATTACGAACTCTTTTTCGCTCCGACGACAAGCAAGACGATTCCCCCCACCAACGCGAGCCCGCCGAGTACCGGTGGAATTGATACTCGGTCGTGTTCTTCCGCGGTGGCATGGATCGGGCCGACATCAAGTATTTTTTCTTGATGCGTGTAATTGAAGCCCTGGTAAGCGAGGCCGAGCGCGCCCAGAATTACTAAGAGAATTCCAACCCACATGATCGGTTTCATATCGTTCTCTCGATTTCCGAGATTGGCTCATGCTAGCCGACCTGGCTGAGGTGCGTCTGTTCACTTGAGGACACTTTGGCGTCTTATTTCGTTAGGTTTTTGGGCCAAACACTCACTCCTTCGCAACCGGCTCCCGCAACGCGGGGTCGACTTCACGGGCGCGCACGATGAAGCGCCTCGGCGCCGGGCCTACAAAATGAAACGGGAAGCACGTTACGAATGTCAGATCGCGACCGGTCGATGGTTCCAACACTTGAATATCATTGGGTGCAACGACATCAATGGAGGCAACGCGATACTCGAAGCTGTGCTCCGGAGTGCTGAACTCAATCGTGTCACCCAGGCGAATATCGTGGAGCGAGCGGAAAAAAGTGTCCCGGTGACCAGCCAAGACCACATTTCCCAATTCCCCGGGCAAAGCCGATTTTGAAATGTGACCTACGGCTCGCCGCAAGTTAGCGGCCGAGTCGCCCTGGACAACGATAGCGTCGAGCCCCAAGCGGGGCACTTGAATTTCCCCAATCACATCGCCTTCCGCCAATATGTGCGGTTCCGAGAGGCGACCCGCTTGCTTGAATTTCTTCATTTCGAGGGACTGATAGACATGCGAGTCAGCGAAGACGAAGCCAGCATAGCCCAGCGCGAGCACGCCAAGCGCCAGGAAAAAGTAGCAGGCACTACCGAGGATGCGTGTTCGGGCTAGCGACACTCCTCGCGCTTCCCGAGACAGGAGACTCATCTCGTCTCCGATCTCGGTTGCGACGTGGCCTGCTTGTCCGCCGTAGGGGAATAGCCCGGCCGGGTTCGCAGGTGCAATTTGCCGTACTCTGGTGCAGTAACCTTCACTTCAATTTTCCGAAACGAACCGGCACCGCTAGTGTTTTGCGGTACATACCCGAGTGTGTACTGCTCGCGAAGGTCTCGGGCGATTTCTTTGGAGATGTCCGCCACGCGATCCTTTGGCCCCGGAAAAAAAGCTACTCCACCGGTATCCTTGCAGAGCCGCTGAAGGACCTTCGGATTCTCTTCTTCCTCCTGCGCGCCCAATAGGGCGATGGAATAGATCAATACCTGGGATTGGCGAGCCTTTAGCAACACCTGCGAATACTTCAGATGGCTGGCGTTATCTCCGCCGTCACTAATGACAACCAGAGCCTTCTTTCCCCAACGGCCATACTGCAGATGGTTGAGTCCCTCATTTACGGCATCATAAAGCGCGGTTCGTCCTCGCGCTGAGACGGCCGCGAGGGCTTTTTCAAGGTCCTTCGACTCGCTCGAAAATGCCTTTCCCTTCATAAGTTCAATCGATACGTCATCATTGAAATCCACGACGAACATTTCGTCTTGGGGATTGCTCGAATGTGCAAAGGTGGATACCGCAATGACGACACCTGGGAGCTTCGAGCCCATGCTTCTGCTGTGGTCAACGACGAGCCCCACCGTAACAGGGCTATCCCCTTGCTCGAATACGGTTAGGTTTTGGAGCTTCCCGTCCTCGTAGACGCGGAAGTCCTCTAACTTGAGACCAGAGACGAATGTTCCGCGCGCGTTCGTCACCTTCACGGGCAGCAGGACGAGATTGGCGGTCACAGCAATTTTCCCCTGACCACCAACAACAGCGGAACTCACCGTCATGTGATATTGCGAGAAACTGACGATGCCCAGGAAAAGCAAGAGGGGAGCGAGGAAAAGGGGGCGCTTTCCTGGAGGATGCTTGTAAGACTTTAAGGTGAAGGTCACGAAAGACTTTCTCGCGAAGCGGGACGTGATAGCGACATCACGTCCGCCACGCTGAGGAGCTCTTCCTACATTTATGAAGCGAGCTTTAAGACAAACTTCAAACCGAGAGCAAGGCCAATGAATGCTGCACCAAGTAATGCAAGCAACGGCATTAAGCTTGCTGTTTGGGGCAGTTCTTCGGTCTCCGCAGCTGGGGCCACAGCGGCCGGGGTGGTCTGTATGACCGTTGCCACTTCTACTTCTTTCTCGTCGGGCGTGACGGCGACGATCGGAACTGTCTTGATCGCGTCATCGTCAAACGTGTCGATAGCAACGGCCGGCACGATTACTTTCGTCGTCTGGGCCAACTGAATCGCACGAACCTTTGGATAGACGAATTCCTGTCCAAAGTTGTCGCCGGGATAGAACCAAGCGCGTAGCGCGTCCGGAGAATCGCCCGGTCTTTCACTGAACTTCATGACGGTGTCGCCGGTCGGTTCCAAACGATAGTTATTGATGGCCAGAATCGTGGCGATGATATGGCTGCCGTCTGCAGTAAAGATCTGAACGATGTGCCGATCGGAAGGTGAATCTAACAGCTGAAACGTGTACGTCCCGGCGGGAAGAACTTTCCCTGGAACTTCCACAGCTTGACTAAAGGTGACAACGGTTTTCTTGTCCCATGTATCCGCTCGAGCGCTGGACAGCACGGTAGCGCCGAACATTGAGATCGCGATCAAACAAAATGCTGCTTTTACATTTTTCATCCGAATTTCCTCCCAAGAGTTGCGAGTTTTTCCGATGGCCGGTTACGTAGGACGAAGCCGAGACGATCAGACGAGAGGTGATTGGGCCTGCGCGAAAGTCTTTTTGTTTTTTCCTACAAGCGCATCTTAGCTGCAACGGATAGCGAAGTCTGTCCGCTTACGCACACATTCGCATTTTGTTTGGGTATGCAATGGCGCTTACTATCTTCGCGCGATGGGATCGCGAATTTTGCGACCCGGTTCTGACTCTCAATCAAGGCAGAGTTGCCGGGCTAGCGGCGAGAATCGGAGCTGGACTAACCAATTTCAGTTGATCCAGTGCCGTCAGTACGCTTTTCCAGTGAGCAGAGTCCTTTTTGGTTTCCAGGGGAAGAGAAAGATCAGAATAAAAGTTCAGGATATTCTCGCGCAGGTCGGGTGACGTTAGATCGAACTTCCGCTCCGCCAACTGACCCAACAACTTTGCATAGCTATCGTCCGTCAGCGAGTATTCGGCTGCCTTGGTTTCCTTGCCGCTGTCAAAATCAACGTTGGCAAGTTCGAGGGAATCGGTGCGAACTTGCTCCAGAAAAACGCGGTACCGATCGACAGTGGTGTTGATGCTCTTAAAATACAGGTCCTCCGTTTGCGCCGTAGGGTTGTTGAACGCCAGCGCCTTGAAGGGGCCGATTTTTGGAATGTATCGCAAGAGAATGGACCACAGACGAGTGCCGAAATCGGGCTTGGTGTAGTCCTTTCCCCACTGCTTTTCATAGTCGGAGCGCGACAGGCGGTACAGGAACTTCTTTTTCGCAAAATCGGGCGTCTCCTTCATCATGTCCTTTTTGTGGGTCCGTAGCGCGATCTGGGTCATTTGCGGGATCATGCGGCTGACAGCAAAGCGATAGGAACCGATCGCGAGATCCTCATGCGTCAGCACGTCTTTCAATTCCACTCCGTAAACGATAGGAAAGGTCCGCTCCAGCAAAGGCTTGGACACTTGGAATCCGATGAAGTCGTGATACTGCTGCGACGCATAGCGATTCTTCGCCACTTGCACCATGTCGAATCCGAACTCCGTCTTCAGGTGCGCGGTATGGTCCTGTGCGTATCTGACGGAATCGCCGTATTTGGCGCGCAGCTTCGGGTATTGGATGGAAACAGCCTGGTTGACCGCCGGGTGGCCCGCGATATCGGAGGCATAGTGCGCGAGCGCGCCCAACGCAAAGGCGTACTCATTGGCATCCTGACTCTGCAGCAGTAGCTCGCGCACGAAATCACCGCTGCGCACGTAATGCACCAAATTGCTGAATTCCACGCTGCCAAACGGATAGTAGCCGAGGTCCTGGATCACGGCCCCACCATAAGCGTAGCCGTGCGCCTCCTTGAGCTGGTCTTCCGTGAGCGTCGGAAATCGTTTGAGAAGAAGCGGGCTGAGCTCATCGGTCCACAGCAAGTCTACGATTTCCTCATGGGTGAGAACGGAATAAGCGTACGAGGCACTGCTGCACAGTAGCGCGAGCAGAAGTATCGCTACGATGCGAGCGCCCCACAGGCACGAGCCGCACAGAGTGGTGCGTTGGGGAAGTAGCGTCCTAATTTGGTTTTCTGAGTTCATGGACAAGTCTCTTCGCTTCCTTCACTCGCTCTTTGTAAAACGAGGGCCTAGTGAAAACTTCTTTCTGTCCCACGCGCACCTGTTCCTTGATGCCGTTCTTGGACAAGAATAGAGATAGAGCTGTGTACGTCTTAATTTCTTTCTCGAGAAACTTCACTACACGGCGTTTGGACTCATCCATCGCTGAACCCTCCGCGAAAAAGTCTAGATACGCCCAAGAAGCACGAGGATGACGACTATAAGCAGAGCTAGACCCACGCCTCCGGTCGGCATATAGCCCCAGTCGCGGCTATGCGACCACCGCGGCAAAGCGCCCAGGAGCGCTAGGATCAAAAAGACCACCAGGATAGTTCCAAGCATTGTTTTTCTCCTTTGTGAATTTGCCCGTCTCGACTCAGGAGCCCCGACCCAGCGACGGTTACCTTCGACAGGTTTCCGCGCTGGGCCGGGTTGCGCTGCAAATCACCGCGCTCCAATGAGCGCTTAGTTCACGTAGAAGCTGATGGCAATGCGATCTCCGGGATATCTGCGGTTGAACAGATAATATCCATCACCGTAGTAGTCCACGTAGACGTCATCGCTGTCATACCAATCGCTTGACCAGTATTCTGGCCACGGGTCGATCAGACCGAACCAATATCCGCCGTACTGGAAACGGCGCTGCCCACCAAAGTACATTACCGGGAGGCTGTAGATGCGGAACTCGTGAGACTCGCCATAGTAGCCACGGAACCGGTCATCTGGAACGCGGTAACCGTTGTAGCCACCACGTTGCTGCCAAGTGCGATGCTGAGACTGCCAACTCTGGGCACGATCACCTTGCCAAGCGACCTGTTGCTGATGAACCTGAGCCGGGCTCCGCTGTTGTGCGGATCTGTTGTCCTGCTGTTGACGTTGCTGACGTTGCTGATCCTGCTGTCCTCTGGCCTGCTGCTGCCTAGCGGAATTGTCTTGCTGCTGACGCTGTTGTTGCTGTTGCTGGTCGTGTTGCCGCGTAGCTTGCTGCTGATTTTGTCTTGCTGAGTTGTCTTGCTGTTGCCGCTGTTGTTGTTGTTGTCGCTGTTGCTGCTGGTCGTGTTGCCGCGTAGCTTGCTGCTGATTTTGTCTTGCTGAGTTGTCTTGCTGTTGCCGCTGCTGGCGTTGTTGGTCCTGTTGCCCACTGGCTTGCTGCTGGTGCTTCGGTGAGTTGTCCTGCTGCTGACGCTGTGGTTGTCCCTGAGCCTGTTGCTGCTGCTGATGTTGTTGCTGCTGTTTCGGAGCCTGCTCCTGCTGCTGTTGACGTTGCTGACCCTGAGCTTGCTGTTGCTGATGTTGTTGCTGCTGCTTTGGAGCCTGCTCTTGCTGCTGTTGATGTTGCTGTTGCGGAGCCTGGGATTGCTGTCTCTCGGGCCTAGCCTGTTGCTCGGGCTTCGCCTTTTCCTCTTGTTTATCTTGTCGTGCCTCGGCTGGAACACTCCATCCGAGAAGTAAGAGTACAGCTGATGAAACAATGATTCGAAACGATTTCAACATTTTTTCTCCATTAACTTGCGTTCCTACGCCCGCCGCACTTCGCGAGTGCCGGGTTCGATCCCTAATTCTGGTACACGGCCCGCAGCACTTTCTGCTGCGTTCCCTCAGCCGCGTTTACTATCCGACGCGGATACGCGAGAGGGAGTGGAACAGCCCAAATACGTCGAGTAGCCACAGCACCACGCCTATAACCACGACTGCGTTCAAGATGGACTTGATGCTGCCTGCCATGGGGATGAAGCGATTCACCAGCCACAGGAGGACGCCCACGACGATTAGCGTTAGTAGAATCTGAAGGAGAGGCATTCTTTTCTACCTTTCTGTCTTTGCTGCGAGACACTTCCACACTGGTCCAGGCCTTTCATGCAATCTTTTGGCGGAAAAAACATGATGAACCGCTACGTCAGCGAAGGCATGGCCTGGGATGGATAGTGCGGATCAGCCGCGTAAGCTTGCGTAGTAAATCCTAGACGTTGCGGAGTCTTGTGTCTGTCCAGTTGTATACAGTTTGCGGTTTTCTTTTGAGGGGCGAATCGACGGAGACTTGCTTGTACTATCGCGAATCAGGACCGCTGACTTGCACGGCGACCTGACGAGAAAGTCGCTCGATAACAGTCCAGGGCAGTGGAATCCGGCAACGGTCAGGTGGTCACACTACTCACTAACGTTCCACACATACAGGAATGTAGCGTCGCTGGCGGTCGCGACTTTGCGTCCATCCTTACGAGTTGCACGATTTAATGCGGAGCGAACTTTTTCCTTTGACAGCAGCAATTCAGCCAATGGGACCTTGAGTGCGGAACCAGGCTTTAGACGATCGAGATCCCTGAGGATCGTTGTGACAATCAGTTTGTGTTTTCCCTCTCGACCCTGCGGCACATCCGCTTGCACCATGGTCTTGAAGTGCATGGGCAGAATTTTCTTTTGAGCGCCGTTCATATAGCCTCCTTCGCGATGGCGCGCTAAACAACCGTGACGCTATCGTATCTCATCGTACCAAACCCTGCAAGTAAACATTCCAGGGCGTAAAAGCACAACGCGCTTCGGCCCGGAGCCATACGTGCTCCCCCCCCCCAGATTCGCGCATACGTACAGCATCGCCGCGATTAACGCCACAGATAGATCTTTAAAAGATATGACCCGTACGACTTTGGGCCTGCTAGCGTGTAGGCGAATCGAAGAAGGATGCAATGCTCAACACAAAAACACACTTCGAGCAAGTTCCACTGGAGTTTGTCAGAAAGGTTGTTGAAGAGAAAATCCAGCGGGAAACAGCCGGGCAACTGGATCAAGAACCCCGGGGCACGACGAGACAAGAAAATCCTTTGGGGGCACAGGAACAGTCACAGGCGCTGCACACATTTTCTCAGGTGGGAGTGAACACAATCTATGAGTCCGAGCAACGGCAAATCCAAGATCATGTCCAGGAAGAAGGACGCATTCGATGCCCAGGCGTTTTTAGATTCCGCTGGCCTGTCGAGAAAGGTGAGACAGTTCAAGAGAGCAGAGATTGTTTTTTCTCAAGGGGCCGCCGCCGAAAGCGTCATGTACATTCAAGAAGGCGGCGTAAAGATTACGGCGGTTAGCGCCAGCGGCAAAGAGGCAATCATCGCGATCCTGGGACCCGGCGAGTTTTTTGGCGAGGGGTGCCTGGCCGGCCAAACGGTGCGCATGGGGAATGCGACTGCGATTACAGCCAGCACGGTGCTGGTGATTGACAAGAAGGAAATGCAAAACGTGCTGCACGAACAGCATGACCTATCCGATCTGTTCATCAATTTCGTTCTGACCCGGAACATCCGCGTGGAAGAGGATCTGGTGGATCAGCTATTCAACTCGACGGAGAAGAGGCTGGCGCGCACGCTTCTGTTGCTGGCCCGGTACGGCAAGCAAGACCACCCTCAGAGAGTGCTTCCAAAGGTTTCTCAAGAGACTCTGGCGGAGATGATTGGCACCACACGCACGCGAGTCAATTTGTTCATGAACAAATTCAGGAAGCTGGGTTTCATTAAGTACAACGGCGGAATCGAGATCAACACATCTCTCTTGAGCGTCGTGCTGCACGACTGACTCACGGCTGTGTCCGTGCGCAGGTGAAGCTAAATCTCGCCTTCCGCTTGATTGTGGCGTGTGATCGCAACCGCAGCCAAGCAAGCTGCCCGTTCAATCAACGGAGCGTCGCTGAGAAAAGGGCTGCGAGGAACGGAACAGTACATCTCCAGGGAGCCAAGCAATTCGCCATTGCCGTCGACAACATCCGTCGAACAAAACTTATAGAAGCCAAAGAGTTCTGCGCTGCTGGCAATTGCGGCAAGATCGGTGGCATGGTCAGTGGGGATGGAAAAGAACGAGATCAGGTTGCCCATCTCTAAATTGAGCGCGTCGCAGATTTTATGCAGAATTTCCGGAAGAGGCGCACGGCCTGAGATCGAATCGAGAATCTGTTCTTCCGTTCTCAACAAATGCTCAATTTCGCTTCCGGAGTTGCGCTGCGGCCAGCGTTCTTGTCTCCCATCCCGTAGCGGGAGATGATTGTCAGCCATCGAAGCTCCTCGTTGCCGCGTCGTTTCGGTCAGGTCACTACTGCCTCTTCAGGCGCGACCGGCCCGTGCGATTCTCGGTTGCTTGTCCTTCATCGCATAGAGGGCGCGGTCTGCCGCGAACAGCAGCGTTCCGACGGTGTCGGCATCCTTCGGATAACTGGCCACTCCTACGCTGACGGAGAGGGCTGGCTCTTCGGTATCTTTAGCAAGAAGGCCGCAAATGCGTCGCGCTACCAAGGTGGCTGCGGCGGCGCCTGTCTCCGGCAGAACCAGCGCGAACTCATCGCCGCCTTGCCGGGCGGCGGTATCTATGGACCTGCAGCAGTCGGTCAGAACTTGCGCCAACCTGCAAAGCGCGCGGTCTCCGGTGAGGTGGCCAAATCGGTCGTTGATCTCCTTCAGTGCATCGAGGTCCAGCAAAAGAAGAGAGAACTCCCGCTCGGTGCGCTTGGAGCGGCAGATCTCCGCGTGCAACACCTCGAAAAGACGGCGATGATTGGCCAATCCAGTAAGCGAATCACTGGATGCCTGGCGGCGCAGATGATCTTCGAGGGCGCGCTGTTCGGTGACGTCGACAACGATAATCTCGTAGCCGGCAAAATCCCCATGCTCGTCATAGACACCCCGGCCGCTGAGCCGGGCTTTCAGGACGGTGCGGTTTTTGCGGTTCCACTCAATTTCGACTGGCTCGATCCGAATCGCCTCGCGGGATCGCGCGGCCAATGGCGCTTGCTGGCCAAGATCAAGGACGACCTCGAACGCACGATTCGCTGCCAAAAGTTCTTCTTCGGTTGCGTAGCCGAGCATCGTTACCAGCGCCCGGTTGACGTCCAGAAACTTCCCTTCCGCATCGCACCGGCATATCCCGTAGGTGGGATTGTCCGCCAGGGCGCGATACAGCGATTGTGAATGTCGGAGGGCCTTTCCGGCTGCTTCCAGCTCGGCGCGCAGATCTCTCTCGTTGAGCGCGCGGCGAATGGCCATGGGCAACTGTGCGAGGTGTTCCTGTTCGACGTAATCGAAAGCGCCGCAAGAGATCAGTTCCGCGAGGGATTTGCTGCCCATGGCAGTGATCACGAAGACGAGGGGGATGTCCTGTAGAGTCTGCTGAAGGAGCTGCAAGGCTTGCGAGCCTTTCCAACTTGGGCTGGGGTACTCGGCAACCACGACATCATAAGACTGCAATCGGAGCTGCTTAGTGCACTGCGCCAAAGTCAAGACAACATCGGCGCCGACAGTGAATTGCGCTTTCTCGAGCTCTTGCACGCAGCCGTCCACCGCATCCGCTTCGCGGTGGATGAAAAGGACGCGGAGAGGCCGGCGTCTGTGGGAAGCCGTGCCGTCCGGACGGACATTCGTCCGATCCGACTGGATTTCGGTCTGACCTAGTCTTGATATGGAAGCCATACGCGGCTCCATCGAAGCCGCGATGAGCGGCTAGGATGTGGAGACCCCTCCAAGCTCAGGGTATGGCGGTGAGAAAACGGAATCTGTCCCGTTTCGGACAGGTGCGCTACTAGTCATTTCCGGCAGAGGCGGCCCGAACAGTGACGCCGGGCAGCAATACCGGCCAGAGAAAATCGAAGGGCAGTCGCGTGCCCAAGAAAAAGAACACATTTTCACGACTGACTCAACCGTTCCGCCCGCACGCTAATCGCTCCTGACAGCTCCTGTCGACTATTTGTGTTTGCTCCGTCGCCGCCCTCTTCCCTCACGGATGCTTTTTTACGGCGTCAACATCCTGATCGCCTTTCCCCTTCGAGAATATCGGGCTATCGATCGTTCCGCCGACCCGAAAGGGAAATTGCAACTTGCCATCCTTTAGTGAGGCTCCGGACATCCGGGCGACGGTGTTGGTGAAGAAGCTTTCCTTGGTTGTAATCTCCGCCAACCCGCGATAGTTCAGCTCGTCAGAACCTGACACGCTGACGCTGCCGGAGCCGTCCACATCGACTCCGTAGCCGTCAACATCGATCACCTTGCTTGAAATCCGCTGATTCGCCAGCTCCAGATCGGTGGTGATTACGTTAAACGACGAGGGATCATTTTTCGCCGGCCCGAGATCGTTGAAGTGCGCCAGCTTCATCAAATTCGCATTGAGCTTGAGGCTTGGAACCTGGCCGTTTCGCACCGTTACGTGCCCTCCTCCGTGGATTCCCGCAAGCGGCCGGGACGAGTGCTCGATTTCCCCCGATAACTTTACGTTTCCTTCCATCTTTCCGGTCATCTTTCCGCCGCCGTTCGCGAAGGCCGCCAAAAGCTGGGCCACATTAATCCCGCTAAATCGCGCCCCGCTCGTAAAACTTGCGTTCTTTCCGGACAAGTTAAACGAAAGCTCACCGGCGGCCTTCCCGCCATAGATTTCCGCTTTAACGTTTACAAAAGAAACGTGTCTCGACTCCAGGAGTAATTTAGACACCATGTTTCTTGCCTCCATCGAGCCGAAGCGCAGAAGATCCGCTGTCAGGCTGCCCTGGCCATCCATCGAAGAAGACGAAGGATTGATAATTCCCATCAGGTTCACTTGCTCCAGGTCACAGGAGACCTCGTGGGCTTCGAAAAAGATGGGACCTGCTGCGTCCGAGGGCAAAAGATTCGACGCTATCACCTGGCCTCGCTTAATCTGCACCCTCGAAATCACACCAAGAGGAAAGGTTTCGTCCGAAGTCTTGGATTGAGGATTCTCAAAGTTCCATGGGCCGTCCGGATCGGAAGTCAAATTCAGGACGGGATCCTCAAGCACAAGAGATTTGACGACCACCTGCCGATGCAGCAGCGCTCCGACGCTAAGCTCGGCATCGATCCGCGCCACCTGGACGACATAACCGGACGGAAAAATCGGAGGGTTCTTCACACCGAAATGGTCAATGTGAATCGCTACTGGAAAAAATGTGAGTGCCAACCGTCCCATTTCGACTTGCTTCCCGGTTTTTTGTTGAAGATAAGAGATCACCCGGGGCCGGTAGCGATCAACGTTAATGAGAGGGGGGACAACGAAAATAAGCGTGAGCAAAAGTAACGCGGCGATTCCAACAGCGATTAGACCGGTCCTGCGGCGGATAGCCATAACGACCTCCAGAATGCGGTTGATTGTGGTGCGACGAGCAGGGCTGTAAGCTGGTCGAACTCCCCATCGTGGCTCCCCGAGAGCAACGGGGCCTACCCAGCTCGGCTGGATGTGGCTGAATCTAACCGCAGTAAGCTCGCAAACTGAATCTTAGACTTCGTTCAGACTCGTGTCTGTTCACTTGTAGACAACTTCGCAGTCCCCTGTGACTCTATTCATTTTCTGTCTCCGACACTCGTCTGGCCCCATACCGGTACCGGCAGATAGTACTGTCAGTTCGTTTCGACGGTGTCCAAAAAAAGACAGATTCCGTTTTGCGTGGTTGTTAGCATCGTCTTCGCTTTGGAACTCGAGGTCGACTCGACAATGCCCGTCCCGCACTGTCAGCGACGATGAAGAGAAATCAAGCCAAGGAGCTCTGATATGAAAAGACTTTTGTTGGTTATTTGTGTATTGGGTATGGGCAGCCTGGCCCGGGCACAGACGGCGCCCTCACTGGGCTCGGCGGCAACCTTCGCAGTCCTGGGTAGCTCGAATGTAACCTGTACTGCCCCCGGCGTGATCAGCGGAGACGTAGGCGTCTCCGCCGGCGTTTTCACAAATACTACCGGGTGCTTGGTTGTGGGAACAGTTCATCAGGGCGACCAGGCCGCCATTAACGCTGAGGCTGCCCTCAAGACTGCGTATGCGAATGCGCTTGTCGCGAACAACAATTGCACGAGTTCCCTGGCCGCTGCCTACACGGGAACGGCTGCGTCGTTCACGCTCGGGCCGGGTGTGTATTGCAATAACTTGGACGCGGGGCTAACGTTCACCAACACCACCTTGACACTCGACGCCGGTGGCAATGCCAATGCGGTCTGGGTTTTCATAATCAGCGGCGCAGGAGGCCTCACCGGCACTTCGCTCCAGGTGGTCATGGCCAACGGCGGCCAACCCTGTAACGTGTATTGGCTCGTCGGCTTCGATAGCACATTAACCACTTCGACGTTCCAGGGAAACATTCTCGGGGGCGGTGCGGCCAGCGCCTTCACTAGCACCAGCGGAACCTTAGTCGGACGTGTCTTGGCGAACGGCGCCGTGACCATGACCGGCCCCAACGTCCATGGTACTTGCGCACTGGTGGCCCAGGGGGGTGGAAGCTGCCCTGCGGACGATGATGATAAGCATCATAAGGATAAGGACAAGGACCGGGATCACGATAAGGACAAGGATAAGGACAAGGATAAGGACAAGGATAAGGACAACAACAAGGACGACAACTGACGACCGCAACTAACCTCAGAAGTGCCTGAGAAGTGTTCGGAGGCGCGACCTGTATCGCGCCTCCGAGCCGTTTTTAAGCTGGCGCCGCCCGACCTTCCTTCAATGGTGTTGAAGAGCCTAAGCGTAAGAGCCAAGCGTGGCGCAGCGGGCTTTACTCCTGGTTGTTCTCAGATATGTGCTGTAGGGAACAGATATCGCGTCGCAAGGGGGACATAGTAATGCCAACCGGGGTTCTGCACATAGGCATCTCGGATTTGGAGGACTACTTCATGCATCATATCAATCGCTACATCGGTTCCCTGTTGTTGGCTGCGGTTATCGCCGCACCGACGGCAATCTTGGCCACCCCCAGACCTCAAGAAGCCGGCGTGCAGGTTCGAGTCTACGACCGGGACCATCGTGATTACCATAATTGGGACGACCGCGAAGACCGCGCCTACCGGCGCTATCTGGGAGAGCGGCACAGGACATATGTTGAGTACCACACACAGCACTACAGGGTGCAGAGGCACTACTGGAATTGGCGGCACAGTCATCCAGACCGCGATTAACGCCGATAAAGAGCAGAGTTTTGGCTGCCTCTGAGACCGCGGTAAAGCATGCATAGCAAAGAAAAGAGCCGGCTCCCTTCGGGAGCCGGCTCTCTCTTTTGCGGTTCGATTACTGAGGTGTGATTGCAGCGACAGGTTGCAGGCTCAGGGAAACGATCTTGGTACCGATCACTTCACCGGAGACGATCAACTCGACGCGGCGATTTTGCTGACGGCCTTCGGAGGTATCGTTGGACGCGATGGGCCGAAGCTTGCCGAAGCCCGTTGCGGTGGTCGAAGATTCCGGGACGCCTTGTTGGGTTAGATAGCTGCGGACGCCTTGAGCGCGCTGCTCGGAGAGTTCCTGGTTGAAAGCTTCAGTTCCGACGCTGTCGGTGTTGCCTTCAACAGCCAGCTTGAGCGACGGATAAGCGAGCACAATGCCCGATATTTTGGCCAGTTTCTCGCGTGCCAACGGGCGGAGCGTGAACTTGCCGGAGTCAAAGAGCACGTCCGACATATTGACGACCAGGCCGCGAGCGGTGTCGCGAGTTTCTAGGATCAGGCTGAATTGTTGGAGAAGACGCGCACGAAGCTCTTCGCGGTCGCGAACGGCTTGTTGAAGCTGCGCATCGGAGGAGGCTGCGGCGGCGCGATTCCGGTCGGAATCCGCTTCGGCGGCCTGCTGCTTTTGCTGAGCTTCATTGCGGTCTTTTTCTGCGTCGGCTTGAGCGGCTTGCGCATCGCGGTTCTTGCGGTCCGCGTCATCGCGCTGGCGAACGGCGTCGGCGGTAACGGCTTCAGCGTTGACTCGGCGCTGTGATTCCTCACTGGCGCGAGCCTTTGCGTGAGCTTCACGTCCTGCTCCGGCGGCGCGTTCGGATTCGGCACGTTCTTCGTCGATATGCTTCACGGCGATTTCGCGAGCGTCTTCCGCGGTCTGCACCACTTCGCGCGACAAAGCCGCAAGCGACTTCTTGTTTTCATGCTTGTTGGTAGCAACGGCATCGGCCTCGTTCATCTGGCCGACCGCCTTTTGGTAGCTTTCTGTGGCGTATCTTTCGGCGCCGGCAGATTGCGCTATGCGGACAGCATTGCGCGCTTCAAAAAATTCCAGCGGCAATTTCGCGTTCAGGATGACTGGGTCGAACTTATACCCGGTGGGGATGTAGCCGCCACGATCGATCAATTCGTACTTGGCGTCTACGGCCTCGGTAGCGCCGACAGTGTCCGAGCGAATGGCGTTCTCGAGCACTACGACGTTGCTGGGACGGCGCACGGCATAATAAGGCTCTGCTGTTACGACCAGCGCGAAAGCCTGCAGGTCCGTGGTGACGTCCAGCTTGCTGCGGTGATTATCGCCCACCAAAACTTCGCCGATGTTAACGGGCCGGCCTTCCGGTGAAATAGCCCACAACACATAAGTCAGATACTCGTTGCCAAAACTGGTGGGCCTGTCTAGTCCGGAAAATTCCACTTCGATTTCAAGCGCCCCGCGCTTGCTCTCGACTTTGGCCTCGCCTGCCGCGCCAGGCATTAACTCGGTCCCTTGGAAATTGACCTTTGTGGACCCGCTGCGGTGTCTATAACTGACCGCCCGGGTTGTACGGCTGACTACATTGATCCGATAGGTTGGTGTCGGATTGCCGGAATCTGCCGGCACTTGCGTTTGGGCCTGCGCTTGCGCCACTGCGCCTAGCGCCATTACTACTGACAGCGTGATACCGAATGTCTTGAACATGAGTCTCCTTCTAATAAACTTCGAGACCCAAGTATCAGGCTTTATAAGGGGCAATACTGTGCGATAGTGCACGTTTTGTGAGAAAGAATGAGTGCGAGGCCGGAAATTGATTACGGCCAGCGGTCGGCTTTACTGGGCCCGTTCTTTGCTGAGCCTGTTTTGGCCCTGGACCGGGGAGCTCTTTGCATTTGCATTGCCGCGATAGTCGCAGCCTTCTACGCCACAACACCAATCGACACCCGACTCGCGGTCAGCATTCCTTCGACGATACAACCAGTGGTTATGACTAGGGCATTTGGCGGTGTTTACGCCGGGCTCATCGACAGGGTTTGCGTGATTGGGCATTCCAATCAGCATGTAATATCCGTCGGTTGCGTCAAATCGAACACTGCAGCCTTCGAAATCGCAGTGGTATGAGGCTTGGTACCCTGTATTTAGCCGCGATCCACCGGTTTCGTACTTCATCAAATGATTGTCGCGCGAGCACAACGGCTTTAGGTGTCTGTCTAGAACATCTGCCGGAGTCATCTTCATTGAGATTTCTCCCCAACAGTGCGGCGATTACTTACTCGCGGAGTATGGCCCGTCCGCCGCGAGCCGATAGTCCGAGTAAGTGAGGATCCTGTCGATGCCGAGGCTCTTTAGGAAGAGGATTCGGGCTGTCGCTCGAATTTCAATCCGTTTCGGCACCCAAACCGCGTCACCAACGCACGTCTGTTCCAGGATGACGTGCGATCCGCGCTCTACGCGAGCCACGAACAGGCCCATCGTGAACGATTGCGTCACCTCGCCGTCGACCTTGATCCAGCCGAAGTCCTGCTTGTCGACCCAAAGCTTGCCTTCCACCTTGGAGAACATCTTGCCGTACTTGCCGTGCGCGCGATAGCCCGGGTGCGGCGTCGCCTGAAGCACATAAGCGGGCCTGCCGCTGACGATCTCTTCATCGATGAGACGGAAGTCAAAGGCCTCGAGCACGTCCCGAAGGAAAGCCCTGTTGTCTTGGTCCTTGCGCAGCCGCGCAGTCTGCTCGTCCGGCGTTTCGTGGGTCAGCTTCTTCAGATCGTCGTCACTTTTCTTTTGTTCCTTGGCCGATGGGAGCTGTCCGTTGTGTTCCATGAGCTGCTCGAAACGAGCGCCATTGACAACAATCATTCTGGTGACATCGACATTTTCCGTTTTCACCTGTCCCTCGGAGTTCAAGCGCCGATCCTCGTCGCGCTCCAAATATGTGTAGTGATCGCGCGCCTCCCAACTGCGCTGGGTGGCCACAACCGAGGGGCTCACGATTTGACGGGCGTCCGCTACGCTAGTCTGATTCTGGGGCTTGTCCGGGTTGCTGCTTTGCGCGAAGAGCGCGGTTGAAGCTGCAACCATGACTAAGAACACTTGCATACCGGATTTGGTAAGAGTTTCCATTTCTCACGCGAGGGAAGAAGAAGGCCTGGAGAATCAGGATCCTTGAAAAGGCTAACGCATCGAGGCGTTCAGCGTCTGTCCGGAAGGGCACACATTTACTGCGCATCAGCAACGGACCGCGGACGGGCTTCCGTCCAGGCGTGTTCCTGGCGAAAAACTCTTTGACGACTGCATGGCGCGGGTTTTCCGACGCTACTGACAATCTTACCAGTATGCGTTGAAGTGCCCCCGTTCTAGCATCGAGTATGGCTGAAGCTCACTCCGCTACAGGGCAGACTATCTCGCGCTACAGTGTCCTGGAAGAGCTGGGGAGTGGCGGGATGGGTGTAGTCTATAAAGCGCGAGACATTGAGCTCGGCCGGTTTGTCGCCTTAAAGTTCCTGCCTGAGAACCCACCCCCGGACCCGCACACCTTGGAACGGTTTCGCCGCGAAGCACGGCGTGCCTCCGCGCTCAATCATCCCAATATCTGCACCATCTACGAAATCGGGAGCCACGAAGGCCGTGAGTTCATTGCCATGGAGTACCTGGATGGCGTGACGCTGAAATACTTGATTGCCGCCGGCACCCTGGATACGGAGCGCATTGTGGCGATTGGCATCGAGGTCGCTGATGCGCTCGATGCTGCTCACTGCGAAGGCATCATTCATCGCGACATCAAACCCGCCAACATCTTCATCACGAAGCGGGGGCGGACCAAGATTCTGGACTTTGGCCTGGCGAAAAGTACTCTTCCGGAGAGTTCCACAAGGCAGATCGACGCGCAGGCGACGCAATTCCTATCCGACGTCGCTGGGGAAGATCTCACCAGCCCGGGGGCGGCTGCGGGAACCTTGAATTACATGTCTCCCGAGCAAGTACGAGCCAAGGAGTTAGACGGCCGCGCGGATCTGTTCTCCTTCGGTATCGTACTCTACGAGATGGCGACGGGGAGGCTGCCCTTTCAAGGAGGCAGTTCGGGCCTCATCATGGACGCCATCCTCAACCGCACTCCGGTGTCTCCCGTACGAGTCAATCCCGACATCCCGCCAGCACTTCAAGAAGTGATCCTCAGGGCTTTGGAGAAGGACAGCAACCTGCGTTATCAGCACGCAGCAGACATACGAGTTGAGCTGCAACGGCTAAAGCGAGACACCGAATCGGGCCGGAGGGCTGCGGAAGAAGAAACAGAATCGGTCCTGATGCCAACCCCAAGTCATTTAGACTCGACCGGCAAGGAGAAGGTACGGACCTCCTCTGTGCGAACAGCTGCCCTCCGCCCACAGCGAGTCTCCAAGATCATTGACTCGCTTGCAGTTCTTCCTTTCGAGAACGTTAGTCGCGACCCCGAGAACGAGTACCTCAGTGACGGGATCCCTGGGAGCCTAGTCAATATCCTGGCAACGGTACCGAGACTGCGCGTAATCGCACAGAGCACGGTATTTCGGTACAAGGGCCGGAAGATTGACCCTCGAGCCGTCGGCCGCCAGCTCAATGTGCGCGCCGTGCTCACTGGCAGAATAATTCAAAGTGGCGGTTCTTTGCGCATTGGGACCGAGTTAGTCGATGTGGCGACAGGGGCACAATTATGGGGCGCGCAATTCGATCGTAAGCCTGGCGACATCTTTGTGATCCAGGACGAAATTTCCAACGAGATCTCGGGGAAATTGCGGTTACAGCTAACGCGGGCAGAAAAAAGACGACTAATCAAACGCCATACGGAAGATGCCGAGGCTTACCGGCTCTACCTGAAAGGCCGTCATCATTGGAACAGGTGGACTGAAGAAGGGTTCTACAAGGCGATCGACTACTTTCAGCAAGCGGTCGAGAAGGACCCCAGCTACGCTCTCGCCTACACTGGTTTGGCTGAATCGTACGTGCTTTTGGGATGGAACAGCTATCTGCCTCCGAAGGATGCATTCCCTAAAGGCAAAGCGGCCGCGATGACCGCCCTGCAGCTCGACTCGGGTCTCGGCGAAGCACACACGCCTCTGGCAGCGGCATTGTGGCTTTACGATTGGCAGTGGCAAGATGCTCAGACAGAATTCAAACGCAGCCTTGAACTAAATCCCACCTATCCAACTGCCAATCATTGGCACGCCGAGTATGTGATGACCATGGGCCGCCAGGTAGAAGCTATCGCCAAGATGAAAAACAGCCAAGAACTAGATCCCTTGTCCCTCATTATCAACGTTGCCATCGGATGGGCATCCTACATGGCCCGCCGATACGACGAAGCTATCGAGCAACTCCTGCGAACTGTCGAATTGGATCCGAATTACCCTGTCACGTACTGGATTCTCGGGCTGCTGTACCGAATAACCGGCCGCTACGAATTGGCCATCACCGCGGGTGAGAAGGGTGTGAACCTTTCAGGCGGCAGTCCTATGATGCGCGCGGCACTGGCACACACTTACAGAATGTCGGGGAGGGCAAAGGAAGCACTGCAGGTGCTCGACGATCTTACAAAACTGGCAAAGCACAAGTATGTCGCACCTCACTTCTTGGCTGGGATCTATATCGGTTTGGGAGAAAACGAGTGTGCGATGGATTACTTAGAGAAATCCTACGAGGAGCATTCTCACTGGCTCATCTATCTTCATATAGATCCGAGCATGGACGCTTTGCGGAGCAACCCTCGTTTCGAAGACCTATTGAAACGTGTCGGCCTTCCCGCGCGTGCGGCCGCGATCCCTGCCTGAAGGAACCAAGCCGGGGCATATGAAGCCGACCTGCGTCCAGGTCGAAACTTAGCATTGCGAAACCGAATATCACGATTTGGCGTCGGTGGCAGATAAGTTGTGCGGGTTCAGACGGTCGATGCAACACCATCTGGTATAACGCTGTTTTCAAAGGTGGTGTTTATGAAGCGAGGGAAACGGTTTGGGCTTTCGGCGGCGCAGAAGCTTGAGGTGTGGTCCCGTTGGAAGACGGGGCAGACGTTGCATGAGATCGGGCGGGCTTTCGGCAAGCCACATACTTCCATTCGCTGTCTGGTGGCACTTCACGGAGGGATTGTTCCGGCGGTGCGGCGGCGGTCGCTCCTCGCGCTTACGCTGCGTGAGCGCCAGGAAATCTCTCGAGGGCTCGCTTCTGGTTCGTCGATCCGTGAGATCGCCAAATGTTTAGCCCGAACGGTATCGACCGTGAGCCGGGAGGTCGCACGGCATGGTGGCCGTCCTGCGTATCGAGCCGGTCAAGCGGACGGCGAAGCCTGGTCGGAACTCGACAAAGTAGCGCTGCGCTTAAACCAACGCCCCAGAAAAACCTTAGGCTTTCAGACTCCCGCGAGTAAACTTCGAGAAAGTGTTGCGTCGACCCATTGAATCCACCCGACTAACCAGGCGAGTGGAACTACTTTCGGGTTGCACGTCAACTGGGAGCAATCGCGATCACTTCCTACAAGCCGACTTCACAGGACCAATCCCGCCGTGGAAGCCGGGTGGCTTCCGGATAGCTGTCGCCATCGTCAACTCCTTCTTCGATTGGTACATTCGGAACCCTTCGTTCTTTTGCTACTCGCTCGCGGGGAAGGTTTTCATGCGATTGAGGCGCATCGTCACGAGGAAATCGACGGCACGTCGTAAGCGGGGTTTACGGTGCGCAGGAACTTCACGATCTGGTCGTTGACCTCGGTAGAGGCTTCGTGTTGTACCCAGTGGCCCACATTGTCGATTTCGAGAGTTCCCACGAGACCCGGAAGGCCAACACCAAGTTTTTCTACGGGGGGATAGAGTCCCGACAAGCCATCCGCCTTCCCCGCAATGTAAAAGGAAGGTTGGGTGATTTTCGCGCCTTTCCAAGCACCAGACAAATAGAAATACGGTTCGGCGGCGCGGTAGTAGTTCAGGCCACCGTGAAAGCCGGTACGTTGGAATTCAGTGACGTTATGCGCGACGTAATCTGGTTCCGCCCATGACGGCAATGGCCCCGGAGCTGGACGATGAAGGCTTCGCGCAGGATCCATAGGGCTCCACTGCTTATCGGCCGGAGCAGAACCCGATGCCCAATACAAAACCCCTGGAATGGTGACTGCAGCGTCAGCCCAAATCTGATCGGCTTCCGGTTTCATCTGTTCGAACATGTAGAAATCGTTTTGATGGCCGGACTTCCGCATGCGCTCGAAGACGCTGACATCCCCACGCGGAACGTAAGGCACGCTCATACAGAACACCGCTTTAAATCGATCAGGACGCATGAGCGCTGCGTTCCACGCATGACTTGCACCCCAGTCATGGCCCACGATGACAGCGCTGGCGATATTCAGCGCATCGAGCAACCCAATCAGATCACCGGCCGTATGCAGCGGCGTATACAAGGTTGAGTCCGCGGGGGCTGAGCTGCGTCCATACCCGCGCATATCTGGAGCAATTGCTCGACATCCAGCTGACGCGATGGCCTTCATCTGTCGGCGCCACGTATAGGAAGTATCCGGAAACCCGTGGCAGAAAAGAACGGCTGGCCCTCCCCCCTGCTCAGTCACATGCAAGGAGATGCCATTGGTAGCGATGTCGTATTCCTTCAGACCGGGCCCGTCGACGCCTCCAGAGCTTTCAGCTCCAGCGATTCGCCCCAGCAACAGGCTTGCACCTACAGCAGTCCCGCCGGCGAGTAAAGTGCGGCGCGAAATAGCTGGAACAGGAATCACGATAACGTTCACCTCATCCATTTCTCGCGATGTAGTTTTTTGAAATCCGTGTTTGATAGCCGAGTTCAAGTCGAACTCTCGCCGCTTCGACCGAGTGCGGCTGTCGTGCGCCACTTCCTATGAGTTTCTATTTTGCCCGTTCGACACCGTAGGTCAACGCGAGGATACGTTTTGCTGCTGACGACGCCTTCAACGGAGGGAAATCACGGTTAGCCATATTGCGGCACGTAAACGGAATCCAATTTTTTGATAAACCACTTTTGCGCCATTCTCGGACTTGACGTGAAGAAAAGGAGTCTTTCCCGCGGCCAGAATCTGAGCTGCGAGGAAAGTCACGAGGTCCCGCGCATATCCGCGGCCGCGAAATTCGGGAAGAGTGCACACTGCGCTGATTTCTGCAAACGCGGTGGATTGTAATCGCTCGCCGGCCATTGCGACCAACCGCCCATCGCTCGCGCGTATCCCGAAATAGCTTCCCATCTGGATTGTTTGCTGCGAGAACGGGCCGGGCTCGGTGGCAGCTGTGAGTTCCAGCATTTCGGGAATGTCCGTCGTCCCGAGTGGAAGGGGCGCGACAGGCGGAAGGTCCAGTGAAGCGTCA
>Ga0210409_10002007_pt1 | contig 25133 bp, 37 predicted proteins | sample IncBWH17MmetaG_FD_161649 | JGI IMG/M metagenome (GOLD analysis project Ga0210409, IMG submission 161649) | Forest soil microbial communities from Barre Woods Harvard Forest LTER site, Petersham, Massachusetts, United States - Inc-BW-H-17-M | ecosystem: Environmental > Terrestrial > Soil >...
GTACCGGGCCCGTGCGGACCGGCAATTTCGCTGTAACGTTAAGAGAGGCCCCGGGCCGACGGGACACATTCACATGCCGGTCGGGACGCGAGATTTGGTCGTGTACTATGAATCCAGCTCAACGGCCGACTTCGTGGTATCCCGGCGCGGAATGAAGTGGGTGAGTGGCGATCCCGTGGAAGTGACGGATGAGGATCTCAAACTCATTCATACAACATTGAGCGCCTGGGCTCGGGCTCGGGGATCAACTGTGGTGGGCTTTGACGACTAGCCAACGGTTCGAGCGATCGCGCGCGGCAGCTTTGGCGAGCGAAGGAGGGCGTCGATGATCTCGACAAACTGCCATCGACTGACGCTGGTGGAGCCCCGCGTCGCTCAACCTCATCGTTAGAGGCCCTGGAACTATCAATGCCAACTCTCGGCGTCTTCGCGGCAATCTTTGATGACAATGGACGTATCCTTTGCGTGCGCATGAATTACGCGACTCACGCTTGGACTACACCTGGCGGTCGCGTTGAGCTGGGCGAATCGCCCTTTGCAGCACTAAGACGGGAGGTTCTTGAGGAATCCGGCTTGGAGGTGGTTGAAGACGGGCTCGTGGGCGTGTACGCAAAACCGCTGAAGGACGACCTAGTGCTATTCTTGCGAGTTCGCGTGCTTGGCCGCAATCAATGGCAGCCAAACGACGAGATCTCAGAGATGGGCTACTTTGGACGAGACGAGTTGCCGGAGCCTATGGGTCTCGGCGCGCGTACCCGGATAGTCGATGCGTTTGATGGCATTGCCGGGATCGTACGGGTTATTCCGGAAGGCTAGTTGCGAATGGCCTCCAACAATCGGTTCGAGCGACCGCGGGGGCATTATCTCCGGTGAGCCAAGGAGGAGGATCGATGATTGAGATAAATCAGCTTCGTTGTGCGACTGCGCAATCTCGCGTCGCTCAAGATCATCGTTAGACGGCTATGATCGCTGTATTTCGCAACTTTTTCATCGCCCTCGCGATGTCGATTTGTGCACTCTTCGTGGGGGCCGGGTTGCAAGAACTATTCGTTCGCCTGGTGCCAACGTCACGGGCTCTTTCCTTGGGTTCAATCGATATTGGTTCTTGGGTTGGGTTCGGCACGTTGTTTTTCTCGTTCGCATTTGCTGGCATTATTCAGTCTAGGTGGCTTCGCTCCGACGCGCCTCTCTTATGGATTGTGCTGGGCCCGCTTGCATTCTTGGCGGCGGGAATCCTACCAGTGCTGCGCGCCGATGGTTGTCTGCGTCACTGGATCACGCTGTCGCACATTTACCAGGTAATTTGCGCTACGAGTGCGGCTATTTTTTTGTTGCCGCTTCTAGGCGCGCTCACCGGCTTGTTGGCGCTGCGGCTGCGGCAGCACCTAATGGCTCGTCGCGAGGTTGCCGCCTAACAATCGGCTGGAGCGATCGCGGGCCGCAGCATCGATTAGCCGAGGAGGGGGTGAATGATTGAGATAAAGTGCCTTCGTTTTACATTGACGCACTCCCGCGTCGCTCAAGCTCATCGTTAGGCGATACCATGGATTCAAGGTCTACTACGCCTGTCGCCTCCTGCCACTGCGGAGCGATTCGACTTCATGTTCGGCAGATGCCACGCACAATCACGAGTTGCAATTGTTCAATTTGCCGTCGCTACGGTGCCCTTTGGGCATACTACAAGCCGACTTCGGTTACGATTGAAGCGCCTCGGAATGGTCTTTGCAAATATTCTTGGAACCAAAAGATTCGCGACTATCACCGGTGCAAGCGATGTGGTTGCGTAACTCACTACACATATCGCGGTAAACAGCGCAACAGGACGATGGGTGTGAATGCGGTCAATTTCGCATCCTCTGCGCTCGCAGGTGTTCGGGTCAGACATCTTGATGGCGCGGCATCGTGGAAGCTACTCGACTAACTGCACGGAAATCCCGTTAGGGCTTTGAGTGAGAGGTCAAAATATGATTCGCGGGAGCTGTCTCTGTGGCGGTGTGAGGTTCGAGATCACTCGGGCTGTCGGCCCGTTTGAGCTATGTCATTGCAGTCGGTGCCGAAAATCGAATGGCTCCGCCTTTGACGCCCGGGTGGGAGTGAAACGCGCAGATTTTCGACTCGTGCAGGGCGGCGAGCTGGTCGAGACATTTGAGACTCCAGTGCGCGAAATTCCTCCACCGTATCGCACGCACTTCTGCCGTCGCTGCGGATCTCCGGTACCAGATGCAACTGGTGACGCGCCGTACCTAGAGGTCCCCGCAGGCCTCCTCGATGACGATCCGCAACTTCGGCCGGACAAACACATTTTTGTAGAAGTTAAGTCACCCTGGTTCAATATCACGGACGATCTTCCTCAGTTAGACCGAACCGCGTTGCGCAGGCTTCGAAATGCTCAGGTACCGCGCTGACTTGCGGTGGGCGGAGTCGCCCCAACCCCGAGTCGCTCTAACTCATCGTTACCTGCCAGGAGGGCGCAGTTGTGGGTAAAGCTACACACGCTGGCAAATGTATCTGCGGGAGAGTTCGCTTCACAGTTACCGAACCCATTCGGAATCCCTGTTTTTGCCACTGTGACAGCTGCCGGCGGGCGACCGGCTCCGCCCTCGTTGCATGGGGCACCGTGAATGAGGCTGATTTTAGGATTCTAAGTGGCGAACTTTCTGTGCATAGATCCTCGCCCCAAGTGGAGCGTGGCTTCTGCTCGGTATGTGGAACGTCGCTTACCTACCGACATGAGCTACGTGTCGGCGACGTCGACTTCACGCTAGTTTCATTGGATGCTGCAGAAGGAATTGAACCTCAGATGCATATCTGGGTGCAGGACAAGCTGCCATGGGTGCATATCAATGACGGGCGGCCTCAGTTCAAGACGGTTCCTGGTCATGATGGCACCTAATGGAGCAAAAAAAGAGCAATCCATGGACCGCGCGTGTGCTAGACGTGCGGTACAAAGCCGACCTACACCAGTGAAGGCGTCACATGAATGAGGACCTGACTGATCACTGGAGGCGCAGGCTTGAACGTGTCGCCTCCCTTATCACACGGCGACTTTCCGATCCTCCATCGCTGGCGGAACTCGCTGCTGCTGCTGCCGTCTCGCCGTTTCACTTCCATAGGATTTGGCGAGCGCTGACGCACGAGACTGTCGGCCAAACGATTTTACGTCTCCGAGTGGAGGCGTCTCAGGAATTGCTATTAGCAAAGGATGCGAGCGTGACGGAAACAGCGATCGCGGTCGGCTTTGGCACACCGCAGAGCTTCGCGCGAGCATTTCGTCGTCAAACCGGCCGTACACCGACTGAGCATCGAGCCTCCCACAATTCCACGGGGAAGGACGACCGAGAGCTAAAGGTAGCGATTGAGCAGCGCGGCGAGATCATAGTCGTAGCGCTCCGACGTGAAGGCAAAGCCTACACCGACTTGAACGCAACATTCGGACAGGTGTGGTCGTGGGCGGAATCCGGAGACACCCTGAAGCATCTGACGGGTATCTACGGAATTCCGCTGGATGATCCTGTGAGCGTGCCTGAGGGGGAACTTCTCTACGATGCCTGTCTGGCCCTTGGCGTCGCGAGCGCGCCAGAGCCATTCCGAGTTCTTCGGTTGCCCGCTGGGGAGTATGCGCGCCTACGACATCTTGGGTCATACGATGGCTTGGAATCCGCCACCCAGTATGTTGCGGGTGAATGGCTTCCAACGTCCGGTCGGGAACCGGCGCACTTTCCTACATTCCATAATTTCCTCAACGATCCGGACCAGACGCCCGTCGATGAATTGATGACGGATATCCTTGTGCCTCTCAAAGTGGGGGCCTCGTGATGGCAATTTCCGCATTGCTTCTAACCGCTTCGGTGTCGATGACCGGCCCAGTCGCCGTTATTGACCAGCTCTTCGACGCCTTTAACCGGCATGATGTCGCAGCCTTGCAGGCGCTATATGCCCCGAATGCCCGCCTCACGTCGTCGGATTTTTGCAAGCCGCGTACCGGCACTGATGTAGGTCGCACGTACGGAGCAATGTTTCGCGCCTTCCCGGATATTCGAGATGACGTCGATACGATAATTATTGACGGCGACCGCGCCGCAGTACGCTTCGTCAGTTCGAGCCGCACGCCTGGAGGCAGCTTTCGTGTCAAGTTGATGACGTTTTTTCGGTTTAGCGGTGGCCGGATCGTCGAGGACGATACGGTTTTCGATACCAGTGGTCGCGCTTGCGAAGAATGAGCCCAGCTTCGCTGGGGGATGTCGTGGCCACGAGTAGCCTGAGCTATCCTTGCGACAACCCCACCACCGTGAGTGTCAGAATGACGACTATCTCTGCCAGCCGTAAGCTTGTAACGTTCATCAATGTCTTTACGGTGGAACCGTCGAATCAGCGACAACTGGTCGAACTCCTGACTCGTGTGACCGAAACCTCGGTGCGCTATGCACCTGGTTTCATTTCTGCCAGTCTGCATCGCGGCCTCGATGGAACGAAGGTTACGATGTACGCTCAATGGCGCAGTATCGAGGACTACCAGGCGATGCGCGAGAATCCGGCGCCGTTGCCCTATTTGCAACAAGCGCTTGCAATCGCTAAGTTCGATCCCGAAATGTACGAGGTCGTCGAGACCTTCTCTGGAATTTCATCACCGTCCTAAATTGGAGCCATTCGCCGACGCTAGAAAATACGCAACCGCTCCCCGAGCGAGAAACGGAGCGCCTTGACGCCGAGCACGACCTGGTGCCCTCACAGGAATCAGGGCGATCCCGCACTCCTACCGTCTGGCTAGGAATGATGTGCGAGAATGTAAAACTGTTTACACGCGAGCGCAGTCCGCTAATGGACATAGGCGGCAGGAGGACACCCCGTGAGACGTATTTGGACGATCATTGGTGTTGGCGATGTGCCCGGCAGCTTCAAGTGGTACCAGTCGTTACTCGGCCTGCCGGAGACGGCTCCCGCCCATGACGACTTCGGTCAAATTCTCGACTCGGATGGAACGGTCTTGCTATGCCTTCACGAGTGGGGTGCCCACGAGCATCCGCCATTAACGAGCCCTGATCATGCGCAGCCTGGCAACGGTCTTCTCTTGTTTTTCCGTGTCGATGATTTCGCCAAGGCGCTGCCAAGAGCACGCGCGCTCGTCACTCGATTTGAGGAGGAGCCCCACGTGAATCACAACACTGGCACTCCGGAGTTCTCAATCCGAGATCCGGACGGGTATTACGTCACGATCAGTGCGCTCTCTGCGGCGTAGCAATCGTTGGGGAGGGCCGTGATGGATGCGTGCTTATCGGGCGCCGGTGACCGACCGCTCAACTTCACCTTAGGGGACTTGAGCTGCGGCGGCGCGGAGCAGGGGCACTCTACAACAGGGCGACGTGATGCCAAACACTAGTTCTCGCGTAACGATTCACATGGCGGCGAGCCTCGACGGCTTTATCGCTCGAAAGGACGGGCGAGTCGACTGGCTCGAAACCTCCGACGAATTCGCAGAGGGCGAAACCCTGGACCCAGGATTCGTCGAGGCCTTCCTCAAGACGATCGATTGCTACGTCATGGGGTCGCGAACCTATGAGACCGCGTTGAGTTTCGAGGCCAAAGGGTTCGGGTGGTCGTACGGCGACAAACCCACGTTCGTCCTCACCAGTCGCGATCTGCCGCGGACCCGGGATACCGTCAAGTTCTACTCAGGGGGTCTTGCGCAGTTCGTGAATGGGCATCTGCGGCCCGTGTTTCGTACCATCTGGTTTGTCGGCGGCGGCGCAGTTTCCGGCGAATGCCTCCGTCTCGGGCTAGCCGATGAAGTTCGTTATTCGATCCTGCCGGTCTTGATTGGCGATGGAATACCGTTCTTTGAGAAGCTCGATAGAGACATCCTCCTCCATCTGGCGGAGGTCAAAGCCTACAAGAGCGGCATGGTGGGTCTTTGTTACGAGGTGCGAGGACAACGTGGCCCGCCACAGAAGGCCACCTAACAACAGTCGTTTTCATTCCAGTGTGAGATCAACCAAGTCGTTAGCACTTGAGGAGTCGTCATGCCACTCGTCACGCTCACCGTCCGCAAGCCAAAGTCGAGCGCCTTCAAAACCACAATGCTGGATGCCGTGCACGCCGCGCTGGTGTCATCTGGGGTACCTACGGCAGACAGGTTTCAACGGGTCATCGAGCTCGAGGCGGAAGACTTCCGATTCGATCCGACGTACCCCGACGTCAAGTCCGAGCGAAACGAGGAATTTGCCCTTATCGAGATCTTATGGTCGGTGGGACGCAGCGTTAAGGTCAAAAAGAAACTCCTTGAAGAACTGATGGATACACTCGGTCGTGCCGGCGTTGACACGGAGAACGTTATGGTCTGTTTCAAGGAAACGTCTTGGGAAAACTGGGCGTTCGCTGGTGGGCGGCTCATCCACGCGTAATCGTCGACGCAATTCGCCATGTCGCTAAACATTTGCCGACTTGCACCGGACGATACCGGTTTGATGGAAGCCCTGCTTGCAACCTTCGGTGAAGCCTTCAATGACGTGGAAACTTATAGTGGGAACCGACCAAATGCGGCCTATCTTAAGCAACTGCTCGGCAGTGATTACTTCATTGCGCTCGCGGCATTGAAAGACGGCCAGGTCGTCGGCGGCATTGCAGCCTACGAGCTGCTAAAGTTCGAGCAGCAGCGCAGCGAGATCTACATCTACGATCTGGCTGTCTCGGAGTCGCATCGTCGCGAGGGCATTGCTACCGCGTTGATTAACGAACTGAGAAAGATAGCCTCGACCCGAGGCGCTTATGTCATATTTGTCCAAGCCGATATCGGGGATGCCCCGGCCATCGCGCTGTATACAAAGCTTGGAGATCGCGAAAACGTGCTGCACTTCGACATAGCGGTTACAGGTAATAGTGGAGCCGCATAGCAACGGCCGCCGTCGTCGACAAGAAATGTTCGCTGATAAATGGTTAGGTACCGAAACATGCGTACACCTTTATTTCTCGTCGTAGGGTTCCTGCTTCTGGCTGCATCAATGCTGCTGGGAAAGCTTTTCTCCAGCAACTATCCAGGCGCAACATTGGCTGCAACGCTTCTATTTATCGCGCTTTGGCTGGGGATCTCTGGCGCGAACATGTGGGTGGGTGTTGCGAAAGCAGGATATAGCCTGGGCGAGGAATTCCCGATCTTTCTGCTCATTTTCGGCGTGCCTACCGTTGTGGCGATATTTCTGAAGTGGCGAGTGATCTAAACCGATTGAGAGAGGGCGCTGATGACGACTAACAATCGATCTGAGCGAGCGCGGTGACGGGGAATTTGGAAACTTCGTCGCTTCTTTGGGGATTGCTGTTCGGCTCGATCGGGCTCGGGTTTCTCATCTACGGCCGAAAGCAGAGGGCGGTTGTGCCGTTGGTATGTGGATTGGGACTCATTATCTTTCCCTACTTCGTCACCAACACGATTCTGATCGTTGCAATCGGCGTTGCGCTGATGGCCATTCCGTATTTTTTCAGGTTCTGAGCGATGAGAGGCATACGCTTCGCCATCGCCGCGCCGTTGCTTTAGTAGGAACGCGATCATTTTGCATCGTGAATCTGCAGAGTAGAGTCATCCGGCAGCATCGGAAAGGGTGCGTGAGGCTCAGTTTGGTACCAGTAGGCGACAGATGCGTAATAGTCTTGCAGCGGAAGATACGCATGAAGCTCAGTCGTCTTCCAACCCAGTCCCTGGATGGTCACCTTAAGGTCAGATTCAAAGCGAATCGGATCAAGAATATGCCAGCGATATTCCCCAATGTGGCGCTCAGAGGTACCGAAGTAGGCGGGATCGTGTATTTCAAGCGGAGCCACAGAGTAGAAACCCGAGTAGCTCGAAGAGAAATTATGCTCTCTGAACCTAGCCCCGCCATCTGGCATCGTTCCGTCGGGTTTCCAAAATGCGTAGGAGCCTAAGAAGTAATCCTCTTCCCCCGTTCCGTTGAGACTTGGATTCGAGCCGTCGCCGTCGATGTAGAATTTAACTTCTCCCTCGCCCCACCATCCCGGGCTCCGAGCGCCGTGGCTGATTGCAGTGCCGACATACTGCCCCTGACCGCGAATGCCATCGACGATGGTGTAAATGGCCGGGGTCGCCAGGGTATCAACCATCCGGAATTGGGCGTGAAAATAACCCGCGTTACGGGGCACGCGAGTCTCTGCAAAGCTTACTTCATAGTAGATTACGAGGGGTTTGGAGCTGCGGTTCTCCAGGGTAATTCGAAATCCCTTGCGGAACGGCATTTGCCAAAAACTATTGAAGCCGCTGCCTGGGTTGACTGCCACCGCTGCGGAGTTAATCAGGGGCTCGTTCGTTCGCCCCCATCCGGCGGCAAAGAAATCTCCCACAGGAACTTCCACCGATGGACTTCCTTCTCCATCCCAATAGAAACGTAAAATGGCTGAGCGATACTCGGCCTTACCGCCGAGAGTCATCCAGATGTGGTTGATGATCCCAGCCCCTTTAAATTGCGCCACCGTGTAGGCCGATCCGGCGCTCACCTCTGCGTAGGGATTGACCTTCCAACCGACGCCGAGATCCTTCGCGGCGACCCTGGCACTTCCCGTTTGCAAGTCGGCCTTGCCGCCCTGGCCCTTGGCGCCCGTCAGATTCTCAGGACTGATGGAATGGGACTTTGCGTGCGAGATCAAGAACGCCGACTGAATCGATGGAATGACGGCCGCATCTGAAGCGGGTTTTTCTTGAGCCTGCGCATGCGGCGCGAAACACGCGCACATCGACATGATCCACGAGCACGTGGCATAACGCGTCATGGCGGATCTCCTTCGCCGCAAAGATTTGTCGATGGCACTTGCGCTCCCCATTCGACCGCTCACGCGCAATAGACCATTTGCAGATTGGCTCGTCAATGCGAATGACTGCCCAAACCGAGGCCATTTCGCCAAACCCTGCAAGGTCTTGTATGATTCGCTTGATGTCGACGCATTCCCGCGTCGCTCAACCTCATCGTTAGATGGAGCGGTTGAGGTGGCAAGTACACGCAAGGAAACGCCGAAACAGGAACTCGCCCGTTATCTCGCGAAGTACGATCCCGCGATCGCGCGCATAGCTCGCGCCGCGCTGGCGCTTCTTCGGAAGCGGCTCCCTGGATCTACCGAAATGGTATATGACAATTACAATGCGCTGGCCATTGGCTTTGGCCCTGGCGAGAAGGTTTCGGAGGCAATCCTCTCGATTGCCGTTTATCCCCGCTGGGTCAGCCTATTCTTTCTTCAAGGATCTCGCTTGAAGGATCCGGCTAGGCTATTGAAGGGTAGCGGCACGAGAGTGCGCCACATTGTTCTGCGTGAAGCTCGCGACATCAGTTCGAAGGACATCGACGCGCTGATTGCCGCGGCGCTTGCGGCGGCGAAGGCGCCCATTGATCCCAAGGTGAAGCGGCGGCTCATTATCAAGTCGGTAAGTGCCAAACAGCGCCCCCGGCGGCCTGTCTGAGAAGCAGTTCGAGAGATCGCGGGCGCAGCGAATGCACACCTCCCACACGCTCTCAAGGCTCCCAAGGAGACTGTCATGCCCAACTACGAACTGGCGCAACTGAACATCGGCATCATCCGGGGGCCGATGGATTCTCCGGTGATGGCGGAGTTTGCCGCAAATCTGCAACGAATCAATGCGCTGGCGGAGGCGTCGCCGGGTTTCGTATGGCGCCTGCAAACCGAAGCGGGTGATGCGACGGCGATTCGGCCCTTCGAGGACGAGAACATGCTGCTCAATATGTCCGTGTGGCGGGATGTCGAGTCACTGAATCGGTATGTTTACAGCTCTGCTCACGTGGAAGTCATGCGCAGACGCAAGGAGTGGTTTGAGCGCATGCGCGAGGCCTATTTAGTGCTGTGGTGGGTGCCAGCGGGGCATCGGCCCAGTGTCGCGGAAGCGGTGGGCAAGCTTGAAATGTTGCGATCCAAAGGACCTACTGCGGAAGCGTTCACGTTTCGCCAAGCGTTTCCGCCGCCTGACTCGCTGGGTGCAGAATCGCCACTGACTTTCGACGATGAATGTCCGGCCACGTGAGCCCGAGACGGTTGCGAACTTGGCAGTCGCCGTAAGAGAGCAACACTGCGCATTCTGTGGTTACCTCGCAGGAACGCTGCCCTGCGCGTTCGTTAGAAGGACCGACACAGTTGCTTCTTTTGTGAATCTGCGCCAGTACGAGCGCGGCGCTTTGTTGGTGGTGCCCACACGCCATGCCTCGACGGTCCTGGACCTTGCTCCAGACATTGTCGGTATGGTCCACATCGAGGCTGCGATTCTGGGAAGAGCACTGACACACGCCTTTGGCGCCACCGGGCTGAATATATTCCAGAACAACGGGAACGACGCAGGTCAGCATGTTGCACATTTTCACGTGCACGTTGTGCCGCGCTATCCGGGCAGCGACCCGACGTTAATCTATCAACAGGAAGATTTCGAACCCGTGCCGCTGTCGGAACAGGCCGCCATTGCGGATGCGATCCAAGAAGCCCTCCGATCCATCTAAACCGGTTGCAACGGACGCGCTACGCTTGATGTTCAGTGATTGTTCTGCACGAACGGTCGTCTCGAATTATTGCGAAGCTGCACGCCCTGCACGCCAGGCCGCGCGGCTCTGCCCCCAGATCTCCACCGGGGTGTCGATTGGTTCTGGCAGTCGCGCGGTCCCGGTAAGCGCGGACCCTAGCTTGCGCGCCACCGCCTGCGAGGCGGCATTTTTTGAATCGATCGCGTGAATAACCTCGCTCCAGCCCAGTTGATCGAAGGCCCAGTCGATTGCCGCCGCCGCGCCCTCGACCGCATAGCCGCGCCCCCAGCACTCGCGGGCGATGCCCCAACCGACCTCGGTGCCCGGCCAACCCTCCGGCATCCAAGGTCCGAGTCGACCGACCCATCGCCCGCTCGAACGTTCGATGACTGAAAACATGCCAAAGCCCTGCAGATGCCAGGCACCGGCCATGGTCATAAAGCCGCGCCACGCCAGGGCACGCGGCTGCGCTCCGCCCAAAAACCGGGTTGCCTCGGGATCTGCCATGAACGCCGCCCAGCTCTCGAAGTCCGACATTTGCGTCGGCCGCAGCAGCAACCGCGGAGTAAGAATTTGCAGATTACCCAGGTCCTTCGTCATCGCGCACCCACTTCGCTACCCGCGTGCAGCCGAATTTGGCCGAAAGGTGTCGGTTAACGCAAGCAGATAACTCGCACGCGCAAGGTCATTGGCTGCCGCTCAGAAGCCGGATGTAGTCGGGGCTCTCGGAGATGGAGTTGTGGCCCACGCCGGGGATTACCGTCAGAGTCGCCAGTCCTTTAGGAAAGTACTTGAACAGCGATTGGGTGCTTGCGCGGGGAATGACTTCATCATGTTGCGCCGCAATCAACTGGGTTGGTACGGTCATTTTGCTCGCGTAGCGCCAGGATTCGAACTTATCGAGCAGCAGCCAGCGCACCGGAAAGATGCGGAATTGGCTGGCGGCAATATCAAGAAGACTGTCGTAGGGTGTGACCAGCACGAGGCGCTCCGCGGGGCGCTCACTCGCAATGTGAACAGCAACGCCGCTGCCCAAGCTGCGCCCGATCACGATGATGCGCGGATGATCGGCGTGCACTCGATCAAATAGAGCCAGCGCATCCGCGATCAACGCGGCTTCAGAAGGCTTGCCGGTGCTGCCGCCGTAGCCGCGATAGTTGAGCGCGTACAGAGATCCCTCGGGGAAGGCGGCCGCCAAGGTCGGCAGGCTGTTGGAAACGTCTTCGGCATTGCCGCCAAAATAGATGACGGCATTGGTACCTGGAAAGGGATGGGTACTGACGAGTATCCGCTCGCTGCCCAAATTTAGGGTGAGTATTGGGCTGGCGTCGGATGCTGATCTGGGTTGCGGGTAGTAGATGAAGGAGCGCTGGGCGAGAAATAAGACCACGCACAACGTTAAGTACAAGATGACTGCAATCGCAAGCCCGATGAGAATTACGCGCGGCATGGGTATTGCTGCATTCTACGATCTAAATGATGCAGGGGCCCGCGGGGCTGGTACGTATCGTTTCGCGAGACCGCCGGTATCGCATTCCTGAACCCGGATGGCCCGGATGGCTCGATTATCGCCCTGGCGCCATCGGCACCCTACTGCGCCGGGGATTGCGCCGGGCAGGCGATCGACTGCTCGTAGCTGCCGGTGCCGAGCCCACCCGATTCGAAAATCCCGTGCTGCGCGATCCAGTCACGCGAACGGTTGAACGCCTCCTCGGTGTAGGGCTCGAACACGATGCGTTCGCCCGGTCCCCATCGCTTCGTGTCCATCATCGCGTGATAGCGCACCGGGAATTCTTTTTGGTAGTAGTGCGTGTAGGCTTCGGGCCGCAGATCGATATCGCGTTGCGCCCGTTGCAGCGCACGGAAGTACTTGCGCAGCTCGGCCGGCTCGGTGTTGCCCCTGATCATGCTCGCAATCATGAACGTGGTGTCGATGATCTTGCGGAATCCGAGCTGCTCCGCGAAATAGTACGGACCACTGAACAGTGCAGCAGCCGGAATCTCACCATCGATCAGAAGCTGCATGCGCTTGAAGAGCATGCCGTCGTTGAAGGATAACCGGATATCTTTCGCCGGCAGGTACTGCTCGAGGGACTGGATGGTCGAATAGTGGCTGCCTGATTGGTAGCCCACGGAAATCGGCACGCCCGCGAGATCCGCAGGATGGCGGACGGCGGAATCCCCGGGTACGAAAATTCCGGCCGGGGCCACTGAATAGGCTTCGGCATACAGTTTGCCCAGGCCGTTGGAGGCGGCAACGTTCACGGTCCAGTGACACGCGCAGCTCACATCGGAGGCGCGGCCGGACTCGAACGACTGATAGGCGCCGACCTTCTGTCCCTTGTCATGCACCTTGCCGTCCGTCGCCTGAACCTCTTCGTTGAACAGGTAGTCAAGGCCTTCGGCCGCGAAGTAGCCCTTCTCGTCGGCCACCCATTCCTGCAATCTGAAGTGGGGTTGTATGACGAATTTGCTCATGACGAGGATCCTTCAAGTGGCTCGGGTGTAATGGCGATTTCGGCCGAGCTGATCTCATCCCAATTTTCAGTGCCACCGAGAGGTCAGTATACGGAAGAAATTGAAACGCGCGAAACTCGACAAGGCTCAGTCCTCCGTTCCGCCCGCCTCATCCCAGCGCCGCGAGTTTGCGTACAATGCGCAATGGCCTCCGATTCCGTCTCTTCCCGCCATCCCTTTGCTGCCGAGATCACTGCGCGGGCGATAGAGATCGGCGCGAAACTGCGCGCGCAGCAGGATGAGAGCGATGCGCGCGGCTGCTACTCCGATGAGATACACCGGGAACTTCTGGAGGGCGGCTTCTATCGAATCCTGCAGCCGCGAATGTTCAACGGCGGCGGGGTTGACTGCGAAACCTATATTCGAGTGATACTCGAGCTGTCGAGGGGGCATCCAGGCAGCGGCTGGTGCTACGCCCTCGCCTCATCTCATGCCCTGGTTGTAGGCGCACACTTCGAGGAACAGGTGCAGCGCGAGCTGTTTGGCTCCGAGGGAGACTTTCGCGCGGCATTTGCTGCAGGTCCCGCAGGAATTCCGACCTTCGAGCGTCGCGACGCAGGCTACCGCGTCAGCGGCCTGTGGGCGTTCGCATCGGGAATTCCGGTTTGTACACATTTTCTGGGCGGAGCGTTCATCCCCGGTCCCGACGGTGCGCCCGCGCCGGTGGCCTTTGTCGTGCCGCGCTCCAGCGTCGAGGTATTGCCGGACTGGGGCGGCGATGCGGCCATGGGCATGCAGGCGAGCGGCTCCAACAGTGTACGCTTAAACGGTGTGTTCATTCCCGACCGCCACATCATTCGCTCGCCGATCGGTCTCCTGACCACCGACAGTTTGTCCACAGGGACGCCGGGTACGCGCCTGCACGGCGAAGGGTTGTTCCTCGGGATAATATTCGGATGGTTCAGCTGCGAGTTTGGCGCCATCTTCACCGGCGCGGCGCGCGCAGCGCTCGAGGAATACGAGCGAATGATGCGGGCGAAACCACTGCTGTTCGATCCGCAGCGAATGCGAATGCATGATCCGGAGTTGCAGCGGATATTCGGCGAAGCGCTGTGTCGCGCCGATGCCGCCGAGGCACTCACCTTGAGTGCGACCCGCCTTCACGTCGAGCAGTGTGATAAATGGATGAAGGAGCGGCGGCCGATCACCGCCGCAGACACCCTGCGAGTCTGGGGAACAGCGCGTGAAGGATGTCGCGCTGCCTGCGAGTGTGTGGAGATGCTGTTTCATAGCGCCGGCGCATCGGGGGCGAAGCGCGGGGACCGCCTGCAGCGCTACTTCCGCGATGTGCAGATGTACCGCATCCACTTCCAATCACAGGCGATCACACCGATGCTGCGGGCGCAGCTGCGATTGGGAGCCGAGGTGCCGTTGCCGTTTCGCGCCGCTGTCGCACCGGCAGCGCCGGCCTGAGCAGTCTCATCGTTGGCGCACATGTCGGCATTGATTGGGTTGGCTAAGATTGTAAGATTGTTTATAACTGATGTGCTCCAGCAATCGGTTCGGCCGATCGGGAGTACAAGGGAGTCAGGATGAATGGGTACCACGTTGACTGGGTTGGGGCAATCTCAGCCGGCATCATCGCAGGCGTCGTTTTCTTTTTACTGAAGACCGCCTTCCCCCGGCTCAAAGGCGTGAGTTTCTACCTGGCTTTAGGTCTTTTGATAGCGGGATCATCATTGGTCGTGCGCGAGCTTCTGCGACGCGCCGGGATCTGACAATCACTGACCAGGGAGTGGATCGATGAGTTCGACAAATCCTCGTCGCGTCGCGCTGGACCTCCGCGGGTTGATCGGTATCAAGGACATTCTGCGGTTGTCCAAAGGGGTAAGACGGGATCCGGCAGTGGACATCTGGTTTACCGACGGACCGCTTGAGCTGCAGTCCATTGCGCAAAAGTGGTTTGCGCAGATGCGCGCATGCGGCGACGATGTCCTGGAGCTGATTCACGATGGGTGCCCTGTCGCCTGTGTGGAAGATGCGCCGTTCGGGTACGTCAACTCATTTAAAAGCCACGTCAACGTCGGCTTCTTCTACGGCGCGGTGCTCGAGGACCGCGCTGGTCTCCTCGAGGGAAGCGGCAAACGCATGCGCCACGTGAAATTGAAGCCTGACCACGAGGTCAACGCAGCAGCTCTCAGCAATCTAATCGACGCCGCCTACTTGGATATCAAGGTGCGCCTCGGCGGCAATCGGACTTCGAGACGCCTGTGAAGAGAGTTCCCGAACCAGAAGTAATGGATGCTCCAGATCAGGCTGTCGCGTACGCGAACGCGGATTTCTCCGATTCCAATGCGGCGTACGTCAACGAACTGATTACCACGTATGGCGACGATCTCGAACACGCGGTGGATCTTGGCTGCGGCCCGGGCGACATCATTATCAGAGTTGCGCGCTCTCGGCCGCGCGCCCGTCTCACCGCCGTGGATGCGTCGCAAGCCATGCTCCTAATTGCGAAGGAGGCGGTGGGCCGCGCCGGGTTCGCAGACCGCATTCAGCTCGTGCAGGGACGGATACCCGGGTTGCCGATTCCCCCGAGGAGCTTCACCGCAATCCTCAGTAAGGACATGCTCCATCACATGCACGACCCGCAGGGCCTGTGGCAAGAAGTGCAGCGACTGGGTCGACCCGGAGCCGCCGTGCATATCATGGATCTCATGCGTCCGGCCTCGCCGGAGCTGGCAGCCGAAATCGTCGAAACTGTTGCCGCACGCGAAGCTCCCCTGCTCAAGACGGACTTTTTCAACTCGCTTTGCGCAGCGTTCACCCTCTCCGAGGTACGTGATCAGCTCAAGTCCGCAGGGTTGCCGCTCCACGTGGAGCAGGCTTCCGAGCGGCATATGCGAATAAGCGGTCGTCTCCCCGACGTCGCCGTGGTCAGGTAGCTCTGGCGCGGGCCGCGGGAAATTCCCATTTGGGTCAACTGTCTTGGCTACAATGGGAGCCAAGGGGCAGGGAGACTAATCGGGATTGTTCAATGGTTCATATGCCGCAAACATCAGCCACCTGATGCCTGGATCCCCTGTGCGCTCGGCAGCAGCAATACTCCTGACCGTCGCGCTGGTCGCGAGCTGTTCAAGCACTCCTGACAAATCGGATCCGATCGTTGAAATTCGCCTGTCGTCATCGTTGAATGCGTGCTTCATAGCCGATGTCGAGGTTCCGTGTGGTGATGTAGGGTCGAAGCTCCTGGCCATGCATGTGCCACCGAGCGCCCGTATTCACTGTGTCGGAGACACGGTGATCAGTTACGAGCTGGTCCACTCGATTTTAGAATCCTTGGATAAGGCGGGGTACTCGACCAAGGTTGGTTTTCTGACCGATTGAGCGCCGGGAAACATCAGGTCTCCAGATGCAGAAGATCGCGATTCGTGCCGCTTCTCCAGGGGACTTCGAGACCATTTGCGCATTGAATCTGGCTGAAGTTCAGTATACAAGCGCAATGGACCTGCCGCGCTTGACCGAATTGGCCGGGATTTCCTGCTATCACAAGGTGGCGAATTTGAATGGCATCGTTTCGGCATTTCTCCTCGCGATGTGCAACGGTTGCGCTTATGAAAACGACAACTTTGAATGGTTCTCCAAGAGATACGCGAGATTTATTTACATTGACCGTGTTGTCGTTGCATCTTCATCCCGAGGTCTGCGCTTGGGTTCGCTCCTGTACGAAGATCTATTCCGGCACGCCAGATCCAACGCCATCCCGCTGGTAACCTGTGAGTACAATATCGTTCCACCCAACGAACCATCACGATTGTTCCATGAGAAATTCGGCTTCAAGGAACAAGGGACTCACTGGCTGGCGCACGGCACCAAGCGAGTCTCGCTGCAAGTGGCGGAGACCTGACAATCGGTTCGAGCGATTGCGGGCCGCTCAACGCGGCGTTAGGAGTGAATTGATGCCGCTACGGCGTTTGCTGTCGATTCTGCTCGGACTCGCCGCGGTGTCGGCGGCCAATGCGGTTGGCTTTGCCACCCCGGAAGATGCGGTGCGTGCCCTGGAGCAGGCCTACATCGAAAAGAACGCGGATGCCGTGGTCGCGGCGGTGGATTTTGTCGAGGAGGGGCGGCAAATGCTGCAAAAAATCAATCCTTCGCTGGCAAACGACCCCGAAATAATCAAACAAACCGCCGAATCGCTGGAGCAGTCTTTTCGCAATGAGCTTCGCGCCAAGGGGTTCTCCGATATCGCTAAACTAAAATGCTCATTTCTGGGAAAATCCCAGATCGCTCCGGAGTTGGTCAAGCTGACCGAGCAGTGCATATCTCCGGACGGCGGCAAGTCTGTTCGTGATGTGCTGGTCGCGAAGCGCAATCTTGGGTGGCGCGTGACTTTGCAGCCTCCGCCATGACAAGAACTTCTGTGTTTTGCTGTAAGGTGCGGTGAGGGCCCGACGTCGCGCAATGCGCTGGCGGCGATGCCCAAGGTTTTGCATTCTTGGGAGGTTATATATGCACGCAGCAAGCTCATTCCCGGAATCCAACGGCGCGCGGCGATTGCCCGTTGCGGCCTGGCTGTCTCCCAGGTTTCTGCCAATCCTGGCAGCAGCTGCCGCGTTTCTGATCGACCTCAATACCCCTAACGGGATCGCAGACGGTTTTCTGTACGTCGCGCCCGTGCTGGCCTGCGTCTGGGCGCCGGCGGCTCACTATGCCATCTACACAGCGCTCGGACTGATGCTGCCGATGATCCTCGGCTTCGTCTGGTCGCCCGACGGCGCATCCGTTGAAGTGGCGGCCATCACCCGATGCATCGCCTTGACGTTGATATGGTTGGTTGCAATCGCCGTATGGCGCAAAGTCCGGGAGAGAGACACGACGCTGGCGGCATTGCAACAGCAATTGCGGGATGTGGAACATGCCGCGGAGCTGGAGCGGATGGCGCTTTCCGATTGGTTGTGCCGGGACCTCAGGCCGGAACTGACGATGGTGGATTGGCGGCTGAATTATCTGTCGCATCAACGCCGGCGCGGCGCTGAAGTTCAGAGCGAAGCGCTGGTCCTGCGCCGCGCCATTCAACGGGCGAGCCAGTCGGTCTACGGCAAAATGATTCGCTTGCGCGCAGCAAACACCTAGCACAGGGCCCGCTCACGATGCATGACGCCGCTCCTGATCGCTATCAACTGCTTCCCTATGCCCGCTGCGGCCGCAGCGGGCTCAAACTGCCGCGCATCTCGCTCGGGCTTTGGCAGAACTTTGGCCGTGCCACGCCCATCGAGAAGGCCCGCGACATGATTCTCAATGCATTTGATCATGGCATCACGCATTTCGATCTGGCCAACAACTACGGTCCACCGCCCGGCTCCGCCGAGGAGAACTTCGGCCGGATCCTCGCGACCGATCTCGCCGCGCATCGCGACGAGCTCATCATCTCAACCAAGGCCGGCTACCTCATGTGGCCGGGTCCTTACGGAGAATTCGGATCGCGGAAATATCTGCTGGCCAGTCTCGATCAAAGCTTGCGGCGCATGCATCTTGACTACGTCGACATTTTCTATTCGCATCGCGTCGATCCCGATACACCGCTCGAGGAGACCATGGGCGCGCTCGCCACGGCGGTGCGCAGCGGCAAGGCGCTGTACGTGGGCATTTCCTCCTACGGGCCGAAGAAGTCGCGCGAGGCGGCGAGGATACTGCGCGAACTCAAGGTGCCCCTGCTCATACACCAGCCCTCCTATTCATTGCTCAATCGCTGGGTGGAAGACGGCCTGCTGGAGGTGCTCGAGCAAGAAGGCGTGGGCTGCATAGCATTCTCGCCCTTGGCCCAAGGTCTTCTCACCACAAAATATTTAAACGGCATCCCCGACTCCTCGCGGGCGATGCGCAACGAATCGTTTCAGCAATCGGTGCTGACCGAGCAGAATCTTTCCAACGTGCGCGCTCTCAATGAACTCGCCAAACAGCGCGGCCAGAGCCTCGCGCAGACGGCGATTGCCTGGGTGCTGAAGAACCCCGCCGTCACCAGCGCGCTCGTCGGCGCCAGCAGCTGGCCGCAGATCGAAGAATCCCTCGGCGCATTGCGCAACGCCAGCTTTACGCCGGCCGAGCTCGAGCGGATCGACGCGCATGCGCGCGACGGCGGACTCAATATCTGGGCTGCGTCCAGTCAATCCGGGTGAGTCCATGGCATTTTCGCTGGTAAGGTGCGGGGCGGATGGCAGCCCATTGATTCCGATCGCCGCTGTCCCGGAGGCGATAACCGCGACCTACCCGGCAAACGCCGATCTGTACCGGCGCGCAGGGTTCATCCCGCCGTGGGTGAGCTATGTGGCCGTCGCTGACGGCCGCGCGGTCGGAGGCGGGGCATTTGTCGGGCCGCCCCGCGAGAATCGCGTCGAAATCGCTTATTTCACCCTCGAGGAATTGCAAGGCTTGGGTTACGCGACGCGTACCGCGACTGAACTCGTCGCCATCGCGCGCAGCGCCGATCCTGGGATTCGGATCTGCGCCTTCACGCTGCGCGAGTCCAATGCCTCGACCAGAATTCTTCAGCGGCTGGGCCTCAAGGTGTTCGGCGAGGCGCGGGATTCTGACGCCGGCGATGTCTGGGAGTGGCGAACCTGATTGCACAATAATTTTGGATCAATCTCGACGAGGTGTTCGATGTCGACCAGATCAGCCTCTTGTTCCTGCGGGCAGCTTCGCATTGAAATCGAAGGCAACCCACGGGGTGTTGGCATTTGCAACTGCCTCGCCTGCCAGCGACGAACCGGCAGCGTGTTCGCAGCGCTGGCGAGCTTTTCCGGTCCGTACAAAGTCTACGGTCATGCCACTGAATACGCCCGTGTCGGTGATCAAGGCGCCCGGTTCATTTTCAGGTTCTGTCCGGTTTGCGGGACGAATGTTTTCCACACCGAAGACGGCGACAATGAATCGGTAAGCGTCGCTGTCGGCGCTTTTGCAGATCCTGCGTTTCCCGCACCGCAGGTATCGGTTTACGACAGCCGCAGACATTCGTGGGTGCAGTTGCCGCCAGGCATGCGGACCTTTGAAAAGGATCCGCCGTGAACTCGCCAGTCGCGCCGGAGCGGCCGGAGTGTGCATAATTGGGTATGCGAGCGGTCGTTGCACGGCCCCGCTCATTTGCGAGGCATTCAATGTCGAAACTCCGAGTCTTATCCTTTGCGGTTTCAATCGATGGCTACAGCGCCGGCCCGAACCAGGATCTGGAAAACCCGCTCGGCGTGAGAGGTCTTGAGTTGATGGAGTGGTTTTTTCATACGCGCTCGTGGCGCAAGATGCATGGCCAACCCGATGGCGAGACGGGAATCGACGATGGAATTGCAGCGCAGGGCTTTGCCGGGATAGGCGCCTGGATCATCGGGCGCAACATGTTCGGGCCGATTCGAGGTCCCTGGCCGGATGAGGCCTGGAAAGGTTGGTGGGGCGAGGAGCCTCCGTATCACACGCCGGTCTTTGTTTTGACGCACCACCCGCGACCGGTGCTTAAAATGCGCGGCGGCACGGAATTCCATTTTGTCACGACCGGAATTCATGCCGCGCTGGAGCAGGCCACCGCCGCGGCGAACGGCCTCGATGTTCGCCTCGGAGGTGGCGTTTCCACAGTGCGTCAATTCTTGCGCGCTCGTCTGATAGACGATCTGCATCTACCCTTGCGGCCGGTGCTGATGGGATCGGGCGAGAAGCTCTGGGAGGGTATCGACATGCATGGCCTCGGCTATGAGTGCACGAACACCATTGCCGGCGAGCGCGCGACTCACACATATCTGCGCAAGCGGACGTGACAGGTGACGATCGCGCGCACTGCCGCATGCTCCTGCGGTCAGCTTCAGGTGGAAGTGCAAGGAGAACCCGTTCGAATCTCCATATGTCACTGCCTCGCCTGCCAGAGACGAACGGGCAGTGTATTTGCCGAGCAGGCGCGTTTCGCAAGCGCCGGATTCAAAGTCACCGGCAGGTGCGGCGAGTACGTTCGAGTGGGGGACGAAGGATCGAAGTTCAGGTTTCGCTTTTGTCCCGTCTGTGGGGCCACGGTTTACTACACGCGGGAAGGAGGAGAGGACTTGATCGCGGTACCGGTCGGGGCCTTCGCGGACCCGGATTTTCCTGCGCCTACCGTATCGGTCTACGAGCACCGGAAGCACTCATGGGTTCAGGTCCCCGCTGAGTTCGAGCATGACCCGTAGGCTCCGGATGGAAGGAGACCAAAATCAAACCTACAGCCAGCGAGTCTGCGCTCTCATACCCTTCGTGATCTAGCCTCGGGCCGGCGGCGCTCCAAGATGGTCCTCAAGCCATTTTTCGGGCGCAGCGTGATGCGGGTTTGCATCGTAACCTCCTGGTCTTCCTTGAGCCGCAGGCGAAACCGCTGCGCGAGCACCGCGAGGATCAACGTCGCCTCGGTCATGGCGAGGGTGGCGCCGATGCATATCCGGGGACCGCCGCCGAAAGGCAGGTAGGTGAAGCGCGGGCGCTTGTCGCTCAACTCCTTGGCAAATCGTGTCGGGTCGAAACGCTCCGGGTCATCCCAGAGTCGGCGGTGGCGATGCAGTATCCACGGCGACACCAGGATATGCAGCCCCGGCGTGACCTTGAATCCGCACAGCTCATCGGCCTCCGTGGCTTGCCGCAGGGACAGCCCCGGCGCGGGCGGATAGACCCGCATCGTTTCTTCGATGACCATGCGCGTGTACGGGAGATTGGGCAGGTCTTCCGCCGTCGGAATTCTGCCGCCGAGCACGGTATCCAATTCCTGGTGCAGCGCCGCTTCTTCCGCGGGATGCTGCGACAAGAGATACCACACCCAGGTCATGGTCACGGCAGTGGTCTCGTGGCCGGCCATGAAAATGGTGATCACCTCGTCACGCACTTCAGTGGCGTTCAATCCCGCACCATCCTCCGGATCCTTCGCGGCAACGAGACGCGTCAGAAAATCCTTGGGCGCATCATCGCGAATCTTCTCGCGCTCGCCGATCAGCCGGTAGATGGCGGCGTCCACGGTCTTGAAGTGCGCGCGGATCGCATCCTGCTTGCGCCGGATGCGCCAGCGCCCCAGCACCGGTAACACGTCGAGCAGGCCGAATTCCAGGCATGCCTGCACGAACTCGAGCGCCTCGCCGGCGTCCACCGCCAGTTCGTCCGCATCCGTGGAAAACATGGTGCGGCAAATGATTTTCAGTGTCAGCGTCTTCATCTCCTCGGCGATGTCGATTTCGGCGAGTTCAGGCAGCGCATCCCAATGCTGCGCGAAGGCGGCCGTGGTTTCGATCATCGCCGGCGCGTAGGACTCCACCGTGCGCGTGCCGAATGACGGCGCCATCACCTTGCGGTGGGCGCGCCATTTGGGGCCCGGCGCGCTGAGCAAGCCTTCCCCGAACATGGCTGAAAAAAACTCATCTCCTAATTTTTCCTTTGGGTAGTTCGCGACGTTATCGAGAAGCACGCGGCGCACGCCGTCCGGGTCGTTGACCATGAGCACATCGCCCAAGAGCCACTTCGATAGATAGCAGGGCTGCTCGTAGGCGATTAGCGGGATGATTTCAAAAGGATTTCCCTTCGTGGAGCGCACGACCGCCAGAAATGAGGCAGGTTTCAGAGGCGGTGGCCCGAGGCCTGCCAACGGCTTCTTGGAGGAGATGGCTGCAGTCGACATGGAGTTCCTTCGGATCGCAAAGGTTAGAGCTCTAGTATAGGGGACGGCGGCGCGGCCGGATCGAGCCCCTCGTCACGCAACAGGGCATTGTGTTGCGGTAGGCTTGCGGAGGATCGCGATTCAGAGGGGTGGCGGATGAGGAAATCAACGAGTTTTCAGGGTGGCGGGGCAGCCGCGCTCGCATTGCTGCTTGCCGGATGCGCAAGCTCACCTCCGACCGTAGCGCCGCGCTTCAATGGCGCATGGGTGAATGCGGATTCAAGCCTGCACAGTTGGCTTCAGATCGAGCCCCATCATGTGATCAGTTTTGGTTTGTTCCAGTCGAATGGGCACTGTGTCGCAACCGACACCGAGATTCTCTCGAAGGATCGATTGAGTGTGCCCGTGAGTTCCCTGGGCACCGGCGAGATGTCGCTGAAGATGACGCAAGGCGCCTTGGTGGTCACCAGCAAGTACGCGACCCAGCGATTCGTGCCGACTTCGCGCGAATCGATTTGTCTGGTCAACGGCAGGTATCTGCCGGGGGCGCCGTTTCCGAAACAGGCCAACTAGCCGATTCAGGCTGCCCCGCCTATGCGGGATTGTCGGACCCCAGCGGGCGAATCCAGATATTGCGAAAGCGTATCGGATTGCCGTGATCCTGAAGCTTGATGGGACCCCTTGGGCCGTGCTCGATCAGCATTGGCAGTGCGCGGTGCTTGGTGGCGCCGAGAATTTGCGTGTGATTCTGGGTGATCACCCCGTTGTGGAAAACGGTCACATAGCCCGGCGCCGCCACTTTCCCCTCCTTGAATCGCGGCCCCGAATACACGATGTCATAGCTTTGCCATTCCCCCGGCGGCCTGGAGGCATTCACCAGAGGCGGCGACTGTCCGTAAATCGCCGATGCCTGTCCGTCGGCATAGGTGGGATTGTTGAAACTGTCGAGCACCTGAACCTCGTAGATGCCGAAGAGGAACACGCCGCTGTTGCCGCGTTCCTGGCTGTTGCCCTTGGGCGGTGATGGCGTGCGAAATTCGACGTGCAGCTGGCTGTCGCCAAAGTCCTGTCTGGTGACAATGTCGCCGCTGCCTGCGACAACCTCCAGGTATCCGTCTTGAATCTTCCATTTGGGCGGCGCGCCATTTTCCGCGCGCCAGGCCGCAAGGCTGGTGCCGTCAAAAAGCACCACGGCATCGGAGGGTGGTGACCCCGGTACCGTCGCCGTACTGCAAGTGCCGGGAGTGACGACCGGCGGACGCGGGCGCGCCTCATCATGGACGCGCCAATTGCTGCCCGGAAGGGTTGGCGTGTCGGTATAACCGGTCGGCGCCTGCTGCGCCTGCTGCGCCAGCGCACCGAGCGCGGCGGCCAGACCTAAAGCGATAATCGCAGTCTGTGGTTTCATAAGCGGTCCCATGGCAAGTTCGATTCGTTAAAATCAGATTGATGGCGAAACCTGTATCTTGTCGCACGCGCATTCCATACATCGGGGATGGAGCCGCGTTCGTCCTCAAGGAGAGTCTCAATGCCTAGGATACCGCCCGCGCTCCACGCTCGCGCAATGCTGGCCTGCGCCATTGGACTGGTAGTGCTCGCCGGTTGCGGGCAGCCCGCGAATACTCCGGCTCCGGCCGCCCCGCCGCCGATTGCCGCGAAGCCGGACGTGATTGTGACGCTTGATGGCGCACGCCACGATTGCCTGGTCGCGCTCTACAGCGAGGAGCAGGGCAACATCATCTCCTGCGACGATGTCGTTGCCTTCGTGCGCGACGAATTGCGGATTCCGAGCGGAGCGATTTACGACATTCGGACGGCACCGAACATCGATGAAGCCCAGAAGACAAAAGTCGAGGCCAGTCTCAAAGGAGCCGGCTACCGCTACATCAGAGGTCCTCTCCCCCCGTAAGTAAGGCCTCGCCATCGCCCTCGTTGAACCAAACCCTGCACCCCATCGCTTGGCTGGAATGAGGCCGGCTTGGCACAGATTTCGCAGATTTCGAGACCCGGTAGATATCCCAAAGGACTCCGGCATGTGGAAATAGGGCCTATTTCGACATAAGGAGCACTGCTGTGTTTCGTGGTTTCAAGTATCAAGTGGTGTTGCCGGTGGCGGCAATCACCCTGCTGTTGATCAGCCTCGGCGCGGTCGGGTTTTCGGTTTGGGCGATGCAGCAAGTGCAATCACGGGTACGCCAGCGCATCGCGGACAATGTGACGTCGATTCAAGGCGTCTTCGGCACGACCGCCTCGCTCATGCAGGATCGTGTTCGCGCCAGCATGGCGCTGCTCCAGGACCAGATCAAGGTGCGCGGTGGTGCCGAGAAGGGTGCTCAAGTCTCGGTCGCCGGCAAAACCGTCAACGATGTGATGATCGGCGGCAAGGGGCAGGCCGGCGATTTCGAACTGGTCGATTACGTTACCCGGATGAACAAGGGCACCGCCACGATTTTCACCAAGGATGGCGAACGTTTCGTGCGCGTCGCGACCAACGTGATGAAGGACGACGG
>Ga0210409_10002008_pt1 | contig 25117 bp, 23 predicted proteins | sample IncBWH17MmetaG_FD_161649 | JGI IMG/M metagenome (GOLD analysis project Ga0210409, IMG submission 161649) | Forest soil microbial communities from Barre Woods Harvard Forest LTER site, Petersham, Massachusetts, United States - Inc-BW-H-17-M | ecosystem: Environmental > Terrestrial > Soil >...
TTATTGATTTCCCGAACGAAATTCCAGAATTGAAACTTCTCTACTCGAAGCGCAGAACTACGATCGGGTCCACTCGGGTGGCGTGGCGCGCCGGGAGATAGCAGGCGACGAGCGCCGTCGTCACAAGTACCGTGGCAGCCAGTGAAAATGCCAGCGGGTCCGTGGTGCTCACACCAAAGAGTAGCGTGGAAATGAGGCGCGTCAGCGCCAACGACGCTCCGATACCAATAGCCACTCCCAGCAAAGCCAAGCGCATTCCCTGTCCCACCACCAGCTTGACGATGTCCCTAGGCTCGGCACCCAGCGACATACGAATGCCCATTTCCTGGGTTCTCGCGGCAACCGAAAAGGCCATCACGCCGTAGATGCCGATCGCCGAAAGCAATAGCGCGAAGCCAGCGAATACTCCGACGAATTGTGAGAGAACACGCGGCTGCGCCACGGAAGCCGCTACGATGGAATCCATGCTGGCTGTGCTGGTGACCGGGAGGTTGTGATCGATCTCGGCAATCTTGGTTCGAACCCCCGAGACTAGTGCTTGAGAGTCGCCCTGGGAGTGCACGATGAGCGTTGTTGAAGGCCAAGGGACCTGCTCCAGCGGCAAATACATTTCTTCAGAGCTCGCGATATTCAGAGCGTTGAACTTCACATCGGAGACCACGCCCACGATTTCGCGTTGCACCATGTCGCGCGAATTGGCGATGTGCCTGCCGATGGGATTTTTGCCGGGCCAGTAATGTTCCGCAATTGTCTGGTTCACGATGGCCACCGGCGGTGACGTCGCGACATCGCGTTGATTGAAGATGCGGCCACGGAGCAGTGGAGTGCGCACGGTGTCAAAATATCCGGTGCTGACTTGCCGAAGCGCGGTTAGCGGATCTTTCCCGATGCCCTGGCAAACCGTGTCTTCCGGACAGAAGTAGACAAACCGAATTGCTCCGGAGAGCGGCAGATAGCTGGTCACTCCCGCGGAATCCACTCCCGGGAGGGTTTTCACCCGCTCGATCAGTTGCCGGTAGAACTGCGTTTGCATTTCCGGCTGGGTGTAACGGTTCGGCGGAAGATTCAGCAGAAACGTCATGCGATGATCGGAGGTGAATCCGGGGTTGACCTTCATGAGCTGGGAAAAACTCTGCAGCAGCAAACCGGCACCGGTCATCAGCACCAGCGCGACCGCCATCTCCGCGACTACGAGAAGTGCGCGTAACTTTCCGCGATTGCCTCCCTCCGAGGAGCCGCGCGTTCCCTCTTTCAGCGTCTCGTGGAGATTTCCCTCACGAGCCTGCAAGGCAGGAACGAGTCCGAACAGAATTCCTGTAGCAAAACTCAATAAGGTCGAAAATACCAAAACGTTGGCATCCAACCGCGTTTCAGCCAGCCGGGGGACAGAACCGGGACTGAACGCGCGCAATGTGGGAAGCATGCCAGCAGCAAGAGCAACACCGAGAACTCCCCCAAACAGCGAGAGCAGCAGGCTCTCAGAGAGCAATTGCCTCACCAAGCGCCCGCCGGATGCTCCGAGCGCTTTGCGGACCGCCATCTCCCGCTCCCGGGAAGTAGCCCGCGCCAGGAGAAGATTGGCAACATTGGCACACGCTATCAATAAGAGGAAACCGACCGACGCCAGCAACACAGCAAATCCCGGCCGAAGCGAGCCGACCAGACTCTCCGCGAGAGGCGCGCTGGACACGCCGAACTTCTCCGCATCCACAAAACCCGTAAACTGGCTGCGGTAGCGCGCATCGATGGTGTCCAACTCCGCCTTCGCGGAGGCCACCGTTTCACCGGAACGCAGGCGCGCAATAACGCCCAGATAGCCTGCGCCGGAGCGCACCTGCTCCGGCCGCAGAAACGTGGGGTCGAACACGCGCGGCATCCAAATATCGGGTTCGGGAAATTGCAAGGGAAAGCGAAAACTGGACGGAAGAATTCCCACGATGGTCACCGAACGGCCATCAAGCGTCATGGCTCGGCCGAGAGCGGCCGCGTCTCCCGCAAAGTGGCTGTGCCAGAAACCATCCGAAATAATCGCCACGTCTGCTCCGCCGGGCGCGTCTTCCTCGGGGAGAAAGTCACGGCCGCGGATCGATGAGATGCCCAGGACCTTGAAAAAATCGCCAGAAGAGCGGGCAGCGTTCACGGCTTCTGGCTCCCTCTCGGTCACCAGGCTCATGGTCGCGGCATAGAAAGCTGCGGCGCTCTCCAGTGTGCGACTCTGCTCCTTGATCTGCGAAAACTTGGTGAACGATAGATTCGCGCCGACCGCTCCGGTTTGCCGGACCAAGCCGGCAAGATATAGCAGGCGCCCCGGAGCCTGGTAAGGAAGCGGTTGGAGCAACACGGTGTTCACAACGCTGAAGATCGCGGAGTTGGCGCCGATCCCGAGAGCTAGCGTCAATACGGCAACGAGCGTGAAACCGGGATTCTTGACCAGCATCCGGAGGGCGAATTTGAGGTCTTGAATTAGGGAGCGCATAAGTCTCCTTGATGCATGAGGGTGCCTGATTCTACAGCCTTAGACCGGGCCCTTGCTCCTTCGTAAGCATCCAATTTGACCCAGCTTTTGAAGCAGTCGGCTTCGGTGACTTGCCTGGTTGCAGCACCAAGAATCAACAGCGACTCCTCCCCAGCGGTATGGTCGGTCAAACCATCTCGCATTACAAAATCACCGACAAGCTAGGCGCCGGTGGCAAGGGTGTCGTGTACAAGGCGCTCGATTTGAAGCTGGAGCGCACGGTCGCGTTGAAGTTTTTGCCGCGGACGTGGCCGTTAGCGTCCGTGACAAACAAAGCCTGCTACGCGAGGCGCGCGCCGCTGGACTGGCAGGGTCCATACCGAGCCTCTCAGCGGCATCGACATCTTGCTTCCCGCAGAGGGTCGCGCCACCGTGATGATCAAGAAAGGCGACATATTTCGTTTCGGCGTGTTCCTCCTGAAGGGCGGGGCAGCCGCTCTCGGCCAAGGCGGCGGGCCGATCGTGAATTGAAGCGTAAACCCTTCATTGACAGTCAGGTGCCCGGCGCCCGGCTGTCAGGAAGGCGCTCCGGAAGCTATCGCCCTCCGTGCATCTTCATGGAAATGTCGACAACGGGACGGGCTTCGGCTACCATTTGCCCCGTGAGGTTTCGCGAGAAGCGCATAATAAGGTGCTTCATGATGCTTCGCGCTGAATCTTATTTGCATTCGTGCGGAAAGATTGTCTCCGCGAGACAATCGTCTCTTGGAGCTGCGGGAATCTAGGTCCGCCTTTTCTCGGAGCACACGTGAGCCAGTCGTCTCTGATGAATACTCCCAGCAATTCCGTGGGGGAAGAAGCGCGGCGCAGCACGCGCATCGAGCGCTCCGTCCCGCTGATCGTCTTCGGGCAGAACCGCGTGGGCGAGCCGTTCGTGGAGAGAACCGTATCCACCAGCATCAATCTGCATGGATGCCGCTATCCCTCCCGGCACGATTACGGCATCGGATCGTGGGTAACCCTGCAAGTGGTGGGATTGAATGTCGAGCCGAAGCCCCCGGCGGTGCGCGCGCGCGTGCGATCCGTGCACTCCTCCCAGAGTACGCGAGAGTTGCAGCAAGTTGGCGTAGAATTGGAGAACCCTGGAAATGTGTGGGGAATCGTGACCCCGCCTCAGGATTGGATGAGCGCCGGAGGCGCGAGCGCGCCCAAGGCTCAATTTGCCGCCGCCGTCGCACCCGCGCTGGAACCCCCGCCGATAACCATGAAACTCGACGAGCCGCCCGCGACCGCCGAGCACAAGATGGCCGAGGTCGCGACCTTCCCTTCCCCGTCTCCCGTGGTTTCCAAGCCGCCTGCGCCAAAACTAGCGGAAGCCCCCAAACCGCAACGTGTCGTGATCACCCCCGACGGACTGATCACCGCGCTGCAAGGAAAACTCCAGCAAGCCGCGGAAAAAGCCGTACAAGCTGCCGTCGCCAAAAAAGTCGATGAAGCGGTGCGCGACGCGCTCAGCTCCATTGATGAAGTCCGCAACTCCAGCGTGCGCGAGATTGAAGAACTTTTCCCCACTCGCGTCGAAGCGCTGAAACTTTCCTCAAAACAGGACTTCTCCGGCGAAATTGCTTCCCAGTGGAAAGAACAGATGGAAAAGTACCGCGGCCAGGCGGAAGAGATGGCCCAGCGGTTGGAGAAGCAAGCAGCGGAGTTGCGGCGCGAACTCGCAAAATCGCAAGAATTCCTGGAACGCATGCGGCGTGAAGGGGAGCCTCAAATCCATGCGCGTTTGAACGAAGCGCTGGCGCGGGCCACCGCGGAATTCGAAGGCGCAACCGCCCGAACTGCGCATCGCCGCTATGAGCTAATGCTGGAGAATACTCACGCCGTGACTCAGGAAGCGCTCATGAAGCTCGATGCGCGCTCCGCGGAAGTGCAGGCGCTGATCCACGGCGCCGTGAATTCCGCTCTCGGCGCTTTTCAGCGGCAGACGGATCTGCATGTCAACGCAATCCTCACCGAAACCAAGGAACGAGCGGTGTCCGCCCTTTCCTCGCTCGATGCGGAAAGCCGCGCCGCCTGCGAAGCGCGCCGTTCAGCGTTGGAATCCGAAGTGGCTCGCGCCGCCGAGCGTTCCACGGACCAATTCCGCAAAGGGATGAAGGCTTTTCTCTACTCTTGCCTGGTAGCCGCTGTCAGCGCGGTGGATGAACACTCAAAATCCACTCTCGACGGGCTCGTCAAGGACAACGGAAAGACCCTCTTTGAAGCCGAAAACGATTCCCGCACCAAGGACGACCCGGAGATCATCCCGAATACTGACATCGATCCACTCACCCACTAAGACGCAGCGCACGGACGCACGCCAGAAAGAAGATGTAGTAACTGCCAGCGACTGCCGCGCGGATCTCCTCACTCCAAAAAGAGAAAAGCCAACCGCTCTCAGGACGGTTGGCTCTTTTCTTCTGTTCCTGTTGCCGCGGAGGCTGTGTCATTCCTGAAGGAGGCAGGGTGACCAGTTCCGCGTGTGCTCTGGCCTAGGCCAGAAAATCAATTCTGTTAGCGGGCTGCCGCTGAACCAGGACGCCGAAACGGACGGCGCGCCGCGTCTTCAACCGCGTAGATGCCCTGCCGCGTGGCCACCATGACTGGGTGCTGGCTATCAGCAAGCCGATCCACAGCCACTGCCCAAACACGGTGCAGCATGTACAAACTCCCGACCACAGAAGCGATGGCCGCAAATCCAATGGCAAACAGCGCAAACACCGCCAGTAGTTCCCACACAAAATACATTTGCAGTGAAACCAGCGCTGCCAGGAACATCCACATCCACTTCCGGCTTTTATCCTGAGTCTTCATCTTTCCTCGATCGCTCATCCCTACCTCTTAAACCCCCGCAGCTACTTGAATGTTTCGCTTGCTGCACTTTTTGTACACTTGCTTAGATGCAGCAACCTGTCCAGAAGGTCTAACCATCCCCCGACCTGTACTATTTGACACCTACTCGGGCACAAAGGCGATGGTACGCAAGATACATTTTGGGCCCTAAACTTCTCGCCTAGTACCACATCTGCTGGTATGAAATTTCTGTACATAAAACAAAACAGGCACGTTACATGAAAACTGACTTTCGCCTGAATTTTCGCCTCGTTTTCCCTGTACTGCCTGTGGAAAACCTGTACCTTCGTACAGGCCTTCCTGCTTCCCAAGGTAGTGTCTCCCCCTTCCGAAGCGTATCAAACCGCAGGGGAAGGACAGGGACCGATAGAGCGATATATTTCGCTTTTTATTCGCTATTGTCAACCGGAAATTTGTGTCGCTGACAACCAGCAACTGTAGCCGTCCTTGACGACGATGCCGCTCCTCGCGCACGCCCAACTCCGCGCCATCAAGGGCAAATAGAAGGGATCGTGCCCGGCGCAGGGGCGCAGCTTGCTGCGCGCCTACTTGGCAGACTGTACCAACAAGCATGTTTTTTCGGGACTTTTGGGTGAGGGCGGAGATTCTTGCGAGAAAGCTGCCTCAGTTCCCCTTGAACGTGTACCCCGCATCGAAAGGCAGCTTGCCGTCCACGCGGAGAACTTTCACGGAACTGTTGATGGAATAAACGTCGATGATTCCCAGCGCGCCCGGCGTGGCTTCCACGATGCGCAGCAGCTCCTCATCGCTGCCAACGATCTTTACGATCACGCGGGACTCATTCAATTTCGCGATGGCCGCTTTGACTTCGGCGCCGGCATCCCCAAAGAGCTTCTGCACCACAACGTGCATCTCGGGAGCCTCGGGATTCTTAATCACCAGGATGAAATTCTTTCCATCCGCCCAGCTCTTCTGCGTTCCTTTGCACAATTTCACCAGGTCGGCCAGGGGCACATCCGAGACCTTGCTCCCGGCGGAAATCACCACCGCCATATTCTTAACCGCTGCCGTGCTCATTCCGACCAGCATCGAGGAAACGCACAATAGCGTAGCGATTCGCAGCCATTTCTCGCGGGCTTCCTGCTTCATAACTTTCATGCTCACTTTCAGGAGAGTACTTGCAGTATGTTCATCGGCTCGGTAGCGGGCAAGTGCCGCTTTTCCGAATTGTGCTCAACTATGCGCCTGCTCTTTCTTTTCGTACACACCTGTCCTCCGGACCAGTATCTCCGCACCCTCGCGCCGCGCTAAGTTTTTAGTCTGTACTCATTCTGTCTCTTTCGGAAACGGAGAGTATTTCTCTATGAATCGACTTGCGGCGCGCTTCTTTCTTTTGATTTTCCCTTCTCTCGCGGGGTCTGCTGCCTGGGCGCAAGCTCCATCTCCTCACATTGCCCCGGCCGCCGGCCACGCCGCGACCAGCGCTCCGCGCGTAGCGGGCGTCTCCCAACTGCTCTTCGGCTCCATTCCGCTCTCCACGCATTCCGAGCAAGCCCGCCGCTTGCTTGAGCTTGCCGTCGACAAATATGAAAATGCCATCTACCGCGACTCCGCGGCTTTGGCAGGTCGTGCCGCCGAAGCGGATCCGCAATCTGCTCTTGCCTATGCCATGCTCTCCTTCGCCGCGCGCCGGAACATGCCCGATACCGTCGCCCTCGCTAAAGCCAAATCGCTTCTCTCCCATGCCGCTCCCGACGAACAACTTCTCGCTCGTTGGATGATCGGCATTCAAGACCGCGACCTTCTCCCTGCCATTTCCAGCATGAACGATCTCTTGCAGCGCTTTCCCCGCGACAAGCACGTCCTTTATATGACCGCCGAGTGGCTCCTCCTCCAGCAGGATGACGACCGCGCGCGCTCCATGATGGAATCGGCGCTCCAGATCGATCCCGCGTTCCCCGCCGCCCTCAATCGTCTCGGCTACGTTTATATCGGCTCTGGCACGCCTGATCCCGCGAAGGCCACCGCCTCCTTGAAGCGTTATGCGGAGGTCGAGCCCGCTTCTCCCAATCCGCAGGATTCGCTCGGGGAAATCTCCCGTTTCGCCGGCGATGATTCGGCTGCGCTGGAACACTACGCCGCTGCCCTAAAAATTGATCCCAAGTTCCTGAATTCGCAGGAAGGCCTGGGCGGCACACGCGCCCTTATGGGCGATTTCAACAACGCGCGAAAGGAATATGACCTCGCCATAAAGCTTGCGGACAATCCAGCCGACGAACTCGATGCCAAATGCCAGCAAGTCCTTGTCTATTTCTGGGAAGGCCGCCCCGACGAAGGCCGCAAAGCACTCGCTGCTCTCGCCGTGGAAGCCGCCCGCAAAAAAGAACCCAACGGGCAATTTGAAATCGCCCTGGCCGCCGCCATGCTCGCCGCCGATTCGCGCGACGAACTTGCCCAACTCGCCGCTCTTTCTGTTTTTCTGGAAAAGCCTCTGGCCGGCATGAATGAATCAGACCGGGATACTGATCGCGCTATCGTTCTCCGCGAACGTGCGCGTATCGCCTCGCTCGACGGTCTGGCCGACAACGCTTCCGAGGCCGTCTCGCAACTCGAAAGCCTCGCCAATTCCTCGCGCGACTCTGTAGTCACGAACGCGTATGAATCCGCGCGCGGGTATCTGTTTGCCCGGAAAGGCGATTGGTCCGGCGCCGCCGATGAGCTGGCGGCGGATCCCCACTCTCCACTCGCTTTGCAGCAACTCGCACTCATTCAGGAAAAACTCGGCAACACGGCCGCTGCTCAGGCAACCCGCACGCGCCTGAAATTTCAGCGCGCCCCGACCGTCGAATGGTTTTTGGTGACGCACCAGGACACCGGCGCTTCCCGCTAACCTATTCTGGAAACGAAGACGCGTTGCCGCAGCGGATCCCTCGTCGCGGCAACGCGTTCTTTATTTGTGAGAAGCTTCGCTACGCTTTCTTCAGTTGCCGCGTGATCCACACCAGGATGACGGCGCCAATAAACGACACGACAATTTCCCCGATCAATCCTCCCGCGTGCAGACCTATCAGCCCAAGTACAAAGCCGCCGATTACTCCGCCGAGCAGTCCGAGGAGAATGTCCACCAGCACGCCGTAGCCTCCACCCTTCATTACCTGCCCCGCCAGCCACCCCGCAATCAACCCAACGATAAGTGAGTAGATCAATCCCATCTTTTCCTCCCGTTTTCTCTGATGCGGCTTAGGATAGAAATCCTGCTTGGCTAACTTGTAGAACGCGCCTTGCCGAATGTCAACCGTGAGGCTTACACTGGCTCGCCAGAAAACCATCCCACCGTAACGGAGCGTTGATGATTTTTCGTATTCGTTTATCTCTTCTACCGCTGCTTCTTCTTGCGCTGATCGGCATCGGCTGCTCAAAAGTTCCCGCGCCGGGCGATTCGTCCGCCGCCAAATCCGGCGCGCCGGGCACCATCGTTTTCATGACCGACTTCGGCACCGCCAACGACGCCGTAGCCATCTGCAAAGCCGTCATGATCAGCATCGCCCCTGACGCCCGCATCATGGATATCACTCACGGGGTAACGCCTTTCCGAATCGAAGAAGGCGCGCGCTTCCTCGAAGCCGTGTCTCCCTACTACCCCGCGGGAACCGTTTTCGTGGCCGTCGTCGACCCCGGCGTCGGTACCTCGCGCAAAGCCATCGTCGTCAAAACAAAGAAAGGCCAATATTTCGTTCTTCCTGACAATGGCCTGATCACTCCCGTGATTGATCGCGACGGCCTCGATTCCGCCCGCGAAATCACCAATCAAAGCTGGATGATTCAAGCCGCCATCTCTTCCACCTTCCATGGCCGCGACATTTTTTCTCCCGCAGGCGCGCATCTCGCCTCTGGATGGGATTTCAATCTTGTCGGCCCCGTAGTTCCTCAACTCGTCCGCCTTGCTCTGAAAACCTCCACCACCACCGACAAAGGCATTGCCGGCAACATCATCGCCCTCGACGACCCATTCGGCTCGCTAGTCACCGATATTCCCGGCGATGAATTCAAAAAGCTCGGCTTTTCCCGCGGCGATAAACTCCGGATCGAAATCAACAAAAAACCTGTAACTCTTCCATACGTGAAAACTTTCATGGACGTCCCTGTGGGCGATCTCCTTCTCTTCATCGATTCCCGCGACCGCGTCAGCATCGCCGTCAACCAGGGCAATTACTCCAAGAAATTCGGTGTCGAGCCCCCCGGCACCATCTTCATCGCGCGTAAAGGCGCACCCATCAAGGACAAGTAGCCAGGCCAGGTTGCATGGACGGTCAGGATCGCGTTTTGCGCGGGTGCTTTGAGATTTTTTTCTATCCCCCGCCCTAAATATCTGCTGCGCTCTCAATACTTTCCGCCTGTACCGCCTTTTCCCTGGAACTTCTCTCGCCGCCTAACGTATCTCTATGTCAGTTCCTCCAACGTGTCAGTTCTCAACGACACCGTCCACGACCAAGGGGTCTTAACGATGGGAGCAATCGGCCAGCAACTCAAACAAGTCTTTCGGCGACTCGGCCGCGCGCCGATGTTTACCGCCATCACGGTGATCACACTGGCCGCCGGCATCGGCGGCAACACCGTCGTCTTCAGCGTTCTAGAAGGCGTGCTCCTGAAGCCTCTCCCCTATCCCCGCGCCGAAGAACTCGTCGGCGTCTGGCACAATGCCCCTGGCCTTCAGATCACCGATCTGAACATGTCCCCCTCCAATTATTTTATTTATCGAGAGCAAGGCAAGACGCTTCAGGATATCGGCATGTACCAGGGCGACTCCGTCAGCGTCACAGGAGTCGCCGAACCCGAACAAGTTCCAGCGATGCGCGTCACTGACGGCACACTTCCTCTCCTGGGCATCCCACCCATGCTTGGCCGCAACTTCACCAAGGAAGATGACTCCCCGGGCGCCGCAAAAACGGTCATCCTCGCTTATGGTTACTGGCGCCACAAATTTGGCGGCGACTCCTCCGTCATTGGCAAAACGCTCATCGCGGACGGCGAATCTCGCCAAATTATTGGTGTCATGCCACAAAGGTTTCGTTTTCTCGACGAAGACGATCGTGCACTCTTCATGCCTTTCCAATTTGAACGTAGCAAGGTTTTCCTCGGCAACTTCAGCTACGAAGCTCTTGGTCGGCTCAAGCCCGGCGCCACTCTCGAGCAGCTCAATGCTGACGTCGCCCGCATGCTTCCTATCGTTATGGGCACTTTCCCCGCTCCGCCCGGATTCAGCATCAAGCTCTTCAATGACGCCCACATCGGCCCCAACGTTCGTCCTCTCAAGCGCGATGTCGTTGGCGACGCCGGCAGCGTCTTGTGGGTCCTCATGGGCTCCATCGGCATGGTGCTGTTGATCGCCTGCGCCAACGTTGCCAATCTTCTTCTCGTTCGCGTCGAAGGCCGCCGCCAGGAATTGGCTCTGCGCGCGGCTCTCGGCGCCAGCTGGGGGCGTATCGCCGGAGAATTGTGGTTAGAGAGTCTCACCCTCGGGCTAATCAGCTGCTTGCTCGGCTTGGGACTTGCCTGGGGCGCCTTGCGCGTCCTCGTGGTCATCGCACCCGCTGGCCTGCCGCGCATTCATGATATCGGCATTGATGGCCCGGTCCTTCTTTTCACTGCCGCCATCTCGATTCTCACCAGTCTCCTCTTTGGCGCCATTCCCGTCTTCAAGTACGCTGGCGCGCAGCTCAGCACCGGCATCCGCGAAGGTGGACGCGCCCTCAGCCAGAGCCGCGAGCAGCATCGCGCTCGCAGCGTTCTCGTGGTCGTCCAAGTCTCCCTCGCTCTCGTTCTACTGATTTGCTCCGGCTTGATGATCCGCACCTTCCGCGCCATGACCAAAGTGGATCCCGGTTTCTCCCGCGCCGCCGAGCTGCAGACCTTCCGCATTTCCATTCCTGAAGCGCAAATCAAGGACCCTGAGCCCGTTATCCGCGTGGAAGAGCAAATCTTGCACAAAGTCGAAGCCGTTCCCGGCATCTCTTCCGTGGCTGTCTCCACGGCCATTCCCATGGACGAGAATGGCTGGCACGACCCCATCTTTGTGGAAGGCCGCACCTACGCCGATGGCGAGCTTCCCCCGCTTCGTGCCTTCAAGTTCGTCTCTCCCGGTTTCTTGAATACCATGGCCACTCCTCTCGTGGCAGGCCGCGACTTCACTTGGCACGATACTTATAAGAAGCTTCCCGTCGCTATGGTCTCCGAAAACATCGCTCGCGAATATTGGCACGATCCCGCCGGGGCCCTCGGAAAGCGCATCCGCGTCAGCACCAAGGATGATTGGCGCGAAATCGTCGGCGTTGTCGGCAACGTCTACTACGACGGGGTTAGCAAGCCGGCCACCGGCGCGGCTTACTGGCCCCTTCTGCTGGATAATTTTGAAAGCGATACCACTCGCGCCAGCCGCGATGTCGCTGTTGTTTTCCGCACTTCCCGCGCTGGCTCGGAAAGCCTTATGACCGAAGTCCGCCAGTCCGTTTGGTCGGTCAATCCGAATCTTCCCCTCGCCAATGTCCACACCGTCGACTATTTCTATAAGCGCTCCATGGCCCGCACTTCCTTCACACTCGTCATGCTCGGCGTTGCCGGAGCCATGGCCCTGCTTCTCGGCGTCGTCGGCATTTACGGTGTCATCGCTTACTCCGTCTCGCAGCGCCGCCGCGAAATCGGCATCCGCATGGCCCTCGGCGCTCAGCAACCCACGCTCACCGGCATGTTCGTTCGCCACGGCCTGTTCCTCACCGGCATCGGTGTCGCCTGCGGACTCGTCGTCGCCATCATCATCATGCGGCTCATGTCCACGCTGCTTTTCAAGGTCAATCCCATGGACCCGCTAACCTACGTCGCCGTTTCCATCGGCCTCATCTTCACGGCGTTTCTGGCCAGCTACTTGCCCTCGCGCCGCGCCGCCACCGTCGACCCCGTCGAAGCCCTCCGCGCCGAATAGTGCATTGGCTCAGCCTCGCCCGCACCGCGGCTAATTCAGCATTCCGTTGACAATCCACTTCACAGACAACATCATCCTCCGGATCGTCCGGCGAACAGCAACACTCGGATAACCCATGTCGAAGTTCACAATTCGCGGCGCCATGGAACTTGCAATTGCTTTGGTGCTGTTCTTTCTTTCAAGGGGCTTACTATATGTCGCTGGCTCGGCCGCCCTCCTTTTCTCTGGTTTTGGGTATCGAGAAGAGTGCCGTGAGTACGATTTTCGTGCTTTCAGGGGCGCGACCTTGTTCGCTACGAACCCCTGATTGCTCGATTCGCATCAAACTCATAACCCGACTGAAAAACCCTTGGCAACACTCTGCTATCCTCAACCCATGGAAAACCGCTCCTTCAGCGACGTCGGTGGCACTCCCGGCGGCCTCGGACATTTCCTGCTCGGCGTCATCATGGCTTGCCTCGGTGGATACTTCCTCGCCAATCAAGTCAGCGTAGTCGGTTCCTTCTGGAGTTTTTTCGGCGCCAACACCTTCGGAATCACGCTGGTCCCCTTGCTCTTCGGCGTCGGCCTGCTCTTTTGGAACGGCCGCAGCATCGCCGGCTGGATTCTTACCATCGCTGGAGCCCTCTTCATTTTCGCCGGCGTCCTCGCCAATATGAGCATCTACTTCCGCCCCACCAGCCTGTTCAACACTCTCGTCATGCTGGTCCTGCTTGTCGGCGGCCTCGGCCTCATCGCCCGCTCCCTCCGCTCCCATTCCCCCACTAGCTGAATCGCACGTTGTCAAAACTCGCTTGACCAATCTGGAAAACCGATCAGTATCCCAAAATACATCTTGGCCCTCTATACTTCTTGTTTTCATATACTTGCCAGGTAAGAGTGCGGAATTTATCCAATGGTGACGGCTTCTCAGCCGCTTTTTTTCTTTCTGGCGACGGAAGTTCCGTTCGAGTCTCTTGTGTTCCCCTCCCATATTCTCGTTCGCCGGGAGCTCTCTGAACTAAGCTATTTAGAATCAACACTTGTGGACTGTGACCGATAAAATCGGCTGTAACTACCTTTAGAATGACACTTATGAAAAACAGGGGGAGGGGAGGCCGGTTTATTGTTAACTAGAGCCTCGCTCTCGCTTGCCCGAGGAAGACCGCGGCTATAAACACGTGATCTTTCTCTCTTCTCTGACCAAAGACTGAGAGCTGAAAACCATTTCGACGCTTTACAGGAATCAGCAAATTTGCTTTTTCCCCACTCTCGCCCAACAATGAACCTGTAGCCGGAACCCGTCCCGACCGGTCGGGAAGCCTGAGGTTTCTATCTTTTCGAGGTACCGCCATGCCAGAAGCCGTTATCGTCTCCGCCGTCCGCACTCCAGTCGGCCGTGCCTATAAAGGTTCCTTGCGCGCCACGCGTCCCGACGATCTCGCCGCTCTGGCCATCAAGGAAGCGCTTGCCCGCGTTCCCGGCCTCGACGCCAAAGAGATTGACGACGTCATTCTCGGCTGCGCCATGCCCGAAGGCGAACAAGGCATGAACGTCGCGCGCATCGCTTCCCTCCGCGCCGGACTGCCTGTCGAAACCAGCGCGATGACCATCAACCGCTTCTGCTCCTCCGGTTTGCAAGCCATCGCCCTCGCCGCCGAACGCATCCGCGCGGGTTCCGCCGAGGTCATTGTCGCCGGCGGTACCGAATCCATGTCTATGGTTCCCATGGGCGGCAACAAAATTTCGCCGAATCCCTGGCTGGTCGACAATTATCCCGACGCCTACATTAATATGGGCCTCGGCACGGAAAATATCGCCCGCAAATTCGGCATCACCCGCGAACAAGCCGACCAGTTCTCCGCCGATTCCCACAAGAAGGCGCTCGCCGCAATCGCGGCTGGAAATTTTAAGGACGAAACCATCCCGGTCCAAGTGAAAATCACCGCACTCCCCAACGGGAACGGCGCATCCTCCAAACCGAAGGGCGGAACGATCAAACCCGCGACGCAGACTTTCACTTTCGCAACTGACGAGCTCCCGCGTGCCGACACTAATCTCGAGGTCCTAGCAAAACTCAAACCCGCGTTCCACGCGAGAGGATCGGTCACTGCAGGAAACAGCTCCCCGATGAGCGACGGAGCAGCGGCTACGGTGATCATGAGCGACGCCCGCGCCAAATCACTGGGCCTCAAGCCGCTCGCGCGCTTCGTCGCCTATGCCACCGCCGGAGTGCTTCCCGAAGAATTTGGCATCGGCCCCGTCCGAGCCATTCCCAAAGCGCTAAAACTTGCGGGTCTTTCCCTGAACGACATGGCTGTAATCGAACTTAACGAAGCCTTCGCCGCGCAATCCCTTTCCGTAATCCAGCAAGCCGGCCTCGATGCCACGCGCGTCAATCCCAACGGCGGCGCCATCGCCCTGGGCCACCCCCTCGGCTGCACGGGCGCAAAATTAACCGCCACCATCATCCGCGAACTCCAGCGCCGCAACGCCCGCTACGGCATGGTTACCATGTGCATCGGCGGCGGCATGGGCGCCGCCGGCATCTTCGAGCGCCTCTCGTGATGTTGGTTTTGCGCTAGGCATGCTGGTTCTGCTCATTCTCGCCGTATCCATCCTTGTCTTTCGGGGACTTGGCGATGTTGGAGTATCAGCTTTCGCCTCGTGGCCCGCGGATTGGCGCGATGGCCTCGCGGTCATGCTTCTTTTCACCGCGAGTGCGCATTTCACGCCCATGAAGGAAGACCTCATTCGCATGACCCCTCGATGGGTTCCGCGGCCGCGAGCGGTGGTTTTCTTTACCGGGCTTTGCGAGTTTGCCGGTGCGATTGGTCTTGTGATCCCCGCGGCGCGCCGCGGGGATCGCGCTGATTCTTTTTTTCATCGCCGTCTTGCCTGCGAACATTCACGCGGCCCGTGCCGGCGTAACTCTTCGCGGGCGTCCGCCCACGCCTCTTTGGCTGCGGATTCCGACGCAAATCCTCTTCATCGTTTTAGCTTGGTGGTCCACCCAGTAGCTCTGGCGTTTGCGAGACGTTCATTCAGTTGATATACAATGCGCTCATGAAACGCCTTTTCCTTGTTCTCGCGCTTTCGTTCTCTGCCTCACTCCCCGCCCAAGCTCCTGTCGCCGTTCCACTATCGCAAGAGCCGCATCATCATCTAGTTTTGGAAAATGATTACGTCCGCGTCTTCCGCGTAAGCGTCCCCGCACACGCCGCAACGCTGCTGCATCAGCACGATGTCCCCTACCTTTATATTTCGCTAGGTCCCGCCGACGTTGTGAACGCCGTCCAAGGCCGCCCCGAAGCCCGCATCCTCATGGCCGACGGCCAAGTCGGCTACTCCCCTGGCCACTTCGCCCACATCGCCCGCACCGACGCCGGCAGCACTTTCGACAACGTCACCATCGAACTTCTCCGTCCCCAAGGCGAGCCAAAGAATCTGTGCGATAAGATAGTCGACGGCCCCATCAAAGATTGCTCGCTACCCCGGACCTGGCCCGCAGACTCCCCGCTCCGCAACCTGGCGAAAGGCGGCATGATACCCCGACGAGCATTTGAAACCGCTGAAATCGAAGTTGCTTCCTATTCCCCCTCCTTCGCGGGAACCTACAACCGAGACTCTAACAAATCGCAGCTGGTGGTTGCGGAAAGCGGTCCGCCAATGCACGTCCAAGTCGCAGGAGAACCCGATCGTTTTGTCAAAAGCGGCGAAATGCTTTGGATCGACGCGGGAACGGACTGGAAGATCGTCCTTCCTTCTGGCGATACGCCAACGCGGTTCCATGTGATTCGATTCAAGGACACCGGTGCTGCCGCGAACCCCTAGAAGCGAGGGTTACCGCTTTTTTGCATCCACGCGCACGAACAACGTTTCTGGCGCGTCCTTCATGGTCATGAATTCTTCGCTCACCAGCGTTCCCGGACCGGTAACCCTTGTGACGTTGCGCAGTTTCACCACGCCGGCTTCGCCCGGAAACTCGAAGCGGTACACGAGCGCGTCGCCCTCGAACTGCCCGGTCTCCACGACGGCGCCAGGAATTCCGTTTCCGAAGACATACGCTTTGTATGCCTTTTCCCGGGCGTCCCAGGTCATCACTAGCAGCCCCTCGAAGTCGCCGACGGGTCCTTGCGAATGAAACGTATTGATCAGCGAATTTCCGCCCGGTCCCAGCTTGCTGGTGTACACGCCAGTGTTCTTCCCTCCGTTGGGAGAGAAACCCGATTTCGGATACGTCTCCGTATAGTCCCATTCGCCCAGATAAAATTTAAGGCGCTCCATCTCCGCTGCGCCGGGTTTCGCCGGCGGGGCCGCGGGAGCAGCCGGCTTCTGCGCCGTTTTTTCCTGCCGCGCCGCCATCGTCACGGTGGCCGCAGTTATCACCATTGCGAGGATTGTAAGAAAAATGCGGTTACGCTTTTCCACGGACTTCTCCTTAGTTTGAAAAGATTTGTTTCAAGCGCGATTCCCACTGCGCGGGAAAATTTCTCCAATTCAGGCTGCGGTAAACCGAACGTCGAGAGCCACGCTGGCACCTCGATTTTTCCGGGCACGCCTTCGATCGTTCACCGGAGCAACGCGTCATTTAGTTCGCGGACACTAACACAGAACCGCGCCGCGGGCGAATAAATAACAGTCCAGTAGCTTTCCGCCAAACTATGATCCGGGTCTTGCGGGAACCATTCAGGCGGCCAGCGGAGGCTGGTCTCCTTGCATTTGCAGAGCGATTCTGAGAGTTTTGCGCCGTCACCTTTGAGGCATCTATTCTGGCGCAAACGTAGCCTCCGTCATGCTAACGACTCTCGCGATATCCAATTACCGCTCGTTGCGAAATCTAGTCGTTCCACTGAAGCGGCTTAATGTCATTACGGGCGCGAATGGAAGTGGAAAATCCAGTCTTTATCGCGCGCTGCGGCTGCTTGCTGACACCGCGCAAGGCCGCGTGGTGCCTTCCCTCGCACGGGAGGGGGGCTTGCAGTCAACGCTTTGGGCTGGTCCTGAAAAGACGTCGCCCTCGGTAAAGCGAGGCGAATATCCGGTTCAAGGCACGCTACGGGACAACAGGGTAAGCCTCCGACTTGGCTTCGCTGGCGATGAGTTCGGCTACCTGATCGATCTGGGCTTGCCGGAGCCGAGCAAATCAGCCTTCAGTCTTGATCCTGAAATCAAACGCGAGTGTATCTGGCATGGGCCAATACTTCGCCCATCGACGATACTGGTGGACAGACAGAGAGGGCTGGTTCGCATTCGCGGACAGGCTGAAAGCTGGAGCCCGGTGACCAAAGAGCTCTCCGCGTTTGACAGCATGATGACGCATGTCGCGGATCCGCGAAATGCGCCAGAGATGCTGACTTTGCGCGAATCAATTCGCGCCTGGCGATTTTACGATCACTTCAGGACGGATGCGGACGCGCCAGCACGACTGCCGCAGATCGGGACACATACTCCTGTGCTTGATAATGATGGAGCTGATCTCGCCGCAGCGATCCAGACTATCAATGAGATTGGTGACCGCACTGGGCTCTCAGAAGCTGTCGGAGATGCTTTCCCGGGCAGCCGTCTAACAGTCGACAACCATGCGGGGAGATTCGTTCTCACGATGGAACAGCATGGTTTGCTAAGGGCATTAGGCTCAGCGGAATTGTCTGACGGCACATTGAGGTATTTACTCTGGATCGCCGCATTGTTAACACCACGCCCACCGGCGTTGATGGTTTTGAATGAGCCAGAAACGAGTCTGCATCCAGACCTGCTCGCCCCGCTGGCACGGCTAATCGCGCTGGCAGCCAAACGCTCCCAGATCATCGTCGTAACGCATGCAGTGCCACTTATCGCTACCCTAAGAGAACAAGCGGGCTGCAATTCCACTATTCTTGAGAAGAACTTTGGCGAGACAACCATCGCGGGGGTGAAGAAGATGGATCTTCCGGTTTGGAATTGGCCGGCGCGCTAGACTCCTGCCGGACTGCTGAAAGAACAGAGTCTCCCGGTGTCCAACGTTGGTAGCGGCGCATCGAAAGGGTAGACTTTCGCGGGGAGGAGACACTATGTCGATACGACCGGTGAAGAGATTGATCAAGTCGAAGCCGACTACGGAAGGGGCGGGGGTGCATTTGCGGCGGGCGTTTGGGTTTGGGAATACGACGGAGTTTGATCCGTTTTTGCTGCTGGATGATTTCCGGAATGATGTGCCGGAGGATTATCTGGCGGGGTTTCCGTGGCATCCGCACCGCGGAATCGAAACGATTACGTATGTGCTGGCAGGAACGGTGGAGCATGGCGACAGCATGGGGAACAAGGGAGCGATTGCGGCAGGCGACGTCCAGTGGATGACGGCGGGAAGTGGGATCATTCACCAGGAGATGCCGAAGGGCGACCACGCCGGGCGGATGCACGGGTTTCAGTTGTGGGCGAATCTGCCATCGTCGCTGAAGATGACTTCGCCGCGGTATCAAGAGGTGAAGGCGCTGGATATTCCGGAGATCAAGGACGACGACGGGACGCATGTGCGCGTAGTGTGCGGAAATTTCTGGGGGAAGAGCGGGCCGGTAGACGGCATCGCGGCTGATCCGATTTATCTGGATGTGTCCGTGCCGCCGGGGCGGCGGAAGACGCTTCCGGTGGGAATGACGCGGCACGCGTTTGCTTACGTTTTTGCCGGCGACGGGAAATTTTGCAACGCTTCGGAGCCGCTTTCGGTGCCGACGGAGCCAGTGAGCTGGGCGGACACAAAACCGCCAGCGGAGGCGGATAACCGTTCCCTGGTGCTGTTCGATCGGGGCGACGAGGTGATGGTGCAGGCCGGCGATGAGGGTGTACGGTTTTTGCTGGTGTCCGGGAAACCGCTCGAAGAGCCGGTGGCGTGGTACGGCCCCATCGTGATGAATACGCAGGAGCAGTTGCAGCAGGCTTTCCACGAGCTCGATAAAGGAACGTTCCTAAAACAAAAATCCAGCCAAAAAGCGGGCGGATAGGATTGTCGATTTGCGTGGTTCCCGTTCGACTAACCAACAGGAGGCAATACCATGCAATATCTACTGCTCATTTATCGCTCAGAGGCGGAGATGGCCAAGCTGTCTGCCGCGGAGATGGCTGCCATGTACGGGGAGTACGGTAAGTTCACACAGGAAATCACCGACAGTGGCAACTACCTCGGCGGCAATCCGCTGAAGCCAACTGCGACGGCGACTACTGTTCGCGTGCGCGACTCCAAGCGGGTGGTCACCGACGGCCCTTTTGCAGAAACCAAGGAGCAACTTGGCGGTTACTACCTGATCGAGGCCAGCGACCTGGACCAGGCCATCTCCATCGCGGCTCGCATACCGGGCGCGCGGGTTGGTTCCATCGAAGTGCGCCCCATCATGCCCAGAACGCAGGCTGTCCAAGCCTAGGAAATAGGCGTGCTTATTTTTGGCGGCATATGCAATCTCAGCGCTGGCGAAAGTTGACAATCTCCTTTCCGAAGGGTGAGATAACTCCTCACTTTCATGGATTTCGAAAAGTTCCACCGGGAAGAGTCCGGCCGCATCCTCTCGACGCTTATCGGTCTCCTCGGCGATTTTGATCTCGCCGAAGAGATGTTGCAGGAAGCGTATGCCGTGGCGCTGCAGAAGTGGCCAGCGGAAGGGACGCCGGCGAATCCGCGTTCGTGGCTGATCAGCACGGCGCGGTACAAGGCGATCGACCAGTTGCGGCGCGAGCAGCGATTCGAACGGAAGGCAGAGGAAATTGCGAGGACTTCCGCATTTGCCGTGGGGCCGGAGAGCGATTTGGATGAGGAAATGGTTGCTGACGACCGCTTGCGGCTGATTTTCACTTGCTGCCACCCTTCACTTCCGCTGGAAGCCCGCGTTGCGCTTACCCTTCGAACTGTTTGCGGAATTACCACCGAGGAAATTTCGCGGGCGTTTCTGGTTCCATTGGCCACGATGGCGCAACGGCTGGTGCGCGCCAAGGGGAAAATTCGTGAAGCGGGGATTCCCTATCGAGTGCCCTCGCAGGAAGAATTGCGGGACCGGCTGGACGGCGTGCTGCTGGTCATCTATTTGATTTTCAATGAAGGCTATCTGGCCAGCAGTGGCGATGCGTTGATTCGGCAAGAGCTTTGCGCGGAGGCCATTCGGCTGGGGCGGGTGTTGTGCGCGCTTTTGCCGAGGCAGGCGGAGGCCCTCGCATTGCTGGGTTTGATGCTGTTGCACGACTCGCGGCGGGATGCGCGCGTGAGTGCGGAGGGCGAGTTGGTTTTGCTCGAGGAACAGGACCGGAGTTTGTGGCACGCGGAACAGATTCGGGAAGGAACAGAAATTGCGGAATCGGCATTGCGAAGCGGCGCTACAGGAATGTATGCGTTGCAGGCTTCGATTGCGGCGCTGCACGCGAATGCAAAGACGGCCGCAGAGACGGATTGGGCGCAAATTGCGGCGCTGTATGACGTTTTATTGAGGACGCACGCGTCGCCGGTGATTGAGGTGAACCGCGCGGTGGCGGTGGCGATGGCTCGTTCGGTGGAAGAGGGATTGGCGCTGCTGAATGAAATTGAAACGAGGGAGGAGTTGGAAGAGTTTCATTTGTTACCGGCAGCGCGGGCGGATTTGTTGCGGCGGCTCGGACGGATGACGGAGGCGGCGGAGGCGTACCGGGGAGCGTTGACGCTGGCGACGAATGATATTGAGCGCAGGTTCTTGCGGCGCAGGCTGGGAGAGATTGAAAGGCCGGACGAGTCAAAGAATGGAGCGTGAGAGAAGGGGACACGTCCAGAGCCCCCAGAGAGAGCTCCACGAAGAGACGCTGAGGACACAGAGAAGAGAGAAACGCACCGGTCTAAAGACCGGCCGCTACAAGAAACCTAAAAATTAGTCGGCGGCGTAGCGGCGGAAGAAGGAATCGGGCTTCCAGCGCGGACGCGCGGGGGTGTTGGCGGTGTCGAGGAGCAGGCGGCGAGTAAATTCCTCGTAGGTTGCGGCAGCCTGGAGGTCGACGGGCTGGTTCACGTCGTCGGATGGGGCGTGATAGCGATTGGTGAGCCAGTCCTTGAAGATTTTTTGCTCGGGTGTGCCGGGCTCGAAAGTGACATCGCATTTGACCGAGGGGACGCCCTGCTTGATGAAGTTGTATTGATCGCTGCGGATGAAGAGGTTGCGGAGCGGCTCGGGATCAGCGATCGGTTTGATGCCCATGGATTGCGCGATGGCGGCAGCGCGGGTGCCGAGGTCGGATTCCTCAAGGCCGCCGATTTTAAGGACTTTCAGAGGAACGATGGGAAGAAACATGTCCACGTTGACGTCCGCGACGATGGATTTTGGCGCGACAGTGGGATGCGCCGCAAAATATTTGGATCCGAGAAGACCCTTTTCTTCGGCAGTGACCAGGACAAAGAGGATGGAACGCTGGATTTTTTCTGGATGCTCTTTGAGGCTGGCGGCGATGTCCATGGCGAGGGCACTGCCGGAGCCGTTGTCCATGGCGCCGTTGTAGATGCGATCGCCGTTGATGGGGGCGCCGATGCCGACGTGGTCGATGTGCGCGGACAGAACGACGAATTCGTTTTTGAGAGCGGGATCGGAGCCGGTAAGTTTGGCGACGAGGTTCGACGACTCCACAGCCTTGGTGAGGATGACGGCGTTGGCTTTGAGAGAAACAGCCAGCGCGAAATGGGGAAGGGGCTTGCGATCTTTTCCTAGGGCGGCGATTTCGGCAAAGGTGTGGCCGGAACCGGCGAATAGTTGCTCGGCGGAGGCGGGATTGACAGCAACGCCGAGTTGTAGTCCGGGAGTTTCATTGAACTCGGGATCGGCGAGATCCATGGAGGGATGATTGCGATTGACGGAGATGCGGGACCATGGAATGTCCATGGAAGCAGGATTGAAAATCGAAATTGTCCCGATGGCGCCGGCGGCACGCAGCGATTTCCAGCGCTCGCCCGCGGTTTGATAGTGCGAAGCGAGTGCCGTGGGAATATCCGAAGGTGAGCCTGCGAGAAAGACGGCGATTTTGCCTTTCAGGTCGAGGCCGGCGAGTTCATCGAGATTTTGTTCGGGGATTTTCAGGCCATAGCCGATGAAAACAAGAGGCGCCGAGAGAGATGCGGAATTACGCGTAGCACGGGAACTGATGAAGGCATCGTCGGCGAAAGAGAGCGTTTTCGCCTGGCCGTTGGTGACGAGAGTGAGGGAGGACTTGGACTCGTCGACTTCATATTGATTGAAACGAATGGCTTGATGGAAACCGTTCGTGCCGGCGGGCTCTAACCCAGCTTTCTGAAGTTGCTCGACCGCGTAAGCCTGTGCTTTGCGCAGACCTTCACTGCCCGTGTCGCGTCCTTCGAGAGAATCGTCGGCGAGAAATTTGACGTGCGACCACCAGGAGTTGCCATCGAAATGCGAAGCGGGAGTCTGTTGGGCTGGAGAAGTGGCGGCCAGAGCGAGAAAAAGGAATGTAGAAAGCGTGGTGCGCATAAGATTCACTCCTGAAGCGAATTAGGAGGCTAGAGGATAGCAGGGACGGAGTGGAAGAGTCACGCGAAGGCGCGGAGGTTCAGCAGTTCGGGTTCCGGACTGCCTGCCACCCTGGGCCAGCCACTTTGGAACTTTACCTGGGCGCTGGGCGAAGCCAGACTGAGCACTATTCTCAGTGATTGGAGAAATCGCCATGGCAGCAACTCCCTCTTTCCCTTACGAAACGCGCCTGAACATTCTGCACAAACCCTTAGAGGTGATCGATGAAAAAGCGCTCGCGGACGCGTGCGAGTTTACCTGGTACAACCAGACGCTCTGCAAGGTCAATGACTCCGTGGTCCGGCTTGGGGTCGTACAGGGCGAGTATCATTGGCACAAGCACGACGAGGAAGACGAGTTTTTTTATGTGGTCGATGGCCAATTGTTGATTGATTTGGAAGGCCGCACGGTCGAGCTTTCGCCGCGACAGGGAATCGTTGTTCCAAAGGGAGTGCTGCATCGCCCGCGGGCCCAGCACCGAACCGTGATTCTAATGGTCGAAAACACTGGGATCATACCGACAGGCAGTTGATCATTGTTCACGACGCCCTATGGAGCTGTGACCAATGGCAGCTCGATGAAAGTGGCCTGGCCGGGGGCGTGGTAGATGCGCTGGGTGGCTTTGCGATAGTCGGCGGGCTTGGCCCAGAAGATGTTGGGGACAAACGTTTGCGGATTGCGGTCGTAGAGCGGGAACCAGCTTGACTGGATCTGCACCATGATGCGGTGCCCGGGCAGGAAGACGTGATTCGCGGTGGGAAGCGCGAAGCGATAGAGCAGCGGCTTGTCCGGCGCCAGCGCTTTGGGAGTTTCAAAACTTTCGCGGTAGCGGCCGCGGAAAATGTCGGCGGCGACCATTAGCTGGTAGCCGCCCATTTCGGGTTGCGCGCCCACTTCGTCGGGGTAGACGTCGATGAGCTTGACGACCCAGTCGGAGTCCGTGCCGCTGGTGGAAGCAATCAAGTTGGCGATCGGTTGTCCGCTGATTTTTACGGGCGTGCTGAGCGTTTCAGTGACGAAGACCGCGACGTCTGGGCGGCCGGACGCTTCGCGCTGATCGTCTACCAGCCACTGAGACCAGGTCATGCCGTTGGAGTAGCCAACTGCTTGATTGGGGCGCGCGCGGAACGGCACGGGCTTGGCGGGGTCGGAGATGTATTCCTCGAAAGGCGCTTCGCCCGCGGGAGGCCCGGCGAAGCTAAGGTTTAGGCCAGCGTTGAGATAGAGCGGCGTGGGTTTCACGCTGCAGCCACTGGCGCAGCCGGACGGCCACGCCGACAAATGCCGCCAGGTGTTCGTGCCGGTTTCGAAAGCGGTGACCGGAGCAACGCCGCTCTTTGGCGCATCGTCTTTCAAATAATGCGCGAGGAAGGGCGCGAGGACTTCCCGGCGAAAATACAGCCCGGTATCGCTTGAGAATTTCAGAGCGCCGAGCGAACTGGCATCATCGATCTCCTGGCCGTGATGCCACGGCCCCATTACCAAAAACACTTTGTCGTTGCCGGTGTCCTTCGGCTTCAGCGCTTTGTAGACGGCCATCGCACCATAAATATCTTCCTGATCCCACAAGCTGGCGACCAACATGGTCGGAACTTTCAGCGGCTGCGCGGCGAGAATCTTGTCCATGGCTTGCTGCTGCCACCATGAGTCGTAGGCCGGGTGTTCCAGAATCTTGCGCCAGAAGCCGACTTGCTCGACGCCGTGACGGCGGCCTAGTTCGCCAGCCGAGCCGGCCTGCATATACATGTCGTAGTCGTCGTAGTTGCTGGTCCACCAGTGCTCGTCGTTCTTTCGTGTCGCTTCCTGTTCGTAGATGTAAGGCAGGTTCTGCTGGCGAAAGGCGCCGTAGTGGAACCAGTCGTCGCCCATCCAGCCGTCCACCATGGGATTCATCGGCACGGAGACTTTGAGCGCGGGATGCGGATTGACGAGCGCCATGAGTGGTGTGAAACCATCGTAAGAAATGCCGAGAATTCCGACTTTGCCATTGCTCTCCGGAGTGTTTTTCACCAGCCAGTCGATGGTGTCGTAGGTGTCGGTGGCATGATCGACAAGCGTGGGATTCAGCGGACCGTGTAGCGGGCGGTTCATTACATAGTCGCCCTCGGACCCGTACTTGCCTCGGACGTCCTGAATAACGCGGATGTAGCCGCCTTCGAGGATCACTTCGAGAGCGTTGTCGTAGCCGTGGAGGCTGGGTCCGAGATGCGAACTATGCGCGTGACTGGTGAGTGCGGCGGCGTCGTAAGGCGTGCGTGTCAGGAGAATGGGCGTGTTCCTGGCGCCTTTGGGCACGAGGGTGACGGTGTGCAACTTCACGCCGTCGCGCATGGGAATCATGACGACGCGCCG